>Ga0208244_100987_pt1 | contig 19208 bp, 21 predicted proteins | sample SubbioCR12Aug_5A_FD_184828 | JGI IMG/M metagenome (GOLD analysis project Ga0208244, IMG submission 184828) | Serpentinite rock and fluid subsurface biosphere microbial communities from McLaughlin Reserve, California, USA - CR12Aug_5A (SPAdes) | ecosystem: Environmental > Terrestrial > Deep... | reverse complement strand
GTAATGGTTCCATGGTGCCTCCTGTCGGAGAACATCATAAGTCGAAAATAAGGAATTTGCCAGCTTTGGAAAAAATGAGATTTGTGAAATGTTTTCAATGCCTTAAACTAAAACCCCGATCACCCTCTAATAGCTCTTATATCCATTGGGATGTCGAAGGACGACCTGTTTCCCGAATCCTTCCACCCATCCTGCTGAATCAACCACTCCATCTGCCACAGCCCATACAGGTGTTCCGATCGGAGCTGCGTAATCTATTCCTAGATGGGGGTGAACTCCTCCCATAATCGGGTGCCTTCTATTTCGATTGAAGCCCGAACTGATATAATTGAACCTCAGGGGCATCTTTAGGAATGCCTTATCCAAAGAGTAGCCTTTTTCGTCATAATATTTATTTTTAAATCGGAGCCCCCTGATGATTTTCTTCCCACTCTGATATTCTAAAGCACTGATCGCTCCATATTTAATAAACTCATCCCCTTTATAAATCTTCTCCACCACCACTTTAAATCGGTCTCCTTTTCTCACATCCTGAGAAAAATCCATTTCCCAGGCTAAAACCTCTGCAAAGGCAGTGGCCAGAGACCAATGCTCTCCGACCTCCTTCATCGCTTTCGCGAGAGAAGAGTGAATTTCTCCCTCTGCCTTTATCAGATAGATGTCGAGTGGGATTTCCCTCTTTTTTGAAGCATATTCCCCTTTTGGGTCTTTCTCAATTTCATAGACCTCAGTAGGACTTACTTCATAAATGAATTTTACGAACTCTCCCTTCTCATCGGTGATTAATTGATAAGCCTCTCCTCCTCTAATTCTTCTGAAATCCACATAAGATCTCAATTTTGAGACGATCAGATTGATCCACTGAAAGGAGATTTTCTTTTTTGCCAGAGATTGAGAAAATGCCTCCCCTTCTTTGATTTTCCCCTCAATAATATGAATCTGCCCCTCTGACGAATGAGCCATCTGTGCGAAGAAGAATATGCAGGCTAAGGATAATGGGTTAATAGCCCATAAAAAGATAAACTGTCTTCTCATTTTGCAGGTCCCCAGATGAATTTTCCCGTTTTGTCAATGTAGCCAAGTTTATCCCCAATCATTACCATTGCCAATCCTTCTAAAAAATCTCCAGCCTCATCGAAATGAGGAGTGATGACGATCTTTCCGGTCTTATCGATAAAACCATATTTCTTACCAATATTTACTCTTGCCAGCCCTTCAGAGAAAGGCCAAACATCATCAAACTGAGGAGGAATGACTATCTTCCCGGTCTTATCGATAAAACCATATTTCTCATCTATCTTTACCTCTGCCAGTCCCTCAGAAAAATGTCCGGCCTCATTGAATTGAAGATTTATAACATATTTTCCAATGGGATCAATATATCCCCACTTCCCTCCACTGAGTACCCCATTCTTGTCAGGAGATCCACCTACATTCACCGATGCCAATCCTTCAGAAAAATCATCAGCATGATCGAATTGAGGAGGTATAATGATTTTTTCACCCCTATCGATATAGCCATACTTGTTATTCTGGATGATCCGAAAAAGTTTGCTCGGTTGAGTTGTTTTTTTGTCCCGATCACATGCAAAAAGAACGCAAGTCAAACTCAGTATAGTCATGTATACCAAAAGAAAGCCAGTCTTTCTCATTACCATCTCCTCATTGCTTGGTCCCATTCTGTTCCGATATTTTAGGTGGAGGCTGGAGTGGTTTTGGTGGTTCCGGAGGTTTATGTCTACTAAAGAATGTTTGATCCATTTTGGCCTCCTTATTTTTTACATCTGAAGTTTACGAGATTGAAATGTAACTTTCAATAAACTTTTACTTTCTTGTCCGTCAGACAGACATGAAGCTTTCCATCCAGGGTCGGTGGAGCGATCATCAAGGTTAAATATCTTCTACGGGGGAAAATCTGCCCCTTTTTGTTTTTAAGGGTTTTGATTGAAGGTTTAAGGAATTTGAGATGGAGGACTTGGATGTGCCAGAGTATTACATGACTGCAGAATCCACTATCGGTATTCCAAAACATTTGACAGTTTCTTTCGACGTGTGGTATGGTGCTTTAAAAAGCAAATAACCCCGCCCACAGGGCGGAGTTTTCAGATGCGATTTTAATAAAAGGAGATGGCCATGTCAAAAAAATTATTTTGGTTCATGCCTCCCTTGGTAATCATCATTCTAATCCTCGTCCTTCTGATCGGACGTGAGAAACCTCCAACCCTGGAGGTGGAAAATGCAGAAAAAGCAGTTGCTGAGGCAAAACAAAACGAAGCCGATATATATGTTCCAGATATTTTTCTGAAAGCAGAAGAGAGCCTAAAAAGGGTTAAAGATCTGATGAGAGAAAAGAAATATGAGGAGGTAAAGAAGGCAGCCGAGGACACAATCAACCTTGCGAAGCAGGCTATTTCTCAGGTGGAGCCAAATAAGTCAAAGATGAAGGCTGAAGCCGAGCAAATGATCTCCGACCTCCGGAAAGGAATCGATGAGCTAAAAAGTCTTATTTCAAAACCCTCCAAACGAATGACAAAACGGGAAAGAAAGGAACTTGAGGAGCTGATTCAAAAATGGGAAAAAGACCTGGCCAACATCGAAGTGATGATGGGGGCACAGAAAATACGCCAGGCCTATGACCAATTGATGGCCCTGAAGAAAGAAGTTAGTTCCAAGCGAGAAAGGTTCATCCCCTCAGTAGAAGAAAAAACAGGGGTAAAATAACAATCATGATCAGAGGCGGAGCTATGATTGTGAGAGATATATCTCATTAACCGGATATTCGGAAGACCGAGGAACCTAGGCTGCTTAGGGGAAAAAGTCATTGAAGAACTTCAGGCAGCTCTGAAAAAAGCGAAGGAAGTAATGGATACGAATTTGGCGGCTGCCATCAACAGGATTTATATCCTTATGGCACAAAATGAGTAAACTGTTTCGTAAAGGCTGATGGCGATTTTTTAAGTCAACCCCTCTTCAAAAAACCGTGCATACCAGTTACAAAAAATGAATCGCTTCCCAGTGTAGCAGAATGCCCCGGTTTGGGGAATCATTACCCAAACTTTTCTCTCTTCATTTCTAAAACAATTCTCAATAACCTCTTATTAATTAAGCAATTAAACGATTTGGCATTGTTGTTGCTCTTAAATAATTTAGAGTTAGAATTTGTCCCTAATGGAAAATTTAATCTGGCATTGGAGATTTAAAAGGGGAAATAATTATTTATTTCGTCAACTTCTTTCTAACGAAAGTAGATAGTCTATGGATCATCTAATAATTGATCAAGAGCTCCTTGAACGTATTAACTCCCATTGGAGGGAAAAAGGTATTAATTTATCCATCGAAGACATCTCCACGGGAGTCCATTTGATCAAAGATGAGATTCTTTACCGATGTGTAAACGGATTGGTCAGTCAGGTAGAAAAAATACTCGCTGTTGATCCCTCTTTAGCAGAAAGAGAGATTCTTGAGATCGTAGCAAATGGCATTGTGGATTATTTTGGCGCCCAGGTTGCAAGCATACGGATTTACAGTCCTGAACGAGGGGAAATGTTCTCCTTTGGATCTTACCCCCGGAATGTTGAGGTTTATGAGGACACAATCCCGGTCGAGAATACAATCGCTGGAGAAGTGGCCAAAACAGGTCAGACTTTCTTGGTGCCCAATATTTTTAAAGAAGATAAATATAAAAATAAGGAGAAGGCGGAAAAACTTGGGGTGCATTCCATGATGGCTATCCCAATTTCCCTCCCTCGTTTTTCTATAAGAGATATAGATACAAAAGGGGTCCTACAGATCTATTATGAAGAGGAGGACAAGGTCTTCACGCCTCTTGAAGTCGAGACTGCAGAATTGTTGGCGAGAAGAGTAAGTTATGTGATTGCCAGGAAGCGAATCAAGGAACTCCAACAATTTCATTTGATCAAAGACAAGATCATGGATCATATCTTTCAGAAATTAGCCAAAGGAGAAGGAATTAAGATGAGAGATTTATTTGAGTCGATCATTCCAGAGTTAGCAGATATCATGGAAATTCAAAGATGTGCCCTTTTCTCAGTTATGAAGGACCGAAAACAAGTTGTCGTGGAGGCTGGATATCCGGAAACAGGGCATGGAATTGGCCACTCCCGTTCTATGGATGAACCCTATATCAATACTCTCGTATACCAGGTAGGTCCATTCGGCGAATTTGAAAATGAGAAAGTCTATCCCTCCTACATTTTAATTCATAATCCTAAGGAAAGTCGTCTCCTTCCCTCGGACATTAAACATTTTCTTGAAACTCAACAAATCCATTCCGTTCTTTATATTCCTTTAAAAGTGGACGAAGAGGTTAAATACTTTCTTGCCTTCGATGCCCAGGCTCACCATCAGCGATTTACAGATGAAGAAATTGAGATCTTAACATTCTTCGGCAAAGAATTGACAAAAGGGTTGAAACTCGAAAAGATGGGAGAGATTCTCCATGATCTTAAGAACCCGGCGATAGCATTGGCAGGTTTTGCAAAAAGGATTCAGAAGATTGTTGAGGAAGGAGATTATCCTAAGGATGAAAAAATGGTTCAGGCATTGGACATCATTTTGAAGGAGTCTTACCGTCTTCAAGAATTAGCCTTCACCCTCTATGGAGAAAGGAAAGAATCCATCATCGATTTAAATGATGTGGTAAAGAGACGATTTCTTATTTGTCAGGAAACTATCAAAGAGCTGAAGATAGATAACATTCAGTTTATTCAACAAGAGTCAGAGTCTCCTTTATGGATTCGATGTGTACCCATTCATATTGAAAGGGTGATCGATAATCTTCTTTCCAATGCCTGCAACGCCATTCCCGAAGAAGGAGGGGGAGTAGTTTCTGTTCACACCTATCCGAAGGATCTGTGGGCTGTGGTTGAAATCATCAATACGGGTGAAATCTCAGATGAAGAGAAAAATCGATATCTCAAGGGAGAAACAAGCGGTAGAGGACTTCGCATATGCACTCATTTGGTCAAGAATATGGGAGGGAAAATAGAGGTAGAGCCCAAAGAAGGTCAGACCACTTTTCGTATCATACTCCCTCTTATTGATTACTCATCAATGTAGCAAAATGCCCCTGCTTGGGGAATCATTACCCAAATTTTCTAACCTTTCATTTCTAAGTTATTCAAGGAAACTCTTTGTTTTTAAGCGATTATTCGGCTTGGCATCATTATTGCTCAAATCACAAGTAGATGATAGAAGAGAGCGATTTTTAATGTGCGAAGATGGATTAATATAAAAAAGATGTTCATTTTCTTCTTAATCCCTTTGATGGTGGTTAATCTTAGTGCCTTTGTCTTCGCCAATGATTCTTCTTCAGAGAATCTTTCTCCAGGAGCGGTCGCGGCTGATATCTTAGTGTTTAGACCTGTAGGACTGGCGGGATTTATCGTTGGGATGATAGCTTTTGTAGCCCCTCTTCCCGTAATCATTCCTTTTAATTTGAGCCACGAGGCTGCAAAAGTCCTCGTAATGGAACCCTATCGGTATACATTTGAACGTCCTTCTTGGGGAAATGGAATTTCATGGTGTTAAATAATGAGATGTTGAAAAGTCGAAGCTAACCCTGACTTACAAAAAGGGGGCTAATTTAGATCAAGTTTAAAGTTTTGCAACAAGCTTTTGAGTGTGCCCCAGTTACTTTGACTTTGACTCTCTTACTCTTGTGTTTCCAAATACGGCGTTTCCGTGATTGAATCGCCGATGGGCTGGAAGGGATAAGGGCTATCGAGTTGAAAATAAGAAAGCATGTTGTAATAAGGTATGCGCTCTTTCAGATCCCTGATATAGCGATCCTTATTTTGATCCTGATTATTCTTTGTCAATGGATAAGTCTTCCCTCACGGCTATTCTGGTTTATTATTGGCTTCTGGATAGTCAAGGATGTTTTGATGTTTCCTTTTGTCTGGCGTGCATATGATCGGCCCTGTCCAGGAGACCTACGATCCCTAATTGGCACTGATGGCATCGCGGAGGAGAAGCTTGCCCCTTCTGGACATGTCCGAGTCCATGGCGAACTCTGGCAGGCCGAGGTGGTAGGAGAGTGTTCCCTCATTGGAAAAGGTGAGATTGTAAGAATAGAAGGAATCAGGGGGCTCAAATTACTCGTCCGACCCCTACGATGAAAGAAGGACATAGAAACTACAATTCAAGTCAAATTTTTGAGTAACATCAAAAAGGAGGCCCGATATGGACCTACTATCCAAAGAAGAACTAAGTAGTCTCATACACAAGAAGGAGACACCCTGTGTCTCAATTTATATGCCTACACACCGTGTGTTTCCGGAGACAAAGCAAGACCCGATTCGATTCAAAAATCTCCTCCGGGAGGCAGAGGAGCGCTTAAAGATAGCCGGTCTTCGTTCTCTGGAGGCAAAGAAATTATTAAAGCCAGCCAAGGCTCTGATCAAGGACGGACTTTTCTGGCAGTATCAGGGCGATGGGTTGGCGACCTTCATATCTTCGGACGTATTTTATCACTACCGGCTACCCCTAAAATTCAATGAGTTGCTGGTCGTCACCGACCGGTTTCACATTAAACCTCTTCTTCAACTATTCAGCCAAGACGGACGGTTTTTTATCTTGGCCCTCAGTCAAAACGAAGTGAGATTTCTTCAGTGCAGCCGGTTCAGCGTAAAAGAAGTTGAACTGAATAATGTTCCCAGAAGTCTGAGTGAGGCCCTGAAGTATGACGATCCCGAGAAACAGCTTCAGTTCCATACCCGTACTCCCACAGCTACGGGGGAAAGGGCGGCGATGTTTCATGGACAGGGAGTGGGAACGGATGATGCTAAGGATAATATCCTGAGATTCTTTCACCAGGTCGATGATGGATTACATAAGTTGGTTCGCAAAGAGCAGGCACCCCTGATCCTGGCAGGTGTGGAATACCTCTTTCCGATTTACCGGGAGGCAAATAGCTATCCCCATTTGATAGAAGAGGGAATTACCGGAAACCCCGATGGATTGAAGGCAGAAGAGCTGCATGAGCAGGCATTGAAAATTGTCGAACCTTATTTTCTCAAGGCACAGGAAGAAGCCATTGCCCAATATAAACAGTTAGCGGGAAGTGAGCGGGCTTCAAACAACCCTAAGGCAATTGTTGAGGGAGCCTATGATGGGCGAATCGAAATCTTAATTGTGGCGGTGGGCATCCAGCAATGGGGTTTCTTTGATTTAAAGACACGGATGATCCATCTTCACCCGGAAGCTGAACCAGGGGATGAGGATCTACTCGATTTCGCGGCTGTCCTTACTTTCCTAAACGGAGGGAAGGTGTATGCCGTGAAGCCGGAGGAGATGCCGGATGAGGCGCCCGTGGCTGCAGTATTTCGTTATTGATGGAAATTCTAAGAATTCAAATCTCGGAATGGTCTTATTTAAGAGGATTTGAAGCTTAAAATTGGAAGAAAGGAGGGGAAAAGTATGTTACCTTTCAAGAAAATTCTTTGTCCAACAGATTTCAGTGAACCATCCTATGAGGCAATTAAGACGGCGGGTGAATTAGCTTACCACTTTGGCTCAGAACTTTGTATCGTCCATGTGATTACCCCAGTTCCTATCATACCTATGCCTATGGGCCCAGAGCCAGCAGCTTTCAATGTTTCCTTGTATGAGCAAGAATTGGAGGCTTCTTCGAAAAGGTCGCTTGAAGAGGTGGTCAACCAGCTTGAATCGAAAGAGCTGAAGACGCGTTTAATTGCCCTTAGGGGAAATCCGGCAGACGAAATAGTACGGACCGCTGACGAGGAGAATGTAGACCTGATCGTCATTGCAACCCGGGGCCGCACCGGATTGGATCGCCTGATCTTTGGCTCCGTCACGGAGAAGGTCATGCGGCTTGCAAAATGCCCGGTTCTCACGGTCACTATCAAAGTACCATTCGAAGAGGGCGAAGAGACTCTTACAAGAAGAGAGGTTCTGGGCCTTTCCGAGAAAAAAGAGGTTAAACTTCCTGAGGCACAATTGGAAAAGAAGAAAGCCTATCAAGAGAAGATAGAAGGCCAGTTGAAAGAATGGGGCGCCAGGATCGATGAACTGATGGCCAAAGCCGAAACGTCGAGGGCAGAACTGAAAGTGAAATACGAAAAACAGATCGAAGATCTCCGAGCCCAACAAGAAGCCTTGAAAAAGAATCTGCAAGAATTCAAAGAATCTGGGGAAGAGGCCTGGGAGCACCTCAAAACTGGTATTGAAAAGAACTTCGATGAATTAAAGGATTCCGCAGATCGCACCATTTCATTATTTAAGGAGAAGGGGGAAGACGTAGCTGAAACAGTATCAAAAAAGAAAAAAGCTTATGTGGAAAAGGTAGAGGATCAATTAAAGGAGTGGGGTAACCAGATCGACATTTTGAAAGCCAAGGCGGAAAAGTCAAAGGCCGAAATTAAAATAAAGTATCTCGAGCAGGTTGAAGAGTTGCGGAAAAAACAGGAAACCGTAAAAAAGACGCTACATCAATTCAGAGAATCTGGAGACGAGGCGTGGGAAGACCTGAAGGATGGTATGGATCGGGCCCTGGATGACCTGAAGAAGAGCTTAAAGAGAGCAGTCTCCAGATTTAAGGAAAAGTAATCTTAATGCTCTGACAACTTCATCGATATTTTGGCCGATATTGAGAAAAAACTCGTATTTTGCACTTTGTCGAATCTAAACGTGGAACCTTCCAAACATATTTCCCACTATTAGGCACATTTTCAGCCACTGCCTCTTTTAGGATTTGATCTTTTATCATATAACTCTCCTATAAGTTTTTTCGGCCTTTCTCCAATAGAAAGGCGACTTCCCCTCCCAGGATGAGGATAGCCGATGAGTAATAAACCCAGAAGAAAAATATGGCCAAAGTCCCCAAGGACCCGTAGATTACAGAGAATCTTCCCAAATGTACGACATACCATCCAAACAACTGTTTCGCCACCTCCCATAATAGACTGGTAAATAAGGCAGATTGAAGAGCTGGCTTGAGATGAACCTTTTTATTGGGAACGACTTTGTAAATCAAAAAGAACATCCAAAAAGTAAAGAAAAAGGGGATGGGATATTTGAGGACAAATTGAGCGATCGGCCCTATGTCAAGAAAATAACTAATACGGAAACTTTGAATGAAGGTGATTGCGGACGTAAGTACCATACTCGCAAGCAAAAATATCCCTGCTAAGAAAACCATGAAAAGGTCAATTGCCTTCCCCCGGAGAATGCCTCGACTCTTTTCAACCTGGAAGACTGTATTGAGGGTTATTCTCAATGAACTAAACACCCATGTGGAGGCCCAGATTAATCCCCCAATGCCCAATACCCCGACAATTTTTCGATCCCGAATGATTGTTGAAAAGTTTTTCATGATCCTCGGATCCAAGGAAGGAACAGCATTTTCAAAATAGCGACGAATGTGATTGAATATTTCTTGAGCACTGTAGAGGTACGTACCCAAAACGGCCAACACCAATAAAATGAGCGGAATCAGGCAGATGAGAAGATTAAAAGTAACTCCCGAGGACAGAAAAAAACCGTGGTCATCATCAAATTTCTTTAACGCAGCCCAAAGGAAATAAAATTTGGGTAAAATATGTTTTCTCCAATTGATCTGTCCCAGATATCGAACACCACACCGTTTCATGTTAGAAAAAGATGGTCTGTTGGATACAATGAGATTCCTCCCTTGGATTTTCATATATGCGAGATACGATCCGACTCTTCATCCTTTTTCTGTTTTGTCCTATAAATTCTTTCAAGAAAGTCTTTAGCCAAGTCCCTCCCCCCCCATCCAAAGGCAATAGCCAGGGCCAGAACAATACCGCCAAACGTAATGGAGAAGGCCGCCACGATCACCTTCTCTGCGATGCCCAGATGATAAAGGGCCATCGTCAAAGAAAGAATAATGATGAACCATCGGACGGAACGGCTGAGAAGTTTCGCTGATTCCATCTGGGCGTTGACCGCCGCAATGAGTGCGGCCTGGCCTAAAAAGATAGCGATCAAATATCCGATAACCAAAATGATGACCGCGGCAAAAAGATTGGGAAGGTAGCTGAAGAATTGGGCGATAAAGTTTTGAGTTGCCGCCACCTCAAGGGCGTTGATCCCAAGGATCAGGGTGATAAGAACAATGACCCAATAGAAGAAACGGCTCACCAGACTGGCAGGGGAATAGGCCAATCCCCCTTTTGATAGAATATGGGTCAACCCCCATCGTTCGCTCACCCGGTCAAATTGAATCGCCTTTAAAAAGCGAAAAAGAAGTGTTTTAATGACCCACGCGGTGATAAATCCGATGATGAGAATGGTGATCATCGCCAATAGATTGGGCAAAAACGTGGCGACTTTCCCCAAGAATTTATTGAATGAAGCTACGATGGCTGTCCTCCAGATTTCACTCATATCCTTCACCTCCTATATTCTTAGCCCCACCGCTCGATGAGGTAGGGTTTCATCTCTTCAAAAACCTTGCAAAGGGATTCGATCTTTTCTTCAACCTCCTTTACAGAACTTTCTTGATTTTCCTTAACGAATGAAGCCACCCTCCCCAGGTAAAGTGGAATCATTGACTTTAATAAATGTTCACGATGGACTGAGCCCTTGTGATAAGCAATGGAAAAGTCATAAATCAAACGAACCCATAGATCTTGAGGGAAGGAAAAAGCTTCATCCGATAGTCGACTAATGGAGTCAAGCCACAAAACGGTCTCTGGAAGCAATACCTTTCTCCAGATCTCCATCAGATCTTTGACCCCTAATCGAAAGCTTCCGATCATCCGTTCCAGATTGACGGGGACGGGTTCGAGACCTACCTCGTAATGAAAACCAAAAGTAGGAACGGGTTGTGACTCCTCAACCCCTTTCCAGAGAGGTTGATAATGCCCCATCAACCCATAGACCGAAGAAACGACCTGAGTGAACATGGGGCCCAGGTCGCTCCCGGGGTCTTTGGCATCATGGATTTTAGCCCCCAGGTAGGATTGGCATACCTTATATCCCTCCGCGATGGCGAGGGTCGTCATCCAGATATCGATTCCAAACCGGGCCACGTCCGACTCCCATACCTCTTGGGTCAAATAATGCTTCGCCAATTTTCCGGAAAAGCCGAAATCTCCCCCGATAGGCTGACGGACCCTCTTTCCATATAATGCCCGGGTCAGTGGATAGACGATACTGTTCGTGATCGTCCCGTCGAATTTATGCCGGGCATAAAGAGGGGACACATAGTCAAATCCCTCCTCATACACCGGTCTAAGAAGAAGCTCCATCCACTCCGGGGTGATGGACCTCAGATCCGAATCCACCACGGCACAGGCCTTCGCATTCAGGATCTGAGTGGTTTCGAAGATGGTGCGGAAGGAACTCCCTTTTCCTGGAATCCCATGGTAGGGAGTAACAATCTTCTGAATGGGATGAACGGGGTGAGAAGTGAGGATGGTCTTATAATCTTCTATCTGGACCCTCTTTACCTCCTCTTGCGTCCCATCGGTTGAGCCGCCGTCGGAATTGATTAAAATGGCCTTGGCCTTTGGAAAGTATTTGGCAAGACCCGCCATAACGGCCCGTACTACATGGCCGATGGTCCGGACATTATTGTAACTTGGAATTCCAATCAGGATATCCGTCTCTTGAATCTTTTCTAACTGAATCTGAAATGATGGCTCCATCTCTTCCCTCAAAAACCTAAACCCAACAATCTTTTAATATTTCGTTGACCTCCTCTTTCTTGAGGGCGCCCATCACCCTTTTCCAATCTTCCCGGAATTGGAGATACTTGGACCAACTTTTATCTTTCTTCCGAAACAGGAGGCCGATATTATCCAAACACTCCCTCGCTTTTCCCCATTCCCCTTTGCCAAGATAGTCAAGGCTCAAAAAGAGGGAGGTGAGAATGGCTTTCGGATAGAGGGTCCACTTCATAAAATATCCCGGATAGGGTTCGAGGTCAATCGTTGTTCCTGTTTTTACCTTTTTCCTTTCGTAAAGAAAACGTTCAATATCGCCTTTTAATTCCTCGTAAAAATAAACTCCTGTCCTTTCGGGGTGGAGATGTTTTATCCGAAGTTGTTTGTCAAACAAGAGGCAGAACCCCTGTTGGCTGGCATTGATGAGATAATCGGTATCTTCTCCCCTTGGAATGTAAGGGTCAAAGGGGATATGGCGGAAAAGATGTCGATGAAGAGCGAGATTTCCACCCAAAAGCAAGGGAGAAGGGATGAGTCGATCCTTTGATGAGAGAATCTTCTCCCAGACCTGGTTCATCCATTTGGTCTTATTCCAAAAAAACCTCCACCAGAGAGGTTGAGGAGGAAGAAGGATGGTTCCATCCGGGTTGACATAAAATCCGCCTTTCCCACTCACTTTCTTCCCATTCCATCTTTGGTTCAGATACTCACACGCGACCTTTAAATAGTGAGGGTCCTCCACGATTTCGTCATTGTCCATGAAGATCGCTACATCCATCGAGAGGGCCTGAGTAAGAAGGAGCCCCGTATTACGGATTTTCGAAAATCCTTTAAGATCAATAAGAGGAGAGAAACTTCTGAAACCTTTTTGATCCAGATATTTTCTCAAGGTTTTCAGACGATAAGAGGAAAAGAGAAATATTTTTCTTGCCCGGAGATTCTGCAATGCTTGCCTGAGGAACCCATCCATCTCAATCCACGAGCCCTCTTCGTCTCCTCCAACCAGATCAAAACAGACAGGAAGAAGGAGGGTAAAATCCTGATCTTCTAATATCTTCAGGCTTTCGATTGCCCTTCTGGTCAGAGCGAGCCCCTCTGAATCAGGTAATTCTTCCGGGCGGTTTAATCGGAGATAGACCGGAATGATGATGGCTTTATTCATTTCCCTTCTTACTCCAATCGAGTGAAAATATTTTGACAAAATCCCCTCTAACTCCCCTTTGCCAAAGGGGAGGACTTATTATTATCCCCCTTTGGAAAAGGGGGAATAAGGGGGATTTTAATATGGGGTTTAACAAACTTTTAAATAGTCTCGCTATCATGTTTGCAGCTCAATCAAGCAATAATTTTTCACTCAATTGGGGTCTTATTCATCTTTTGGTTTGACAGAAGTGGCGGTGCCATGTAAGACCGTTTCAAGGTTTTCTATCTGCTTCTTCAATTCTTTCGATCGAATGGAAGATTTAATAGCCTTTGGAATCCAGAAGAAAAAGGTCATGAGAATCCCCACACCCATTGATCCTAAGATGGTGTAGACCAGGGAGGTTTCAAACTTCCAAAAAAGAAATCTCATGGTAACAAGAGGAGCGGATGAATTTTGAACAGCAAAAATGGCAACTCCAATGATGATTGCCAACATCAACCAGTAAAAGAATTGCATAGGTTTCCTCCTGATTTAAAATTGAAACTCCCTTAATATATTGAGAATTGCTTCGTTCCAGGCTTGAGGTCCTGTTCCTTCAAAACATATTAGATTTTTAGATGGTATCTCAGGGGAAATACCTTCTTTTTCTTTGAGAAAAATCGGATGATCCACGGCTAATAACATGGGGATGTCATTCAGACTGTCTCCAATGCCCACGGTCGAGATAGAGAAGAACTCGTTTTCGTATAGCTCTTTCAGAATCTCAACCGCCTTCCCTTTATCGTTTTTCCCGAGGATATGGTGAAACCTTCCTCCCCAGACATAGTTCATTCCCTTTTCCTCGATCTTTCTTCTGACCGTCTCAATTTCTCTTTCTCCCCCTTCAATTATAAAGGGTTCGTCATATTCTCTTTTCTTGGCAAACTCAGCTTCTCCCAAACTCAATCCACTGATTGAGGAGAGCTCCTCCTCCGTGAGGTCTGAGAACCCTTTTATCGGAATCCCGGTCTCTTTTTTGATGGAATCCAAAATCTCAAGGATGATTGGATAAAAGGTTCCTAATTCCAAAACGAAATATTCTCCCAACACCCTATCGTAAGGAAAAGAAAATGATAAGTAACCTTTGGGAACAAACACCGCTCCTCCATTTTCTGAGACGAAGGGATGGGCGTTCTCTAATTCTTTTCGATATAATTCTATCTCAGTTCGGGTCTTACTGCTGGATAGAACCAGAGGGATCCCTTTTTGCTTAATCATCTGAAGGGCCGGTCTTGCCGGCTCAAATGAATAAGTTTCTTTATCGAGTAAGGTCCCATCCAGATCAGTGAAAATGATACATTTAAGTATTGTCGTCGTCGACGGCATTTTTTAACCTCTCCAAAAAATCAGGGATGGCGGAGGTGACCCTGCTCCAATTGGGAATCAGAGGAATGACAAGAGGATCCTCCACAAAGGCCCTGGTGGCTAGTTCAATACCTTTGATAAAGGTCTCTACAGCTACCCCTTCCTCATGGCGGTCGAAGTCGAGGCCATTGATGGCTGCATCGTCATGGTATTTCGTGATCGCCTCCTGGGCAGTTCTCAAATAGGTCGCCTTCAGTGTCTTCAGGAGGCTCTCTGAAAGATCAATCCCTTCACTCGCCAGATTTCGAAAGAGGTTCTTTGCAATATCCGTCGACATTCTTAAAAGCCCTTTGCTCGGATCATCCGGAGAAAGCTCCTGATGTTTATGCTCATAATTGTCTGTTAAATCGACCTGACAGATCCGTCTCAGGGAGCAGTTGCGGAAAACCTCCGATAGGACACCAACTTCCAGCCCCCAATCCCAGGGAATCCGATTAATTCTTGCCAGGTCCGTGATCATCGAAAACTCACCCGCCAGGGGGTATCGAAAACTGTCCAGATAGACTAAAAAGGGGAGGTATCCTAACAGCCTCTCCAGGGACCTGATGAGAGGGGTCACAAAGAGCCGTGTGACCCTCCCATGCATTTTATTTGTCACCCGGCTGTAATACCCCTTACAGAACTCGTATCCCAGGTTGGGGTTAACCACCGGGTAGCACAACCGGGCCAGAAACTCCCTATTGTAACTCATGATATCACAATCATGGAGCACGATGACATCGCTCTTTTCGCTGGCCAGGACATAGCCAAATGCCATCCAGGCGGACCGTCCTTTCCCATCTTCCCCCGCCGAAATATCATTCTTACTTAGGATATCGTAAAGGGACCGCACCCTTTCGCCATCATTCCAGATGATAATCGTCTCCTGGGGGAGAACCGAAAAAAACTCTCTGGCCTGATCAAACTCTTTCTGGTCTGCCCTTCCAAGAGTGATAATGACCTGATTGATGTATTTAACCCTTTTAATCTCGGAAATGATCGTTTTAAGGGCTTTCTCTTTCAATTCGGAATAGAGGGAGGGAAGGACCAATGCGATGGGATGGTATCTCGAAAAGAATTCCAGTTCCATCTCTATCCGTTCTAAGTTCTCCTTTTTAAATCGATGAAGTGTCGTTATCACTCCGGGTTGAAAGAAATCGCTCATAAATGTTCTCCGATTTTTATTTGTTTGAGTTCTCTCTCCTCATGGCCTGGGAAATCGCCATGTGAATTGGGCACCGAGTTAAGGGGAGAGAGGAGTGGAGGATGGATATACCATCTCGGAAACCAAATTCCTCAACGTATTGAAATGGACTGGTTTTTCTAAATAGGCCGTTGCTCCCCTTTCAAGGGCTCTCTGACGGATCTCCTCGCTTCCGAAAGCCGTGATGACAATAATGGGGACTTCGGGTTGAAGTTTTCTGATTCCGGGAAGAATATCCAATCCCGTCAAACCAGGCATCCGAATATCCGTAATGACGAGAATGAAAGATTCCTTGACCAGCTTTCGAAAGGCCTCGGAGCCATTACTTACGGAATCTGTCTCAAACCCCTCCTCCAGAAAAAAGTCTTTCAGCAAAGCCCTCATCTCTTCATCGTCTTCAATCACCAATATTCGTTTCTTATCATGACCCATCATTTATCTTTCTGATTTGTTCGGCTGCTCTCCGCCGCTATGCCCCTGCGATATGAAAAACAGAATGTGTCTATCGCAGGGAGATTGCCGACAGCTTGAAACAACAGAAACTCATTCCACAATGCAGTGATTGAATTGAACTACCACCAGCTACAAGCTGATGGATTCTCTACCGACTGAAGTCGGCTAAAGAAAAAACAGACCAGCACAGAAATTCTCACGAGGGAAAACCTAAAAACCCTGCAACACAGTGTGCATACTAAAGTCTTCGCCTAAAGGCGAGGGGGTTTCTCCCCGAGTGAGACAATAATGCCTCTTCTCTTAACCCTGTATGTGAAGACCAGGGACTATTCGATCTTTATCTTTTCAGATAAGATTAATGTTTCTCGCTTAAGAGGAGAGGAGACGTAGACCAGGTTGACTTCTAACTTTCCAAGGGGCTTTTCCTTGATAGCGTTCGCTGGGATCGTGATGTCCAAAGAACCTTCGGCAATGCCTTCAGGCTGAAGAACCTTCCAAAATGGATAAACTTTTTCTATTTTCTCGTCGGGTTTATAAGGGATGGGCTTCCCGGCTTCATCCAGGCATTCGACGGTAACCGCCTGGATATCCTGGATATCTTTCGATTTATTGGTGATCTTGATGCTACCCTTAAGGCTCGGCGTCCCGACGACCTCTTTGGAAGCTATGTTTACGGTCATGACAACCCTGAGGTCGCTAAGCTCCACAAGAAAAACCTGTCCCTTAATCTCAGACTTCGGTGGAACCAGATTCTTTGTGACTTGCTCTTGTGTCGGAGCCTCCACCTTTCGCTCCTTAGCACAACCCAAAAACCCAATGGCCAGACTTAACGTTAATAAAATAAAAATCTTTATGAAATGCATACACTGTTCTCCTTTCTTGGTTGGGGGTTGGTAGAAATATCAGGTTCTTAGATCCGGCGCCTCCTTTCACATTTTTGCCGGTTTTTGGTAACAGGTTCTTTATAGTCGATTGCACAAAGCCCCTTTCCGTGCTTCGACAAGCCTGTCCTGAGCGAACCGTTCACCCTGAGCCTGTCGAAGGGTATTTTTAGCATTTGTGCAACACGTTCTTTGACCCTTCATAAAAAATTGAAAGGGAATGATTATAGCTGATGGTTTCCGACACCTGTTCTTTTTATCGGTTCTTTTCATTTACCCCGTTAGAAATAATGCCCCAATGGGATTTCTAACGGGGTTTACTTGCCGGAAATCCTGGGACTCTTGAAGTATTTCAGAAGTTCGGAATCCGATTCCAGAAGGATCGTCGTCTTTCCCTCAAACAGTTGTTCATACGTTTGGAGTCTCCTGAGAAAAGAGTAAAACTCCGTATCCTGTTCAAAGGAAGAGATGTAAATCTCCGTGGCGCGTCCATCTCCTTCGCCGAACAGCTTCATCTGCTGGCTATAGGCTTTGGCAAGAATGATCTCTTTCTCTTTGTCGGTTTCGGCCTTGATCTCCTTCGATCGCTGTTCTCCCTCGGCCCTGTACCGTTTTGCAATCCGGTGCCGTTCTGCCTGCATACGAGCATAGACGCTGGCCTGAACCTCTTTGGGAAGGTCTGCCCGTTTGATTCGAACATCAATGATCTTGATGCCGAATCGTTTTGCCTGCTCATGGGCGTCTTTTGCCACGGTCTCGACGATCTTCTCCCTCTCCTCCCGGATGAATCCGATAAATGGGTGTTTGGCAATCTCCTGCCTCAACCTGGCTACCAGAATGTCTTCCAGGCGGGCCAGGGCCCCTGCCTCTGTTCTGACGCTCCGGTAGAATTCCAGAGGGTCTTCGATCTTCCACCTGGAGACATGATCCACGACCACCCTTTTCTTGTCGAGAGTGATATACTCCACGGCGATAGCGTCCGTCGTGAGAACCCTCTTATCAAAGAGGTTTAGGGTTTGAATGAAGGGTATCTTAAAGTTCAATCCGGGTTCCTTAATGGTTCTGACGTACTTTCCGAACTGAGTGATAATCGCCTGTTCTTTCTCGTCAATGGTAAAGGCTGCGCCCGAGACGAGAAGAAGACCGATAAAAATCAAAACAACAATCGCCATCCGCTTTTTGCCGTTCATCATCCTTTACTCCTTTTTGCCTTCTTTTTCTTTAATTTTGCCTTCCTTTTCCTTAAGGGTGACGCCATCCTTCAATGGAAGCCATTTCAGGACCGAATTTCCCCCCTCCGGAGGGAGAATATACTTCTCCTTGCCCGGCAATATCTTCTCCAGGGTTTCAAGGTAGAGCCGTTCCCTGGTCACTTCTTTCCCTTTTCGATAGGCCCTGAGCACATCTAAAAATTTCCCGGCATCCCCCTGCGCCCGGATGACCCTCTGTTCTTTATAAGCCTCCGCAGCCCGGAGCATCTGAACCGCTTCCCCTTTTGCTTTGGGAATGAGGTCTTCACGGTATCCCTCTGCCTCGCGCATCACGCGCTCCCGATCCTCCCAGGCTCTCACCACATCGTGAAACGCGTCCTTAACCTCCTCGGGCGGGTCCACCACGAGGAGCCTCGCCTCGGTCACCATCAATCCTGTCTGGTATTCGTCAAGAAGGCTTTGAAGATATTTCTTTACCTCGTCCTGAACAATCACGCGGCCCTCGGTCATCGTGAAGTCAATCGTATTTCTTCCCACCACGCTTCGAAGGGCAACCTCCGCAGAGGACTTTAAGACCGCCTCTGCGCTTCTGACACGGAATAAGAACAGGGAGGGATCCTTAACGACATATTGGACGAAAAGCTGAGCGTCCACGATGTTCTCATCACCGGTGAGCATCAGAGCTTCTTTAGGTTCGGGTCTCACCTTGCCGGTGTAGGGATCTGTCCTTAGCCCAACCTCGGCTCTTCTCACTCTGGCCAAATGAACCACATCATGGGTCTGAATGGGCCAGGGGAACCGATATCTCAAGCCCGGATCAGTTTGATCCACAATCTTTCCAAATTGGCGAACCACTCCCATCTCCCCTGGGCCAACCATATAGGTTCCAGAAGCCAGCCAGATTCCAATGATGATAGCCAGGAGAATGAACAGGACCCTCTTCCCTCCCCATCGTCTGATCTTCTCCTGAACATTTCCCAGCACCTCCTCCATTGAAGGACCGCCGTAGCCTTGTCCTTCACTCCCTCTAATAAATTCATCATCTTTCCAGGCCATCATTTCTCCTTTCGTATAGATTCGTTATGAAGGATTAGTTAGACAATAACTCCGATTATCTCCCTCTCCCCTGAGAGACTGTGTCACAATGGGGAGGGTGAGGGGTAACAATTTTTAGCATAACGAATGAAAAAACTCTACCTGTCTCCATATCGATATGATACAATGCAGCCCAACAGAGGAGGAATCCCAATGGCCTAT
>Ga0208244_100986_pt1 | contig 19229 bp, 13 predicted proteins | sample SubbioCR12Aug_5A_FD_184828 | JGI IMG/M metagenome (GOLD analysis project Ga0208244, IMG submission 184828) | Serpentinite rock and fluid subsurface biosphere microbial communities from McLaughlin Reserve, California, USA - CR12Aug_5A (SPAdes) | ecosystem: Environmental > Terrestrial > Deep... | reverse complement strand
TATCACTGTAGTCAATCCATTTTTTGCTGACAGGGTCATAGGTGCGGAAATCTGTAAGATAGTGGTAGGTAGCCAAACCCTGACCATAGCCACCAAGATAAAAACGATTGTTGATAAGGAAGGCACCTCCACCTCCTACAGAAACTGCCAGATCGTCTTTTCCAAAAGAAGAAAACTCAACGTTCGGACCCCCAAAACCACTCATGCGTAGAGGTTTGTCGGTTTGAAACAAGGTTTTGAATTCAGGTTTTTCATCCTCCTGCATCTGGGCAATGATCTGGCTGGTGCATGCGAAAACCCAAAGAAGTGTTAACTGAAAAAAGATTTTAGTCTTCATAACATTAAGATTTATTGAATTTTATTTACTTGATCATAACGACACCGCTATGATCGTTGGGTTGCAGACAAACAAAAAAAAACTGACAATATTGCTTGAAAATTAAAGGAACAGTATTTGTTGCCACTCTTCCAATGGCAAAGAAGTTGAAATTAAATGCGGAAGAACACAAGCTGATCAACAGTTTTGTGTTTCCGGCAATTATTGTTTCGCTCATGTGGATGGTAAAAGGTTCAGAAATTGTTTTCGGTTTCAGCGCAGGACAGTTTGGCATCAGACCACTGGAGCTTTCCGGCCTGACCGGCATTATCCTCTCCCCTTTCATACACGGCGATTGGAACCACCTCTTTGCCAACACCATTCCCATGCTTGTGTTGCCCGCAGCCTTGTTTTATTTCTACCGTTCGCTGGCATTCAGAATATTGCTGCTCACCACGCTCATTTGTGGCTTCTGGGTATGGGCAGGTGCCAGAGACGCCAGCCACATCGGCGCCAGCGGCGTAATCTATGGTCTGGCTTCTTTTTTGATGGTCAGCGGATTTATCCGCAAGGAAAACCGCCTGATGGCCCTTTCGCTGGTGGTGGTTTTCCTCTATGGCAGTTTCGTCTGGGGAATATTCCCTGAGCTCTTCCCCGAAAAAAACATTTCTTGGGAATCGCACCTGAGCGGATTGGTAACGGGGTTGCTGCTTGCGTACTTCTTCCGCAAAGAAGGACCTCAACGCCCCACCTTTACCTGGGAGGGAGAAGATGAAACTGATGAATCCGGAAACGGGAAGCCCGAACCGCCCGAAGAAGAATACTGGAATATACCCGAACCCGACCGTAAAGACCTCACGGTGGTGTACCGTTTCCGAAGAAAGGAGTGATCATCCTGACCGACCCGGCAAGTTATCCGTCTGCTTCTTTGACAGCTAATCAATAAAATTTCAAATGAGCATCAGCACATTTTTTATTCAATCTTACGCTGAAAATGCTGCACCCTGAAGGCACATTCACCCAAATGCGGCGCTGAAGTTTCGATCAGACCATATGCCGAAAGGTCGTGTTGTTTCCCATTGGTTTTCAACACAAACGCCGGCTCGACGATCACCATCATGCCCATATCGCTTCCCGGGGGCACACACATGCGTGCAGGAGATTTATACCAGGCTTGTTCCCAGTTAATACCATTTTCACTGAGGCTTTTCAACAGTTTATCGGGCACAATCCCCGCCGATCCGCTTGCTTCATCAAAGCGAAAAGTGTAATATTTTCCTTCGGGAAAGCTTATATTGCTTGCGTCCAACGTGTCATGACAAACAGTTACTTTTCGCTCAGTGGTCTTGCGTTTGGTGCTGCACGATGAAGCTATGACAACACCCAATAACAAGATTAACAATATCCTATACAATGATTTTTGTAGCATGGCATTTATGTTTTGAATGCTAAAATACAGTTATTTTTGATGAAAAGGTGACTATGGTTTGTAGTATACATTGCCGGAGAGCCATCACTCGAAGAAAATCTGATTTATTCTTTCCCGATGATTATTTTGATTTCTTCTTCCGTCAACTCGTAAAGCTGGTAAACCAATTGGTCGATTTGGTGTTCTTCGTTGGAAGTGTCTTTGTTCTGCTCTTTTTGCCAGAGGATTTCACCAACAATAGCATCAATTTCATCAGTGATTTCGTTTTTTAGATTGGGTACGGCAAACTGCTGTATATCCTTAATCATAATTTGTGGAAAAGTATCTGAATCCGATATCTGAAATTTTTTTCTAAAATACCAACCAGTAAACTTCGAGTTCAATATACCAAGGAGTGCCTTGTAGCTTATTTTTGCCAATTCAGGCTTTAATTTCAAAACAAACAACAAGGTATTGCAGTAAGATGTATATGGTATGTAATTGGCAATTAAAGTTTTTCCGGTCATTTTTCTTATCAGGATTTTCTCTCCTTCAAATTTTTCAGGAACTCTTGGCTCAGCTAGCCATGGACCATAATGTAACCAGTTATTCTCTTTCCACAGTAAAGAGTAATGCCCAATGTCCTTCCCATCAAAAAATGGGAGCCAATCTGTTGATTTTCTAGTTGAGGAAGTAAATGGTTTGGTATCCCTTATTTCTGGTGTTTGTGGTGGCTTACCTTTGCCCACTTGATATGCTTTAATACCATAAAACATTTCAGTAAAATCTAATATAAATGGATTATTTTTATCTATCCGTTGTATTATGGCCAATTCATCATTATTGCTTTGAAGATTAAAACTCTTCAGGCTATACCACAAAGCACTTTCAATCAAAAAACTGCGTTCAGGGGTGGATAAATCACGTAGCATTTGTTTCTTATCAAAACTATGAACTGAAATACGTGCATTATGAAATGTTTCTGTTTTTGATTCTCGCCTTAAAAACAATAAAATTGTATCCACTGTTGCATCAGCAAAGACATTTGAGGGCAGTAAAACTATTTCGGCAATAGTCGAATTTTTAAGAAGATAACTACGAGAAGCCTCAGTAAATCCAAGGTTTAGAAGTGTATCTGGTATGATGAATGAAAAGTATCCACTATGTCTTAAAATACAGAGTGCTTTCTCAATGAATAAGGTATAGCTTTCACCTCTCCAATTGAATGTATTGTAGTGTTGATAATGCTTGCTGTCTTCTTTGTTTAAGTTCACTCCATAAGGCGGATTTCCAATAACCACATCAAAGCCAACAAAATCGCCATCATCATTGAGTACTTCTGGAAATTCAAAACGCCACTCAAAAGCGTTGTCGTAAATTGGCGAATTTCTCTTCTCGGCAATAATACTCTTAAGTTGCTTTATTTTATTCTCTAGCACTTCCTTCTCTTTTAATCGTTTCTTTTGTTCGGAAATACTGTATGCCATGTCAAAAAGTCTTGGACTTACATACTTCTCAAACAAATCGCTTCCAATTTTATTAAGTTGCCTTTGCTCGATACTATCCTGACTAACTATATTTGAAAAGTCACTTTTAATTGACTCAATAAGATCTAGAAATGCTCTCTTTTCTTCCTTACTTGTTGCGTTTTGATAGCTGTGAATGGCTATTCGATAAGATTCGATTGTGTATTTTTTTCCTTTTAGAGATTTACTTATATCAGTATCGATAGAGTGCCTGCTCAATAGAGAGTTTCCGCATTTGATGTTGATGTCAATATTCGGGAGGGTTTCAAGTTCGGTTGCGTTCTTGTAATAAGCGTTTTTCAAAAGCTCAATCCACAAACGCAAACGGCATATTTTTACTGAATTTGGGTTTATGTCAACGCCAAACAAGCAGCTTTCAATAATGGTCTGCTTCTCATGGAAAAGGGTTTCCTGTATGCGCTGGCTTTCTTTACTTTTGTGATTGTATTCAAATAGCTCTCCGTTCTCATCGGTTACAATCAAATCATCGTTGACAACTTCAAAATGATATTCTTTCAGTCGCCGTCCCTCACGGTCCTGTAGAATTCTAAGATCGTTTTTTATGGCAATCATCTCATTCAAAGCCGAAACCAAAAAGTGCCCGGAACCCACGGCAGGGTCGCATACCTTGATGCTGTTTACAATCTTGTTGGCTTCCTTGCGGTCTTCAATTTTGTCGTAAACTTCTTCAAGGCTTGTGCAGTTCCATTTTTTGGTGTCGTTGAATTTCTGCACCACGGCCTTGCGGATGGTTTCGCGGCACATATACATGGTGATAAAACCCGGAGTGAAAAACGAGCCGTCTTTGTAGCCGTTAATTTTTTCGAAAATCAAACCGAGCACCGAAGCATTAATCAGTGTTTTGTGGTCTTCCTGAATTTCTTCTCCGCCTTCTGCTCCAAAGTCGTACGCATCTAAAAACGCAAACAGATACTGAAGCGTGGCCATAGTGCCGGTTCGCTTTTTGCCTTGATGGTCTTTCAACACAGAATGCGAAAAAACCGGAATGACTTTGTCGTCTTTCAGATTGCTAATAAATAAGGTAAGCTGCTCAATTTCTGTCGGTTCAAAAAGCGACGAATTGAGATATGGAACCTTCTGAAAAATCTGTTTCACGTCTTCGTTCCGCTCGTCATGTTTTCGTGCCAACACCTGAAAGAATAAGCTGTTCAGGTCGTCATAGCCCTTGATTTTGTTGGGATTGAGAAACGAATACGATGCGTCGCATTTGTGGTACTTGATGAGTTGGGCTTCCAGAAGCTTCAGAAACAAAATCCTATTGATCCATGTAATGGAAAGCTCAAGGGCGACATTAAAAAGCCTTTCTTCTTGTGTGGTTCCGAATAGATGTGGCTTTTCGAGTCGGCTTAGTTTATCTAAGCTGTCAAGCTGAATTATGGCATCTTCGAGGATTGTTCCAGTGAGGCGTTCACCTGGCTTATTTCGTTCAATTAGTTTTTTGCCTCCTTCTTTGGTTTCGGTTAAGCCGATAATGTGCAACAACTCACTGTAAAATCGTTTGTCGAGGCTGTTGCTGTCGTTGGTGAACGGAAGTTTTAAAAGATGCTCGGGCGAAAGTAGTTTGAATAAGGCAATAAGCGAATTGTCATCAGCTCTGTCGGTATTGCGTAGAGGTTTTTGGTAGTCCTGTATATTGAAATACGCAACCTCAATTTCGGCCGTGATGCTGTCAATAAAGGGTTCGCTAATTTGTTTGTAGAAAAAATCGGTTTTGGTGTCGGCCAATCGTCCACTTTCAAACTCATTGAATTGCTTCACGAGGTTTTTGTTCTGGGCAAAAAGCCTGTCGAACAGGGTAGCATCAAAAATATACCATTCGTTTATGTTGGTGGCCACCAGATGTTTTACTTCAAGATTGTTGAGTGTGATTCTCTCGCGCAGGTAATACAGAACCAATTCCTGAAAGGCTTTAACATTCAGTTTTTGGGCGGTAATCATCTCTGTTTTGTTGGTCGGCTTTTTCGCTTCGATGATGACACCGACAGTGGTGTTTGCGTTTTGTCCGTTATGAATCACAAGGTCATTACGGCCTTTAGTATTGATGAAATGGGTTGGGTCGTAATAGGTTTTCTTTAAAAAGTCGGAGACCAGGTTTTTGTGAAACTCTTCGCTTTCGGTGTCGTTAGTCCTGTCGAGCAAAGCAATAAGGTTAGTCTTGAAAACTTCAATTTCAGTCCTGTTGGGTTTTACCTTTAAAAAGGCTTTATTCAGTGCCTTGCGGGGTTTCAGTTCTTTCAGAATCATGACCAGATGATGTTTTCCGTTTCAGCCGGTTAAGATAGGTTTTTTAGGTGGAATGGCGTAATTGCGTTGTTAAAAAATTTAGGCAGCTAGAATCTTCCTGGTACCAAGGAACAAAGGCCACAGATGCACGAAAAACAATGTTTTCGTCATGAGGGAATGCTATAAAACAAAGTGAATACTTTATTGATGAGATACACTCGAAAATCGGAGCACTATTATACACTTTAGCGTCTTAAATTTGGTCAAAAGACTGTGCTTATGCAACTTGGCTTCGAGCTTGGAGTCGTCACACGAACAATAGGAGTCTGATTAATGGCGTTAGTGAATCATTTTTTAAAGCAATCACATTTTTCTGCATTTTTATTTGAAACGTCCTCCTTTTTAAACTTGCAAAACAAAGTCGATTGGTATTTTTTCTTTCCAATAATTCTTTTGTTGTGAGCAACATATCTACAATTTTCGCATTGTCTTAGGTCTATACCATTCATTTTTAAATAAATCTCCTCGTTCTCACTTTCCTTAAGGTGTTTCAAAAACTTGTCACTAGCCTTGAAGTCAACTCTTTTTATCCTTTCACTATTTGCCACCACATCTGAATAGATATGCTCAAGGTAATATTCGAAGAACTCATAAGTTCCGTTCTTATATAGAATAAATACCTTTCTGAAATCACGACAACCTTTGTCGTAGTTTTGGCAGAATGCTGATTCAATTGTTTTTAGTCTGAAATTATTGAATGACGTATTAGAGTCTAAAACAGAGATTTGATTCTTTCGCAGGGCTTTAATATCATCATCATTACGAATTTTGATTTCTATTACTTTATGACTTGATTGAAGCTTCTTGGCAGATGATTCGTGTGTCACAACAATTTCGATAAAAATACTATCATTTGGCTGAGCATTTGAACTTAAGCGAATGTCAGGCTGAAACCCATCATACCTTTTTTCGAGCTCGCATTTATCATATACTTTTGTCAAGTCAAATATGTCAGTTTTTAAACCTAGATCACATTTAACTCCAGTCTCTCTAAAAAGTCTATTGCAATTAGCTCTGAATTCAAATTCTATGTTGAACGGTATATTATTAAGTATTGCTTTGTCATAGATATCTTTGAACACTAATTTTGCCGTTTCATGTAGATAAGTTTCCTTAGACATCTTATCCTCAACTAAATGATGAAAATGCCTTCGAAACTTTCCTTCTATATACGCAGCCATTTTTTTGCCTGTGACCAAATTGAAATACTCTCCACTTTCTCTCATGTCCTTGGTTACATCATCAATGTGTATTGGTCTCCCTTCGTATCGTGCCCAACTATACTTAATCATTATTATTAGCTAATCAGTTTATTACATTAACGTTCCTGGCAAAACTATAATACCGGCTATACTTACTTCTTGCTTATCCACCGCGATGAAGCCCGCGCTGAGCAGCAAGCGCAAAACTACTACAAAACCCAGCTATTGTTAGCTTTACCATGCTAACGTTTTGGGCATTTCTTTCAATTTCAACAACTATTCAGTAACCAAATAAGAATTGCTAATACTCCCAAAAAAAGCATCCAAAATACAGGACTTTTCATCGCTTCTTCTTCTCGTTTTCTTTTTCGTTTCAATCCTTCGAAATCTTCACCAATTTTAAATTTATTTCCACAAGATAAACATGTCAGTAGTATCTTATTGCTACCAATGGTTCCTGCTAAAATTCCGATACCACCAGTCAATACAGCACCACCAACAGCTTTTAAACCACTAAAACCTTTCTTATGGGCTGTAATCTGAGTTGATTTACATCTGGGACACTTTATTTCTTCAACCTGATTTTTTGTAAACTTCTCATGATAAATCTGTCTGATTTGAACGTTTTGGATTGGTGCATTTTCTCTCCAAGAAGAACCACAATTTCCACATTGTTCAGCAGATTTAGTTCTCAATTTGTTACCACAGACTGGACAAAATCCTTTTATTTCACATCTAAGGCAGACCCTGTAGCTAGTGAATTTATAGTCCTTAAAAACATTTCGTTTTATTTCGCCACATCTACACCTCTGTCTTCCTATTTGATCAGTTGAGTTCTTTTGAATATTTTCCAATATTGTAGTTTCCTGTGCAGTATTGACCTTATTGCCGCAATTCACGCAAAAATTTGCACCAGAAATATTATCGTGTCCGCAGCTATGACAGTACATAGGCTTTCGATTTAATAATTAATTCGTTTGGATACAATTATTTTTAAATACTCGTTGTATAATGTATTTACACCATTAGGAGGCACAATTACATAATAAAAAAATGTTTCATAAAAATCTTGTTTTCAATTCGTCAAAAACACTTCGATGGGCTTTCTCTGCTCGGTTATTGGCTGATCTTATTAGACTTTAGCCATAACTGCCAAATAAAACCGATAAAACAATTAGCCGTAAAGTTATGAAATCCGGCAAATAGACAAGCCCCTGCTAAATAAAATTGGGAAGTCAAAAACTTCTTGCCACTAAGGCATGAAGGCACAAAGATGCACGAAGAACAAAGTCTTCGACAGGAGTGAATGCCAAAAAACAAAGTGATAACTTTATTAATGAGATGCACCTGAATAATGAATTCGTTTAATTTAAAATGAAAGTTCCCCAAAGAAACCTCCCTCCAGTGCCGTTCAGAACGCCACATAAGGTCTCAGCCGCTGCGCGCTCAGGCTGTCGGGCTGCACAATCTGCACAAACTCGTCCCAGGAGGCAAACCTGCCGCGTCTTTCGCGGTGCCTTACGATGGCTTTGGTGTAGGTCATATTGAGGTAGGGATGGCCCAGTAGTTGTCCGAATTCGTACTTATTGATGTTGATTTTACGGATCATGGTAGTGTCGGCTGTTAGCTGGTGACCGATGGCAATTACCAGCGCCGAGTCAACACCTTTGATTTCGTTCAGTTGCGTCACATGCACGAATCCGCCCAGTCGCTCGCGGTATTTCAGGATTCGGTGGACCGTCCAGGGGCCAACACCCTTCAGTTGAATCAGTTGTAGGGAATCGGCCGAGTTTAATTCAAGGACACCCATGAATTCGGGCTTCTCCATCCGGTCGCTTTTCCGTTGCACCGTATCGGCCTCACGATGCTTCGGCTTCTGGTGTCGGGGCTCAATAAGGATAAAAGGTTCAAGAATCTTGTATTCATCGGCGGAAAGGGAGTAAATTTTGCTCAGGTCTTCCTTTCTGAGAAACTTACCGCCCTTCTTCTCGTAGTTTTTGATGGCTCTGATCTGATGTGTGGCCAGCCCCAGTTTTCGCCATTCCTCCTCAGGTAGTTGGTTGGGATCGAAGGGGAATGGCGTAAGTTTCAACTGTGCATAGGCAACATCAGGATCGGGTTTGCCAAAAACCTCAGCAAATGTTTCTTTGTCAGACTGCTTTCGGAGGGCCAGCTCAGCAACAGCCTGCTCAAATAAATGATTATTCAAAGGTCTGGTTGAGGTGAAAACATAACCCGAAAACAAATTTAACACCAGAAGCAAAATAAATACAACAGAAAGCAGCAACAAAGCCCTCCGTTCACGGACCGTAAACCCAAACAAATCCTTAAACTGTTGCCAGATGTTTTTCACATGCAGCGGTTAATATTCGTCTTTTAACTGAAATCTCCTTCGCCAAACATCCCGAAAAAACCCAGTCCATTCAGGAACACAAGTGCAATGGCGACTGGCGCAAGAAACCTGATTATAAAATAATATGCCCAGATCAGGTGTATCTTAAGGGTTTCTTTATTTGAGATTTCATCATACAAATCCTCTCGTTTCATGTACCATCCGGCGAACAGAACAATGAGCAGCCCGCCAAGAGGCAGCATAATGTTAGCAGATGCAAACTCCAGGATATCGAAAAGATTTCTGTTTCCGATGTGAATTTCGGGCATAGGCCCCTGACTCAATGTGCATAAAATACCGAGAACAGAGATACTGCCGGCCGACAAAATAGTCGCTTTCCTGCGGCTCATGTTTAACTCTTCCGAAACATAAGCCACCACAACTTCAAGAACGGAAATTGTGGATGTTAACGCAGCAATCACCAGCAGCACAAAAAAGATCAGCGCAAAGAAATATCCACCCGTCATTTCCTGAAAGATCATCGGCAAGGTGATAAACACTAAGCTGGGCCCACTCTGAGGCTCAATGCCAAAAGCGAACACAGCAGGGAAAATAGCGACTCCGGCCAACACTGCTACCAGTGTATCGGTAAGCGTGACGGAAAAAGCTGTCTTGCCGAGGTCTTCGTTGCTTTTGATGTAACTGCCATAAGTTATTAATGCTCCCATACCGATACTGAGAGAAAAAAATGCCTGGCCCAGAGCTTGCAGGACAACATCGGCATTAATTTTTGAAAAGTCGGGCTGAAACAAGAAAGTAAGTCCGGCACCCGATCCTGGCAAAGTTACAGCCCTGATGCCCAATACTATTATAATCAATAGAAGTGCAGGCATAAGAAGTTTCGTGTATTTCTCAATACCGTTTTTAATTCCCTTATATACGATCAGTGCGGTGAACAACATAAAAATAAGCTGCCAAAGCAAGGGCAGATAACCATTATTGCGAAACTCTTCAAATGTCACATTTAATTCTTCCTTGCTTTGCCCTTCAAAACTGTTTCCGATAGACAAAAACAGATATTCAAGTGTCCATCCGCTAACTGTAGTATAAAATGCCAGTATGAAGAAAGCAGCAGCAATACCAATCATTCCGATGATGTGCCACCAGGTTCCCGGAGCAAGTTTTTTAAAGGCACCCAATGCGTTTCGTTGAGACCGTCGACCCAGAGCTAGTTCGGAAAGCATTACAGGAACTCCAATCACAAGGATAAACAACACATAAACCAGCAAAAACGCTCCACCGCCATTCTCCCCGGTTACATAAGGAAATCTCCATATGTTACCAAGACCAACTGCCGAACCCGCAGCAGCAGCAATTACGCCAAGGCGACTACCGAATCCGTCACGATTACCTTGTATCATTTCTGACTACGTATTTTTTAATTATTATAGTTTGCCGTAAAGTAATGTATTACTCCCTTCGCTATTGCGCCATTCCAACCGGTACTAAACCTTTGGCCTTCCATTGTTCCAAAGGAAGTTCAAGCTCTTTGATCAGACCCGTTTTCAGATCCAGCACCCAACCATGTATCTGAAAACACACATTGCATTCAGCTAAAGCATGTTGCACAATACTGGTTTTATAAAGGTTTTCAACCTGCTTGATGACGTTTAATTCGGAGAGCCTGTCGAGCCTTTGCTCAATATCATCGATCAGGTTGAGTTCGGCATTGTAATCAAGGACCAACTCCCGTATCGGGTTGATCCAATTGCCAACGAGCCCTTTTACCTTACCTTCGTAGGCGGCTGCCACTCCGCCACAGCGATAATGTCCACATACAATCACGTGTTTTACTTTTAATACGTTTACTGCATAATCAAGCACCGATAGGAAATTTATGTCGGTAACCGACACCTGGTTTGCTATATTGCGGTGCACAAACAATTCGCCGGGTTCTGTCTGGGTAAAGGTATCAAGCGGCATCCTCGAATCGGAACAGCCAATATACAGAAATGGTGGTTTCTGAGAATGGCTCAACCGCGCAAAATACTCAGGCATAGTCTGTTGTTTCTGATTGGCCCAGATTTGGTTATTTTTAATCAGTTCATCGTAGCGTTGTGGCATAATACTAGGGTTAATTGTTTATCTTATATTTATTCGTATCTGAGTGATTCAATAGGGTCGAGTCCGGCAGCTTTGTTAGCGGGAAGGATACCTGAAGCAAGTGCGACTACAAAACAAAGAAAAACCGCGACTACAATCCACAGCCAGGGTATGATAAATGTGGAACCAATGAAATAACTCATCACGTTACCTGCCGCTATTCCGGCAAGAATACCAATGATTCCTCCTATTTGCGCAATGACAATTGCTTCAACAAGGAACTGATTCCGGATGGTACGACGGGTTGCACCCATGGCTTTCCTTATACCGATTTCGCGGGTGCGTTCAGTAACCGAAACAAGCATGATATTCATCAAACCAATAGCGGCACCAAACAAGGTGATCAGCCCGATAGCCGTGGCTCCGAATCGAATCTGACCTGTAAGGCTGATGAGCATGTTGGCAATGTTGTCGCTCTTTGTGATGGTGAAACTATTGTCCTGCCCGGTTTTATCTCCCCGAACCACCCTGAAAACCCCTGTTGCTTCACCAATTGCAGCATCCATCTCTTCAGTTGAAGTAGTTCTGACACTGAGTGTAAAGTTCATGTTGGGTCGCGAAAAATACTGCCTGACATTGCTGAGAGGAATCATGCAATAACGATCGCCGCTGAATCCAATGCTCGAACCTTTTTCCTTAAGCACACCTATAATGCGGTATTTGCCCGGCCCAACTGTGATTAACTTTCCCAATGGGTCTTCGTTATTCTTAAAAAGATCCTCGACAATTCTGCTTCCCACTATGGCTACATGTGCGCCGCCGGATATTTCATGGGCTGTCAGATTACGGCCTTTATCCAGCTCATATCCTGCATTAAACAAGTAGTTTTCATCGATTCCGACTACCTGAATATTCGGATTGGTTTTCTGATTTTCATACTTCAAAGTGGCTATTCCAGTACCGTAAGTCATGATACTGGTAGCTGCGGGAAAGCTAAACAGCTCCCTGAATTGCCTGGCTTCCTGATATGATATTGATTTATAAGCCTGTGCATTTGACCTACGACCACCCATATGCACCACCATCTCGCGGTTTCGGATGTTAAATGTGTTGGAACCCATCATGGTAAAATTCTCAACCAGATAAAATTTTACAGAATCAATAGCTGTGAGAATACCAACCAGTGCCATGATCCCGAAACCGATTATGGCAATGGTTAATACGGTTCTGAGCCACTGGTTTCTTATCGAATCAAGCGAAATCCGAATATTTTCGACAGCAAGCTGTTTCATACGAAATTAATCTGATTTTTTACCATATGCAAGGTCACCGGCATCACCCAAACCCGGTACAATATAGGCCTGTGCTGTTAGTTCATCATCTATTCCGCCGACATAAATGGACAAATCGGCAAGAGAAAAATTTCTTTTAAGGTACTCTATCCCCTCTACACTCGCAAGAGCCGACACTACGAATACCTTTGACGGGGTGCCTAAAGCGAAAAGTTCTTTCAGTGCCATCACCACAGAGGCTCCTGTAGCAAGCATCGGATCACTTAGAATCAATACCTTACCTGAGAGTTCGGGACTGGATAAATACTCAATGCGAATGCTGAAGTCCTCATTCTTGTCATACTTTCTATAGGCTGACACAAAGGCGTTGTCGGCATGATCAAAATAGTTCAGCATTCCCTGATGCATAGGAAGACCGGCTCTGAGAATCGTTGCCAGCACCGGTTGGCTTTTCAGCAGAGGTATCGTAGCAACACCAAGCGGCGTGCTGATATCTGTGGGTTCATACTCGAGTTCTTTGCTGATTTCATAGGCAAACACTTCGCCCAACCTTTCAAGGTTTCTCCTGAAGCGCATTCTGTCGCCTTGCACTTCAACATTTCGAAGTTCGGCGATAAACTGGTTAAAGACCGAGTTTAAAAGCCCTAGATTCTTTACCATAAAGCTTCATTTTTTAATGAATACAAATGTAATAGATTTTTGATTTGATGCCAAGAGATTCCTGCTCACACACAAATGGAGGGGGAAAATAAACATCGACTATAATTGTTTCTTTCTTCTCCTGAGCACGCTGAGCCCTATGCGGTGCAACAGAGGCAAACGGTTGATTGTTATTCCGGGATATGTTGTTTGCTTGCTCCCGAAACCTTTGTAAAACTGCGCGAGTCCGGGATTATCACTTCCCTCAAAGTCGAGCACAAGATGGCCGGGGGCATGTTCGCGTATGACCGAATCAAGTATGAAAGTCAAACCATGGAGCTCCTTTCCTGCCGGGCTTGATCCCGAAAACAGAAATACGAGTTTTCCATGGCTGCGCACAAATATTGCACCCGAACACAATTCGTTTTGCTGTGTATACGCGCCCACTACAAAACCCTGACCACGATATATTGCCTGATAAACCAATTTTTTCAGACGGTTATACTCATTTTCGTTCCAATGACTGATGGTGCGGCCACGATTCATCCTGAATAGCCTGATTACATCGTCGGGTTTGATGTGTTTGGATAATGACAGGCCGGCTTCCTGCGCTTTCCTGAGATTTCTGCGTGTATTGCTGTTGTATTTCTTCTGAAGCTTGTCATAAGTGTTGATCAGGTCGAGTTCGTGATTCAGGTGATGCACGGGCATGTATCCTGGTTCGTCCACCTTGTTGTGCGAATTGAGCCTTATTTCGACGAACCTGATATGACCGGGAATAGCTTCAAGAAAACTCCGTATGATTAACGGATTCAGAATATTCCGTGAAAAAACCCCAAGTTGTTGTGCAAAAAATGGCTGAAACATATAACTGATACCAAACTTCCTGTTTGAGGTCAGGGGCATAACTCTGTCGTAATCACCTTCAACCAGTGCTTCCCAGCCCGGATGCACAATATCAAGAAACCATGTCCATGCATAAACCTGGCCATTGAAGGACTCTTTGATGCATTTGTCCCATCTTATCTTGTCAATCTCCCTGTGCTTCAAATGTCTTATCATGGCCTTATGGAAGTGCTTCCTTTAGAATTTCGTGATACACCCTTAACCATCCTAACCATCGCTTGCTGTCGCTTAAAGACTCATTGTGCCAAAGACTGATGAAAGTTCCATCAACTTCCTTCACCCTTCTGATTAATTCTATTGCCTTTTGTGTAGCTTGTTCAGGTTGCAGTTTCAAATAATCACAAAGAGTACCGTCCATTAGCTGAAACGGATGAATCCGTAATCCTGTGCTTATATCGTTGTCAAGGTCGTAAAACTGAAAACTTTGCGCCACTCCGGCCCTGAAGCCAGGCTCTGAAGCATAACCCATTGTAAAATCATCCGTTATGTCGACATCAATTAGGTTATGGTAAGCCGACGGCAGATTCATTCTGAGAAAATGTTGCCGGCTCATGGTAACCGGTCGGTTAAGAACACGGGACAACCGTTCGATCTCAAGTTTCAATCTGGGTTTATTCATGAAGGAATTATAGGAAGGGTGAATGCCTACATCAGCATAATCCCCCAACATACGGATCAGATTCTGAAAACTGGGATTGCGAACTGAAATATTCTTGTCGTTTACATCGTAGTCAGCAAAAAGGATGAAGTAAGCCGGCCTCAGGCCAAACTCTTTCTGCAGTGAGAGTTGCAACCCGAAAGTATCGAATGGATCAGGCTTTTTATCACGCAATACTTCAGTCCTTAATTTAATCTCGGCCCAGTTGCCTGCAATCAGGTCTTTCAGATATGCACCTGTCGTACGAAACACACCTTTATGGCGAAACGCCCAGGCTGCATCAATGTCGTAAGTAGGTATATAAGTATATCTATTTCGTTTTACTCTGAGCCCACTAAACCTTTCTGTAAGAATAATGCTCAGTTTTCTTATCCAGTAATCTACAACGGGTTTATCAAGATTGCCGGTTTGTTCCAAAATACCCGAAGATGCTTCAAAACGTCCGTGAATGTCGCGCACAAATGGCAGGTATTCCTCATAACGACTTATCAGAAAAAAACTGGCCGCAAACATATCGAATGGCAAGAAAGACTGACGATGATACACAGGGAACAAAGCCAAAACCCCATCATATGTAAATGGTTTTAGTTCCTGGCTAAGGATGTCGCGTTCAAACAACAAACTTGAATTTTTCAAAAACATCGCGTCTGCCACAGGTACGTCACCGTAAACCATCTTTGCACCCTGAAACTGCCCGAATTCATCTTTATTTGTTGTCAACTCATGATGCAAACCAAGTTGTTCGCCCATTACAAATTGCATGACATAACGCAGGCGGTTGGTCAGTTTTGGTACGAGAATAAGGATATCGGGCATAATGAGTCAAAAATACAACAAAACCTCTCATAACGGCTAACAAAGCTTGTGGAATGCCTAAAAAAGTGATGTGTCCGTCAGGATCATTCAATATGCTGTACAAAACAAACCGAATCTTACCCTATACTTTCCTTCAAGCAATAAATCGCTTATCTTTGACTGAATTTTTCTTCATTACCACATATGGATAATTTTATCGTTTCGGCACGAAAATACAGGCCGTCTACTTTTGACACGGTAGTTGGTCAAACGCCCATTACCACAACACTGAAAAATGCGATCCGAAACAATATTCTTGCACAGGCTTTCCTGTTCTGCGGTCCCAGAGGCGTGGGCAAAACAACCTGTGCGCGTATTCTGGCAAAAACCATCAACTGCCTGAACCCAACACATGATATTGAAGCCTGCGATCGTTGTGAGTCCTGTGTTTCGTTCAACCAATCAGCATCCTTTAACATTCATGAGTTAGATGCTGCTTCCAACAATTCAGTGGACGACATCAGAAACCTTGTTGATCAGGTGCGCATTCCTCCTCAGATAGGACGTTTTAAAGTTTATATAATCGACGAGGTGCACATGCTGTCTCAGGCTGCGTTTAATGCCTTTCTGAAAACGCTAGAAGAGCCACCTGCTTATGCCAAATTTATTCTTGCAACCACCGAAAAACACAAAATAATACCTACAATACTTTCCCGCTGCCAGATTTTCGACTTCAAAAGAATCACCATAGAGGATATTTCGTCGCATCTTGCCTATGTTGCCGGAAAGGAAAATGTTGAAGCCGATCCTGAAGCGCTCAATATCATTGCCCAGAAAGCTGATGGAGCGCTGAGGGACGCACTCTCGATATATGATCAGATGGTGAGTTTTTCGGGAGCTGCAATCACCTATCAGGATGTGATTTCAAATCTTAACGTTCTTGATTATGACTATTACTTCCGAATCATTGAGAGTATGCTACAAGGCAACACCTCCGAAACGCTGCTGATTCTCAACGAGATTATAAGCAATGGTTTCGACGGGCAACATTTTATCACTGGCCTTGGAAGTCATTTAAGAAACCTTTTGGTAGCACAGGATCCACTTACCGTTTCACTAATGGATGTGAGTGAGAGCCTGAGGGAGCGCTACACGGCACAATCTCTGAACGCAAGGGCAGGATTTCTGCTCCGGTCGCTCGAAATCATGAACCAGTGCGATATTCACTACAAAAGCAGCAACCATAAACGACTTCACCTCGAAATAGCCCTGCTCAGTATATGCCAGATTTCGGCCAACACGACTTCAAAGGCAGAAAACAAGCCGGAAACTCAGCCGCTCAAAAACCAGCCTGCATATACAAGTCAGGATCGCCCCGCAAGTGCAGTTGCTGAAAAAACTCCTCCACCTGCATCAGCAAAACAAGCCAGCTCTTCTATTCAGGCCAGAAGCATGGATGAAAACAAACCGGCACCACGCGAAATACCGCCACCTGCCAAGAAGGTTTTTTCTACATCAATAAATGAGATCATCAAACAACAGGAACAAAGCACAAGTGAAGAAAAAGCGGAACCCATCAGCAACACAGCTTTCGGCCAGCAGGAATTGATAACCGCTTGGCAGAATTTCATTTCATCCTACAAAAACACTGCACCCGGTTTCACAGGAGCACTCATGAGATATGAACCAATACTAATTGAAAATCATGTCATTAAAATAACACTAGACAATGCCCTGCTCGCAGATGACAGGCTCAACATGAATGCACTCACAGATTTTTTGAAAAAAGAACTGAAGAATACAATGATCAGCATTCAAACCAATGTGGTCGAAAAGCCAAAAGAAATAGCTGCCTATACTGACAAAGAGAAATTTGAAAAACTTGCCGGCATCAAGCCTGAATTGAACGAATTGAAGAACCAGTTAGGATTGGAAGCTGAATTTTGATTTATTTAATATCGTAGTATATCAAACACATCAGGAAACCTAAATTAAGCACATAAACACATGATAACAAAACAATTAACTATCATTGTCATGCTATTTGGAATGCTAGGCAACTTATGGGCACAACAACCTGACCTGACAAAAGCATTACCGGTTGATCCTTCAGTGAAAATCGGCACGCTCGAAAACGGGTTAACCTATTATGTTCAGTACAACAAGATGCCCGAGAAAAGAGTGGAGATGAGGTTGGTCGTCAATGCGGGTTCTATACTTGAAGACGATGAGCAGCAGGGTCTTGCGCACTTTGTTGAACATATGTGCTTCAACGGCACGCAACGTTTCTCCAAAAGCGCTCTGATTGATTTTCTTGAGAAAAGCGGCGTGCGGTTCGGTGCCGACCTGAACGCCTACACCAGTTTCGATGAAACAGTGTATATGCTTCAACTGCCCACCGACAGGCAGGGATTGATTGATTCGGCTTTCATGGTGCTCGAAGAGTGGGCTCATGCTGTTACCCATGAAGACGAAGAAATCGATAAAGAAAGAGGTGTTATCCGCGAAGAATGGAGACTCGGTCTGGGTGCTGACGACCGGATGCGCAAAGAGTATTTCCCTGTAATTTTCAAAGATTCACGCTATGCCGACAGGTTACCGATCGGGCAAATAGGCGTTATCGATACCGCCTCGTATGAAACTCTTCGCCGGTTCTACCGCGATTGGTACAGGCCAAATCTTCAGGCCGTGGTCGTTGTTGGCGATATAGATGTGGAAATGGCTGAAAATAAAATCAAGGAACATTTCGCTCACATTCAAAATCCGGAAAACGCACCCGAAAGAGTAAGGTATGGTATTCCGGGCAATAAAGAACCGCTTATTGCCATTGCATCCGACAAGGAAGCAACGTCCAATATGCTGATGATCATTTACAAACACGACAAAAAACCGATTGAGAACTTAGGCGACTACAAGGAAAGTCTCAAAAGAAACCTGTATAACGCCATGCTGAATGCAAGGCTCTCAGAATACAACCAATTACCCACATCGCCATTTATTTTCGCATCAACATACTACGGCGGATTTTTGGGACGCTCCATGGACGCTTATGTGTCGAATGCTCGTGTAAAGGAGAACAGAATAGAAGATGCTATAGAAACACTTGTCAAGGAAAACGAGAAAGTGCTCAGGTTTGGTTTTAATCCTTCCGAGCTGGAACGTCAAAAAACACAGTTGCTGACCCGGCTTGAAAAACAGGAGAAAGAAAAAGACAAGACGAATTCATCCAACTACGTGCGTGCCTACACAAGTCATTTCCTCGATAAGCAACCCATTCCCGGAATTGAGAACGAACTCGCTCTTGCCAGACAATTACTGCCTTTAATTGACATTGACGAAGTAAACAGTCTGGCATCCAAATGGATCACTGAAGAGAATCTGGTTGTGGTAGTTACTGCTCCCGAAAAAGAAGGCGTCAGGATTCCAGATAAGGAAACAATTTTACGTACCATAAGCACAGCACGCAAAGCTCAGGTTGAACCATATGTTGATCAGGTGAGCGGTGCTCAATTGGTATCAAAGAAGCTTAAAGGAAGTAAGATTATTGGTGAAAACAAGATCGAAAAGCTTGGCGTGACCGAAATTACACTCGAAAACGGTGTCAAAGTCGTTTTAAAACCTACTGATTACAAAAACGATGAGATACTGCTTACTTCATTTGGCAGCGGTGGCAGTTCTGTATTTGACGATAAAGATGCATTCGCGGCTTCAACAATAACCAGGGCTGTTGGTGCCAGCGGCATCGGCA
>Ga0208244_100985_pt1 | contig 19275 bp, 16 predicted proteins | sample SubbioCR12Aug_5A_FD_184828 | JGI IMG/M metagenome (GOLD analysis project Ga0208244, IMG submission 184828) | Serpentinite rock and fluid subsurface biosphere microbial communities from McLaughlin Reserve, California, USA - CR12Aug_5A (SPAdes) | ecosystem: Environmental > Terrestrial > Deep... | reverse complement strand
GCGGGACGAGAAAAATGGTCGCCTGAGCCAATTCCCCCACGAAAAGATCACGTGTAGTGACACTCGGGAAAAGTGTTTTACGTAACTTGATGTTTGTTAAGGGGGTTTTGGGTGGCGTGTTAAAGATGGGCTAGTACGTGGCGTAGCGGGACGTGAGTTTGTCGGAAAATTTTACACTGCCCCCCATCCCGCGCGTCATTTTTTCCCGGCAAGTGTAAATCGACTCCTAAATAATCAATACAATCATAGCGATATTGATTTCAACGAGGCGCTGGCACGAGTGTCGCTTTGTTTACTGCACAACGCCTTATTGAACTGATGAGTGCGTTCCGTTAACACATTTTTAGGAGCAAAAGATGAAAACCCTGAACAAGACCGTAATCGCGCTGGCCTTGGCCGCCGTCATCCCAACCGCCGCACTGGCAGCGGATGTCCCGCTGTTGGACGTCGTCTTCGACCCCACCGCTGTGTCAGGCTACGCTGGCCCCGGCGCTGCTTTCACCTTTGACGAAATCGTGTTCACGTCGGTGGGCGCTGCGACGTTGACACTCACTGATGCTGACAACGACGGCGTGATTGGCGCAGGCCAAGGCGAAACCTTCACAGAGACTGGCTTGGTCGTCAACGCCAACTTCAAGTTTGATGGCTTCCTCGTCGGGCCTGGAATCTCCGGTGTCAACCTCAACTACGAGATGTATGCCATCTTCGACCCGGCCTTGATTGCCGGCACCGGTCTGTCTGGCACGGCAGGCCTCGTCGGTCCAACCCTCTTGGCGCTTTTTGATTCCTCCAGCGCCGCCGCCATCGTTTTCGACACCACCATAGGCGGCGGCTATAACGCCGGCACCTCCAGCATCATCGGCTGGCTGACCATGGGCACGGGCAACTGCGTGCTGACGCCCACGCTCGGCGGCACATTCGCCGAGGGCAGTTGCGGCTTGTCGTTTGCCTTCGATGCCGCCGGCGTGACCGACGCTGGGGTGTGGACTCGCGGCGGGGTTGATTTGGGTCTCCTGCCCACGACGATGACCTTGGATGTCGACGTGGACTCGATTAATCCGGCTCTCAGCCCTGTCTATGCTGGCGGCCCCGGCAGCAGCCAGATTGCGAGCTTGATTCACGATGGTTCCACAGCCTTCCAGATTCCCGAGCCCGCCTCCCTGGCCCTGCTGGGCATCGGCCTGCTGGGCATGGGTGGCCTGATGCGCCGTCGCCGCGCTGCCTGAGCGGCATAGCTGACCTGTCAACCCACCGGGGCGACCCGGTGGGTTTTTTCGTTTCTGCGGCCGCCTCAGCCATGGAAGACCGGCACAGCCCGTCCTGCCGGAAGAGCGTGGCGAGGGCCTGAAGCCCCAACTGGCTTCAGGTTGACTTGGGAAATTGGACGACTTTCTTCCGCCTGCGTGGATTCTCATGCGGGCTGTTGCGCTAAGGCCCGTCCCATTCAATCCGGCAGCGCGAGGCTCCGGTAGGTTCGTGGCGATCCAGCGTTCGTTGATGCCATCTGGATCAGGATTGCTTCGTCTTGCTCGCAATGACCCTCGAAATGTTTTCAGCGTACCCCAGGGTTTATCGGGGGCTGATCAATTTTTGCAGGGGCAGGCGCAAGGAGCGCGCCGCAGGCAGGGGGGCGTGGCCCAGCCTGCCCATGAACACGGCTCGGGTGAGGTGCTCGCCGAGTACGGCGTCAAGCTGCCCTGACAGGGCGCGCGCCCGGCTTTGCGAGCCGGCATGCCGGCTGAAGGGGATGCCTTCGCGCACGTAGCGGGTGAAAATCAGCGGGGTGAGCTCGGGCTGGAACCCCAGCCCGAGGCTGGCGGCGGTGAGCCAGAAGCGCTGCACCGCCCGCCCGGCAGCGACGTAGTCGTCGATGGTCTGCGGCGCCCGCTGGGCGAGGATGGCGAAATGCGCGGCGCAGAGGAGGCCGGGCAGGAGGTCCATTTCGATCCTGGGCAGCAGATGGCCGGCCAGCCAGGTGTTGAAGAAGGCGACCCGCTGCCAGCTGCCCATGACCCAGCGCATGAGCTTGAGCGTCATGGCGTCCAGTCCCAGCGCCCGATCGGGTACCTTGTCCTCGCTGAAGCGCGCGTTCCACTCGATGATGTCGCGATGCACCGGATAGGCTTCGGGCAGGGTGAGCCGGAGCCTGGCGTTATTGAACATGAGCCGGGCGAGACGCCAGCGTTGGGCGCCGCCTTCGAACCAGCGCACGGTGTAAAGTTTTCCGACAGCGTCCTGCAGGGCCTGTTTTTCGGCAGCGGTGAGCGGGGTGGTGCGCATGGGCCGGCGCTGCACGGAACGCAGGCGGATAAACGGCAGCAGCGGGTCGGGCGCCACGGCGCTGTCCGGGATCAGGTCCACCTCGTAGTCGGGGTGCGTGTCCGGGGTGTCGGGATGGCGCGTGACTTCGGCCCGCAGGCCGTGCGCGCTGGCGGCAATGGCGAGGGTTTCCAGCAGCGCGCCGTGGGCGATCTGGCTGGGATGGCCATCGAGGTCGTAGACCACGTGCTCGCGGGTGTCGAAGCCGTGGACGATCAGGCGATGCGCGTCGACGACTTCAAAGCGCCAGGGCTGGGTGTTGTCACCGGAGGGCGTCCAGCGGGCGAGTTCGAGAATATCGGCAAGGGGGTGGGGGATCGGCTGCATTGGGGTTTGGGATGACGCGGCTTTAACCGAACCCGATTATTTCAAGCCAAGCTGATGCCGGGCGATGGCAAGACCCAGGCGCTGAATCGGGTTGTTGTTGCCCCACGGGCGCCAGGTGCGGGTAACCCTGTTGCGGTAGGCATCGAACTGATAGCCATGAGGGGCTGCCAGGACGCTGCCACGCTTCAACAGGATCTTGAGTGCCTCGGTAGCCGCGGCACCAGCGCACAACTGGCACGCCATGGGGGTGGAGGGCCCGCGTTGTCCGACAAAATCCACTTTGGACCGGTCCACCAGATAGCCTCTTTGCAACATGGCCGGGGAGAGCCCCAACAAGAAACGGAGCGCTTTTTCCTGATGGCTGACGTCCGAAAAACGGAAATACTCCTCGAAAGTCATGTGTCCCGGCAAGATGTTGACGATCGCGACCCCCATGCCCAGGGGAGCCGCAATGACCGCAGGGATTTTGCGCCGCTCGAGGGCCCGGTAGACCGCCTCGCGCGCCTCGAATACAAAAAAATCCAGGCCATCCACGTACAGGTCGACATCCTTGAAGAAGTCATCCAGATTGTCTTCGCTGACACCCTGGGGGAAAGACCGGATCTCCAGTTCCGGATTGATGTCCAGCGCCTGCTCGGCCATGACCTCGACCTTGGCCCGGCCAAGGCTGCGCATGCCCGCACCCGCCTGACGATTGAAGTTGACCTGGTCGAAGGTGTCGAAATCGGCGATGTTGAATTTTCCGACGCCCAGACGAGCGAGCGTGATCAGATGGATGCCGCCCACCCCGCCCATACCTGCTATGGCTATCCGCGTATGTCGCAGCCGTTCCTGTTCCGCTTCTGTCAGCCAGCCGATATTGCGCGAAAAAGCAGCGTGGTAGTCAAAAGCAGGCATGCCGGCCATCATTCCCCGCTCAGCAAGCGCTGCGCGATGCCGGCCTCATCGGCTTTGGAAAAAAAGTACGGATAGAGAGAACGTGTGCCGTGCGCATGTTCGGTTTTGCCGCCCCAAAACTCGATTTGCCGGTCGACATACTCAATTTCCAGTCGAAGCAAAACCCCCATTGTGTTGACCCGGCTATTGAGCCGCGCTTCTCCCATCTGCTCGAACCCCAGCATCCGCCTGTAAAACGGTGCGTGCTTGGGCGTGACTTCAATCACCACATCGGTTTGCTTTTGCAGCACGCGGCCGTATATGTAGGCAATATGAAACAGTGCGGCGAGCACGCGCTTGGAGCCTCGTGTCTGATCAACTGCAAATTTCGTGAGTTCGCAGACACGTCGATTATCCGCCCGCAGCTTATCGACTTCTGCCTTGTAATTTTCATCCGCCAACAATCCTTTGCCCGAGTCGACTCCCAGCGTGATGGTTCCGACCACAATGTCGTTTTGTGACGCCATCAACGTGATGCGGTCGGGCATTTTTTTCATCCCCGGCACGTCATAACCCTTTTTGGAATACATCCGCTTCACAAGAAGGCTGGCATGGTTCACCCGCTCGTCCGAATGGGCGAGCCGAATCTTGAAATTTTGCTGCTCGACAGAAGGCTGCTCAAGCTCGCCAGGGCTGCTCTCTGGCGCAAGCACCAAGTCTTTCAGCACATAGGGCGACACCGCGATGATGGTTTTATCCCATTCATCAGGGCCTTTCTTCCAATTGTGCCCAAAAGGGAATCTTGAATTTTCCGCCATGCTACTTTCCGAGTGCGCTCCTCACAGTCCAATTCTGCTGATTGCTCATCATTCACCGCCTTGAAAACTTAATTACGACAGACCCGAACGAGACTTAATAGCCAGGAGGAATTGAAACGCCGTGGCCATCTACTTTGAAAGCCAGCGCGCCGCATCGCGCGCAAAGTAGGTCAGCACGCCGTCCGCTCCCGCCCGCTTGAACCCCAGCAGGGCTTCCAGCACACAGGCCTGCTCGTCGAGCCAGCCATTCTGCGCCGCCGCTTTCAGCATGGCGTATTCACCGCTGACCTGATAGGCATAGGTTGGCGCGCCATACGTGTCCTTGATGCGGCGGATCACGTCCAGGTACGGCATACCCGGCTTGACCATGACCATGTCGGCGCCTTCCTGCAGGTCCATCCCGACTTCCCACAGGGCTTCGTCGCTGTTGGCCGGGTCCATCTGATACGTAAACTTGTTGCCCTTTCCCAGATTGGCGGCGGAGCCGACGGCATCGCGGAACGGGCCATAAAAGCTGGACGCGTACTTCGCAGCATAGGCCAGAATCCGGGTATGGATCAGGCCGCTGCCTTCGAGCGCGGCGCGCAGGGCGGCGACGCGGCCGTCCATCATGTCGGACGGGGCGACCACGTCGGCACCAGCCTGGGCGTGCACCACCGCCTGCCGCGCCAGCACGGCGACGGTCTCGTCGTTCAGCACATAGCCGGTTTCGTCGATCAGGCCGTCCTGGCCGTGGCTGGTGTAGGGGTCGAGCGCAATGTCGGTGATGATGCCCAGTTCAGGGAAGCGGCTTTTCAGCGCAGCCACGGTGCGCGGCACCAGGCCGTCCGGGTTGACCGCCTCTTCCGCACCCAGGGTCTTCAGGCCCGCATCGATCACCGGAAACAGCGCCAGTGCGGGAATGCCCAGCTGCACGCATTCCTCGGCCACCGGCAGCAAGAGGTCGATCGACAGCCGCTCGACCCCGGGCATCGACGCCACCGACTCGCGCCTGTTTCTGCCATCCAGAACAAACACCGGGTAAATCAGGTCACTGGGCGTAAGTGTGTGCTCACGCATCAGGCAGCGGGAAAAATCGTCACGGCGCATGCGGCGCATACGGCGGGCGGGGAATGGGCCAATTGGCAGGTTCACAAACATCTCCAAACAATATGCACGGCGTTCTGGAACTTTCTTCAAGCGGGGCTACTCTGTAGTAGCGGACGGTCTTGCATCGTCTCCCGCTTCTCCTCCCTGAGCGGGATGCCTTAATCCCCTTAAGGCATTTTCAGCCCCGGCCCCTCCCTTGGTCGGGGCTTTTTTATTGTGCGGGCCCCGCCCCTTATTCGGCCGCCGACTCAGTCGCCTGCGGGACCGGGGCGAGCCAGCCCTCGACCACTGCCGCCGCCTCCGCGACGCCCAGGCGCGAGAGGCTGGAAAACAGCTGCACGGTGACGTTGCCCAGCGCGGCAAGTTCCTGTTCGACGCGGCGCAGGGTGAGGGTCTTTTCGCTGTTGGACAGCTTGTCGGCCTTCGACAGCAGGATGTGCACCTGTTTGCCGGTGGGGGCGAACCAGTTGAGCATTTGCCAATCCAGCGGGGTGAGCGGATGGCGCGCATCCATGATCAGCACCATGCCGACCAGCGCCTCGCGCTCCTGCAGGTAGCGCGCCAGCAGGCCCTCCCATTTCGCCTTCACCGCGGCCGGCACTTTTGCGTAGCCATAGCCAGGCAGGTCGACCAGATAGGTGTCGGCATCCACTTCGAAAAAATTGATAAGCTGGGTGCGGCCGGGGGTTTTGGAGGTATACGCCAGGCGGTTTTTGCGCGTCAACAGGTTGAGTGCGCTCGATTTTCCGGCGTTGGAACGCCCGGCAAACGCAACTTCGGCACGGCTGTAGGGCAAGTCACGCAGCTGGGCGACCGAGGTATGGAATTGGGCGCGATTGAGCACGGGCTTGGCAGTCATATTGGTTACCGCTAAACTACCCGTTTTCCCAAGTTTTGCAAGCTTCAGGAGCTTTTGATGAAACTCGTCGTCTCTCTGGCAGCCGCCCTGGCCGCCACATCCGCTTTTGCCGTTACCCCTGCCGCTGGCCCGGTTAGCAAAGGCGATCCCAAGGCGGCGGAAAGCATCGTCAACCAGATGTGCGCCGCCTGCCACGCGGTGGACGGCAACAGCGCCATTGCGGCCAACCCCAAGCTGGCCGGCCTCAATGCGGAATATCTCAACAAGCAGCTCAACGACTATAAGTCGGGCGCGCGCGCCAATGCCGTCATGTCGGGCATGGTCGCCGGCCTCTCGGCGCAGGACATGCTGAATCTGGCCGCGTATTACAGCGCCCAGCAGCCCAAGCCGGACACTGCCAAGGACCGCGAACTGGCGCTGCGCGGCGAGAAAATCTATCGTGGCGGGGTTCAGGGTGCCGGCGTTCCGGCATGCGCATCCTGCCACGGCCCGCAGGGCAAGGGGATTCCCGTCCAGTTCCCGCGCCTGGCCGGCCAGCATGCGGAGTACACGTACACACAGCTGAACGACTTCCGGGTCGAGGCGCGCGCCAACGACGCCGCCAAGATGATGCGCAGCATTGCCGCCAAGATGACGGATGCCGACATGAAAGCGGTGTCTGCTTATATCCAGGGCTTGCGCTGAATTAAGCCCAGCTTATCCAGTCGTCGATTGTGGCACCGTAGGGTGCGCCATGCGCACCGTTTCACGTCCATCGGTGCGCATGGCGCACCCTACTCAAATGATCTTGCAACCATTCACCCCATCATCGCGTGCCCGATTGGATAATCCGGGTTAAACGAGGGTGACACGAGTCACCCTTTTTTACTTGTGCCCTTCGGGGTATTGCGGCCACCATGAACACCACCTCCCACTCCTTCGGCAAGTCCCTGTTCGAGCTGCTGAGCTCGATGCGTTTTGCCATCAGCCTGCTGTCCATCCTCGCGGTTGCCTCCATTATTGGCACGGTGCTGAAGCAGTCGGAACCCTACGCCAACTACATCATGCAGCTTGGGCCGTTCTGGTTCGAGGTGTTTGAAAAACTGGGGCTGTACGACGTCTACCACGCCGCCTGGTTTCTGGTCATCCTGACCTTCCTCGTTATTTCCACCAGCGTGTGCATCACCCGTAACGCGCCCAACTTCGTGCGCGAGATGAAAAGCTTTCGCGAGCACGTCAGCGAGCAGTCGCTCAACGCGTTCAAGCACCGGCATGAAGCGGTCGCCGCGCACGCGCCGGAGGCACTGGCCGCCAGCGCGCAAGCCTATCTGGAAGGCCAGGGTTATAAAGTCAAAAACCTGCCGCGCGAGGACGGCGTGCTGCTCGCCGCCAAGGCCGGCAGCTGGAACCGACTCGGCTATTTTCTGGCGCATTCTTCCATCGTGATGATCTGCATCGGCGGCCTGATGGACGGCAACCTGATTTTCAAGGCGCAGCAGGTGCTGGGTTACAAGAAGATCGAGACGCGCGACATCCCGCAAAGCCAGGTGCCGGCGATTTCGCGCCTGACGCCGTCCAATCCGTCGTTTCGCGGTAGCGTGCAGATTCCCGAGGGCTCCAGCGCGAGCGTGGCCTTCCTCAACGTGGCCGACGGCTATCTGGTGCAGGAACTGCCGTTCGTCATCGCGCTGAAGCAGTTCCGCATCGAGCACTACAGCACCGGCCAGCCGAAGAGCTTCGAGAGCGACGTCGAACTGTTCGATCATGCCGGCAACAAGATTCGCGAAGCGACGATTGCCGTCAACCACCCGCTGATCCACGATGGCGTCGCCATCTACCAGGCGAGCTTTGCCGACGGCGGCACCCGCCTGACGCTGCGCGGCTGGAATCTGTTTGCCCCCACGGCATCCGCCTTCCCCATCGCCGGCGCGGTGCACGGGAGCGCCGCACTGACCAGCGCAGCGGGAGAGCACACGATCGAATTCATCGATTTCCGCCCGTTCAACATCGAAAACATGGGCGGCGACATCGTCGAGACCGGCAGCACCATGAGCGTGCTCGGCGGCAGCCCGGTGAGCGACAACCGGCACCTGCGCAACGTCGGCCCGAGCTTCCAGTACAAGCTGCGCGATGCGCGTGGCCAGGCGCGCGAGTTCTCCAATTACATGCTGCCGCTGGAACTCGACGGCCGCTGGTACATGATGTCGGGCGTGCGCGACACGCCAAACGAGGCCTTCCGCTACCTGCGCATGCCGCTCGATGCCGCGGGCGAGATCGACAGCTTCATGCGTTTGCGCGGCGCGCTGCTGAATCCGGAATTGCGTCCCGAAATCGCCGCGCGTTTCGCCCGCCAGGCCTTGCCCCAGGAAGCACGGGGCACGGAAATCGAGGACAAGCTGAAACTCAGCGCCAACCAGATGCTGGCGCTGTTTGCCGAGGGTGGCTTTCAGTCGCTGGGGCGTTTTATCGAGGACAACATCCCCGAGGCCGAGCGCGAAAAAGTGGTGGGCACCTATCTGCGCATCCTCGAGCTCGCAGCGTTCGAGGCGCTGCAACTTGCCAACCAGCAGGCCGGCCTGCCCGTACCCCCGGCTGGCGACGCGACCGGCTGGCTGGTGCGCGACACGCTCAACAGCATCAGCGACATGTTCGTCTATGGCGCGCCGGTCTATCTGCAGTTGATGTCGTATGACGAGGTCAAGGCAAGCGGCCTGCAGCTCACCCGCTCGCCCGGCCAGAACGTGGTCTATCTGGGTTCGCTTTTGCTGACGCTCGGCGTATTCTTCATGCTTTATGTTCGCGAACGTCGGGTGTGGCTGCGGATCAAGCCGGGCCACGCGCTGCTGGCGATGTCGTCGGCCAAGCACACCATCGACTTTGAAAAAGAATTCAACCAACATGCGCAGGCACTGGATACGCTGACCCAAGCGGCATCCACGCCCGTGAAAAATCCGGAGGCTTAAACATGGAACTCGCCCTCAATCAACCCGCCCCGCTACTGAAACGCCTGTCGTGGTTCGACTGGCTGTTCGCCGCCATCGTCGCGGCGGGTGGGCTGTTCGCCCTGTCGCAATACGCCGACTACATGGACATCTATGAAAAAGCCATCCTGCTGGCGGCGATTCCCTCGCTGGCGGTGGGTGGCTGGTTCTGGAAGCCGTTCCGCCCGTTGTTCCTGGTGGTCGGCGCGATCAGCCTGTTCGCCATCAACCAGTACAGCGGCAACCTCGCGCGCATGGAGGAAGCCTTCTTTCTCCGGTTCCTGATCTCCAGCCAGGCGGCCATCATGTGGATGTGCGCGCTGTTCGGGTTCGCCACGCTGATCTACTGGGCGGGCCTGCTGGCGCGTTCGGACTTCATGCTGAAAACCGGCAGCGCGCTGACCTGGTCCGCGGTGGCCATGGGCTGGATCGGCCTGATGGTGCGCTGGTACGAGTCCTACCTGATCGGCGCCGACGTCGGCCATATCCCGGTGTCCAATCTGTACGAAGTGTTCGTGCTGTTCTGCCTCATCACCGCGATGATGTACCTGTACTACGAAGTGCGTTGTCAGACGCGGCAGCTGGGTGCATTCGTGCTGCTGGTGATTTCGGCTGCGGTCGGCTTCATCCTCTGGTACGCCTTTGACCGAGGCGCACACGAAATCCAGCCGCTGGTTCCCGCGCTCAAGTCCTGGTGGATGAAAGTCCACGTGCCCACCAACTTCGTCGGCTATGGCGGCTTCTCCATTGCCGCCATGCTCGGGGTGGCCTACCTGCTTGCCGGGCGCGGCATCCTCGCCAGCCGCCTGCCCAAGCCGGAAGTGATCGACGACATGATGTACAAGTCGATCGCGATCGGCTTTGGCTTCTTCACCATCGCCACCATTCTCGGCGCCATGTGGGCCGCCGAAGCCTGGGGTGGATACTGGTCGTGGGACCCGAAGGAAACCTGGGCGCTGATCGTGTGGCTGAACTACGCGGCCTGGCTGCACATCCGTCTGGTCAAGGGCCTGCGTGGCCCGCTGCTGGCGTGGTGGGCGGTGGTCGGCCTGTTCATCACCACCTTCGCCTTCATCGGCGTGAACATGTTCCTGTCGGGCCTGCATTCCTACGGCTCGCTGTAAACGAATCGCCGACCATCGCCCGTTTGCGGGGCGATGCATTTGAGTTCATTCCCCGGCGCTCTGGCATCTGGCGGCTGGCGCGCGCATGCTTGAAACCGCGCCTCGCAAAATCGGCGCATAGCTGTGATTTAGCGTCAATATCTGGACAATTTACCCTCATTTACGGCAAACTCGCCGCCATGACGACTAAACGAACCAGCCGCGCAGCGGCCAAATCGGTCCCCGGTCTGCACCCGCATGTGCTGGTTCTGCACGGCCCCAACCTCAATTTGCTGGGCAGCCGCGAACCCGGGCACTACGGCCTCGCCACGCTCGACGACATCAACCGTGCGCTGGTCAGCCGCGGGGAAGCCGTCGGCGCCCGGGTCGAGACCTTCCAGAACAACCACGAAGGCGCCCTGATCGACCGCATCCACCAGGCCGCGCACGACCGGGTCGATTTCATCGTCATCAACCCGGCGGGCTATACCCACAGCAGCGTCGCCTTGCGCGATGCGCTGGCAGGCACCGCCATCCCTTTCGTCGAAGTCCATCTTTCCAACATCTACGCGCGCGAATCCTTCCGCCACCACTCGTATTTTTCCGACCTCGCGGTCGGCGTGGTGTCGGGGCTGGGCGCGCACGGTTACGAACTGGCGCTGGAATATGCGCTGCGCCACCTCCAAAACAGGACTCCCCATGGATCTCAGAAAACTGAAAAAGCTCATTGACCTGGTCGAAGCCTCCGGCATCGCCGAGCTGGAAATCACCGAGGGCGAAGAAAAAGTCCGCATCGCCAAAAATATTGCGGGGGCGCCGATGATGATGTCGCATATGCCGCAGATGCAGATGATGCACGCGCCCGCTCCGGCGGCGGCGGTCGCGGCCGCCCCGGTGGAAGACGCCGTACCCGAAGGCCACATCGTGCGCTCGCCCATGGTCGGCACCTTCTACCGTGCGCCGGCGCCGGGCTCAAAGAACTTCGCCGAAGTCGGCCAGAGCGTAAATGCCGGCGATACGCTGTGTATCATCGAAGCGATGAAGCTCCTGAACGAAATCGAATCGGACCTGAGCGGCGTCATCAAGGCCATCCTGGTCGAAAACGGCCAGCCGGTTGAATACGGCGAGCCACTGTTTGTGATTGCCTGAGGAACTGTAGGGGTTAGGGGCCAGGATTTAGGGACTAGGGAAGGTCGCGCTTCGCGCGGTATTTTCCCTAGTCCCTAGCCCCTAGCCCCGAGCCCCTAGCCAAAACATGTTTGAAAAAATCCTAATCGCCAACCGCGGCGACCAGCTGCCGCAAGGCAGCGCAGCGACGAAGTCAAACCGCCCCGCGGCCGAAGGCTGCAAGGGCGATTTTGCCGCGGAGGCAACCCATGTTTGAAAAAATATTGATCGCCAACCGCGGCGAAATCGCCCTGCGCATCCAGCGTGCCTGCCGTGAAATGGGCATCAAGACGGTCGCTGTGTATTCCGAGGCCGACCGCGACGCCAAGTATGTGAAGCTGGCCGACGAATCGGTGTGCATCGGCCCGGCGCCCTCGGCGCAGAGCTATCTGCATGTGCCGTCGATCATCGCCGCGGCCGAAGTTACCGACGCCGAGGCGATCCATCCCGGCTATGGCTTCCTGTCGGAAAACGCCAAATTCGCCGAGCGCGTCGAGTCGTCGGGCTTCACCTTCATCGGCCCGCGCCCCGACAGCATCCGCCTGATGGGCGACAAGGTGGCGGCCAAGCAGGCGATGATCGAGGCCCGTGTGCCGTGCGTGCCCGGCTCCGAGGGCGCCCTGACGGACGACCCCGACGAGATCGTCAGGACCGCCGCGCGCGTCGGCTACCCGGTCATCATCAAGGCGGCAGGCGGCGGCGGCGGACGCGGCATGCGCGTGGTGCATACCGAAGCCGCGCTGCTGAACGCGGTGTCCATGACCAAGACCGAAGCCGGCACCGCCTTCGGCAACCCCATGGTGTACCTGGAAAAATTCCTGCAGACGCCGCGCCATATCGAGATCCAGATCCTCGCCGACGAACACGGCAACGCGGTGCACCTGGGCGAACGCGACTGCTCGATGCAGCGCCGCCACCAGAAGGTGCTGGAAGAAGCGCCCGCGCCCGGACTCGACCCAAAACTGCGCGACAAGATCGGCGAACGCTGCGCCGAGGCCTGCCGCAAGATCGGCTATCGCGGCGCCGGCACCTTCGAATTCCTGTATGAAAACGGCGAGTTCTACTTCATCGAAATGAACACCCGGGTGCAGGTCGAACACCCGGTCACCGAATTCATCACCGGCATCGACATCGTACAGACGCAAATCCGCGTTGCCGCCGGCGAAAAGCTGCCGTGGAAGCAGAAGGACATCGAATTCCGCGGCCACGCCATCGAGTGCCGCATCAACGCCGAGCACCCCTCCACTTTTGTTCCCAGCCCCGGCAAGCTCACCAACTACCACGCGCCCGGCGGCCCCGGCATCCGCGTCGACTCGCACGTCTACCACGGCTACTACGTGCCGCCGCACTACGATTCGATGATCGGCAAGGTGATCGCCTACGGCGACACCCGCGACCAGGCCATCGCCCGCATGCGCGGCGCGTTGATGGAAATGGTGGTCGAGGGCATCCAGAGCAACATCCCGCTGCACCAGGACTTGCTGAACGATGCGGCCTTCATCGCCGGCGGCACCAGCATTCATTATCTGGAACACAAGCTGGCGGGGGAGAAGGATTTAGGGGTTAGGGGTGGCGTGTTAAAGATAGGTTAACGATCTCCTGAAGTGGGATTACCACTTCAGACGACCGCTGAAATTATGTCGAGCGTGTCGCTACATCAATCGCAGCAAAACCAAGCCAGGCAAGGCATCTGAAAAATAGCCCTTCGGTAGTCCACATAATCGAGCAGTCTACATAATCGGCCTTATGTAGCGCTCCACATAAGGCCGATAAGCGCTCATTGATGGCGATATTTTCAACGACCGCTGTCTGGGGCGCTGCTGCCGCTCATTTTGGTAGTTTCAGCGGGTCGTGAGCGTCGGCCGTTGGCCGACAACGACCCTCCGCAGATCGCTGGTTTGATGCAAAAAATGGGACGCCGCAGCGTCCCATTTAATTTCAGCGTCTGATTTCGGCAAGCCGACGATCAGTTGACCTTGGGATCGAGTTCGCCCTTGTCGTAGCGCTTCTGCATGTCTTCCAGGCTGAAGACCTTTTTGATCTTGCTCGCCTGGCCCGCCGCGCCGAACGCTTCGTAGCGGTTCCGGCAAATGTCGCTCATGCCCTTGGTGGCTTCCTTGAGGAATTTGCGCGGATCGAAGTTGGACTTGTTTTCCGCCAGGTGCTTGCGGATGGCGCCGGTGGAGGCCATGCGCAGGTCGGTGTCGATGTTGACCTTGCGCACGCCGTTCTTGATGCCTTCAACGATTTCGGAAACCGGCACGCCATAGGTCTGGCCCATGTCGCCGCCGTAGCTGTTGATGATTTCGAGCCATTCTTCCGGCACCGAAGAGGAGCCGTGCATGACCAGATGCACGTTGGGGATGCGGGCGTGGATTTCCTTCACGCGGTCGATGCGCAGCACCTGGCCGGTGGGCTTCTGGGTGAACTTGTACGCGCCGTGCGAGGTGCCGATGGCGATCGCCAGCGCGTCCACGCGGGTCTTGGACACGAAATCGGCAGCCTCATCGGGGTCGGTCAAGAGCTGGTCGTGCGACAGCTTGCCTTCGGCGCCATGGCCGTCTTCTTCACCGGCCATGCCGGACTCGAGGGAACCGAGACAGCCCAGCTCGCCTTCGACCGATACGCCGCAGGCATGCGCCAGTTCGGCCACCTTGGCGGTGGTTTCGACGTTGTATTCGTAGGTGGACGGGGTCTTGCCGTCGGTACCCAGTGAGCCGTCCATCATCACGGAGGAAAAGCCGGACTGGATGGAGCGGAAGCAGATGCTGGGCGATGCGCCGTGGTCCTGGTGCATGCAGACGGGAATATGCGGATACATTTCGATCGCGGCCAGGATGAGGTGGCGCAGAAAGGGTTCGCCGGCATAGGAACGGGCGCCGGCGGAACCTTGCAGGATCACCGGGGAGTCCACGGCGGCGGCGGCCTGCATGATGGCCTGAACCTGTTCCATGTTGTTGACGTTGAACGCGGGCAAGCCATAGCCGTTTTCGGCGGCATGGTCGAGCAGTTGACGAAGGGAAATCAGGGCCATTTACACTCTCCTAGGTTAAGAATTTACAGCACGCTACTTATGCAAAATCAGGTTTTTTTCGAGTCGCCCACGCGGACGATCTTCATGGTGTTGGTGCCGCCCGACTGGCCGATGGGCTCGCCGATGGTCAGCAGGATCAGGTCGCCGTCGCGCACCGCGCCGCGCCGCCGCAGCTCTTCTTCGGCTTCCGCCAGCAGCGTGTCCCGGTCCTTGGTGGCGCTCTTTAGATTGATAGGGTAAACGCCACGGAAAAGGGTGACTTTTCTGCGGGTTTGCACCTGCGGCGTCAAGGCATAAATCGGTACCCGTGTCGACAGGCGGCTCATCCACAGGCAGGTGTTGCCGGATTCTGTCATTGCGGCAATCGCCTTGATGTTGAGGTGCACCGAGGTGAACACCGCCGACATCGCAATCGCCTCATCCGGGCGCAAAAAACTATGGTCGAGGCGCGCGCCGGAAAAAACGGTTTCAGCTTCCTTCTCAGCTTCCAGACAGACACGGTGCATCGCCTGCACTGCCTCGACCGGGAACAGGCCCGCCGCCGTTTCGGCCGACAGCATCACCGCATCGGTGCCGTCGAGCACCGCGTTGGCGACGTCGGAGACTTCGGCGCGGGTGGGAATCGGGCTGGAAATCATCGACTCCATCATCTGGGTGGCTGTGATGACGACCTTGTTGCGCTCGATCGCCATGCGGATCATGCGCTTCTGCAGCGCCGGCACCGCGGCGTCGCCGACTTCCACCCCGAGGTCGCCGCGCGCCACCATGATGGCGTCGGAGGCCTCGAGGATCTCTTCCAGATTTTCGATCGCTTCGGTGCGCTCGATCTTGGCCACCAATTGGCTCTTGCCGCCGGCCGCGCGAAGCAGTTCGCGCGCCTGGCGCATGTCAGCGCCGGAGCGCGGAAACGACACCGCCAGGTAATCCGCATTCAGCGCCACCGCGGTCTTGATGTCCTCGATGTCCTTTTCGGTCAGGGCGGCTGCCGACAGCCCGCCGCCCTTGCGGTTGATGCCCTTGTTGTTGGACAGCCCGCCGCCCTGCACCACCTTGCAGATGATTTCGGTGCCGCGGACTTCCTCGACCCAGAACTCGATGCGGCCATCGTCGAGCAGCAGGGTCACGCCGCGCTTCACGTCATTCGGCAGTTCCTTGTAATCGAGACCGACCCGGGTCTGGTCGCCCAGCGTGCAGGCGGCGTCGAGAATGAAGGTGTCGCCATTGGCCAGCGTGATCTTGCTGTCCTTGAATTTACCGATGCGGATTTTAGGACCCTGCAGGTCAACCAGCACGCCGACCGCGCGGCCGCGTGCGCGGGCCAGCGAGCGCGCCAGTTCGGCGCGGTCGATATGGTCTTGCGCCACGCCGTGGGAAAAGTTGAGGCGCACCACATCCAGGCCGGCTTCCATCATCCGGTCCAGGGTTTTGGCGTCGGAACAGGCGGGGCCGAGGGTGGCGACGATTTTGGTTCTGCGAATCATGTTTTTTTAGTCGAGAGTGGAGAGTGGTGAGTCGAGGGAGGGAGGCCTTTGCGCTCGGCTCTCGACTCTCTGCTGGCAGCTTAGTCTGCCGCCCGCTCCTCCAGAATCGCCACGGCCGGCAGGACCTTGCCTTCCAGGTATTCGAGGAAGGCGCCGCCGGCGGTGGAGATGTAGCTCACCTTGTCGTAGATGTCGTACTTCTGGATCGCGGCGATGGTGTCGCCGCCGCCGGCCAGGGTGAAGGCGTTGGTGTTGGCGATCGCCATCGCGATGGTCTTGGTGCCTTCGCCGAACTGGTCGAACTCGAACACGCCGACCGGGCCGTTCCACACCACGGTACCGGCCTTCATGATGATGTCGGCGAGTTCCTGCGCGCTCTTCGGGCCGATGTCGTAGATCATGTCGTCGTCGGCGATGTCATCGGCATCCTTCAGCACGGCGGGGGCATTGGGATTGCCATCCGCGCCAAACGGCGACTCGTTGCTGACCACCACGTCGACGGCAATCGGAATGGTCGCGCCACGCGCGGTCATTTTCTCGATCAGCGACTGTGCGGTGGGGATGAGGTCGTGTTCGCACAGCGACTTGCCGACGTTCTTGCCCATTGCAGCGAGGAAGGTGTTGGCGATGCCGCCGCCGACCACCAGCTGCTCGCACTTCTCGCCCAGCGCTTCCAGCACGGTCAGCTTGGTCGATACCTTGGAGCCGCCGACGATGGCGACCATCGGCCGCGCCGGGTTGGCCAGCGCTTTCTCCAGCGCCTCGAGCTCTTCGGTCAGGAGGATGCCGGCGCAGGCGACAGGTGCGAACTTGGCGATGCCGTGGGTCGAGGCTTCGGCGCGATGCGCGGTGCCGAAAGCGTCCATCACGAAGACGTCGCACAGTGCGGCATATTTCTTCGCGGTTTCGTCGACGTTCTTCTTTTCGCCCGGATTGACGCGGCAGTTTTCCAGCACCACCAGTTCGCCATCGGCAACGTCAAAGCCGCCATTGACCCATTCGCGGATCAGGCGGATGTTCTTGCCCACTTTTTGCGCAACCACGTCGACCACCGGCTTCAGCGAATCGGCTTCCTTGAATTCGCCTTCGGTGGGACGGCCGAGGTGGGAGGTGACCATCACCTTGGCGCCCGCGTTGAGACAGTACTCGATGGTGCGCATCGACGCGGTGATGCGGGCGTCGGAGGTGACCTTGCCGTCCTTGACCGGCACGTTCATGTCGGCGCGGATGAACACGCGCTTGCCTGCAAGATCGAGATCGGTGACGCGTTTGAATGCCATGGTTTGTTTCTCCTGGAAGTAAGGTTTAAGGGTTGGCGCGGGGTTTAGCCGCGCCAGGCCTTAAGGCTCACAACGATGAGTCGAGAGTGGCTAGCCGAGAGCGGTGAGCGCGGTGAGCGCGTTTTGCTCTCCGCTCTCGACTCTCCGCTTATTGCTGCCTTACTTCGCTACGTGCTGCACGAAGCGCAGCATGTTGCAGGTATAGCCATACTCGTTGTCGTACCAGGCAACGACCTTGACGAAGGTCGCGTCCAGCGCAATGCCGGCGCCGACATCGAAAATCGACGGCATGGTGCAGCCGCGGAAGTCGGTGGAGACGACACTCTCGGTGGTGTAGCCGAGCACGCCTTTCAGCGCGCCTTCGGAAGCAGCCTTCATCGCGGCGCAAATGGCGTCATAAGACGCTTCCTTGTTCAGCTCGACGGTCAGGTCGACCACCGACACGTCCGAGGTCGGCACGCGGAAAGCCATGCCGGTCAGCTTGCCGTTGAGTTCGGGCAGCACCTTGCCGACGGCCTTGGCGGCACCGGTCGAGGACGGGATGATGTTTTCCAGGATGCCACGGCCGCCGCGCCAGTCTTTGGCAGACGGGCCGTCGACGGTTTTTTGCGTCGCGGTCGCGGCATGCACGGTGGTCATCAGGCCGCGCTTGATGCCGAAGTTGTCGTTCAGCACCTTGGCAACCGGCGCCAGGGCGTTGGTGGTGCACGAAGCGGCCGAAACGATGGTCTCGCCGGCGTACTTCTCGTGGTTCACGCCATACACGAACATCGGGGTGTCGTCCTTCGACGGGGCGGACTGCACCACCTTCTTGGCGCCGGCGTCGATGTGCTTCTGACAGGTTTCCTTGGTCAGGAAGAAGCCGGTGCACTCGATCACGATGTCGGCGCCCGCTTCGTTCCACTTCAGGTTGGACGGCTCGCGCTCGGCGGTCAGGCGGATCTTCTTGCCGTTAACGATGAGGTTGTTGCCTTCAACCGCGATGTCGCCGTCGAAACGGCCGTGCACCGAATCGTACTTCAGCATGTAGGCGAGGTAGTCGGGCTCGAGCAGGTCGTTGATCGCGACGACTTCGATTTCGGGGAAGTCCTTGGCGATTGCGCGGAATGCCATGCGGCCGATGCGGCCAAAACCGTTGATGCCAACTTTGATTGCCATGTGTCAGTCTCCTGAGTTAAGAAATTTTTTATCCGCGAAGGCCGCGAAGATTAACGAAGAAAAACTTCGCGTTTCTTCACGGCCTTCGCGGAGACAGGTTTTACAGAACGCCCTTGACCGCAGCCACGACGGCCTCGGTGGTGATGCCGAAGTGCTTGTACAGCTCGGGCGCGGGAGCAGATTCGCCGAAGCTGTCGATGCCGATCACGGCGCCTTCCAGGCCCACGTACTTGCGCCAGAAGTCGGTGACCCCGGCTTCCACCGCAACGCGCGGCAGGCCCTTCGGCAGCACGCCGGCCTTGTAGGCGGCGTCCTGACGATCGAAGGTGTTGGTCGACGGCATCGACACCACGCGAACGGCGATGCCTTCGGCGGCCAGTGCTTCCTGCGCCTTCACCGCCAGTTCGACTTCGGAACCGGTGGCGATGATGATGGCGCGGGCTGAGGCGGCGTCACGCAGCACGTAACCCCCCTTGGCGATGTTGGCCAGGGTGGCCTCGTCGCGCGCCATGAACGGCAGGTTCTGGCGGGACAGGATGTGGCAGGTGGGGCCGTCGGTGCGCTCGACCGAATGTGCCCAGCCGACCAGCGTTTCCACGGTGTCGCACGGACGCCAGACGTCGATGTTGGGGATCATGCGCAGGGTGGCGGTCTGCTCGACCGGCTGGTGGGTCGGGCCGTCTTCGCCGAGGCCGATGGAGTCGTGCGTGAACACGTGGATCACGCGCTGCTTCATCAGCGCGGCCATGCGGATGGCGTTGCGCGAGTATTCCGAGAACATCAGGAAGGTGCCGCCGAACGGCA
>Ga0208244_100984_pt1 | contig 19275 bp, 14 predicted proteins | sample SubbioCR12Aug_5A_FD_184828 | JGI IMG/M metagenome (GOLD analysis project Ga0208244, IMG submission 184828) | Serpentinite rock and fluid subsurface biosphere microbial communities from McLaughlin Reserve, California, USA - CR12Aug_5A (SPAdes) | ecosystem: Environmental > Terrestrial > Deep... | reverse complement strand
TTTCGGCGGCGCGGGCGGCGCCGGGATGGGGAGCTTGCCGACGCCTTGGGTCATGAGGGCCTTCAGCTCGTCGAGGTGCGAGGTGTAGACTTGGCGCGGGTTGACGTCGTGGCGCTTGCACACGGCGGCGGCCATGCCGACGACCTCGCCGACCATGCCGAGGGTGCGCATCACGCGCACGGTGCCGAGCGCCACGTGGGTGACGCTGATGTTGCGTCCGGCCATGAAGAGGTTGTCCACGTTGCGCGAATAGAAACAGCGGTACGGGATGGGGTAGGGGTTGATGCGGAGGTGATCCGCGTACGACCGGAACTCCTGACCCGGAAAGTGTTTCGTCTGCGCCTCCGTCGGGTAATGCAGGTCGATCGTCCACGTGGTCGTCACCGAGGCATCCGGGAACGCCACCTCGTCGACGACATCCTGCTGCTTGAGGACGACGTCGCCCAGCATCCGGCGCGATTCGCGCTTGCCGCCGATGTGGGCCACCCAGTCCAACTCGCGGTTGGCGTATTTGTCCTTGTCCGGCGCGTGGTTCTTCTGGAACGCCCAGTTGCCGAACACGGCGCGCAGGCCGTGGTCGCGCACCTTCTCGAAATCGGCGATCTGGTCCCACGCGAAGCCCGTCTCCCAGTTCCATTCGCCGGCATGCGCCTTCTGGTAGTTTTCGGCGGTGAACTGCACGGCCCAGGGCGTTTCGGGGAAAGCGGAGGGCGCGTCGGCCACTTTGGAGTACCACTGGACCGAGGTGCCCATGACCAGCCGGTCGGGCGTCTCCGGCGCGAGCGCCTCGCCGGTCTCCGCGCGGCTCTCACGCCCGTAGCGGTAGTCGGCGCCCGCCAGATAGCCGAGGTTGCCGTCGCCCGTGCTGTCCACGAACCAGCGGCCCGCGAAGCGCGTGCGGCGCCCGGTGCGGGTGTCCTGCCCCACAACTGCCACGATGCGCCCGCCCGCTTTCTCGGCGGCGTTGGCGCGGGTGTTCAGGAACACCTTCAGGTTCGGCTCGCCCTCGACGACCTCGATCTTCTGTCCGTCCTTGTACTTCTCGGCGGGCTGCGCGTTGCCGACGGTGGCCGGCCCTAGTTCGCGCACCACCCCGCCCAGCGCGGGGTAGGGCGGCAGGTGCACGCGTCCGCACAGGTGCACGCGGACTTCCGAGCTGTTGTTGCCGCCCAGATGGGGGCGGTCATGCACCAGCGCGACAGTGAGGCCGAGGCGCGCCGCCGAGACCGCCGCGCAGACGCCGCCGATGCCGCCGCCCACGACGACGAGATCATAGGTGCCGCCGTCTTCAGGTGTCTCCGGCTGGCCCAGCGTCGCACGCCGGAAACGGGCCATGGCCTCGCCCTCGTTCGGCGGCGTGAGGTTGGGGTCGGTGGTCAGGAGGATCGCGTCGCAACGCCCGTTGAACCCGGTCAGGTCGCGGAGTGCCACGGTGGTCTGGCGGTTGGCCTCGGTGACGTTCACGGTGCCGCCCGGTTGCCAGTGCCACGGGTCGCTCTGCGTGCCGAACACGGTCGGCAGGGGATTGCCGCCGACGAGCACCTGAAAGCGTCCGGGCGGTTCTTTCGCGCCCCACGGCGCGGTCCAGTCGCGTGTGCGCACCAGCACGCGGTACGCGCCCGCCGCCGGGAAGGTCACGCGCGTCACCGCGTCCGCGACGGGGCGGCCGAGTCCGTGGGCCATGAGGAACGGCGAGCCCATCTGATCCATCACCTGCGAGTCGATCACCCAGCCGCCGTGATCCTCGAAGCCTTCCGCCTCGATCAAGACCGTGTGATGTGTCGCGGCGGAAACAAGCTTGGCCGCAGTCGCCAGCATCGCGTAAACCATTCCTCTTTTCATGTGTCCCCCTGTGTGTTTTTGCGTCCTACGCGTAAAAGATAGCACAATTCCCGCCCGGTGCGCACCTTTGAAAAAGGAGAGTGAAGGGGGGGAGGAGTGAGCAGTTGGCAGATGGCGGGAAGATACGGGGAGTTGAACCACAGAGGTCACTGGGGCACGGAGAGGGGATTCTGGTTGCTGGCTCCTGACTTCTGGCTTCTGGGCATAAAAATCGGGACTCACTGTTGTCGGGACTAAACAACAGTGTTGCACGGTCTCTGCAACAGTGTTGTTTGGATCGTGCAACAGTGTTGTTTTTTTTTCGAGGGGGCAGGCGTGCAAGGTGGATGCGGCGTCTCGCCGCGTTGAGCGCGACGGGGACGTCGCGTCTACACCCAGCCGGGCAGCGGGACGAAACGGGGATGTGAACCACGGAGGGCACAGGGTCACGGAGAGGGGATTCGGGATTCCGGCTGCTGGCTTCTGGGCATAAAAATCGGGGCTTACTGTCTTCGGGTCTAAAAGACACTGTCTCTCGGTCTCTAACACAGTGTCTTTTAGATCGAAACACAGTGTCTTTTTTTTCGGGAGGGCGGCGGCGGGCGGCGCGGTGGCGGGTGAAGGGGGTGGTTTGGCGTCGTAACCGACTTAAAGCCAACGGATTGCGGGACAGTGGTTAGCCACAAAAGATCACAAAGAGCCCAAAGCGACGGACGGAGGGGCGTTTTTCTTCCGCCAAGACGCCAAGACGCGGGGTCGGGGGCGGACAGGATTACATGATGGACATGATGCGGCGGCGCAGTGGCGGGCAGGAGAGGTGAGAAGTAATAACGAAGAGGGAAGAGTGCGTTTGGGGATGGATGGAAGAAGCGGAAGGTGAGTCAAGGGTTCAGCCTAACGTCAGCGACCTCCGGCCCCCTGATCCGAAGGCGAATGGGGGTTCGGAGTGTCGCCGGGTTGGGCTTCGGATTGAAGCTTGTCGAGTTGTTTTTGAGCATCCTCAATAGCATGCGATCTGCTGCTGACTTGAGCTTCTAGGTTTTGAAGCTCTGATAACGCTGCGAAATACTCTGCGTACTTGCGCAGTTTTTCGGAGGTGGTCAGTCCACGTGGCTCTCCTCTTTTCGGAGGTGGGGGTGGTTTGTCAGCATTATTCAGTCTGGTGCGCGCCAGAACAATAGCTTCCTCTGCTCTTGCTTGTCCCCTGCGTAGTTCAGCAAGGGTGCTTTCGGCCTCGCGCCTTGACGCAAAATATGGCCATCCAAGAGGTTTCAACGTACAAGGCGATCCTTTGCCTTTTCTGTTAAAATCAAAAAGAGTGTCGGCGTGCAAGACGCCATTGTCAACTTCACTTCGATGGACCGGGTAAAAAGGGAAATAGTACAGCGTGTTTGTCTTGTAAAGAGAAGTAAGATATCCAGAGGCCATAAGTCCGTCATGATGCATCCAGAAATAGAGCCCAACATAGTTCGTAGGCGCGACAACATAAAACAGTACCCCCGTTTCATCACCACTCTTCTCGCCGTTAACGGTGAAGACGGGGATTTCAACGCCATTGGCAATTTCTCGCATTACCTGATAACCGGCGACAGTCGCCACAAGATTTGTATCTCCAAGCCACTTTTTCGCGAGAATAGTGCCCGTCTCTCCAATGCATGCGCACACCAACAGGCTGAAAAATGCGATATGGAGGGCTATCTTCATTTTATGGTTGCCTAACGTTGCGCAGCAGGGGCGCGAGCTTGCGAGCGTACCATGCCTACGCTGGTTGGGAACTCCTATTTTGGTTCCTCAACCGTGATTGCCTTGACCCTCTTCTGCCAGAAGATGAAATGACTCTGGTTCTGGCTGTCGAGCGCCGTCACATTCGGTTCCGTCCACTTCTTTCCTGACTTCGTTTCAATCATCAAGTCACCGGCTGAGTGCGGGATATCTTTGGTCTGCTCGGGGGCGACTCTGTATGACTCGTGCGTGTGGCCCGACGTGACGGTGATTGGTTGCCCTGTCTTGTTAGTAACGGCCACGTAAGTCATGAAGCACCCTTGGAGGAAGAGCAACACAAGGGCCAGCATGAATCTCCAGATCGCTTTCATCTCTTTTGTTCCTAACGACAGCGGTGAGACAGCGGTATCCCGTCGCCCCCACCGCGCCTTGTTGGCCATTCAGTCTCGCAATCGATTTTGTATCCGTTTCGGATCACGCCTGCAATCGAGGATGGCGCGCCCCCTGATTTGATCCCCGACGACGTCGTAGTAGACGCGAAAGGAAATTTGGCGGAGAGCATACGGTGATAACCGTGCACCAATGCGTGAATGCCTGCAAATAGCCGGAGAGAATCGATATCTGCTGACAAGGACTCCTCGAAGTAATCGCCGAGACCTTCGCCCTGCCTCTCGTAGAACGCCTGACCTTGGATCAAGTCCTCGATAGCAGACCGGAGGATGACGATTCTCACGGTTTCTTCTCTCGGATGATTCTCTTCGCCTCCGCCCATGGCACGAATTCATCCCTGTCGGTCTTGAGCGCGTCGTCGCGCTCCCTCAGCACGTCGGCATGCCAGTCCGGCGACGGGTAAGAGCCCTCGGTTTGGGTCAGGTCGGCCCACAACTCCTCCATGGCTCGGAGTTTTTCAGTGCGCGTAAGACTGCCGATGTCCAAAACAGTGTTCATGGGGTCATGGTACATCCGATCGCTGGCAAATTCCATTTCATTTTTTAGGTTTCATTTGGCCAATGTCGCCCCCCATGCACGGTATCCCGTTGCATGGGGGGCGACGTTGGCACATTCTTGTTCAGTCATTGAACTTGTACTCCAAATTCAAGCTTCCGCTCGCGACAAGCTCAGGGGTTTATCGGACTTCCGCTTGATTCGTCTTTGTTGACAAGCTTACCCGTCAACAGAGCAAAAACGAAAGCCTTGTTGTCTGCGGTGGGTATACCACTGCCTAGGAGAATTGTGGTTCCATTTTGGAAGTTCACAGCATTTTGAAACGAATATACCGGAAAGAATGGTTGCTCAAGCCTGACTTCGAGAGGCCTGCCTTGTGGATTACGGATTTCGGAGACATATGTCTTCCAAGAGGGTTCACAAACGTATTGAAGGCAGATGTTCGCATGAATGATCTCTGACGGATGTTTAACTTCCGCTACACACTGCATGATGACGCCGACCTCTCGCATCTCGAAGCCCGAAGGAACAGGAGTCAGACTGCTATTGGTCGATAAATTTGTTCGGCTCCCGTCCGGCAAAGCCAGCTCTGTAGGGTATATGATCTCTTTCACGCTTTTGATTATACTCTCACGTCCGGAAATCACTATCATCGAGGGACATGCCAGCAAGCATCCTTTGTTCCCCCGCCATATGCTCATGATATTTTCTGTGTTGAGTTGCCCTTCTTTAACAAGAGTTTCTATCGTAGACTGATCTATTTTCAAAAGCGTGCAGGTTATTTCCAGACATTCTGGAGGCGGGACATCGATCCTGCCGTTGCTGGCTGTGGCTGTAGCGTATCGCAACGCCTCGAATGCCACCACGTCTTTGCTTAAAGCCGTTACGTCCCGAGTCTTCAGGTCAAGCGTGAACGTGTGGTTAGCTTCATTGACGATGTAAAGCAGGCCGTTCGTGATAAACAGCGATCTGACATAAATCCATTGGTAGTCCTCTTCCAGACCGCCACTGTACTCAACGCCATAGACTCGTTTACTCCAAAGTTTTGCATTTGTTGCTTGATCATGCGCTTCGATGACGCCACCTATTGACCCTGAATGAGGGGCGCTGTAGATGACACCGCTGTACGTAACAGGTGGTACGGGCGGCGTATCCGCGCGCCTGGCCTGCGCATTCCATACCATGATTATCGGCAATATAAGAAGTAATAATGCTTTCATGAGTTTCTCCGGTAGTCATCTTAGAACTGCCCCCGGAACCGTCACTGAAGACTGCCCGGGGTGTTCATTCTCTGTGCCTGACGTGCTTTGGCATCCACCAAAAAGCAAGGAGCGAATCAATATTGTCAGGAGAAACAGAGTTCTCATGGTCTTCCTTTCGCCAACAGCACGTGTTGGGCTCATCTCGTGAAGGCGGGATGACTCCCGCCAACGTCCGGTAGCGTATCTGCTCCGACGGCGGGGGTCAAGTGCGCGTTGCCGGTGCGGTGCAATGGAAACGTGCTCTGTGCCCCGGTGAGGGATGCGTCGCGCATGGGGAGCGGTGCCCGCAGGAGCGGGGCGGCGGGGTGTTCGGAAAATCGAGGGTGGAGTTCGCATAATCGAGATTGCGGCGGGGTGTGGCGGGGACGTATGATGTTTGCCAAAACTACGGATAGGGAGGGAAACGGGATGAAGGCAATCGCGGCTTTTGCGGCGGCATGGGGGCTGGCGCTGGGGATTTCGGCGCAGGTGATCGACAACACGGCGACGCGGGTGCAGACGACGCTCGACCCGGGGATGCGGCGGCTGGGTACGCTCGCGCCGAAGGGGGTGCGGGAGATCGGCACGTCGCGCTGGACGCTGGGGTGCGAGACGATCGACCGGGAGTATTCGGATTATCATGCGTTCAAGGAGTATCTGCCCGCGCTGGGCATCCGGCGCATCCGGCTGCAAGGGGGGTGGGCGCGGACGGAGAAGGATCAGGGGATCTACGATTTCGCGTGGCTGGACAGCATCATCGACGACGCGCGGGAGCGGGGGCTGGAGATCTGGCTGGAGACGAGCTACGGCAATCCGGCGTATCCGGGCGGCGGCGGGCGCACGTTGGCGGGCGGCATGCCGACCTCGGAGGAGGCGCTGAAGGCGTGGGACAAGTGGGTGGGGCTGATGGCCGAGCGCTATAAGGACAAGGTGCGCGACTGGAGCATGTGGAACGAGCCGGAGCTGAAGGGGGCCAACAACCCGGAGGTGATCACGGCGTTCAACATCCGGACGGCGGAGATCATCAAGCGGGTGATCCCGGAGGCGCGGATCGCGGCGCTCTGCCTGTGCGCTCCGAAGCTGGAGATCATCGAGCCGTTCGTGAAGGCGCTCAAGGCGCAGGGGAAGACGGAGCTGTTCACGTGGATCGTGTACCACCACTACACGCGGAATCCGGATGACAAATACGACGCGGTGGTCAAGGCGCAGGAGGTGGTCCGGGAGCACGCGCCGAACCTGCGACTGTGGCAGGGCGAGTCGGGGACGCAGTCGGAGTGGTGCGAGTCGGGGGCGTTGTGTAAGTATCCGTGGACGGAGTTGACGCAGGCGAAATGGGTGGCGCGGCGAATGCTGGGCGACATGGGGCACGGGGTGGACTCGTCGGTGTTCACGGCGGCGGACCTCGACTACCGGACGACGTCGTTCCACAACGGGCTGGTGCGGTACGGGCTGTTGAAGACGGCGGGCGCGACGGAGCGGTTCAGGGTGCTCAAGGTGAAGCCGTCGTATTACGCGGTGCAGAATGTGGTGTCGGTGTTCAACGACGCGCTGGAGCTGATCCCGGACTACCCGTGCGAGGTGGCGTGCGAGAAGCCGCTGGCGGTGTTCGGGCACCGGGAGGTGGCGAGCGGGCGGCAGGTGTGCGTGTTCTGGGACAAGAGCGTCGTGCCGTCGAACCACAACGCGACGGTGAGCGCGACGCTGACGATCAGAGGCGCGGCGTTCGCGGAGCCGGTGTGGGTGGACTCGCTGACGGGCGGCGTGTACGCGTTCCCCAAGGAGCGCGTGTCGGCGGAAGGGGGCAAGGTGGTGTTCCGCGACGTGCCGGTGTATGACGCGCCCGCGTTCATCGCGGAAAAGGCGATGTTGTCGATCCAGCCGATGCTGGGGCCGTGACGGTTTGCGGGATGGAGGGCGGGCGGATGATGAGGCGGTTTGTTCTGGCGGTGGCGTTGCTGGCGGCCTGTAACGGCGTTGCGGGCGGGGGCGAGGGGCCGATCGCCTTCTCCTACCGCTCCTTCTGGCCCGAGTTCGAGGCGATGGCGCAGTTCCGCGACGCGGGGGTCGATACGGTCTGCATCTTCGCGGCCAACACCGACAACTCGCTGGGGCAGCCGTACTGCAAATACCCGCCGGTGTGGCGCTGGTTCGGCAAGTACGACTTCGGGTCGCTCGAAAAGCAGTACGACGACGTGCTGGCGGTGAACAGCAACGCGCAGTTCATCTGCATGATCGACCTCAACACGCCGGTCTGGCTGCAGCGGCAGCTTTCGCTGCAGGGCCACAGCGCCGAGTGCGAGAGCTTCACGATGCTGAGCTGCGCCTGCGCCAACCCGGCGTGGCGCAAAGCCACGGGCGAATACGTGCGCGCGGTGGTCGGGCACATGGAGGGGCGCTACGGCGACCGCGTGAAGGCGTATCTGCTGGCGTGCGGGCAGACCGACGAGTGGATGGACTACAGCCGCGGCGTCGCGGGCCGGAACAAGACAAAGGCGTGGCAGGCGTGGCTCAAGGCGCACGGCAGGGCGGATGTTCCCGTGCCCGCGTTCGACCGTCTCGACCGCGCGTCGTTCGAGGACTTTCTCCGCGATCCCGCGACCGAGGGCGACATCATCGATTACGCGCGCTTCACGGGCGACACGGTGGCGGACGCGGTGCTGGAGTTCACCGGGCAGGTGAGGGCGCTGATTCCCGCCGGGCGGCAGATCGGCGTGTTCTTCGGCTATGTTCTGGAGCTGACGCATGCGCGTCTCGTGTGGGCCGGGCATCTGGAGTACGAGCGGCTGTATGCGTCGCCGGAGATCGATTTCTTCATCAGCCCCGGCACGTACGGGGATCGGCCGATGGGGGGCGGCAGCGGGTTCATGGTGCCGAACGGCACGCGGCGGCTGAACGGCAAGGGCTTCCTGCACGAGATCGACCACCGCACGCCGACCTACAATGTCGCGCTGGACGAGTACGTGTCGATCGGCTGGATGGTGCCGTGGAAGGATCAGGCCGAGACCGATGCCGGGCTCAAGCGCGAGTTCGCGCTGGCGATCGTCAATCAGGCGTCGCTCTGGTGTTTTGACATGTGGGGCGGGGTGTTCAAGACGCCCGAGACGATGCGGCTGGTGGCGCAGGCCAAGCGGCTGTGGGACGCGTACGCGGGGCTGCCGCTCAAGCCGGTGGCCGAGGTGGCGCTGGTCGTCGATCCGCAGAGCGCGCGGCTCGTGAACGACCGGAATCCGCTGGTGTCGCGCATCTATCAGGGCACGCGCAACACGCTGAACCGGCTGGGTGCGCCGTTCGAGGTTTTCTCGTTCAACGACTTGCCGCGCGCCGACCTGAGCGCGTACAAGCTGCTGGTCTTCCCCGGCCTTTTCGAGATCACGCCCGAGAAGGCGGAACTGCTGAGGCGGCACGCGCTGAACGGCGGGCGCACGGCGGTGTTCGTCTACGCGCCGGGCATCAGCGACGGGAAGGGCCTCGATCCGGCGCGCGTCGAGGCGCTCACCGGGGTGGCCTTCAAGACGCCGGGCGTCAGCACGGTCGCGCGTGACGGGTGGACGGCGGTGTATGCGGGGTCGTACGACGCGCTGACGCCGCAGGCGCTGCGGCAGGCGGCGGTGGCGGCGGGCGTCACGATCATCTGCGAGGACGCCGTGCCGGTGTACGCCAACGAGCGGCTTGTCGCGATCCACACGGCGCGGGGCGGCGAACGGACGATCACGTTGCCGAAGCCGTGCCGCGCCGTGCGCGAGCTGTACACGGGGCGGACGGTGCCGGTGAGCGGTCGGCGGTTCACCTACACCTTCGCGACGCCCGACACGGCGCTGTTCGAGCGGATCAAATAGGAAGGGCTCACGCGGAGGCGAGGGGGTGGGGCAGGCGGATGTGGATCGGTCGAGCAGACGCTCGACCCTCCCGTGGACGTGCGGGGCAGGGGGAGGGGCAAGCGTCGCTTGCCCTGTGTCGCGAAAGGGACGGAAATGGAGCAACGGGAACGCAAACATCCTGCGCATCTGCCGAATATCGTGCGGGATAATCGTCCGGTGATTGTGTTCGTTACGGCCTGCGCGGCACGGCGCGGGGTTAACACGTTCGCGAACGAGACAATGCATCGTATCTGTCTGAACGCTTGGGCGTCGGCCCGCTCGCATCGGGTGGGCGCGTACGTGTTGATGCCCGACCACCTGCATCTGTTCTGCGCACCGGCGGAGCCGGATGCGGAAAATGTGGCCCGCTGGGTACGGTATTGGAAAGCGCTGGTCACGAGGACCGTCCGCCAGTCGGCCACGGGAGGGGCATGTGCCGGATTAGCCGAGGTCGAGCAGACGCTCGACCCTCCCGGCGGGACGGTGTTCCAGCGCGATTGCTGGGACACGCAGTTGCGAAGAGGCGAGAACTATCATGACAAGTGGGCGTATGTCCGAAACAATCCGGTGCGGTGCGGGCTGGTGGCGCATGCGGGCGAATGGGCTTACTGCGGCGTTATGCATGACCTTTTGTGGTGACAGGAGTCGGGGGGAGAGGAGGGTGCGGCCTTTCCCGGGTGTTCGGAAAATCGAGGGCGGAGTTCGCATAATCAAGGTTGCTTGCGGAGGGGCGGGGTTGTTATCGTGGTTTCACGACGTGAAGGAGAGGTTCATATGCGGAAGATGTTGACGGTAGCGGCGGTGGCCGGTGCGCTGGTGGCGGGCGGGGGGGAGATCGTGTTGTTTGACGCGGCGGTGACGCCGCTGGAGGCGGTGCGGTCGCATTCGGGCGGGACGTTCGCGCTGAACGCGGGGGTGCTGGAGATCGCGACCAAAGGCAACACGGGATATCCGGGCGTGCTGGTCAAGGGCGCGTGGGACCTTTCGGGGTGCAACCGGCTGTCGCTGGAGATTGTGCACCGCGACGGCAAGGGCGAGCTGCCGCTGACGGTGCGTCTGGACAATCCCGACGCGGACGCGGGCAAGGGACGGGGCGTGTTCGTCGACCGGATCAGGACTGCGCGGGGCACGAAGGTGTATGAGGTGGCGCTGCCGCCGACGTTGCCGAACGCGAAGGCGATCAACGCCAAGCTGTTCGGGATGCGCAACGGGCCGTTCACGACGACTGGGCTGGTGGCCGACCTCGACGCCGCGAAGGTGGTGGGCGTGGCGGTGTACATCAAGGAGCCGAAGCTCGACTGGCTGTGGGGCGTGAAGCGCATCGTGGCGCACACGGGGCCTGCGGCGGAGGTGCCGCAGTGGATGCGGATGACGGAGGCGGAGTTCTTTCCCTTCATCGACGTGTACGGGCAGTTCAAGTTCAAGGAGTGGCCGGGCAAGGTGCGTTCGGACGCGGACCTGAAGGCGGCGGCGGCGCGTGAGAAGGCCGACCTCGCGGCGCATCCGGGGCCGAAGGGTTGGAGCCGATTCGGCGGCTGGGCGGACGGGCCGCGGCGGCAGGCGACGGGGCATTTCCGGGTGGAGAAGATCGACGGCACGTGGTGGATGGTCGATCCGGAGGGGTATCTCTACTGGTCGCACGGGCCGGTGCGGGTGACGCCCTCGACGGCGATCACGCCGCTGGACAACCGCGACTTCTATTTCGAGGGGCTGCCGCCGCGCGAGGGGTCGCCATTCTCGGCGTTTTACACGACGCGCGACGAGTTGCTCTATCCTTATTATGTCAAGCGCGGGATCGAGCGCACGTATGACTTCTCGGCGGCGAACCTGTTCCGCAAGTACGGCGAGAGGTGGTTCGAGACGTTCGCCGAGCTGGCGCACGTGCGGCTGCGGAGCTGGGGGCTGAACACGATCGCGAACAGTTCGGACAAGCGCATCTGCCTGATGGGCCGCACGCCGTACACCGACCGCTTCGAGCTGAAGTCCAGGCCGCTGGCGGGGAGCCATGACGGGTGGTGGCCGTTCCGCGACCCGTTCGACCCGTCGTTCCGGGAGGACGTGCGGCGGCAGATGCAGATCCACAAGCAGGAGATGGAAGACCCGTGGTGCTTCGGGTTCTTCGTGGACAATGAGCTGAGCTGGGGCGGGCCGACCGATCTGGGGGCGTGGACGCTGGCGTCGCCTGCCGACCAGCCGGCGAAGGCCGAGTTCCGCATGCGGATGCGGGCGAAGTACGACACGGTGGAGAAGCTCAACGCGGCGTGGGGAACGGCGTACGCGGACTGGGAGGCGTTCCTGACGGCGACGGCGCGGCCGGGCAAGGGCGCGGACGAGGATTTGGCGGCGTTCTCGCTGGAGATCGCGGAGGGGTATTACCGGGGCATCCGCGAGGAGTTCAAGGCGGCGGCTCCAAACAAGCTCTACATGGGGTGCCGCTTCGCCGGGCGCGGGCCGGAGTTCGCGGTGCGGGTGGGGGCGAAGTACTGCGACCTCATCAGCTACAACATCTACGCGAAGCATCTGGACGATTTCAAGCTGCCGGAGGGGCTGGACAAGCCGGTGATCATCGGCGAGTTCCATTTCGGTGCGCTCGACCGGGGGCTGTTCCATCCGGGGCTGATCAAGCTGGAGAGTCAGGAGGAGCGCGGTCGGACGTACACGCAGTACGTGACCTCGGCGCTCCGGCATCCGAATGTGGTGGGCGTGCACTGGCACCAGTTTGGCGATCAGGCGACGACGGGGCGTTTCGACGGCGAGAACTTTCAGGTCGGTTTTGTGGACTGCTGCGACACCCCGTATCCCGAGACGGTCGCGGGCATCCGCGAGGTGGGTTACAGGCTGTACGAGATCAGAGGCCAGAAGAAATAAACTCAAGCGAGGGATTCCTATGCGTTTCAAGGACAAGGTAGTTCTGGTGACCGGCGCGAGCCGGAACACGGGTGTGGGCATCGCGGCGTTGTTCATCCGCGAGGGTGCGAAGGTGTGCATCAACGGCTCGACGCCGGAGAGCACGGCGCAGGGCGGGCAGCAACTCCGCGAGATGGGGCTGGAGGGCTTCGTCGAGACGCCTGCGGACATCTCGGACACGGCGCAGGTGCGGGCGATGTTCGCGAAGATCCGCGAGACGTGCGGGCGGATCGACATTCTGGTGAACAACGCCTGCCACCAGGGGATCGGCCCGGCGTTCGAGGAGATGGCGCCGGAGTATTTCCTGTCGGTGGTGAAGACCAACCTGCTGGGGACGTTTCAGGTGTCGCAGGAGGCGGTGAAGATGATGTTGGGGCAGGCGAGCCGGGGCGTGATCGTGAACCTCGGCTCGAACGTCTCGATGCGGGCGATCCGCAACCGGACGGCGTACGTGTCGAGCAAGGGCGGGATCGACGCGCTGACGCGCTCGATGGCGATCGACCTCGGGCCGAAGGGCATCCGCGTCAACATGGTGGCGCCGGGGTACATCTTCACCGACCGCTGGGAGAAGATCAGCGAGGAGACGCGCGTGCGGCGGCGCAAGAACTGCCCGGTCGGGATGGAGGCCACGGCGGACGACGTGGCGCAGGCGGTGGCGTTCATGGCGTCCGACGCGGCGCGCAACATCTGCGGCGAGCGGCTGGTGGTGGACGCCGGGTGCAGCGCGCAGCACATGCCGATCGACGTGGATCTGTGAGACGGGGGACTCACGCGGAGGCGCGGAGTGCGCAGAGGGGTCGGGAGTGAGGCTGGATGAAAGAACTTGATGACGTGACGGGCGTCATTGTGGACGCGGCTTTGAAGGTGCATAAGGCGCTCGGCCCCGGCCTTTTGGAGTCGGTTTACGAGACGGTTCTTACCCATGAGTTGACGGTGCGGGGCCTGCGGGTCGAGCGGCAGAAGAGCGTGCGTTTCAACTATGAGGGCGTGGCCTTTGAAGAAGGGCTGCGTGTGGACTTGATGGTGGAGGGGCGTGTGGTGGTTGAACTGAAATCCGTTGAGGTGTTGTTGCCCGTGCATTCAAAGCAGGTGCTCACCTACTTGCGGTTGCTTCATCAGCCGGTCGGGCTTCTCATCAACTTCGGTGCGGCCACGCTGAAAGAGGGGCTTCACCGTATCGTGAACGAATACGTGCCCTCCGCGTCTTCGCGTCTCCGCGTGAACCAAGAGACAGATGGGGCTATGCGATGAAACAATCGAAATACAAATGGGAACTGCTGGCGTGGCTGTCGCTGGCGTTCTTCACGCATCAGGCGGGGCGCGCGGTGCTGGGGATCGTGGTGCCGGATGTGCAGCGCGACCTGAAGCTCTCGTCCGAGGTGATTGGGTGGGTGCCCGCGTGCCTTTCCATCGTGCTGGGCATCATGATTCCGGTGTCGGGGGTGCTGGGCGACCGCTACAGCCGCAAGTGGATCATCACGTGGACGCTGATCGTCGGCAGCGCGGCGACGGCCTTGGCGGGCGCGGCGGTGGGGCTGGTGACGCTGATCCTGTTCTACAGCGTCACGTCGGCGAGCTGCGAGGCGCTGTACGCGCCGTCGGGGTATTCGCTGCTGGCCTCGTTCCACAAAGAGACGCGCGCGGTGGCGATGTCGGTGCACCAGTCCGCGCTCTACATCGGCGTGATGACCTGCGGCGTGCTGGCGGCGCACATCGCCGACCGCTGGGGGTGGCGCTGGTCGTTCGCGGCGTTCGGGCTGTTCGGCGTGCTGCTGGGGGTGATCGCGATTTTCCGGCTCAAGGACGCGCCGCACGACGCCGCCGAGGCGGCAGGCACGGCGGGGAAGCCCGGCGTGGGGGAGGCGTTCGCTGTGCTCGCGAAGACGCCCAGCGCGGTGCTGCTGACGCTGGCGTTCACGGCGATCGTTTTCGTGAACAACATCTACTGGTTCTGGGTGCCGAAGTACATGCAGGACGCGGAGGGGATGTTCGGCCTGACCAAGACCCAGTCCAGCGGGGTGTTCACCTATCACGTGGTGGCGGCGATGGCGACGATCCTTTGCGGCGGGGTGATCACCGACCGGTTCGTGCGGCGTGACCCGAAGTTCCGGCTGCGCCTGCAGGTGGCGGCGCTGCTGCTGGGGGCGCCCGCGCTTTATATGATCGGCGCGTCCACGACGGTGGGGTCGGTCTGGATCTTCTGCGCGCTCTACGGCGTGTTCCGCGGGCTCTTCGAGGTCAACACCCACACGTCGCTCTTCGACGTGGTGCCCGCGCGGTACCGCGCCACGGCGGTGGGCTTGATGACGATGACGGGGTTTCTTTTGGGCGGCACGGTGGGGCCGTGGCTGGTCGGTTTCCTGATGAAGCGCCTCGGCACGCAGGCCGGGATGCACATGGGGTTCAAGCTGATGGCGGCGGTTTATGTGCTCGGGGGGCTCGCGGTGCTGGCCTCGCTGCTGTTCACGTTCGAGAAAGACCGGAAGGCCGAGGATCGGTAATTTGTTCGCAAAGATTATCAATTATGCTAATCTTCTCGCATGAACTTCGGTGATGTTATGGTTTTGGCCGCTTCGCTGCCCTGCTTTGACCTGTCCTTGCTGGTTCAGGCGTCGGGCGAGGGACGGGCGGGCTTGGCAGTCCAGCTTTCCCGGTGGGTGGCGGACGGGAAAGTCGTTTCGCTGAGGCGGGGCGTCTACACGTTGGCAGACCGGTTCAGGAAGGTGCGGGTTTCGCAGGCGGTGCTCGCGTGCGAGCTGTGCCGCCCGTCCTATTTGAGCGGCCTGTGGGCGTTGTCGTATCACGGGCTGATCCCGGAGATGACGGTCGTGCTGACGGGGGTGACGTCGCGTGCGCCGCAACGTTTTGAGAATGCGTTCGGGACTTTTGATTACCGCCACATCAAGCAGGCGCTGTTTTTCGGCTACCGCAGGGTGGATACGGATGAGGGCTGGTTTTTCGTCGCGGAGCCGGAGAAGGCGCTTCTGGACCACTGGTACCTGACTTCCGGTGAATGGACGTCTGAGCGCTTGGAGGAGATGCGGTATCAGAATCCGGGTGCGATTGACTGGGCGCGGCTGGAGGATTATGTCGCGAGAGCCGCCTCGCCGCGTCTGAAGCGCACGGTGGCGCGGTTTGAGCGTCTGATCCGCCGGGAGCAGGAGGGGGAGGCCGAGCTATGAGGGACTACGCGATCCAGTTGGCGTTGGCGCGCCCCGACCCCGCGCAGCGGCTGAACATCCTGCGGGAGTATGTGCAGGCGTGTGTGCTGCGTTCCCTGCATGAGGCGGAGGCGTTTTCTTCGCTGGCGTTTGTCGGAGGGACGGCGTTGCGTTTTCTTTACGAGTTGCCGCGGTTCTCGGAGGATCTTGATTTCTCGCAGACAGGGGAACATCCGGCGCAGGCGGTGGCGTGGATGAGGAAGGTCAAGGGCGATCTGGAGAAAGCTGGGTTTGCGCCGCGCGTCACGTGGAACGACCGCAAGACGGTGCAGTCAGGATGGGTCAGGGTCGCGGGGTTGCTCAAGGATATCGGGCTTTCCGGGCAGGCGGAAGAGGCCCTCTCGATCAAAGTCGAGATCGACACCAATCCCCCGCCCGGCGGGTGTTGCGCGCAGCGCGTGCTGACCCGTCATCTGACGTTTTTCGTTCGCCATCACACCTTGCCTTGCCTGATGGCTGGGAAAATCCACGCATTGCTGACGCGCAAATATACGAAGGGGCGGGACTGGTACGACCTCTTTTGGTATCTTTCCCAGCAGCCCCCTGTCCTGCCGGAGCAGGCCTTCCTGCAAGAGGCGTTGGATCAGACGCAGGGAAAGGGGCGGGTGGCTTCTGCGGCGTGGCCGACGCTGGTGTGTGAGCGGCTCTCACGTGCCGACGCGGGCGGGATCATCGAAGATGTGCGTCCTTTTCTTGAGCGACCGGCCGACGCGCAGTACCTGACGCCGGATTACCTTATGCCTTTGTTGAAAGCGGTTGTTTTGTCTGGAAGGAGTTGAAACGATGAAGATCACAGGGATCAAGACGTTTATCTGCAACGCGTACCGCACGAACTGGGTGTTCGTGAAGGTGCTGACCGACGAGCCGGGGCTGTACGGGGTGGGCGAGGCGACGCTGGAGTACAAGGAGCACACGATCGTTTCGGCGTGTCTGGAGCTGGAGCGCGATCTGGTCGGCAAAGACCCGCGCGACATCGAGGCGCTGTGGCACAGCAGTTACCGCGACGCCTACTGGCGCGGCGGGCCGGTGCTGATGAGCGCGATCTCGGCGGTGGACATCGCGCTGTGGGACATTCTGGGCAAGAGCCTCGGCGTGCCGGTGTGGCGGCTGCTGGGCGGGCAGGTGCGCGACAAGGTGCCGTGCTACGCCAACGGCTGGTTCGCCGGGGCGAAGGAGCCCGAGGAGTTCGGCGCGAGGGCGGCGGAGGCGGTGGAGACCGCCGGCTGGAAGGGGCTGAAGTGGGACCCGTTCGGCGCGGCGTACCGGCAGTTGGAGCCGCAGGCGTTCCGCAAGGCCATTAAGTGCGTCGAGAAGGTCTTCGAGGCGGTGGACGGGCGGGCCGAGATCCTGATCGAGGGTCACGGGCGGTTCGACCTGCCGACTGCGTTGCGGGTGGCGAACGCGCTGGAGGATTTCAACATCCTGTGGTTCGAGGAGCCGATCATCCCGGACACGATGGAGGCGCTGGCCGACCTGCGCAGCCGCGTGAAGGTGCCGCTCTCGTTCGGCGAGCGGCTCTACAGCTCGTGGCAGTTCCGCTCGCTGCTGGAGCTGCGGGCGGCGGATTTCGTGCAGCCCGACGTGTCGCACGCGGGGGGCATCACCGAGATGCGCAAGATCGCGGCGGTCGCGGAGTCGCACCACATCCCCTTCTGCCCGCACAACCCGAGCGGGCCGGTGGCGAACGCCGCCACGCTCCAACTCGCGGCGTCGCAGCCGGGATTCTATCTGCTGGAGACGATGGCCAGCGACGTGCCGTACCGCCGCGAGATCTGCGACGAGGCGGTGACGCTGCGCGACGGCTACATGCATATCGGCGACCGACCGGGCATCGGCGTGGACATCGACGAGGCGGCCATCGCGAAGTATCCGTACCAGCCGATCTCCCTGCGGCACTACAAGGGCACGCTCACGGAAATCCGCCCCAGAGACGCCGCCGCCTACTTCGCCAAATGAGAAAAGGGCGGGGCGCAAAAAGGGGCGTGACATTTTTCCGAAAAATGTCACAATAGGGCGGTGTTTTGTCCCCCTAATGGAGACGAACGGAGAAAAAACCCCTTATGAAAAAAACCGACACCAAGAAGACGGCCTCTGCCGCGAAACCCCGCATCCGCATCACGGACACGACCCTGCGGGACGCGCACCAGTCGCTCTGGGCGACGCGCATGCGCACGGACGACATCCTCGCGATCGCCGAGGAGGTTGACAACGCGGGATATTACTCGCTGGAGTGCTGGGGCGGTGCCACGTTTGACGTCTGTCTGCGTTTCCTGCGCGAGAACCCGTGGGAGCGCCTGCGCCAGATCAAGTCGGTCTGCAAGAAGACCCCGCTGCAGATGCTGCTGCGCGGCCAGAACGTGCTGGGCTACAAGCACTACCCGGACGACATTCTGGAGCGTTTCATCGCGCTGGCGTGCGAGAACGGGATGGACATTTTCCGCATCTTCGACGCGCTGAACGACAACCGCAATCTGGAGAAGGCGATCAAATTCGTCAAGAAGTACGGCGGGCACGCGCAGGGCACCATCAGCTACACCTACAGCCCCGTGCACACGGTCGAGAACTTCGTGGCGACGGCCAAAGAGCAGGCGTCGATGGGCGCGGACACCATCTGCATCAAGGACATGGCGGGCATCCTGAGCCCGGCGGCGGCCACGGCGCTGGTTTCGGCTCTGGTCAAGGAAGTGAAGCTCCCGGTTCAGGTTCACTCGCACATGACCAGCGGCATGGCGGTCGCGATGTACCTCTCGGCGGTCAAGGCCGGCGCGGGCGCGGTCGACACGGCGGTCTCGACGATGTCGGGCTTTTCCTCGCAGCCGCCCACCGAGACGCTGGTGGCGATCCTCGAGGCGGAAGGCTACGATCCGGGCATCAACCACAAGATGGTGGCCAAGGCCAACGCCTACTTCCGCGCGCTCAAGAAGAAGCGCGAGCCCTCCACCGGCCTCGGCGAGCCCGTCGACGCGGACGTGCTGGAGCACCACATCCCCGGCGGCATGATCTCCAACCTGCGCTCGCAGCTTCAGCAGCAGGGCGCGCTCGACCGTCTGCCCGAGGTGCTGGAAGAGCTGCCGCGCACGCGCGCTGACATGGGCTATCCGCCCCTCGTCACGCCCACCAGCCAGATCGTCGGCGTGCAGGCCGTGCTCAACGTGCTGGCCGGCAAGCGCTACGAGATGGTGACGCAGGAGACGCGCGACTACGTCAAGGGCCTCTACGGCCGTTCGCCCGCCAAGATCGACGCCAAGCTCTCCAAGCAGATCCTCAACGGCGAGAAGCCCGTGACCTGCCGCCCGGCAGACCTGCTCAAGCCGGGGCTGGCCGACGCCGCGGCGCAGATCGAGCCGAAGCTGATTGAGAAGGAAGAGGACATCCTCTCCTACTGCATCTTCCCAGAGGTGGCGCTCGGCTACTTCAAGTGGCGCGCCAAGCCCGCCGACCAGCGCGACCCGATCCCGGCCGACCTCGAGGGCGCGGGGCAGGCGGCGCCTGCTGCCGCTCCGAAGGCCGAGGCCGCCGCCGTGGCGGCGCCGTCGGACGACACGCAGAAATTCGCCGAGA
>Ga0208244_100983_pt1 | contig 19417 bp, 18 predicted proteins | sample SubbioCR12Aug_5A_FD_184828 | JGI IMG/M metagenome (GOLD analysis project Ga0208244, IMG submission 184828) | Serpentinite rock and fluid subsurface biosphere microbial communities from McLaughlin Reserve, California, USA - CR12Aug_5A (SPAdes) | ecosystem: Environmental > Terrestrial > Deep... | reverse complement strand
TTGTCGAACTCTACACTGATTACGGTTTTAATATTGCCTATTACGATGCGCCGCGCAGAATCAGCTGCAACGGCGACCGGTCGCCGGCAAAAGAAGTATTAGCGACGAAAGGGTTATAGAGCGATGAAACCAAGCGATACCACCACCGGCGCAGTGCTGATTTCCTTTTAACGTCCTTCACAAAACCTGCCTATTCTCTTCACAGGATTTTCACAATCTTATTCTATAATCCTCGCAGGTTAAAAAAATAAACAGGAGGTAGAAAAAAGATGAAAAGTACAATTAAGGCTCTAGGAATCGCTTTAGTACTGTCGTTAGCTCTATCAACAGCAGCATTCGCCTCAAATGGTAACGGACCGGCTTATGAAGTATGTGTGAAGGATTTTATGGATCCTGCCGATGTGGCGCGCTTTGAACAAATCATTGCCGAATACCAGGCTGCCATGGAGCCACTGCGCGGCAATCCCAATGCTTTTGATGAGCGAACAGCACTTAAAGTACAGAAACGCGATGCACTGATGGAGTTAGTGCCCGATGAGTTCAAAGATCGTTTTTCGAACTTTAACACTGAAAAGCAGGGTATGGGTCACCAAGGTGGTAAAAACGTTAACCGTTAAGATTTTTAAGGGCTAGCATGTTTAAACTGATAAAATGATCAACGGCGCCGGGGGAATCAGCTCCCCGGCATTATTTCTTAAAAAGCGTATCTTACCCCTCGCCAATATTGCATTACTCTTTGCGATACCTACAAAAACTATCTGCCTTTTTATTACAAACGTTAGTGCACTTAAAATGCAATGGCTGGACCAGGTCAACTACCTGGGAAGCCTTTTCGTAAAACACAGATTGCCTTACTGGCGGCAAACGAAGAAAGACGACAGGAAGGCAAGTGGGCCGGCAACTGCCGGCTAGTCCTTTTAGTAATCAGCCCCCTCGACCATAACTTTTCTTTTATATGCAACTCGCATATAATGTAATAAAAGAATTGGGAGATATTTTCATTATGAAGCTTACGGTTGAACCCGAAGCAAGAAGCTGGTTGGCAGACAAAGGTCACGACACAGTTACCGTCGGGGTAATGATCAGCCGTGGTGGTGGGTGCTGTGGCGGGAGCTCTTTCACGGAAGCTATCATTGACTATGGTAAACCAAAGGAAAAAGAGAAAAATTACTTATTAATTGAGCAAGACAAATTGCGAGTATATATTGCAAGGATCTTAGAAAAGAAGACTGATTCACTTACAATAGCTCTTAAGGGCTGGCCCTTTAAAAGGCTATCTCTCTTGGGTTATGAAGCTGAGTGTCCGTTGAATAGCAAGTAAATACTAATTATCGATTACATTGTTTTACCATGTTGATTCTCTGATCACACCTGATTCAATCGATGCTACGTTTGAACAACCAGTTAACAACATCGCTTTGACTAATTCATCTTTTAGCTTATGGTATAAGAGGCATACCCCTTCTGTCTCGCCGCCAATAGCTGCAATAGCTATCGGTCTACCGATCAGTACTGCTTCTGCTCCCAAAGCAAGGGCCTTCAACACGTCTTCTCCTGATCGGAATCCTCCATCTATAAATATTTTAAGCGTACCCTTAACTGCTGAAACAATTTCCGGCAATACTTCCGTTGTTCCTGGAGTGTGTTCCAGGGCTCTTCCGCCGTGATTGGATACTACTATTCCTGCCGCATTGCATTCTGCAGCCAAAACTGCTTGATCGGCAGTCATGATCCCTTTTAGAATAACCGGAAGATTTGTGCTTCCGGTTATTTTTTTGAGTTGTGAAGTTGTAAGAGGGCCTACTGGTTGTCCTGACCGATTTAAATTATCAAAAGCAGCAGCATCGATGTCCACACCCACGGCAATAACTCCGCCTTCTTCCGCTAATTTAATACGCCTGATGATCTCCCCCGACTCTCTTGGCTTGATGATGGGAATGCCTTTGCCGAACGCCTTTTCGCTAATTGCCTTTAATCCCATGGCATAGAGGGCCGGATCAGGCGAATCACCGGTAAAGGCAATCGTTCCGGCAGCTTCCGCTCCGGCTACCTGACTAAAGATAAACTCGTAATCGTTTACCTGCCCCAGGAAGTTATAAGTTGTTTCACACATCGGAGCACCCATTATCGGCATCGCTAATCTAACCCCAAAGAGTTCGTAGCTTGAATCAGGTGTTGAAACCCCATGAATTGTACGCAGGTTAAGCATTACCCGGCTGAGGGCTTCAATATTACGGCGAAAACCAGCCCGGCCACCACAGCCGCCCATCCCGGGAACTCCGCTTATGCAAGATTTGCCATCACATTTTGTACATACAAGGCAGACACCTTTCAGTTTAGGCTTTGCATTTTCATGCACCTGTTTTAAGTTTTTCACTGGTCAGTTAACCTCTCTGTTGCTGGACCATAAGCTGCTAAATATTGTATGAGGCATAGCAAAAGCATACCCCTCCCCGCCCATTCAGCAGGGAGAGGTATGCCAGCCTGCACGATTACTTAATTTCTGCAGCCGGCTCTGTTCCTTTCTCTTTCCAGGCGTTAAGAGCAATAATAACAATGCCGATACCACAGAGAGAGACAACGCTGCCGATAAAAACCAGAACCCATAATCCATTAGGTATATAGTTGAGGAATATTTGATGAACCATCGCAACCAACGATGTAACAATCATAATCACGAATGGAATCATGTAACTCAACGTTGGCCGGTTAAGCATCTTCAGAAAGACTGCTGCAGCCAGTAAGGCTATTGCAGCCAGAACTTGATTAGCAGCGCCAAACAAAGGCCATAAGATCATTCCGTATCCAGTGAGAGCCAAGTAAGCTATTATAATTATACCCGGTATCAATGACACAGTCTTATCTTTTAAAAATGCCGGCAGGTTAAACGAATCAACACTTTCAGAAAAGGCGATTCTGGTGAACCGCATCGCCGAATCAAGGGTCGTCATGGCAAAGCTTTTCGCCACTACGGCGAAGAAAGCGGCGCCGACAACAGCTGGAATACCCAACGGTAAGAGAAAAGCAGCGCCGCCGGTAGCAAATATAGCTGGCCAGGCAGCAGCGCCCCATGCCGCATATGAATCAGCATAGCCTGCCACACCAAGACCGACAACGGCAGTAAGCAGGGCGACAACTGCAAGGTAGCCTTCGCCGAGCATTGATCCGTAACCTACAGCCTTGGCATGTCGCTCATTCCTGAGCTGTTTCGGCGTGGTGCTGCTGCCGACAATAGAGTGCCAGCCCGATATGGCTCCGCAGGCAATAGTAATCATTACAAAGGGCCAGATAGGCGGAGCACCTGGCGGGGCTAAGCGTATAGCAGGGGCAGCAATCTGTCCGCCCCCAGTAGCCGCAAGAGCTACAACGCCGATCGTTACGGCTGACAGAGCAATCACCAGCTGTATGCCGTTGATAAAGTCACGCGGTTGCACCAACAACCAGACCGGCAGCCTTGCAGCAATCAGCATATAGGCCAGCAGGATGAAGACCCAGGTGCGGTAATCAAGCGCAAGAGGATACCTGACCCCGAGTAAAATAACTGCGTACATAATTACCACAGCAATAATAGCCGCTACGTAAAGGTTTACTTTCCACTTGTAACGGATCATTAAGCCAATGATAATGGCCAGAGGAATTTCTATCCATACTGAATATACAGCCGCTGGGAAATTGGAAGCTAAAATAGCAATTACATGAACAAAAACAGCTGAAACCAATACTAGCAGGAAGAAAACCACAATGTACATCAGCTGCATGGCCCGTTTCCCCAGTAAATCCTTCAGGAAATCGGCTATGCCGCGGCCTTCATGCCGTAATGATGCAACCAGGGCACCAAGATCGTGAACCGCTCCGATAAAAATCGTTCCAAAGATGATCCACAATAAAGCCGGCAGCCAGCCCCAGATTGCAGCAACGATCGGCCCGACAATCGGCGCAGCGCCGGCAATTGATGTAAAGTGATGCCCCATAACCACAGCCTTATCTGTGGGCACAAATTCGAAGTCATCTTCGTACTTGTATGCCGGAGTCTGACGATTCGGATCAAGATTCCAGATCTTTTCAGAGAGGTATGTCGCATAGAATTTATAGGATAAAAAGTAAAGAACTAAAGCAACCACAACAAACAGTAAAGCATGCACAAGAACACCTCCATGATTATTGATAGATAACAAGTAGGAAAAGTTGATGATCTTACTCTCAAACAATCAAAGGTGACTCACCACCCTTCCTTAATGATTTAGTAAACCACACTCTGTATTTCATCATTATTGCAAAGCGGCGGTGATAGGATATAACTCTACACCTGGTCTATTTACTACATAAAATCAATATTTCCTTTTTTTTGAGTACTTTTTTTTTGAGGCTTCCAGACAACTTTTTCTGTAGCGTACCAGTTTCGTCACCTACGAATTACTTATTAATGATTCGACCCCAAAAAGGTCGGTTTAACCCTAATCGTAATACCGTTGCCAATATTTGAGCTAACAACAGTAACCTTGGTAAACCTGAAATACAAGCCGAAAAGCCTGTAAAATAAAGCAAAAACAGCAAATAAAGCTTTAAAAGAGAGCCCCGTTCTGGTATAATAAAAACATGCAATAATTATCATATATGCCAGAATGAAGGAGAAAAGTTCATGTTCAAGGAAAACCCGGCGGCAAAACAAAACAGCCTGTGCGACCCCTACCATGGCTTTCCCCAGTATGTCAAAGAAGCACTTCATAAAAGCTGGGCGGAGCCCTTTTTCAACTCCATTTTTGCCCGGATCAAAGAAGAACGCTTCAGCCTGCTCTACAGTGATAACTTCAGCAGACCCAATACCCCGGTCAACATCCTAATCGGCCTTTTAATCTTAAAAGAACTAAACCGCTGGACCGATGAAGAGTTGATCGGCGCTTTATACTTCGACTACCGGGTCCGCTACGCCTTAGGGATCACCGAATTTGAAAAAGAAAAGCTCTGCATCAACACCATCGGTAACTTTAGAAAAAGACTCTATGAATATACCGCCGCAACCGGTCGCGACCTCTTGCGGGAAGAGATCGACCAGTTAACGGAAGCCTTGATTGAACTTACCGGTATGGATACCAGTTTAGCGCGCCAAGATTCATTTATGATCAGCGCAGGTTGCAAAAACATGGGCCGCCTGGAGCTGATCTACAGCGTTAACCACAACATGGTAAAACTTTTAAAGGAGAAAACCCCTGACTTAATCCCCTTAGGTTTAGAACACTACCAAGAGAAAAAAGATCGGCCCAATCAGATCTACCGCCTGAAAAAAGAAGAAGTGCCGGCCAAGACCGAACAACTGCTCAAGGAAACGCCGGCCCTGGTCGAAAAAACCCCATCTGAGCTGCAAGAGACCCAGGCTTACCAAAACTTAATACGCCTGGCCGGTGATCAAATCGACTTCACCTTAAAAGAGCCCCGGGTCAAAGAGGCAAACGAACTTGCTTCAGACAGCCTCCAGAACCCCTCAGAACCAGAGGCCACCTACCGCCGCAAAGGAAACAAGAAAAGCATCGGTTATGTGCTGAACACCGTCGAGGCCCGCGACCCGGACAAAAAGATCAGCATGATTGTCCACCACGAAAGAAGGCCGAACATTGTAAGTGATGTTGAGTTGGGCCAAAATGCCCTTAAAAGCGACCTTAAAGGGGCTTTACGCAGAAATACTAACGACGCTAATGGTTTACGCCTGTGGGAAAAAGATGAGTTTCTGCCACAGGATGATGATGTCTTCAGGGAATGGCTATATTGTATTCGCTATACAGATAATAATGGCAGGCGTTACTATACAGCGCCCACAGCGGAAGATCTAAAGAGTGTTGTCTGTTTTTCAGGTCCCGATGAATTAATAACCGGACTCCCCGTGAAATCAAAAGCATAATCCCGATAATTACCATGTATTGCACAAGACTACCGCCTCTCTCAGGCTGAAGCTGTTAAAAGGTCCTCACTAAATTGACAGCAAGTCACTTTCTTTTGACCATTTTAGCGAAGCGAAAAAGATATGGCAACAAAATTGCGAATAATTTGACAGGTTAATTTATTCTCAAGCAATTACTGCCTTTTTGAAATGTTATTGTCCTGTCAAAGCACTGTGCTATAATCAGGCTACAACAACGGGGCGTAGCGCAGCTTGGTAGCGCGCTTGGTTCGGGACCAAGAGGCCGGAGGTTCAAATCCTCTCGCACCGACCAGTATTTAAAGGGTTTTTGAGAAAGAGTGAGTCTCAAAAATCCCTTTTTATTAGTCAGGTACAGCTACCGTATAGCTATGATAATAATAGTTATGATCCTCTTCTTTGCTTTTTGGCTTATTTCAGTCCGACTGACACATATGTGTCAATCCCAACCTTTACAATTGTATCTGACATTGTCTCTGACTAGGTAAATCTTAAATTTATTCCGAGCCAGGACAATAGTTTTCTACATTGTGCCAATAAAGAGGAAAAACAATGCTACCAATAGAATGTTACCCATAAACATGCATTAGGAGGTTGAAGCTAAAAACTCTTCCCCTACAACTCTTCCCCACTTTCATACTATCACTCTACTATCTGAAGAAAAAGGAGATAATACTAACGACCACAGTATTAAAAGTATCAGCACAATCTAACCTAAACAAAATTGCAGGAGCATGAGCAGGAACAATCAGAGAACAGGGGAAAGCAAAAATGTAGACTATAGGTCGGGAAAGAAGATGCCCTGGCCGGGGTAGAATGCAGAATTGATGTCATTGTAAAGGTGAAATGCTGGCAACTTACCCGAGATCGAAGAACCGGGGTCACTATTAGCCCAAGCATTCAAGATTGGGCTATAAAGCTATAGAAATATTTGCAATAAATATGAGGTTTGTTAATAACATGAGAGAAAATTTTATAGCGCATGTGAGACAGATAGACGAAGAGTGCTGGGCAATTCCTCATCTATTGTCTGATCACTTATTCAGCACTTCGGAAAAAGCAGAAATTCTATCGGCAAAATTTAAATCCGGCAGCTGGGGTAAAGCGGCCGGATTTGCTCATGATGTGGGTAAGGGTAGGCTGGAATGGCAAGCTTACCTAAATAATAAGAGTGGTTATGGTTATGATGATGAAGCTCATCTGGAAAGCAAATTCGGGAAAATGCCGCACGCTATCCATGGCGCCGCATTGGCAGAAAGTATATTTGGTAAAGCAGTGGGCCGCCTGCTGGCTTATTGTATAGCCGGGCACCATGCCGGTTTACCGGACTGGTCTAACGCCCTGGGCGCTGGCCGGGCAGCCATGCAGGTACAGCTTGCTGGTTTTGAAGATAAAAAGGATATCGACCCGGATATAGTGAGGCAGCTTGAAAAAATAAAGCCAGGCCGCTTGCCCTGGCAGTTTGAAAATGGCCTGGATGCGGCAATGTGGGTCAGGATGCTCTACTCATGCCTGGTTGATGCCGATTTGATAGTTACATTGCCAAGCTGGAGCAATCTGCAGGGGTTAATAAGATCAACCAAATAAGAAGCGCGGTGCGCAAAAAATGTGTTGCCGGCGCGGCAGAAGAACAGGGTATATTTACACTGTCCGTGCCGACAGGTGGTGGTAAAACCCTGTCAAGCTTTGCCTTTGCCCTCAAGCATGCAATTAAACACGGCCTTGACCGGATAATCTATGTTATCCCCTATACCAGTATCATTGAGCAGAATGCTGACGTATTCAAGGCAGTAGTAGGCGATGATCAGGTTATTGAGCATCATTCTAATTTAGTGGAAGAAGAAACCACCGCTCAGGCGCGTCTGGCTGCTGAAAACTGGGATGCCCCTGTAATTGTCACCACCACTGTTCAATTTTTTGAATCGCTATTTGCAGCCCGGTCGAGCCGCTGCCGTAAACTGCACAACATTGCCAGGGCAGTTATTGTGTTAGATGAGGCTCAACTGCTGCCGGTTGAGCATCTACAACCAATTCTTGATACGCTGCAGCTGCTTGTCGACCGCTACTCTGCCAGCATTGTTATTTCCACTGCAACGCAGCCGGCATTAAACAGTCGGGAAATCGGCGGCGAAATCTTTAAGGGGCTTCGGGGTAGCCGCGAGCTGATGGATGACGATGTTGGGTCTATTTATGAAAGCCTGAAAAGAGTTGAGGTGCAGCTGCCGGCAGATCTTAACACCCATAGCGAATGGGAAGAGATTGCCGAAGCGCTCATAAAACAGGAGCAGGTGCTCTGTATTGTGTCCACCCGCAATAGCTGCCTTAAACTCCATGCGCTGATGCCCGATGGAACCTATCACCTTTCAGCCCTGATGTGTGCGCAGCACCGCAGTGACATAATCGCTGAGATTAAAGCTCAGCTACAGAAAAATGAGCCGGTGCGGGTTATCAGTACGCAGTTGATCGAAGCCGGTGTCGATATTGATTTTCCTGTTGTATATCGTGCCTTTGCGGGGCTAGACTCAATAATGCAGGCTGCGGGGCGCTGTAACCGCGAAGGCCGGCACGCCTGCGGCAAAGTGGTTGTCTTTAACCCTCCTGCTAAGATACCGCCCGGTATCCTGCGCAAGGCAGCCGACGCTACGAAAACTATTCTGGCAAGCGGGGTGGAAGATCCGCTAGATTACCGACTCTATGAACGCTTTTTTTCCGATCTGTATTGGAAGGCCAACACACTGGACCAGGAAAATATTATTGGACTGCTCACTCCCGACCGTGCAGACTTTGGTATAAGCTTCAGGACGGCAGCTTCCCGCATGAAGATTATCGATGATACGTCACAAAAAACGGTTCTGGTTCGCTATAAAGAGAGCGAAAAATTACTGGATCTACTGCAAAAGAAAGGGCCGGAAAGGTGGTTAATGCGCAGGCTGCAGCGCTGCAGCGTTAATATATATAACCATGAATTTGATGCCATGCTAAGAAGTGGCCGCCTGCAGGAACTGCACCCATATATTTATGCCATCACTACGGCAGGCGATTATTCTTCAAAAACCGGATTGTTGGTTGATGAAAGGCCTTTTGAACCGGAAAATTTTATATTATAGAAAGGAGCAAACAAGGTGCACAATTGGTGCTTGGAGATTTGGGGCGACTACGCCTGTTTTACGCGCCCGGAGATGAAGGTGGAGCGGGTCAGTTACGATGTTATAACACCTTCGGCGGCAAGGGCAATTTTTGAAGCAATCCTATGGAAGCCGGCTATCAGTTGGCAGATAACGAAAGTAGAGGTGCTTAACCCCATTAAGTGGGTATCGATCCGCAGAAACGAGGTAGGCAAAGAGGTTTACTCGCCGACTGCCGGACAGATGGCGGGCGAGCCGGGAGCCCCTATGGGCATAAATATAGAAACTGAAAGGCAGCAGCGGGCCGGGCTTTTATTAAAAGATGTGCGCTATCGACTTCACGGTTACTTTGACTTTGTCCCGCCTGGAGAGAGGCAAGCCAACCGCTCTGCCTCGCCCGAGCATTGGTCCGGCGATGATGAGCGTGCTGTCTCGGTCGGCGAAGATGAAAAGCCGGCAAAGTATGCCGCAATGTTTGAAAGACGGGCCCAAAAAGGGCAGTGCTTTCACCGCCCTTATCTTGGTTGTCGTGAGTTTGCCTGTTACTTTAAACTCGTTAATTCAGCGGATGAGCCTGTGACACCCATCGATGAAACCCGGGATCTGGGTTTTATGCTCTACGATATGGATTTTGCCGCAGACTTAGAAGATCCGCCACCGCTATTTTTCCGTGCGCTTTTAGAAAAGGGCGTAGTTAATACTGATCGCCGGAAAGTGGTGTTACACGGATGATATTACAGGCCTTAAAAGAATACTATGACAGAAAAGCTGAAGACCCTGAAAGTGGTATTGCCCCGCCGGGTTTTGAAAAAAAAGAACTGCAATTTCTGATTGTCATCGATGAAGAAGGTAAATTTATCAACATCGAAGATACCCGGGAAAAAGTGGGCAGCAGGTTGGTCGGCAAATCGTTTATCCTGCCCCGTTCGAAGGGCCGCAGCGGCAGCAAGAGCTATGCTACAACCTTTTTACTATGGGATCATATTGGCTATTTGCTGGGGCTACCTGCAGACGATGAGAAATCGGGTAAGCAGCATGAAACCTGGCTTACTGCCCTGGAAGCACTGCCTGCTGAACTGCACGCCGATCGGGGTGTAGCTGCAATTTTAAACTTCTACCGGCAAAATCGCGAAGAAGGCCTGGAAAAGGCTCGCAGCTCAATGCAAATAGAAGAATGCCTGAAAGCGCCGCAGTGCAACATGGCTTTTAACCTGAGCGGGGATGCACCTGTGCCCTGCCGCGAAAAGGTAAGGGCATATGTCAGGCAGAGTGTGGAAGCTGATTTGCAGCCAGAGGGCGATGATGGTGAGGCAGATAAAAACGATAAGACCGGTTATTGTCTTGTAACCGGTGAGCAAGGGGTGATTGCCAGGACACACGGCAGGACATCCATCAATAAAGATACAAAATGCCTGGTTGGTTTTCAAAAAAACTCAGGTTACGACTCATACGGAAAGGAGCAGGGCTACAATGCACCGATCATTTCATCGACTGAATTTGCCTACGTGACAGGCTTAAATACGCTCCTGAAATCATCGGCCCAAAAGCTATTGATCGGCGACGCAACCACTGTGTTCTGGTCAAAGCAGGCTTCGTCTTTTGAATCAGATTTTGCCATTTTTTTTAAAGAACCGGAAAAAGACAGCCCCGATAACAGGTCGGAAAAAGTAAGGGCCCTTTTTGAAGCTGTAAACAGCGGCGCTGGTTATTGCGATGACGATGGCGGTAACAGCTTCTATATCCTGGGCTTATCACCTAATGCAGCCCGCATAGCGGTACGCTTTTGGCATGATGGTACAATCGCTGACTATGCAACGAAAATCAAGCAATACTTTGATGATTTTAAAATTATTAAACCGCCTGGTGAGCAGGAATATTATTCAGTCTGGCGCATCCTCGTAAATGTTGCGACCCAGGATAAAAGTGAGAATATCCCCCCTAACCTGGCCGGCGAATTTATGCGTTCCATTATTGCCGGTACACCCTACCCGGCGACCCTTTTGCAAGCGGCGTTAAGAAGAATCCGCAGCGATACGCAAAACAGGGTGAAACCGGTCAGGGCAGCACTGATTAAAGCTTGTTTGAACCGCCATGCGCGGACCTACCCTCAATACAAACAAAAGGAGGTTGAATTCAGCTTGGATATTGCGCAACCGTCAATCGGTTATCAATTGGGCCGTCTATTTGCAACACTGGAAAAAATTCAGGAGGAAGCGAACCCGGGCATTAATGCTACCATCCGTGAGCGTTATTATGGTGCTGCCTGTGCAACCCCGGTTACCGTGTTTGCCGTACTGCTTCGCCTAAAAAACCACCACCTTGCCAAATTACCCAACAGAGGCAGAGCAGTTAATTTTGAACGATTGCTGGGCGAAATTATGAGCCACTTAAATGATTTTCCTGCTCATCTTGACCTGCATGAGCAGGGCCGTTTTGCCATCGGTTACTATCATCAGCGACAGGACTTTTTCAATAAGAAAGCAGATACAGTTGATTCAGAAGAGTAAAAACAACAATATACTGAAAGGATGATTATGATGAGTACAAGCTTACCTGTTCAGAAACGCTATGACTTTATACTATATTTTGATGTTAAAGACGGCAACCCCAACGGGGATCCCGATGCCGGAAACCTGCCGCGGGTTGACGCAGAAACCGGGCATGGTTTGGTAACTGATGTATGCCTGAAAAGAAAGATCAGGAACTACGTTGGCTTAAAATACAACGATATAGCTCCGCATAGCATTTTTATCAAAGAAAAAGCTGTTTTGAACAATGCGATTAAGCAGGCATATATAAGCCTGAATATTGATCTGGAAAATGACCCGGCTGACAAAGCTGACGGCTCCAAGCGAAACAAGAAAGGCCAGGGCCAGGGTAACGAAGTTAATCATGCTAAACAGTTTCTCTGTCAAAACTTCTTCGATATCAGGACATTCGGTGCTGTCCTGTCGACAGGCGCAAATGCCGGTCAGGTGCGGGGGCCGGCCCAATTCACCTTTGCCCGTTCAGTAGATCCGGTAGTAGCTCTTGAGCACAGTATTACCCGGATGGCCGTTACTACCGAGGCAGAAGCGGAAAAACAGAGTGGCGACAACCGCACCATGGGTCGCAAATTTACTGTTCCCTACGGACTCTACCGCGCTTATGGGTTTATTTCGGCGCCTTTTGCCGAACAAACCGGGTTCAGCGAAGAAGATCTTGAACTGCTATGGGAAGCGTTGGAGAAAATGTTCGAACATGACCGATCAGCAGCCCGTGGTTTAATGAGCACACGCAAACTATATGTTTTCGAACACAACTCAAAAATGGGCGATGCACCGGTAAACGAACTTTTCGATGCAGTTAAAGCATCCAGGCGTGACGAGAGCAAGCCAGCAAGAGACTTTAACGACTACATCTTTACCGTCGACAGCGCTCGCATCCCGCAGGGCGTGCAGCTTGTAGAACGAGTTTAAATGCCCTGCATTTACAGCGAAGACGATCTGCTGCCGCTTTCGGGCATTCAGCATTTTGCATACTGCCCCCGACAGTGGGCCTTGATCCACGTTGAAAGCCAGTGGGTTGAAAACGCGAGCACTGCGCAAGGCAGGATTGTGCACCGAAGGGTCGACGATCCATACTTTCAGGAAACCCGTGGTTTAGTAAAAACAGAGAGAGCTATTCCGCTTATTTCCTGGCAGCTCGGTCTACATGGCATCGCAGACCTGCTTGAAATCCATAAACAAGAAGGCGGGCAGGTTGTAACTTACAGCCTGGTCGAATACAAAAGAGGCAAGCCCAAGCCGGATGACCGGGATGAAGTGCAACTTTGCGCCCAGGCAATATGCCTGGAAGAAATGCGTAATACGGTTATTGACAGCGGCTGTATTTATTACGATGCCGTTAAAGGCAGAGAAGCGGTGATGTTTACAGCAGACTTAAGACAAAGAGTGGCCGATTTAGCCGGTTTAATGCATAAGTGTTATGCCGAAGGCCTGACCCCTGCGGCTGTTAAAAGCAGAAAGTGTATCAATTGTTCAATGGTTAATATTTGCCTGCCGAAACTTGGCAAACTTAAGGGCAAAGCAACGGCTTATATCCAAAACTTTGTTCAGGAGCTTGAGGCAGACCTATAATGCGAGGTTGATGATGAGAAAACTGCTGAACATTTTATACGTAACGAACCCTGATGCCTACCTCACAAAAGATGGTGAAAACATTGTAGTTCGTTTAGAGGAAAAGGAAGCATTCAGGACACCGGTTCATTACCTTGAAGGCATTGTAATGTTTAGTTACCTGGGGGCAAGCCCTGCTGTGATTGGTCTATGCTTAGAGCGGGGTATAAGTGTTTCGCTTATAAGCCCCTACGGCAAACATCTTGCAAATATAAGCGGCATGCCGCAGGGCAATGTGCTGCTTCGCAGGAAACAATACCGGCTGGCAGACAGTAACGCTGAATCGGCAAAGCTGGCCAGGTTATTTGTTATCGGTAAATTAACCGGCTGCAGAACTGTTTTACGCCGTTTTATCAGCGACTATGCCGGCAAACATGGAACCGAGGGCATAGATAAGGTTTGTAAACAACTGGCTCGTAATATAGTCAAAATCAGTAACAAAGATAACCTTGACGAGATACGTGGCATTGAAGGTGAAAGCGCGCGCGCTTATTTTTCGGTTTTTAATCAGCTTATTTTAAATCAAAAAGCTCACTTTTTTATGAACGGTCGCAACAGGCGTCCGCCTAAAGATAACGTCAACGCGCTGCTATCTTTTCTCTATACTCTGCTGTTGCATGAAACAAAGGCAGCTCTTGCTACCGTTGGCTTAGACCCATATGTCGGGTTTTTACACCGCGACAGGCCCGGTAGGTTAGGTTTGGCTCTTGATTTAATGGAGGAGTTCAGGCCATATTATGCAGATCGCCTGGTATTAAGTTTAATTAACAGGCAGCAACTTAATGTAAACGATTTTTTGGAGAAAGAATCGGGTGGGATAATTCTTAGAGATGCTGCCAGGAAAATGGTAATTGAGGCCTGGCAAAAACGCAAGGCGGATGAAACAACCCACCCCTTTCTTGAAGAAAAGATACCCCTTGGATTGCTTCCATACAGCCAGGCATTATTACTGGCCAGGCATTTGAGGGGAGATCTTGACGAATACCCGCCTTTTCTTTGGAAGTAAAAAGAATTGAGCCGTAATATGAAGCACTGTTCTTTGAATACTTAGGAGGACCCTATTCATGATGGTATTGGTCACTTACGATGTGAGCACTACAACACCCCAAGGGCGGAAAAGATTGCGCTTGGTTGCTAAACAATGCGTCAATTATGGCCAGCGGGTGCAGAATTCTGTGTTTGAGTGCATGCTGGATCCGGCCCAGTTTACTGTGTTTAAAAACAAATTGGAAAATATTATCAATAAAGAAGAGGATAGCTTGCGTTACTACCTGCTTGGGAGCAATTGGAAGAAAAGGGTGGATCATGTTGGCGTCAAAGCAACTTATGATCCTGAAGGTACGATGATTGTTTAACAGTGCGAACCCTATGCTAACATGTTTTACCCGGTGCGTTCGCACAGCAATGGTTATGGGGAAAATCGGTTATTTGCTTAAGAATTATAATGATTTTGTTGAAGAATACTACAGATTCGCAGAAACGATGCTCTAGACCCTTTAAATTAAAGGTTTATTGGAGACGATGTCGCCCCCCATGCGGGGGCGTGGATTGAAACTTGCCGCCTCAGCCGGTAAACCGGCAGGCAGGAAGTCGCCCCCCATGCGGGGGCGTGGATTGAAACAGCGCAAAGGTATGTTTATCGCCACTCTGCCCTCCGTCGCCCCCCATGCGGGGGCGTGGATTGAAACAATTTCCAGCCAGACCACCCGACCGCCCTTAATGTCGCCCCCCATGCGGGGGCGTGGATTGAAACAGCGCAAAGGTATGTTTATCGCCACTCTGCCCTCGTCGCCCCCCATGCGGGGGCGTGGATTGAAACACAATAAAACTTTAGGAGGTTTTATAGTGGGGGGGTCGCCCCCCATGCGGGGGCGTGGATTGAAACAACGATAAGACAATGGAGTTTCATATTGCGTTGGTCGCCCCCCATGCGGGGGCGTGGATTGAAACCCATGCCTGGTAACGCGACGGGCAAAAATATTAAGTCGCCCCCCATGCGGGGGCGTGGATTGAAACGCCGTGACTGCCACGACGATGCGCATGGCAAGGGGTCGCCCCCCATGCGGGGGCGTGGATTGAAACTTGTTAGTAGGACCTCGGTGTTTCTTCAGTGTTAGTCGCCCCCCATGCGGGGGCGTGGATTGAAACATACCTAACGCGGTTAGTGCCGTACTCGGTGCGCGTCGCCCCCCATGCGGGGGCGTGGATTGAAACAAGGTAGAGAGGATGTTGACAGCAAAATAAGCACGCTGGTCGCCCCCCATGCGGGGGCGTGGATTGAAACTATTCAGTACAGGGTGACATTGAAAAAAAAGCTGGTGGGTCGCCCCCCATGCGGGGGCGTGGATTGAAACAATGATCCTCTACTTTTTATACTCAGGTTTAAGGGGTCGCCCCCCATGCGGGGGCGTGGATTGAAACGCTTGCGGGTGGCAGCTGGAGCAACGGCGTTATCGTCGCCCCCCATGCGGGGGCGTGGATTGAAACAACCCTAAAGGAGTGTACGAGATGCACAATAATTAGTCGCCCCCCATGCGGGGGCGTGGATTGAAACAGGTATAACCGAGCAGGTTTCCCTGCCCGGTATGGTCGCCCCCCATGCGGGGGCGTGGATTGAAACAGGTATAACCGAGCAGGTTTCCCTGCCCGGTATGGTCGCCCCCCATGCGGGGGCGTGGATTGAAACTTTTGTCAGGGGTTACAGCCAAGGTTAAGTACTGTCGCCCCCCATGCGGGGGCGTGGATTGAAACAATGTTAATCACGACAACGCCCCAATGGGGACATGTCGCCCCCCATGCGGGGGCGTGGATTGAAACCTTTGGTACCGGTTTCGGGTCAAGCAGCCCTAAGGTCGCCCCCCATGCGGGGGCGTGGATTGAAACAGGCAGGGGCGTATAGGTTTAGGAAACATCAAAGTCGCCCCCCATGCGGGGGCGTGGATTGAAACGCCCGGTAAAATACTTCCTTCGGCGTTGTAGTTTGTCGCCCCCCATGCGGGGGCGTGGATTGAAACACCTTAGAACACCTCGCAATGTTCAACCACGGCCGTCGCCCCCCATGCGGGGGCGTGGATTGAAACGTTTTAAAGGAGCTGGGGATTATTATTCCGATCTGTCGCCCCCCATGCGGGGGCGTGGATTGAAACAACAGATTCTTTGGGAATATTCCATACTCCCAAAGGTCGCCCCCCATGCGGGGGCGTGGATTGAAACTATTGATATGGCCTGGCCGCCTTGTTGATTGGCTTGTCGCCCCCCATGCGGGGGCGTGGATTGAAACTTCAACAACCAGCTTGAAGGGTGTTGGGAAAGCAGTCGCCCCCCATGCGGGGGCGTGGATTGAAACAGATATAGCCTGAAAGGGGGATAGGTAAATAGCTGTCGCCCCCCATGCGGGGGCGTGGATTGAAACGACTGGGAAAAAGAGAAATTAACTTATACCCATGGTCGCCCCCCATGCGGGGGCGTGGATTGAAACACTAATCTTGCGCCAGCCCGCAACAGCAACCCAAGTCGCCGAAACTTTCTCCTTAAAACGCGCAATACCTTTTTACACATAAAAAACTAAATTGAAAAAAGGTCCAGCACCAAGCAGGAGCAAGGCAGTTAGTAAAGGCACACTGGTTGGGTAAGAGATGAGCAGCTTTGTGCAATTATTTACATATAGGTATTCGCAACCGTTTTCGGTTTTAAAGGGCAAAGGCTGTGCTGGGGTGAAGTCCGGTGCAGCTTTTGCTAATTGATATAAATTGCCTTAGATAGTTTTGGGGCGGGATGCGCAGAACAAACCCCTGGGCCCAGAAGCAATTACCGATAATAACCGTTATGTAAGAGGCGAACTTTGGCCGGATGGGCTTGCCGTGCCAGGCCGATTACATAACGCTTGTTATCGCTGAAGTTGCGGGATATTACGTGAGATGAGGCAGCGGGCCTTGCATTTGGTGGCGACATGCGCGCTGCCAAATGCAGGCTGCGGCGTTTAGCCGCAGGCAGCGAGAGGCTTAGGGGCTTAAGCCGGTAGCTGCAGCTGCCGTTATTTATGTACGGGCAAACCCAGGGCGGGACACAATGCTTGAAGGCGCCGGGCCCAGCGGCAACCTTAAGACCTTACCGTCGGCAGAAAAAACCCTGGTGCTGGCTACGCATTCGGAACAGCTTGCCGGCATGATGGGCCGCAAAATCATTTCGATAAAAAATGGCTGTATAACTTCTATTGCAGAGGTGGCTTGAAGATGAATAAAATTATTGAGGTAACGCAATATCATTGATGCAGAAAGCTATTCCAAGCCAATAAAAGTAATAAATCAATTATTGAGGTCTTTGCTGACGCTTAAGTACTCTTCCCTTGTGATTTCACCCATAACGTAGCGCCTTTTAAGTATCTCCTGCGCCTGGTTGGCAGAAGGGCCTGCTGAAAGCTTGCCTGTATTTAAAGCAAAAACCAGTAAAATTACCAGCGCGATAAAAACAGCAAGCGCCAGCACACCAACCCAAATTAGAACTGTCCAGTTCCTTGTGTCAGTTAGCGAGGCAGATCTGTTCCAATTGGCCAGCCAGTTCATCATCATATGGATCTCATCGCGCTGCGAATTCCTGATACTTTGAGCCAGGAGCGCCACCTCTTCATGTTCCGCCAGGTTCTGGGCCGGTAACTGTTGTGACATCGTTACTGCTGTCATATGGTGCGGTATCATATCTTCCAGGAAAGCGCGGTCAAGGGCGTCACCCCGCAGGCCTTCAAGCTCGCGCATCATCGGCTGGTAGTCAACGTGATGATCTTGATCCGGATACCAGGTCTCAAGATATAGTGTCATCTGTTCGATTTCTGCAGTTTGAGTTCGGATAATACTCTCAGCAAAACTTCTCATCTCTTCGCGTTCAGTATTGTCTCTTAAGTAAATTGCTGTAGCTACAGCTTCTTCGTGATGGGGAATCATGTGGACCAGAAAATCAAGTTCACTTTCGATAAAAACATTCATCGAACCCATCATCCCAGGCCCCATCATTCCGAATCCGCGACCGGTGCCCCGTTCATTCTGAAAAGACTGCCCGCCGCCACTGAAAAAAGGACAGCAAGTCTGCACAGTGCCGTTGCCAAAAAACATTACCGCCGTATAAGCTATCAGTCCCAGTAAGATAACCAGTAAGACTAATAGTATTATAAGGGTTGGCTTTTTCATGTTAAACGCCTCAGTTTCTAAGCAAGATCTATCTTTTTCGTTTCATATTCTTCCTTGTCGATTTCGCCCTGGGCATACCTGCGCTTCAGGATTTCCAGCGGTGTATCTGTCTTATAGTCGGCAGTGTTCGAAACTCCCGTTTTTGGGAGCGCTGCGAACACTGCCCAGACGATAAGGCCCAGGAATAAAACAAAAAGTATGGGGATAAAAAACATTGTGCCGTAACCTCCCATCATCCCGGGGCCCATCATACCGAAACCGCCGCCCCGTAAACCCCAGAGAATTGAAAAGCCGAAAACTATTAAAAGTAGAACCACTACAACGGAAATTACAATTATCAATGCTGTTTTTTGACTCTGGTTCATTTTTAACCCTCCTCTAAAAGTCACACATTTTATAAAAATACTACTATTATAGTAGCACTTCTATGATATGCTGTCAAAAAGCCTTAATTTACCTCTATCTTCCACCCTAAGCTTACAGATAGATCTAAATCGATATTGTAGGAAGGGGAAATTTGTGATGGAAAGTGTGAACAATCACCATCATACCCAATCGGAAAACCCGGAAGAAAGCCATCACGCTCACCAAGGCCATGATCAGCACGCCGGGCACAGTGCCGGAATGTTCCGCGATAAGTTCTGGTTCACCTTGATCCTGACTTTGCCGGTAGTCTTCTGGTCTGAACATATCCAGATGCTTTTTGGCTATCAGGCACCGGAGTTTTTAGGGTCGGCCTGGATTCCGCCGGTTCTTGGCACAATAATCTTTTTTTATGGTGGATGGGTGTTCGTTCAGGGTGTATGGCGCGGAAGAATATAAGCCAGGCTACTTACTTATCAACTGGCATGTCTCAAGCACAAGCGCGCAGGCCTTATGGGTAAGTCAATAATTAAAGGCTCTATCGCAACAGTTAATAAGTAAGTGGCCTGGCTTAGTTTTATTCAGATAATCTTTCCGATGAGGGTAACAATGTAGCGCAAAGCGGGATTGCCCTGCCTGCTGATCTTGTATGCTCTTGTTTTTTTGCCGCCGCTTTGTGAC
>Ga0208244_100982_pt1 | contig 19443 bp, 13 predicted proteins | sample SubbioCR12Aug_5A_FD_184828 | JGI IMG/M metagenome (GOLD analysis project Ga0208244, IMG submission 184828) | Serpentinite rock and fluid subsurface biosphere microbial communities from McLaughlin Reserve, California, USA - CR12Aug_5A (SPAdes) | ecosystem: Environmental > Terrestrial > Deep... | reverse complement strand
GGCCGCCGTCTTTCAACGGCGGAAACCCGGGAAGGTGCCGTTGCGGACGTACACGGAGATTGCTTCAAAGGGGCCGCCGTCTTTCAACGGCGGAAACCGAGAACCAGGATGGTAGCGGCAGCTATACCTGTCACCGCTTCAAAGGGGCCGCCGTCTTTCAACGGCGGAAACAACGCCTCCCAGGAGGCAATACCGAGCCAAGCCACGCTTCAAAGGGGCCGCCGTCTTTCAACGGCGGAAACCCTCTGTGCTATAGTTTTGGCGAGTGGCACAGAATCGCTTCAAAGGGGCCGCCGTCTTTCAACGGCGGAAACACGGGCAGGTTGCGGCTGATGAAGGAGTTCCTGTCCGTGCTTCAAAGGGGCCGCCGTCTTTCAACGGCGGAAACCTGCCATACGTCGCAGGGAACGTCGCCGTGAGCATCGCTTCAAAGGGGCCGCCGTCTTTCAACGGCGGAAACGGGCGTCGCGCTACCGGGAGTGAACAGCGGTGACGGCTTCAAAGGGGCCGCCGTCTTTCAACGGCGGAAACACTCTCCTACGGGAACTCTCCTTGTGGTTCAGGAGGCTTCAAAGGGGCCGCCGTCTTTCAACGGCGGAAACCACGATGACCCGGACACAGACAGAGAGGGAGGTGGGCCGCTTCAAAGGGGCCGCCGTCTTTCAACGGCGGAAACGCGTTATTGAGGGGGTGGTCCCCACGGCTTCAATAGCCGCTTCAAAGGGGCCGCCGTCTTTCAACGGCGGAAACTCCGCGCCTGCGGCGCAGTGCAGCACGGTCCCGTTGCTTCAAAGGGGCCGCCGTCTTTCAACGGCGGAAACCTGGGACACGATCGACCGGCGGCACTCGGTCGGCGAGCTTCAAAGGGGCCGCCGTCTTTCAACGGCGGAAACCGAGGCAGAGGCCGGCGGCGAGAAGGACAGGGGCGCGCTTCAAAGGGGCCGCCGTCTTTCAACGGCGGAAACCTCCAACTTGAGGCAGCAGATGGAGGCACCAACACGCTTCAAAGGGGCCGCCGTCTTTCAACGGCGGAAACTCTTGGGTGCGGGGGCGAACAAGACCGTTGCCGTTCGCTTCAAAGGGGCCGCCGTCTTTCAACGGCGGAAACCCGAAGACGCCATTGTCACCATGACCAAGGAAATGAAGCTTCAAAGGGGCCGCCGTCTTTCAACGGCGGAAACTCCAATATAAATGGCAACACTGGCTATGTTCAAGGCGCTTCAAAGGGGCCGCCGTCTTTCAACGGCGGAAACCAGACCCAGGACCAGACCGCGCAGGAACCCACGCTAGCTTCAAAGGGGCCGCCGTCTTTCAACGGCGGAAACTTGTCGCGCAGGTCATCCTTGCCCAGGCCGCTTCCCACGCTTCAAAGGGGCCGCCGTCTTTCAACGGCGGAAACCCGCCGACTCACCGGAGACGACCTGCTCCACACGCATGCTTCAAAGGGGCCGCCGTCTTTCAACGGCGGAAACGTCGTAGCCGTCCGCCTCGGCCTAGGCGCGACTCACGCTTCAAAGGGGCCGCCGTCTTTCAACGGCGGAAACCGTGAGCGTTGGGCGCGGCATCGTCGTCTGCAGAAAGGCTTCAAAGGGGCCGCCGTCTTTCAACGGCGGAAACGCGTAGGCGGCGACTGCGGCCTCGTGTCGCCAGCGCCGCTTCAAAGGGGCCGCCGTCTTTCAACGGCGGAAACCCGGCAGGGCAACTCTTCCGTGGTCCCTATCCGCCCGCTTCAAAGGGGCCGCCGTCTTTCAACGGCGGAAACATGCATCGGCCTGCAGGCGCATCCCGGCCTGGTAGCTTCAAAGGGGCCGCCGTCTTTCAACGGCGGAAACTCCTGCAGAATGTGTTGTACTGGGTCCAGGGGCGCCAGCTTCAAAGGGGCCGCCGTCTTTCAACGGCGGAAACCGGCCGGCTAGAGACGCGCAAGGGCCGGGGGCTCACGGCTTCAAAGGGGCCGCCGTCTTTCAACGGCGGAAACCTGGCGAGATCGCGCTCACGGATCATCCACGCTGGCCCGCTTCAAAGGGGCCGCCGTCTTTCAACGGCGGAAACCCGGCGCACTTGAAGGCGAAGACCCGGGGACGGGTTGGCTTCAAAGGGGCCGCCGTCTTTCAACGGCGGAAACGGAAACATCGGAGACGGACGATGGCGTCAATCGCTGCTTCAAAGGGGCCGCCGTCTTTCAACGGCGGAAACTTGGGCCGGGCGAAGCGGTAGGCGTAGCAGAGGCGATAGCTTCAAAGGGGCCGCCGTCTTTCAACGGCGGAAACCGTCTTCCGGCCCGCGCCCCCTCCGGCTGTGAACACCGCTTCAAAGGGGCCGCCGTCTTTCAACGGCGGAAACCGGCTCGAACCTGACGGACATTGGGAGGCCGGTCAGGGCTTCAAAGGGGCCGCCGTCTTTCAACGGCGGAAACCAGCGGGCCGGGCTGCGGGCTGGTGCGGCACTGGTCGGGGCTTCAAAGGGGCCGCCGTCTTTCAACGGCGGAAACAGCGCTTGCCAAGCGCCCTGTTGGGACGCGGGTCTCGGGTGCCGAATGCGAGCGCCACATGTTTCGGTGGGGGTGCCAGCTCCAGCGGGAGGAACCCCAGTTGGGAAACAGGCTTGCTGCTTAGCATTCGGCTCCGCGAGCGGCCTCCAGGACAGGTCTCACAACCGGACCGCTCGCCACGAACTCAGCCTATTCAGTTGTCAAGGTGCATCAGCCCCGCACACTTGTCACAGTACCGTATAGCGCCGAGGGGCAGGAGGAGCCGTCCCCCCAAGGTTCCGGACCCGCGCCAGGGTGCGTCCTCGGGCGGGGCCCAGATCGACAATGTGGACCGAATCCTCTGAGAGGCGGGCCACTCGTCTCAGTGCCTCTTCCATGAGTAGGCGTTCAGATCCTGATAGGTCACAGATGAAGACCGAGTACTGGATGGGATCCCCGTACCCGAGCATGGCCTCGTGGGTCTTCCGAAGCCGCTTGGGTTCACGGACATCGTAGCAGACCAAGTACCTATGGCGAACCGCGCCGGTCATCGCGTGGTGAAGGGCTGGTACCCGCTCAACTCCCCGGCGACCACCCGAACCAGAAGGCGCGCCTGCACCTCAAGGATTCGGCGGTAGCTGACGGAGTACCCAAACAACGGGTGGCGGACGAGCGTCCCCATCCTCGCCTCATAAACCTCAATCACCTGCCGACGCGCGCGCTCCCTCAGGGCACACGCCGGCCCACGCTGCAGGAAGTCGGCAGGCCCAACCATCCCGTTGTTGACCATGGTCAGCACGACCGAATCTGCGATCAGCGGGCGAAACTCCTCGGCCAAGTCGAGGGCAAGCGAAGGACGTCCATACCGCACCTGGTGATAGAAGCCCATGTAGGGGTCGAGGCCCACGGCCATGCAGGTAGACGTACAGTCCTTTGCCAATAGCGAGTAGAGGAATGACAGCATTGCATTCACTGGATCCGTGGGTGGGCGTCGGGTTCGCTCCTTAAAGTCAAAGACGATCTCGGACCGAAGCATACCAGGAAAGTGCGAAAAGTAGACGCGCGCGGCCGTCCCCTCGACGCCAAGGAGATCTTGCATGGCCCTCACTCGATTCGCGGATCCGATGAGGCGTGCGAGTTCAACCAGAGCATCCGACGGCCGCGCGCGGTGGTTGCGCCGCAGAATCGTCCGTTGGTTTCGGATCTTCCCCGTCACGAAGGCCTTTCCGAGGGCGAGGGAGCGTCTTGAGTCCGCAGCGAGCCGGTACTGCGCGGCCCGGAGTAAGACGTTCCTCTGATCGGGTCCCGATGTCACGGCGGCGAGCCAGCCGCCATAGGTGAAGTGGAGTACGGGTACGCCGCGCGCGGCCAGGGCGCGGAGGGCTTGTGCGCTTATCTGGATATTGCCGAAGAGGGCAACGTGCGAGACATCGATGAGCCGGGCATGGGCTTCAGGATCCCCCGCCTTCCGCACCTCGAGGCGCTCCCCACTCTTCCCGACCGTCGCGCCCTGACTGACCACGTAGAGGGGACCCGCCTCATCGCGCGCCGGGACGAGGCGACGCACCTCTCCGGGATGACCACCGCGTAGGAGGTTGACCTCGTCAGGCAAACAGATCCCTACGAGTGAACACCGAGGGCACTTCGGGCTGTCCACAAGCGGAGGCGGCGGGATGGACCCGGCGGCGACCTTCCGAAGAGCGCTCACCGCGTCCAACGTCTCTCGAACCAGCGCGTCGTCGAACTGGACGAGTAGACGCTGTCGGGTGGCAGCGTAGTACACGTAGCCGTCATCGCACCGGTAGCCGTTCTCCCTCAGCACAAGCGCCTGCACGCAGAGCTGGGCACGGTCCGTGTCCCACGGGCCTTGCTTGCTCGGCTCGCCTTTCTTGTGGTCTACGGGACTAACGGCCCCTCCCTCGCCCTCCAGCAGGTCCACGCGGGCGATCAGCCCAAGCCTCGGGGCGGAGAGCAGAAGCCCCCGCGCGGCGAACTGTGTGTCCGGAGCGACCTCGTCGGCCGGGGGAACCGTCCCTGTCTCACGGTCAACGCGGCGGTGGGCGGCGACCCCTTCAAGGGTATCTTCGCTGTGCGCGAACTCCCCCCACACCCACTCAAGGTAGAAGAGACGCGGGCAGTAGACAAACTCGTTGACCATGCGGGCAGGAACGAGGTCTGGCCCTGTATCGCTGCGCATACTGGTCCTAGGGGCTTCCACTTCGGGAGATATCGGCGACGAAGAGCCCAAGGCCGAAGTGGCAGCCGTAACCAATAGCGATGGGGCCGCGGACCGGCTCGTCGAACTCTAGCTCGAAGCCACAAGCCCAGCCCAGGCTCTCTTGTCCTCGGCGGTGACGACGGAACTCAAGCCATTTCGCAGATCTCAAGCGGCGAACTGCTGCCGGTTCCGGTAGCCCTCGTCGCGCAATCTCCAGTCGGACCTGGTCCTCGGGGGCGTCAATGACACGCTTCCCGACTTCGAAGGTTCCGCGCACCTTGGGGTGGCGGATGAGGACGAACGGTGTATGGGATCGCCAACGCCTGCTACTCATTGCGGGAGGGGCTGGGAAGTCAGCGACATCCCCAACCCCGAGGAGGAAGAGCCGCACCTCAGGACGGCCGCGCCCAGGGTTGATCGCTCGGACGCTCCGCAGCGCATCACGTTCCCCCGGACCGAAACCATCAGCCGCTACGACGGTGAGGTGGTCGATCCTCCGATCGCCGTCCTCGTCCGTGGAGAGGTAGAAAGCGTGACGGTGACCGCTCAGGGGGCGTCCCAGTTCGTCCTTGCCCGAGAGCACGGGCGAGGCACTCCCTTCAGTGCGTCGGCCGAACTGGGCCATGACCGAGCGGCGGAGGAGATCGCACACGGTGATGGCCTCGGTGAGCGGGGGAAGCCCGGGTCCCTCTAACAGATACCTTGCCACCGTCGGACGTGCGCGACCCGCCACGCGAGCCCGCCGCTTTGGGACCGGATCGAGGTCGAGGGGCGGCCTCGCGTACCGGATCCACCGGGTCCCGGGCGGCTCGGTGAGCCCCTGCCGACGGAGTTCCGACGTCCCGAGAAGCGCACCGCGGAGGGCCTCGTCTGATGCCCGGGGGTCGGGCGCCAGCAGGCGGACGGTTTCCCAGTCCCCTGGTGCCTCCTGCCCCTCCACCAGCGGGAACACGTCCGGGTCCTGATGGTTCTGGACCCGTCTCACCTCCACCCAAGACTGCGAGCGACCAAGGTAGCCAAGGCCCTCCAGCATGGCGTCCAGCCGATCGACCTCCAATGAATCCCCTGGCCACACTACCGTTGCCGGACTCGACGGATTCAGGATGACGAAGGCGTCGAGTATCTTCGTGCGGTCGGCAGGCCCCTTCTTTTCCCATGGCATCCAGTAGCGGGCGTGGGTAGCCGAGGCGAGCGGCAGATGGTAGGAGGGCGCATCGAGGAACGGCCTGAGGATACCTCGCAGCTCACCTGTCGTCATGCCAGGGGCCCTGGCGCCGGCCGCGACAAGCGCCCGGAAGATCCGCCACGGGGCAGGTGGCCACTCGATCGCCCCCTCGTTCACGTGCGAACCCCAGGGCGTCGCGTGGAAGCGACCGGCCAGGAACCTGATCTCCAGCGCCGTGGTCACTCGTCGCCTCCGCCCTCTTCTTCCAAGACCGCAGTATCAGGCCTCTTCCCGCGTCGTTTCTTCTGGACGCGCACCGACACTTCGGTGACAGCCGGATCGGCGAAACGACTCCGGCACCGCTCGATCGACGTCCGGATCTCTTCCTCGAGTTCGGCGAGTCTAGGGATTTCAACCCCGTCCGGCCGGGTGCACCGAAGCCTGGTGCACTCCAGGTCGCAAGCGGTCCGGAGCCGCAGACCCACCTCGTTGAATCGCCGAACCTTCCATAGCGCGAGAACAGTCAGCAGGCGCTCAGGGTCTCGGCCCAACCCATAGGAGCGGAGCAGCGCGAGGTCGACGTTGAAGTAGGCGGTGATCCGGTCGGCCACGAACTCGGTGCGCGAGAATGGCACGTTGGTGAAACCACGATCGGACGAGATCCCCCGCTGCGTGTCCTTCTCGGGAAAGACACGGTCGAATTTCACACCCCCAGACTCAGCGGGGTTTACTCCCGTGGCCTCGATGAACGCCGACAGCATCCGGGGCAAGCGAAACCGGCCGGCGATCTTCTCCAGGAAGACGCCGTGGATGATGGAGTTCGGGTCACACTTGAGTGCGGCCCGAGCTAGGCGGCGGACATCAACCACGCCGGGCACCTCGACCCCTTCTTCTGCCGCCTGGGCGGTCTCCCCCCTCCGCGGACGCCGCCCCGATACCCCGAGATCCGCGTACACCGAGTCTTGAAAGGCCCTCAACCGATCGTCACCATCGAGTTCCCACAGATACGGCGAGTTGAGGCGGTGGAACTCAAGGAGCGTGGAGGTCACGCCGTATTCGCCCAGGCCGATCCTCACGTAGGGGAGGCCGCGGAGCGCCCCGACCAGATCGTCGGCCGCCTCGTCCCAGCACACCGCCTCAAGACGGTTGGCCATCGACTGAGCCGACTCCACGAGGAGCTTTTCCGTCCCATCCGGCAAGGTGTAGGTGGCCGCCCCGATGTCAGGGAAGCCCGTGGGCTGGAAGCGATCTCCCTGCACCGGACGGAGATCCGCTTCCATGAGGACGCGCGGTGAAGTAGTATCTAGCAGATCCAGTGTCATATCTCATCATCCCCTTATCTGTAGTGGGATCCCGCACCGGCGGACAGCGGGATCACGAGCCTGACGAGCGGTCGCGGGTCAACCGGGGGCAGCAGGGAGGCGAGCAGGAGACGGCCCCGGGCCGGGTCGCATCGTACCGGGTCCCGGAGGGCCACGAGACGGCTCCCGCCGTGACTCATCACCCCGGCTGCTCGGAGCCTGCGCATCCCGTGCGCCGTCGCGGCTGCGATGTCCCCCCTCCTGAGAAGCAAAACCAGCCGCGCGTCTGCCCCGAGAACCACTTCCTCGCCGAGCCGCGGCATGCGCACCGGCGCACCCAGGAACAGGAGCTTGAGCAGCGGATACTCAGCGGGCAGGGCCGGATCGGCGGCTACGGAGCGTTCTCTCAAACCCGCGGTACCCCGGTTCCAGTCCACTACGGCCAGCGCCCAGACGAGCTCGGCCAAACGACCGAGATCGACCCGCCCGTCGAGGAAGCCGGCGACGGCGTCCAGGGATGCGTGGACTCGGCCGGCGAGTGGCGGCACGTCGATGCCCGCCATCTCGGCCTCCACCAGGCGACGTTCAAGCAAATCGCCCATGTCCCGGATCGCGTCACGTCCGGACCATACCACCGACCGGCTCTGCTCCCCCCACACGAATCTTCCGCCCATCCGGGTCACGGGCTCGAGGTGGCACCGGAACGGGCCGGGCTGCCCTTGCGGGTCCCCGCCGATCGAGGCCAGCGCCGCTGCGAGTTCGAACTCCCAGGACTCGTCGTCGCATGCTTCCACCCACCTGTGGGATAGGCCGGACAGCGGGTTCGTGAAGGAGCGCGGGCCCGCAGCGCCCCGAGCCAGGTCCCTCTCCGCTTTGGCCAAGGCCACCAACACATCTAGGAGCCGGCTCCGGCCGCCCCGGGCGCAGTACTCGAGGATGGCCCCGTCGACCCGGCGCACAGCCTCCCGCAGGCGTTCAGGTGACTCGTTTCTAGCAGCCCTCCTCCGGAGCCGATCGAGCCAGGGGTCGGCCTCCGCAAGCATGTCGGCCTCGGGGCGGTGAACCACCCGCACCCGCCCCAGCGGGGTCGCCAGGTAGGCGTTGCCGCTCCGCTGCTGGAGCCCAAACCGCCGGAACTCACGGATGCCCCGGTCGACACCCAGACTGACGGCGGCCCGCGCGAAGTCCACGGCCCTGCTGGCCTGCCGGCGCCGCCACTGGGCCCGTCCTTCCGAGAAAAGGTGCCGGATCTCCGCCGCCGTCGCCGGTCGGCTCCACAGCGGCAGCCACACCTCGCCCCGTGATCCCTCGTCCGCCGCCGAGGGGTGGCCGCTGGGCGTCGAGGAGACGGTGAACGGGAAGGCGGCCAAGGTTCTTCCCGCCGTATCGTAGCCCGATCCGAAACGGCGTGCCACAGAAGGGGTGAGCACGAGGGCACCTTCCACAGCCAGAACGAAGTCCCAGGGGTTGACGCCGGTCGCCGCGCGGAAACCCTCGCCGGCGTTCGGAGCCTCGACGCCCCCGGGCAGGAACTGCCCCGGCGACGCGCCCACGCTCGCCGGGTATGGTTCCCCGAACAGCGCCGCTCTCAGCCGTCCCTCCGGGGTCTTCCGATCCATGAGAAGAGTAACGAGGTGCTGCATAAAGTTGCTGGCGAATTCCAGACGACCATCGTTCCCACCGGTCCCCAAGAGCGGTGGGAAGCGCGGGTCATTACCCGCCAGTACCACTGTGGCATCGAGCCACCGGACCGCATCCTCCGGTAGTCGCGCGCGGCACCGGCGAAGCATCTCCTGCTTGCGCGCTACATCGGGCTTCGACGTCAGACCCATCTCAGTCACGATCCGGCGGCCGCTCTCGATCGCCCGGCCATACGGGGCGAAGCGCCCGGATTCATCTCGCTCGATCGTCTCCATGGCGGCCCGCGCGGTCCTGTCACCAGGGTAGAAACCGCTACCACCATTCCACGGCGCAACCAGCGGGGTTGGCTGGTACTCGCCCAGGAAGAAGGCGAGCAGCGCATCGGCATCGAGGGCGCTCAGCAGGACGAACGAGTCATCCCGCCAGGCCGCGCGGGCCGCGGGATCCTTCTGCTCGGCGACGAGCCGGAGGACACCCAGGCCCTTGAGGTATGAGAGGAGGGGCACGGGCGTGCAGCCAGGGAGGAGCACCTCAGGCACGAGATCCCTCCTCGGCCTCGCTGCCTCGCCAGTCGGCCATGCGGAGCAGGGCCTCCAGGAACGCGAGGCGGAATGGGCCCAGCTCGTCCCGGAGGGCGAGGGTCCGCTCGAGCCACGAGGGCGCGCCGTCGGGAGTGAGGCCGATCTCCATTACTGCAAGGTCCAGCCGCATCTCAGGGATGGAGGCCCCATCCAGATCCACAGGGCCGAAGGGGTCGTCGTCCCACACGCCTCGGGCGAACCGTCTATCGGGCTCTTCCGGTTGTGTTTCTCCTGGCAGGGAGCGGATCGCCAGCCGCACCTTCCCGTGGTGAGAGGCGACCAGGTACGCAGCCAGATCTCGCTCTTTCCCCTCAAGGCCAATCGCAGCCGGCGGCGCTTGGAGCAGAGCTAGTGCCCCAGCCAATTCGTGGCGGAAGTGCTTCCGGGAGTACGAGGCCCCGCGCCCGGGCGACTTCGCCCAAAGGGTTCGCGCGCGCTCGGCGCGCTCGCCCTCCGGGAACCCCCGGAGAATGGCGTCCTGGAAAACCCAGTGTGCTTTCCCCAGGTCGTGCCAGCGGGCCGCAACCTTCAGCGCCTCAATGCAACCGCGGGCAAGGTCAGGCTCGATTGGAGCCAGCAGCTCGTTCACCTCCGAAACAGTATCGGCGACGTGTTCGCGCAGCGGGATGGGGGCACCGTCCGCCTCGAAAGGCGGCTCATCGAGCATAGACTCCTGAGGAGGCTCTGGAGACTGGAGCGCCCCCACCCTCGTCACCCCGGGGTCCCACCCCGTCTCCGGCGAGTAGCCGCCGTCCGCGGCGTGGAAGAGAACCACCTGCCCCGGCCGCGCGTCCTCCAAGCCGGCCCTTCGCCACCGCCGCTCGAGGTGGTCCCACACCCAGCCCACATGATCGGCCAGAAAGCTACGCACCCGCCCCGCCGGCACCGGGCAGAGCTCTTCCTGTAGAGATCGCGGGAGGTCCGCGGGCGGAGGCCCCCCGTCCCACTCGCGCCAGAAGACATGTGTGTCCACGTCCGCATCATCCCTAATGAAGCGGGAGACATCGATGTCATTCCCCGACAAGTCGGGCTCGGTGTCGAAGAGCTCGATGAGATCCCTGCGCCGAAGGACGTGGGTCGGCACAGGGGCACCGCCTACTCCGAAGGACTCGATCGCGGCGGGTCCAACCTCAGCGCCCTCGAGTTCGGTAAGAATCTCGCGTGCACGCGCCAGGTCGTTCGGCTCATAGGGCAAAGCCTCGCGCTCGCTCAGATCCAACCAGAATACCTTGGCTCGCTCGACCTTGCCGAAGCGGTTGCAGCGCCCGAGCCGCTGCACCACGCTCCCCCAGGGAGCAGCCTCTGTGAACAGGGTGACGGCCGATATGTCCACCCCGGCCTCCACCACCTGGGTCGACACGACGATCCTCCCGGGTTCGGGTACGTCGGACCTCAGCGCCTCTACCTTCTCGCGGCGGTCGGGAGGCCGGAAGCGCGAGTGCAGGAGGAGCAGCTCGGGACTCTCCCCGCGCCGTCTCTCCGCTCGTCGGCGCAACTGCCGATACAGCTCGAGAGCGCGGTCCACCGTGTTCAGCACCACCAGCGTGAGCTTCCCGGGGACATGTTCTTCCTCGACCGCAGAGACGACCGAGCCGGTCCAGTTGGCCCCAGTCGGCCGCTCCGCTCTGTGCAGCACCTTGGTAGCCCTCAGGCGCAGCCGCAGCTCCTCCACCACTTGATCCTTCTCCGACAACTCGAGCACCTCGGGCGGTACCTCGCGGTCCACCGTCGCCAGCCACTCGGGGGCCAGGGTTGCGGACATCCACAGCGACGCCGTAGGCCTTGCGGTCCCCAGTGAACGCCGGAACGCGTCGAGTTGGACGGATGTGGCCAGTCCGTTACCCATGAGCTGGACTTCGTCGAGCACCCACAGGGTGTCGTTGTTGATGAGGCCAAAGTCAATGGGCCACCGGAAGCGGCTCTCCGCGAACCCGCGATTGAGAGCCCTCGACAGGAGCATGTCCATGGTCCCCACCAGGATGGCGTCCCGTTCTGGAAAGCGCACCCAGTCCCTCTCGACCGACCCGCCCATGAGCTGGTGGACCTCGATCTCTGGGGCCAAGCCGACGTTCCTGAGCCACTCTTGCAAAGAACGGAGTGTCTGCTCGACCAGCACCCGCATGGGTAGGCAGTACACGAGGCGGCGGGGCGTCAGCTTCCGCACTTTCGACGAGGGGTGAAACCTGCGATGGTACAGCCACCCCAGGACAGCCGCTGCGGTCTTTCCAGCCCCCGTAGGAACCCGAACTAGCTCAGGGAATACCTCACGCTCGGCAAGCGCCGCCTGGTAGGGGAACGGATCCTTGCCTGTAGCCATCCTGAAGAAGGTCTCGAAATCCGGCACCCCTATTGCCTCCTGGCGAGCTCCTGAATCCTACCTCCTGCTATCTATGTCCAACTCGTCGGACGCAGCGCGAACGCCGTAACTGCGCTTTCCCCTCTTCAACTTCTCATCCCAGGATATACCCCGACTGTCGCACCCTCAGGCGACAAGTTGGCTTCTGCGGCACCCCTTGCCCACTCAGACACCTTGCGTCGGAGGTCCTCGGGCTCGATGACGGTTGCGTGTGGGCCGTACCCAACGATCCAGTGCACCAGATCCTCGCAGAAGGGAACCCGCACCTCCCAGACCACGCTTCCGTCGGGTTCCTCGGTGAGGGCCTGCGTGGGGTGGTGCCGCATCCGGCGGATGAAGCCAGCCTTCTGCGGGCTGAAGCGCACCCGAACCCGGGCGGGCTCGCCCTCCCCAGGAAACCAGCGAAACATCCCCCGGCAGTAGGCCCGGACGTCGAAGTTCGGAATGGGGAAGCGGTCTCGCAGAAGGCGGAACTCGACGATCTGGTCCAGCCGCAGTTCGTGGACCGGGTCGTGACCCGCGGCCCGGCTGTTGTGATTGGCGCCCACCAGGTAGAGGTGGGGGTCGCGGGCGATCAGTCTGTAGGGGTCGAACCGGTAGCTCTTCTCTTCGCCCTTCGCGTTGCGGTAGGTGATCCGGGCCGTGCGTCGCTCGCGAATTGCTTCCGCGACCTTCTCATAGAGGCCGGGGGGATACTCGTCCGCGAGAGGGGAGTAGACAACGGGTTCCCTCTCCGTCTCTGACGCCACCGGAGTCCCCTGGACGATCCGCTGAAGGGCTCGCTTGGCCAGCGGGGTCAGGTTCTCAACGCGCGTGGCGGCGGTGAGCAGCGCGCCCGCCTCCTGCGCGCTGAGTGTCACGGATACACTGGCAGTCTCCCGGACCCTGATCCTCAGAAAACCGCGTGGGACGAGAGGGTCGGAAGTAGCATCGTCCACCCAGATCCCGTAAATCTCCCGCACACGGTCGCGCAGCCTGTAGACATGTTGCCGGCTGATGCCCAGGGCGTGCGCAATACGGCCGACTGCCGACCCTCCTGGATGGGCCCGGAGGTGCTGGAGGAAGTCGAGCAGGCAGTCCTTGCGGCCCACGCAGCCGTAAGCCCCCTTGTCGCGGACTTGGGGGGACCGTTCGCCGCTACGTTCTGCCCTCCTGCAGCGACGCGCCTGTGCGGTGAACCGCCTTGAGCACTGCTCCGGCAAGGTCGACGCGGCCGGCAACGGCCCCACGGCTCAGTTCATCGATACCCGCAAGGCGGGCCGAGGCCACAGTCAGCGCGAGGCGCACACCGTCAGGCGTTGCTTCCAGCCAGGGATGTGGAAACCGGTCGAGGCCGAGCAGGCTCTGGGCCATGCCTGAGGCGAACACTATGCAAGCCGCGTGGTCCTGCGCGCAGAGCTCAGAAACGCTTGCCGCAAGCCGGTGTCGCTGCAAGTCTGTGAAGTGGGTCGCCACCTCAGCCCGCACCGCGGTGTCGGGGAGAGGAGCATTCTCGAAATAGCGGCGGCTTGTGTCAAAGAGATGCAGGAGGATGTTGCGCATCTCATCGCCCGGGATCAGCGGCAGTCCGGGCAATATGCCGTATGCGGCCATCACATCCGTGAGGTCGAAATCGAGGCGCGCAGCCGCTGCGCGGGCGCGGAGGAAAAGCCGACGGGTGCTGAGGGCCTCGTCGCCCAACTGCGCCAGGGCTCGCAGCGCGAGTGGCAGGGCTCCGCTGGATCCCGACCCCCCGGTCAGCCGGTAGAGCGTATTCAGGGCGCCGGCAAGACTGCCTCCGGTCACCTGCGATTGAGCCTGACACAGGAGGGCAAGTCCGTCCTGGATGCTAAGCAGGGCACGGCGCCGGACGAGCCGGGGATGTCTTCTCACCCTCGACGCCGTCTCGACGAAGCGGGCAACCAGTCCTCGGGGATCGTAGAGTATGAAAGCGTCGGCGGCCTCCCAAAGACTCTCTGCGCGCGACAGCCGGAGAGTGCCCTGCTCCTCGGTCAGAAGCTGCTCCAGATCAGCCTCGTACATTCGGCGCTCATGGTACGAGATGCCCACAACGGTCCCTTCGCGTTCGAAGGTCCAATGCAGCGGGTCGGGTGGGTCCGGGAGCACCACATGCAGGTCCAGGTCGCTGACCGGTGTGGCGTCACCACGCCCGACCGACCCGTATGCATAGATCCCCAGCACATCAGGATTGTCGCATCGCAGCGACTCGGCGATGGCATGCGCCAGGGTGCGCAATCGCTCGGTAGTATGCATCTCGCGCAAACCTCTCCGATTGCCCCCCTACCGAACGTTCCGCGACGCAGCGTCCCAGGCTCAGTGGAACAGCCGCGAGAGCCGGTACAGCTCCGGGTCGAGCGGGCTCGTGCCGGCGAGCGCCTCCTCCAGGCTGACGCTGACGATCTTCGTGCCTCGCAGGGCGACCATCACGCCGAAGCGCCCATCCTCCACCGCTTCAACCGCCGCCACCCCGTAGCGGGTCGCAAGTATCCTGTCGAACACGGTGGGTGACCCGCCCCGCTGCAGGTGCCCGAGCACGGTCACGCGCGTCTCATAGCCGGTCTGCGCCTCCACCTCACGAGCGAGCAGGGATCCTATCCCGCCCAGGCGCACGTGGCCGAACTCGTCCACGCGGGCATCCTGCGTGATCTGCACCCCGAAATCGGTCGGCCTGGCTCCTTCGGACACCACCACGATGCTGAAGGTCCTGCCGCGTGCGTGGCGCCGGCGCACGATCTCGCACACCTCTTCGATCGTGAACGGGACCTCTGGAACGAGGATGACGTCGGCGCCCCCGGAAAGGCCGCCGACCCCGGCCACCCAGCCGGCATCGCGTCCCATTACCTCAACTATCATCACGCGGTGATGGGCCTCCGCCGTGGTGTGCAGACGGTCGCAGGCCTCCATTACGATGTTCACGGCGGTGTCAAAGCCGATCGTGTAGTCGGTCCCGGGCACGTCGTTGTCCATGGTCTTGGGAACCCCGACCACCTTGATGCCCATCCGGAAGAGCTTGAGGGCCACGCCCAGAGTGTCGTCACCGCCGATGGCGATGATGGCGTCAATCCCCAATCGCTCAATCGTCCGCAGCAGGCGGGCTTCACCGTCGTCGGCCTTGAACGGGTTCGTGCGCGACGTCCCCAGGATGGTCCCGCCGCGCGGCAGTATGCCTGATACGCTGTCCCGTGTCAGGGGAAAAACGTCCCCTTCAAGCAGGCCCAACCAGCCCTTGCGGATTCCGATGACCTCGTGGTTCCCCTCAAGTGCCCGCCTGGTGATGGCACGAATCGCCGCGTTCAACCCCGGCGCGTCACCGCCGCCGGTCAGTACCGCTATCCGCATCTCCACACCTCCTAACGCCGACTCAGACTTCGCTCCCCAGCGAGATCCCCAACTCGCGCGCCGTGCGGGCCATCTCGCCGTCCGGGGCCACCCGCTTGGGCTCGGTTATCGCCTCGGAGATCGGCACCGCGACAACCGACGGACCTCGCAGCGCGACCATCTGCCCCAGGCGTCCCTCCATGACACACTCCACCGCGCGCACCCCGAACCGCGTGGCCAGCAGCCGGTCGAATGGCGTGGGGCTCCCGCCCCTCTGGAGATGCCCCAGCACCGTGCACCGGGTCTCTCGACCGGTCATGTCGCCGAGGGCATTTGCGACCTGCTGCCCTATCCCGCCGAGCCTGGGCAGCCTGCCCGGACCGCCCTCCTCCACAACGACCTGCGCGCCTCCTACCTGGACGGCCCCCTCGGAGATCACCACGATCGAGAACCGCCGCCCCCGGGCCGCCCGCTCCTCGATTGCCTGGGCGACGACCTCGAGACGGAACGGGATCTCCGGGATCAGCACCGAGTTCGCGCCCCCGGCGATCCCGGACTCCAGTGGAAGCCATCCGGCGTTGCGTCCCATCGTCTCCACGACCATGATCCGATGGTGACTCTCGGCGGTCGTGTGGAGCTTGTCAATCGCCTCGGTGGCCGTGAGCCGCGCGGTGTCGAATCCGAACGTCACGTCCGTGGCGGAGATATCGTTGTCAATGGTCTTGGGAATGCCGACGATGGGCGCGCCCATCCCATACAGCGCGTCGGCGATGTGCAGGGTGCCGTCGCCTCCGATGACGAGCAGCGCGTCCAGACGGAGGGTTTCCACTCGCTTCAGGACCGTGCGGGACGCGTCAACGACCTCCCTGCGCCCGTCGCGCTCGACCGGCCAGGCAAAGGGATTCCCGCGGTTGGTGGTCCCAAGGATCGTGCCGCCCTGCGTCAGGATGCCGCGCACGGCGTCGGGCTCCAGCGGCCGGATTCTATCGTGCAGCAGGCCGTCGAACCCGTCCTCGATACCCAGCACCTCCCAGCCCATCCCGCCGGCAGCGGACAGCACCACGGCCCGGATGACCGCGTTCAGCCCCGGACAGTCCCCTCCCCCGGTCAGGATTCCTATTCGACGCCGTGAACTCATCGCAACTACCACCTCAGCGTAGGGTTGGCTCGGCATGCTGCCGAAGTTACCTGGCATGGTGAGTTCTGCCCGAGACCTACCTGCTTCCTCCTGGATCTCGATAGACGGACGGCTCATCCTGGGCGCGCGCGCGGTCCGGACTTTCGCCTACGGGTTCCAGTCGGTCTTGCTCGGTATCTACCTCAAGGAGGCGGGTTTTGCGCCCTGGCAGGTAGGTGCGGTGCTGACCGCGACCCTATTGGGATCGGCCGCGCTGACCGCACTGTTCGCCGGGACCGCCGACCGGTACGGCCGTCGCAGGATGCTGCAGATCAGCGCCGTCTTCATGGCCGGCAGCGGCGCTGCGTTCGCGTTCAGCACCTGGTACCCGATTCTCATACTAGCATCGTTGACCGGCACGGTGGGCGCCACCTCGGGTGAGGTCGGTCCTTTTCTCTCGCTCGAGCAGGCGATGCTGCCGCAGACGACGGCGCAGGAGCATCGGACGCGGCTGTTCTCACTGTACAACATGGTCGGAGCGCTGGCCGGTTCCCTGGGCGCGCTGGCCGCCGGCACACCGGTCCTGTTGCAGCATGCCCTGGGCATGGATCCCAGGATGTCGTTCAGGACGATGTTCCTGGCCTACGCCGCGTTTGCCTCTCTATCGCTGTGGCTCTTCACGCGACTCAGCGATCGCGTAGAGGTGACGGCGGGAAGCTCGTCGGGCTACGGCCTGCGTCGTTCACGCGGGATGGTCCTGAAGCTGGCGGCGCTGTTCAGCCTCGACTCGTTCGGCGGCGGGTTCGTGGTGCAGAGCCTGATCGCCTACTACTTCAACCTGCGCTGGGGAGCAGGTCCGGAGATCCTCGGCCCGATCTTCCTGGGCGTCGGCCTGCTGCAGGCAGCCTCGTTCCTGGCCGCGGCGCGGGTCGCCGAGCGCATCGGCCTGATCAACACGATGGTGTTCACGCACCTGCCCTCCAACGTGCTGTTGATGGCCATCCCGCTGGCGCCTTCGCTGCCGTGGGCGGTCGGCCTGATCCTGGCCCGCCACGCCCTCTCCCAGATGGATGTCCCCACGCGTCAGTCCTACGTGGTGGCCGTGGTGGATCCCGAGGAACGGGTGGCCGCCGCCGGGGTGACGAACATCGCGCGCAACCTGGCCCAGGCCACGACACCAATCGTGGCCGGCGTGGCGATGCAGGTGGTCGGGCTGGGCGTGCCGTTCTTTCTGGGCGGCGGGCTCAAGATCATCTACGACCTGCTTCTGTTCCGGATGTTCCGTAACGTCCGGCCACCCGAGGAGCGGCGCTAGCCTCCGGAGGGGCTGCGGAGACAGGGGATGTTGACGACCAGCTACCACACCCACAACCGCTACTGCGACGGGGAGGGCGCGATCGCGGAGTATCTGGAGGCGGCCATCGGCGCCGGGCTGGAGGCGATCGGGGTCTCCAGCCACTCACCGCTGACCTTTCCCAACGACTACGCCATGCGGGCCGGGGAACTGCCGGCATACTGCGCCGAGGTCGAGCGGCTCCGGAACTCCTACGCAGGGCGGCTGCGGGTGCACCTGGGAATGGAGTTCGACTTCATCCCTGAGTATGCGGCGCCTCTGTGGGAGATCGTGGCCCCGTTTCGGTTCGAGTTCCTGATCGGCGGCGTCCACTTCGTCGGGCACGATGCGGCAGGGGTGCCCTGGGCCTTTGACCTGACGCGGCAGGGGTTCGAGCAGGGGCTGGATGAGATATTCGGAGGGGACGTCCGCGCGCTGGTGGCCGCCTACTATGAGCGCGTGCGCAGCCTGGCGGCCTGGAACCTCGTGGCGATCGTGGCGCATCTGGATCACATTAAGACCTGGAACGGCGATGGGCGCTACTTCAGCGAGGATGAAGGGTGGTACAGGGACGAGGTGGAGGCTGCGCTGCGGGCCTGCGCGCAGGCAGGCCTGATCGTGGAGGTCAACACCTCGGGCTGGCGTGGTTCGGCGACGGCGCCGCATCCCAGTCCATGGATCGTCCGGCGGTGCGTGGAGATGGAGATCCCCCTGGTCGTCACTGCCGACGCCCATCAGCCCGAGCACGTCGCCGCCTTCTACGCCGAGGCAGAAGCGATGCTGCGCGAGGCGGGGTGTTCCGCGACCGCGGTCCTGCGCGAAGAAGGCTGGCGGATGGAACGGTTCTGACAAACGAGGAGGCTGGATCTCGATGGCCGTAACCGCGGTGGCAGAACAATGGGTGGACGAGGTGGCGCGACTGTGCCATCCCGATCGCGTGGTCTGGCATGGGGGCTCGGAAGAAGAGTTCGAGCGGTTGGTTGATGCGATGCTCCGCGACGGCACCCTACACCGCCTGAACCAGTCCACCTATCCCAACTGCTACCTTCACCGGAGCCATCCACAGGATGTGGCCCGCACCGAGCACCTGACCTATGTCTGCACCCCGCAGCGCGAGGACGCCGGGCCCACCAACAACTGGATGGCCCCCGACGAGGCCAGGGACAGGGTGGGGGAGATCGTCAAGGGAAGCATGCGGGGCCGGACCATGTACGTGATCCCCTACCTGATGGGACCGGTGGGATCGCCGTACAGCCGCGTCGGCATCATGGTCAGCGACAGCGCCTACGTCACCGCCAGCATGCACATCATGACCAGGGTGGGACGCGTGGCGCTGGAGCATCTGCGCGCGCCCGACGACTTCGTCGCCGGCCTGCACTCCCTGGCCGACCTCTCGCCGGAGCGGCGATTCATCCTGCACTTCCCACAGGAGCGTCTCATCTGGAGCATCGGCACCGGGTACGGCGGCAACGCCATCCTGGCGAAGAAGTGCCATGCCCTGCGCATCGCGTCCTGGCAGGCCCTGCAGGAGGGTTGGATGGCCGAGCACATGCTGATCCTGGGTCTCGAGGATCCATCGGGCGAGGTGACCTACCTGGCGGCGGCCATGCCCAGCGCGTCCGGCAAGACCAACCTGGCGATGGTGCAATCGGCGCTCCCGGGCTACCGGGTGTGGACGCTCGGGGATGACATCGCCTGGATGAACGTGGACGATCAGGGTCAGCTACGTGCCATCAACCCCGAGCGCGGTTCGTTCGGGGTGGCGCCGGGGACCAACATCAAGACGAACCCCAGCGCGTTGGAGATGGTTCGCCGGAATGCCATGTTCACCAACGTGGCCATGGCCCCGGACGGAGCGCCCTGGTGGGAGGGGATGAGCGACGCACCGCCCGACGGGCTCCTGGATTGGCAGGGCCGGCCGTGGCAGCGCGAAGCCGGCCCCG
>Ga0208244_100980_pt1 | contig 19487 bp, 12 predicted proteins | sample SubbioCR12Aug_5A_FD_184828 | JGI IMG/M metagenome (GOLD analysis project Ga0208244, IMG submission 184828) | Serpentinite rock and fluid subsurface biosphere microbial communities from McLaughlin Reserve, California, USA - CR12Aug_5A (SPAdes) | ecosystem: Environmental > Terrestrial > Deep... | reverse complement strand
CACGAGTTCACCGATACGACCGTCCAGAACGGGCAGACATACTACTACGCCGTCACCGCTTACGATTATGGTTGGACTGGTGGGGGGATTAGTCCTGCGGAAAGCCCCATTTCCATCAGTATCATACCGGGTGGTGGAGTTCAACTCGGAAGAAATGTCGTCAAGGTGAAGCCGGAAGCGCCTGTTGCAGGCTACCAACCCCCGCGCATTAATGTTATCGAGCATGTCCGGGGAAGCAGCACCGGAGAGATTAAGTTCACAATTATCGATCCGAACAAAGTGAAGGACGACAACAGATATCGGATCACATTCAAGGACACGCTGATTCGAGCCAGAACGCCCGCACAAGAAGATACACTCAAGACCAAGAGCTTCACGCTTATCAACATCACCAATCCATTAGGTCCAGACACGCTGCATCGCAACAACACCAAGATCGGCCTTGGAGATGAGGTGGAGATTGCAGATGGCTTCCGCCTTTCGTTCGTCAACGAACGCAATGTAAGCCTCAACCTCCAGGCAAGCCGATGGAGTAGGTCCAAGGTCTATCAAATGACAATGCAGCCGTTTAACATTTGCGCCGGCCGTGGTGTTGCCCGACCAGCCGATTACAAGATTGTTTTTGGATCGGTTGGGATTGATACGTCGCTTGCTTACGATCCATGTGCACCATTACCTATTTTTCCAATGCCCGCGAGGCCGATCAACTTCAAGATCTTCAACCTGACGGAAAACCGTCCAATCAAGGTCGCTTTCAGAGATGTTGATACCACAGGAGGGCCAGGGGTATTCAGCGTAGGCAAAGGAGTTGATGAATCTGACGTCATCGGCTTCTTTGAGAAAGATGCGAAGGACTCTCTGGTGCTCACCTGGAGGTTCAATCTCATATATGATGCAACGCTTGAGCCTCCCAAAGGCGGCGACACGGCATATATCATCCTGAGAAAGCCTTTCCTGGCTGAAGATGTATATGAATTTACAACGGTGGCGCATAAAGTAGCCAGTGATCTCTCAGCGTCATCGCTCGATAGAATCAAAGTCGTGCCAAATCCGTACCTTGCCGCGGCAACCTGGGAGCCGAGGAATCCATACGCCAGCGGGAGAGGCCCGCGCTCAATTCACTTTAACCATCTTCCTCAGCAATGCACCATACGGATTTACTCTGTGAGCGGGGAACTGGTGGCAACCATCGAACACAACAGTTCATTACTGGACGGCACTGCAGAATGGAATCTTCTCACGCGTGACAATCTACCGGTCTCGTATGGTGTATACATCTATCATATCGACGCACCGGGCGTAGGAGAAAAAATCGGAAGGTTAGCAATTATCAAGTAAAGAAATGGAGTGAGCTGTGTCTATCACACGTAAGAACATGACACTGTCGTTCCTTACTCTTGCGGTTCTTGGGACCAGCGCATTTGCGCAGGATGTCTCAAAAGTAGGGACCACCGCGGCGAAGTTCCTGACGATTCCTGTCGGTTCTCGATCGATCGGAATGGGGGGAGCCTTCGTATCTCTCGCAAATGACGCATCGGCGCTCTACTGGAATCCTTCCGGCATAGCACGCCTCACCGCTCGCGAAGTCCTCGTGAGCCACTCGCGCTGGTTGGCAGATATCCGGTCCGATTTCGCCGGGGTCGTCCTTCCGTTTGGGGATTTCGGGACAGTCGGATTCAGCGTAACGGCAATGACCATGCCCGAGATGGAGGTGACAACGGAATCCTTTCCCGAAGGAACTGGAGAGATGTTTTCTGTGGGGAGTTATGCGTTCGGAATCTCGTACGCCAGGACTCTCACAGATTGGTTCAGCATAGGGGGAACGGTGAAGTACATTCGTGAAACGATTTACAATTCGTCCAGCGGAGGAATTGCTGTCGACCTTGGGACGCTGTTCACGACTCCTTTTCAGGGCATCCGGTTGGGTGTCTCTATCACCAACTTTGGAGAAAAGCTCCAAATGACCGGCGAAGATCTCCTTGTTCAAAAAGACATTGATGAATCTCAGTTCGGGAATAACAGTAGTGTTAATGCCTATCTTTCCACGGAAAAATTTGAACTTCCACTTGTGCTCCGCTTGAGCATTTCAGGAGAGGCGTTAAAAAGCGATAATCAACGTTTAACTCTTGCCATTGATGCGTTGCATCCAAACGACAACTCCGAAAGCGTGAATGCAGGATTCGAATATTCTTTCTTCAATGATTTGTTGATGTTGCGGGGCGGTGTGCGGTCGCTTTTCCAACAAGGCACCGAAACGCTATATACGTTCGGCGGGGGAACTCGATACAACGTTGATTCTCGCTTCGCAATAGGATTGGATTATGCGTTTCAATCATTCGGTCGCTTAAACAGTGTGCACACGTTTTCACTTGGTTTTCAGTTCTAATTTCATAAAAAGGTACGAGAGGAGGTGGAAATCGGAGACAAAGAGTTACTCAGGTGTTCGTTGTATCATAGTTTTCATCACTATTCTTATTCACCAACTCGGTAGGAGGAGCTATGAAATGGACTAGGTTAATGGCGCTAGTTGCTATGCTCATCGCCTGGTTATTTGCCGACCTCGAAGCGCAAAACAATATCACATTTCGCGTGAGAATGAACATCAAAATGCGCGAGAATGTGTTCGTTCCGTCAGCTGGCGACACCCTTGTGGTCAGGGGTGATTTCCAAGGATGGGGCGGGAAAACTCACGTTCTTACAGGCCCCGGTGCAGATAGCATCTTTACGGGTACGTTCGGTGTCGGGACCGGAACAAGCATTGAGTACAAATTCGTCATGATCACGGCGGACGGAGATCTGTGGGAAAGTTCAGAGAATAGAAAATTGAACTTAACCGGCAATCCACAAACGCTGCCTGCTGTCTACTTCGAAAACGACAGTGTGTTTAGCGGCGTCACAAGGGCCGGCAATATGTTGTTTACTGTAGATATGTCATCGTACGTCTCACTGGGCTTTTTCAACAAAGCAAAAGATACGTTGTACACCCGGGGTGGATTCAACGGCTGGAGCATTGACAAGCCTGCAAACTCCCTGATGCAGCCCGTGCCAGGTACGAACTTTTACACCATCAATCTCGCGACAAAAGGCATCGTGAGAGACCCAACCTCATACAAGTTCTTTATCAAATACAGCCTGGATACTGTCGCGTTTCCAACCAGAAAAGGATGGGCAGATTGGTGGGGCTGGGAGCTTCCAGCAAGTTATGGCGGAGGCAATCGGATCGTCCCGTACATGGGTAGTCCAAACCAGGTACTCCCCACTCAGTATTTCAACGACATTACTTCTGAAGGCGTGATTCCTGCCGGAACCAATATTGAACTGACGTTCAATATAGATATGCGCCCGGCCTTTAGGGCGTCAACGACTCCTTTTAGGAGGACTGATACACTATGGTTCGTGACGAATTGGGAGAACTGGGCTGCCTCGCAAGGGTGGAAACCTGGACTGCAAAGTACCCTGAGGTACACCGATACGGATGGCGATAGCATCTATACCTTGAAGTTTACGATTAGGGGCCCTGTTCCCGCAGCAATCCAATATCAGACGCAGTACGGTGGTGGTACGCCTGAAGGAGGCGGCTTTGATTACGGTCGTTTCCGGACACGGTACGTCAGAAAGACCGGAACTGCGTGGCCAACGAGCTTCACATTCGCAACGGACGTTTTCAAACAGGATCCGCCGTTGCTGGTTGAAACCTCTCCCTACGGTATAACAGGGGTAAAAGAAGACGGCCCGGCTGCGCTCCCATTATCCTTCTCACTTTCACAGAATTATCCCAATCCCTTCAACCCAACGACTCGTATTGAGTACGGCCTGCCAATTGCGAGCCGCGTGACGCTGAGGATATTCAATCTGCTTGGACAGGAGATTGTGAAACTGGTGGATGCGGAGAAACTCGCCGGTACGCACATCGTGGCGTTTGATGCGTCGATGTTGCCGAGCGGCGTTTACTTCTATCAGATCGCGGCAGGGCAGTACAGGGAAACAAAGAGAATGATGCTGTTGAGATAAGGATTGTAGGGGCGTATCATATCGTTGTTTAAGCAATAACGTAGGCACGGCGGTCTCGCTGGCCCGCTGCGCGTCTGCCGCATTCTCAGGCAGGTTCTTTTGGGCAAAGCGAGATCGCCGTGTCGTGTTTCTATGGAGTACCGTGATGAAGGTTCGGTCGAACATAATTTGTAGTTTACTTATTGCTGTGCCATTTTGGATCTTTGCCCAGGCAAGTGCCGATAGTGTCACGATGACATTTCGAGCGTACGTCCCTGCATCGACGATGACGTTTGTGCCCGGTCAGTTCAACAATTGGGGTTCAAACTCAAATGGCGTAATCAGCCCGGGTGATCCCTCGCGGATGACTTATGACAATCTGCTTGGATGCTGGATAAAGACGTACACGTTTAGGATCAAGGATCCATCCGATGCACGAAGAAATCTCGGTGACTCAGTTTTTCAGTACAAGTTTAACGCCGGCGGCATGAGCACAACGTGGTTTTCAGACCCATTAAACCCCGAAACCAATCCGTTAGAATACAATAATTCGATTCTCCGGCTCGCGATGTTATTTTGGTTTCAATATTATCAAGAGGAATCCGGAGATCGAATTACAAAGATCGTTATTGGATTACCGCACGCTAACTCCGATAGCATTACGTCAATCAGACTGTCCACCGCGGCAACGAGTTCCGGAATCCTTGCGACTTCTGAAGTCGTTTCAAGTTTTGACCGCACGAACCGTATTCTATCCTACACGCTGCCCTCATCAATCCTGAAATCAAGTTACGTTCGGCTAGTCGGCTACAATAATCAGGGAGACTCTGTTGTTTACGCGAAAGGAGGCCATGTTGTGCCGCAGATGCTCATCCCGTCCTATGCAAAGCATGGCGTGACATTGCCGAGCGCGGCATCGAATGATTCAACGACATTACGGCTTCGCGTGACAGGAAAGGACTTTGTGCTTCTCCGGATCGCGCCTTCCGGACAACCTGTATCCACGGCAACTGCAATTGTCATGCGCAAGAATCCCTCGTCAGCCGGCGATTGGTGGATGAATCTCAAGCTGCAGCCAGGGGTTTATGAGTACGTCTATGAGATAGAAAACGGAAAACAGATCTACGATCCGTGGGGACGCGACGTTGGTCAAAACGGCACGCGTTTCAGCATCGGTCCAGCGGGCCTCACGGCAGACGATTATGTTTGGCAAACGACAACGTATCAACGGCCGCCGCTTGAGAAACTAGTTATCTATGAGCTAAACGTAGGAGAGTTTGGGGGCGGATTCTACAACAAACCGTCATCGCGGCAAGGAACGTTTGCCGATTTCATTACGCTGTTGCCCCATCTCGATTCGCTCGGCGTAAACGCCATCGAGCTGATGCCGATCAATGATTACGGCAGTATCGGTCGATCCGGCCATTCGTGGGGATATGATATCAACAGTTACTTCGCTCTTGAGCCCGGGTACGGGACAGCGCGTGATTTTAAGGCATTGGTTGATTCTTCGCATGCGCGCGGCATTGCTGTCATCATTGACGTCGTGTTCAACCACCTGAATGAAACAAGCGCCCTGTGGCAGATGCAACCTGATGAGAGCACGAACCCGTATTTCAAGAACCCGAATGACCGTCGTCCGAACGAGGACGGCTTAATCTTCTTCAAAGATATGGATCACTGGACGACTGAAACACAAGAGCTCGTTTATGAATCGCTCAAAATGTGGCTCGACGTCTATAAAGTTGATGGCTTCCGTTATGATTACACTCAAGGAATTGGTTGGACGACGAGCGACACAACCGTCGGAATCTTAGGATGGTCAAACCGGATTGCGCGCGAATACAACAACGCTGTCTATCAAATTGCCGAGCACCTGCCGGAAAGTCCAGCTCTGATCTTCTATAGCGGCATGACAAGCGGCTGGCACGATAGCTTCCGTGATGAAGTTTTCAAGGATCTGATCCCATCTCAAAAGCCTCCTCTGGCAAATTTTGAGGAACTCGTGCTCGATCTTGGAGCCTACGGTGGCAATGATGTTCCCTCTTCGCCCAACAGGTACGCGAATCGAACGGAGCCGGTTAATGCAAATGTAAACCATGACGAGCAATCGCTTATTTATGAGATGACAACATTCCAAAACGTATCGCTTGAAGAGGCAATCAAACGGGATAAACTCTATGCCACGTTTATGTTTACTTCGCTCGGCATTCCGATGCTCTGGCAGGGGATGGAATTCAGCGCACCGAGAGGGTGGAGAAGCGGTGGGGAAAAGCTGACCTATCGCCCGTTGGAATGGAATTTGCGTTCAAGTCTGCGTGGTCAAGCACACTTCATGTATTATCAAGCGCTCATCCTTCAACGGAGAAACAATCCCGCTTTGTTCAACGGAGAGTTGAGAAAGCTCGCGAGATACGATAGCCAACGAGTACTTGTGTGGGGCTTCGAGGATTCGACAAGTAGTGCAAGGGTGATGGTCGTTGCCAACTTGAGTGCGTCGGATCGAACGATCACGAACGTCCCATGGCTTGCAACCGGCATTTGGTTTGACGTGTTCGATGAGAATCTCTATCCCGTGAATACGACACCTGTTGCAGCGTTCTCGATTCCAGCGTACACAGCGAAAGTGTACTCGAACAAACGAAACAGCGAGCTTGGAATTCCAACCTCGGTTGAATTGAGCGCTGAAGCTCCCGCTCTCTTTCGCCTGCATCAAAACTATCCGAATCCCTTTAATCCGAATACAACGTTTCGCTTCGAGCTTCATGAAGCTGGTCCTGTCTCGTTGAAAATCTATAATGTGCTTGGTGAAGAGATCGCTATGCTTACGGAGGGCTACAGAGCGGCAGGATCCCACACGGTGGAATGGAACGGAGCAACCAAATCCGGTTTCGTAGCAAGCTCTGGTATTTACTTTGCCAAGCTTGAATCGAACGGGAGAATCTTCGTCCGGAAGGCTGTCTTATTACGTTAATTCAATGGAAGACTGTGAACCAAATGCGGCGTAGAAAACTTCTAACTTTTCTGATGGTTTCTTGTATCTTCAATTCGCAGAGGACGGCATCAGGTAACATGAGAAACGACTATCCTATGATAGGGAAGCCTCTCTATCTCAACATCATCTGGCACCAGCATCAGCCGTTATACCTTGATCCGGGATCAGATCAACTTCAAGGACCGTGGGTAAGAACGCACGCAACGAAAGATTATTACGATATGGTGTCGATAATTGAAAAATATCCAGATATCCATTTCACCGTCAATCTTACCTCCTCGCTTTTATTCCAGAAGGGAAACGAGGCAAATCAAGCGTCAAAATAGACGGATTGCCGCCGTAGGACATGCATCTTCTTATTTTGTCAAGTAATATATTGTGAAAGGAATAACAAAAAATGCAAAATAGAGTTTTTAGAGGTTCCCTACTTTTTCTTCCTTTCATTCTCCTCCTGACAACCTACGGCATTGGTCAGGTCAGTGTCCCTGAATGGGCTAAAGATGCTGTGTGGTATCAAGTCTTTCCCGAACGGTTACGCAACGGCGATCCTTCCAACGATCCAACAAAAGAAGAACTTGAGATGCCAGCCGACCGAGCTTGGCAAGTCTCACGATGGACAAGCGACTGGTACGAACTTCAGCCGTGGGAGCGTGCGTTCAATCCGAATTTCTACGAAAACGTTTTCGAGCGGCGCTACGGCGGCGACCTGCAGGGCGTGCTCGATAGGCTCGACTATCTTGCCGACCTTGGCATCAATGCGATCTATTTCAACCCGGTCTTTGAAGCGATCTCACTTCATAAATACGACGCTTCATCGTACCATCACATAGACAATAATTTCGGCCCGAATCCAAAAGCCGATCTCGAGCAAATCGCCAGGGAAATTGATGATCCAGCAACTTGGCGGTGGACAGCAGCGGACTCAGTTTTCCTGAAACTGATTCGCGAAGCGCATGCGCGAGGCATCCGTATTATCATCGATGGCGTGTTCAACCACAGCGGCACACGTTTCTTTGCGTTTGAAGACGTTCGAAAAAATCAGCAGAAGTCGCGCTATGCTGATTGGTATGACATTGTGCGATGGGATAATCCAGCCACGCCGCAAGATGAGTTCGACTGGAAAGGATGGTGGGGATACAAACCATTGCCGGAGTTACACGAAGACAAGAACGGATTTGTCCCTGCCGTCAAGCAATACTTTTTCAATATTACAAAACGATGGATGGATCCGAACGGTGACGGCGATCCTTCAGACGGAATTGACGGATGGAGATTGGATGTCGCGAATGAAGTGTCCGACGTTTTTTGGAAAGAGTGGCGGAAGCTTGTGAAATCCATCAATCCGAATGCTTACATCGTCGGTGAAATCTGGGATGACGCGTCCAAGTGGTTATCGGGCGATCAGTTTGACGCGGTGATGAATTATCGCTTCGCGCGAGCATCGGTCAAGTTCTTTGTCAACTCCGGTAGAAAGAAGCTCTCGGTATCGGAGTTCGACCGGGAGCTTGCCGAGATCAGAAGAAGCTATCCGGAAGAGATAAACTACGTCCTGCAGAACCTTTTAGACGGCCACGACACGGATCGACTTGCGTCAATGATCCTCAATCCGAACCGCGATTATGATCGCGATGCCGGCTTGAGAAGCAACGCTAACTATGACGTGAGCAAGCCAAGAGAAGAGCACTGGCGTGTGTTGCGGCTCATGGCATTGTTTCAGATGACCTATTTAGGGGCGCCGATGATTTACTACGGAACCGAGGCCGGCATGTGGGGCGGAGACGATCCCGACGACCGCAAGCCGATGGTCTGGCCAGATTTGAACTATGAAGATGAGCGAACGCACCCGATTTCAGGAACGGCTAGACCGGCTGACCGGGTGGAGTTCGATCATCGGCTTTTTGCGTACTACAAGAAGCTGGTGGACATCCGGAAGGAGAACGCCGCTTTGAGAAGAGGGAGCTTCAAGACCTTGTTGGCGGATGACAAGAACGATGTGTATGCGTTTGAACGGAGTCTGGGAACTGACAAAACTGTCGTGGTGCTGAACAACAGCGTGAGGACACAACGGGTAGAAATCGAAGTCGATGCGAAGTTCAAGGAAGTTTTAACGAATGCACGGATGGGGTCAAATGGAAGGATCTCGGGAGTAGTTGTTCCGGGAAAAACGGGGTTGGTCTTTGTGAAGCAGGCGCAGTGAATTCAACATTGCAGTACCGGAGGTTGCAGTTTCAAATCAAAGAAGAAATATTTCGATGTGCCCTCTTTAGCAGAATCGTCATTGACAAAAAGCCAGGTGAAACAATGATGCTAATAGATAAATTTGGGACGCTATAGATGTATCTATCAAGTTTATGCAAATGTTGACGCTTGTTCATCGACTATTCCGACCTTTTATAGCCGTAATGTTGTCAATGGCGGCTCTGGTTCCGGCATGCCGTCAAAAACATTCTGATAGCGAACGCATCGTTATCTGGCACCAGATGCGACCGGATGAACGCGTCATTCTGCAAAGGCAGCTGACGAGGTACATGGAAGTCTACTCCGCGATACGAGTAGTTGAACTCTACAAGGAGACGGAGGAACTCCGAAGTGGATTTGTGATCGCTTCCATCGCGGGGCAGGGTCCCGATCTAGTGTACGGTCCCTCCGATCCCATCGGCATCTATGAAACCACGAAGACCATTAAGCCCCTTGAACCGTATTTTTCAACCGAATATCTCGGACAATTTTCGGCTTCAGCGCTTACATGGTATAACAACCATCTTTATCAGATAGCGGACAAAATTGGAAATCACCTTGCGTTAGTCTACAACAAGAAATATTTGGAGCGTCCACCGACGAATGACCGTGAATGGATCGAGATATCAAAAGAGATCCAGGAAAAACATGGTTATGTCGCCGGACGTCCCAATGTCTATGGATTGGCGTGGAACTACACCGAACCGTTCTTCTTTATCCCCTTTTTGACAGGTTTCGGAGGATGGGTCTTTGAATCAGACGGTGTCACACCGTCACTCAATTCCGCCGCAATGGTCAAGGCTCTTCGATTCGTTCGGGACCTCCGCGACGTGCACAAGATCATTCCCAATGAGTCGGACTATGAAATCGCCGATGCCCTGTTCAAGGATCAAAAGGCAGCAATGATGATCAATGGTGACTGGTCATGGGCGGGATATGTGCAGAAGGGGATAGACGTGGGGATTGCTCCTCTTCCGATGATCAGCGAAACAGGTCTATGGTGTGCTCCCATGACGTCGCCGAAGGGATATTCGCTGAGTGCGAATGTGTCACCGGAGAAAACCGAAAGGATTATCCGACTGCTTCGTTTCCTCTTAAGCGAGGAGAATCAACTTGAAACCGTTCGCGCAATCATGACTGCTCCCACTCTACGAACGTTGTACAATCGAACGGAAATCACATCCAACCCGATCATCATGAACTCCCTGTTACAGATCGAAAGGGGAAGGCCAATGCCAGTCGTTCCGGAGATGCGCGCGGTGTGGGATGCCATGCGGCCGGCATACCAGGCTGTGATGGGTGGAGCTCGCACTCCCGAGCAGGCGGCACGTGACATGCAGGAGCTGGCGGTCAAGAAAATCAGGGATATGAACGAATGAGCAGTCGGAAATGGTTTGTCGCAGCATTGATAGCGCCGGCAATCCTGGTGATGGCGTTCGTGGTATTCTATCCTTTCATCTACAACGTGTTCCTCGCATTCGGGAACATGAATTTGAGCAGAATCCGAGACTGGGAACTTGTTGGCTTCCGTCAGTTTGTCAAGATCTTCACTGAACCGTCGCAACCTGGCTTCTATGTCATCTTTCTTAAGACAGTGATATGGACAGCGGCGAACGTGTTCTTCCACGTCGTCATCGGTGTGTTCCTGGCGCTGATTTTGAATCAGCATTTGCAGGGTCGGTCGGCTTTCCGGACCCTTCTCATCCTTCCATGGGCAATCCCGCAATACATCGTAGCGTTGACATGGCGCGGCATGTTCAACTACGAGTATGGATCGATCAATCTCATCATCACAAAGTATCTTGGCCTCCCGGCAGTGGAATGGCTGAAAAGTCCGACGGAGGCATTTCTGGCAATTATTATGACGAACGTATGGCTTGGATTTCCCTTCATGATGGTCATTGCCCTCGGAGCGTTGCAGAGCATTCCCCACGAGCTGTACGAGGCAGCTGATATCGACGGCGCAAAGTGGCATCAGAAGCTACGCGCCATCACACTCCCGTTGATCCGTCCGGTCATGATTCCAGCTATTACCCTTGGTGTGATCTGGACATTTAACAATCTGAATATTGTTTGGCTGGTGAGCAACGGCGGGGAACCATCCGACAACACTCACATTCTTGTTTCCTTTGTATACAAGGCGGCTTTCAATTTCTACAGCTTCAGCAATGCTGCCGCCTTATCGTTGATTATCTTCTTCATCTTGCTTGCTTTTAGCCTGTTCTTTATGAAGAAATCCCGCGCGACGGAAGCCGCGTATTAAGGAGTCGGAACGCAATGGCCGTCCAGAACAAAAGAACGATATTTCTTCAAAGACTTGTCAGCTATGCGGTGCTTCTGGTCTTTGCGGTGATCTCCATCTTTCCGATCTGGCAAATCGTGAATATCTCCTTGCGTCCAGGAAATCAACTTCTTTCCACGGTGTTGGAGTTTATTCCGTCGAATGCCACTCTTGAAAACTATGTACGCCTTTTAAGCGAGCGAGATTTCTTCGTCTGGATGGGAAATAGCGCCCTCATTTCGATCGCTGTGACGCTGAGCGGCGTCGCGCTCGCGTCCACCGCTGGATATGCATTTTCACGATACCAGTTCATTGGCAAGAAGTTCGGACTCCTCACTTTGCTCACGACACAGATGTTTCCTGCGACGATGTTGCTGCTTCCGATGTACATCATGCTGATAAATCTTGAGCTTATTAATAGCTATATCGGCATTGTCATCGTCTATTCCGCCACCGCCCTTCCGTTTTGCATATGGACGATGAAAGGGTACTACGATACCATTCCGCCGACACTCGAGGAGGCAGCGAGTATCGACGGGTGTTCACCATTCATGACCTTCTATAAGGTCATCCTGCCGTTGGCCGCGCCGGCGCTTGTGATCACGGCTCTCTTTTCCTTCATGACCGCATGGTCTGAATACCTGGTTGCCGCCCAGATTCTCCAGGACTCTGAGCTCTGGACTCTTCCGCTCGGATTGAAGTCTTTCGAAGCCAGTATGAGCACTGAATGGGGACTCTATGGCGCGGCATCCCTCATTGTAATGGTTCCGGTTGTCGTCCTCTTTCTCCTTCTGAGCCGGTATCTTATTTCCGGTCTTACGTTGGGAAGTGTCAAGGGATAGGACATGAAACAGCTTCTCGTTGTGATCATATTTTCTGTTATTTGTGCAGGTTGCACAATGAATGAACCACTACGTATTAACCTGAACGGTCCATGGTTTTTTCAAGTTGACTCATTGGATAAAGGCTTATCGGAAGCCTGGTATGCTCAACACTTCGACCGGTCAGGATGGATTGAAGCAGCGGTTCCCGATCAATGGGAGCGTTATGACCTGCCGTCGTACGACGGTGTCGGATGGTTCTCGACGAAGTTTGAGTACACAGGCGGGGTCCAGCTCATCGCGCTATTTTTTGGTGGCGTGGACGACGACGCGGATGTTTGGATCAATGGCGCCAAAGTGGGCTCCCATGTGGGATACAGCGAGGCATTCTATTTTGATATTACAAAGGCCCTGCGTCACGGAACGAATGAGGCGGTCATTCGCGTCGTTGACTACAGTGGGCCGGGAGGGATTTACAAGCCTGTCACTTTGGTCCCACTGGATCGTGTTCTAGAACTCCTCCGAACAAAGTTTTCTCAACTGAATGCCAGACCGAGCGATGACTGGGTCAAGGATGCTGTGATTTACGAAGTGTATCTCCGCTCGTTCTCAAAGGAGGGAAGCTTTAAGGAGTTGGAACGGAGTATTCCGGAATTGAAAAAGTTGGGTGTTACCGTGTTGTGGCTCATGCCGATTCACCCTGTTGGCAAACTGCATAGGAAAGGAACGTTGGGAAGTCCATATGCGGTGCAAGATTATTACGCCATCAATCCGGAGTTCGGGACACTCGAAGATTTTCGATCGCTCGTCAATACGGCCCATCATTACGGCCTAAAGATTATCATTGATCTTGTGGCTAATCATACTGCTTGGGATAGTAAACTGATGAGCGACCATCCCGAGTGGTTCACTAAGGATGCGCTGGGAAAGGTGTTGTCACCAAATGACGATTGGACCGATGTGGCTGACCTCGATTACAGCCGACAGGAGTTGTGGGATTACATGATCGAGATGATGAAATACTGGGTACGCGGCGTTGGCATTGACGGATACCGATGTGATGTGGCGGAGTTGGTGCCGACAAAATTTTGGAATCGTGCCCGGAAGGAACTGGACTCCATTAGACCGGTGATGATGCTATCTGAGGGCACGCTACCGGAACACCACGTAGAGGCCTTTGATCTTACCTATGCGTGGAATTTTTATGATGTCCTTTCGAAGGTTATTACAGGGTCAACCTCCGCCGGTGTGTTTGAGGAGTTGTTGAAGAATGAATCGTATCAGTTCCCCAAGGGATCGCTACGCATGCGCTTCAACACGAACCACGACAAGAATGCGTGGGATGCGCCGATTGTCAAAAAGTTCACGCGTGCAGGAGCAAAAGCAAGCGCGGCATTGACGTTTACATTTCCCGGCGTACCACTGATCTACAACGGCGAAGAAGCGGGGAATGACAAAAGACTAGATCTCTTTGAGAAGGTTGAGATCGATTGGACGAAGAACCATGATTTTCGCGAGCTCTATGCTACCTTGAGCGCGCTTCGCAGGGACCACCCAGCGCTCCGTCACGGTGAGTACGCGTCATTGAAGAATTCCGACGGGGAAAAGGTTATCTCATTTATCAGGCAGTTGGGTAGCGATAAGCTGATCGTGGTCGTGAACCTTTCTGATCAATCCCGTGAAGTGAAGATATCCCTTCTCAGCCGAACGAACATGAAACTAATCGATCACTTTACCGGAAGGTCTGTGGACGCGGTCGATGGGCAGCTTGCGCTTGAGTTAAGACCGTTCGAGTTCTACGTCTTGAATCTTCCAGAATGAGTTGGGGTTTTCTGTTCAAAAAGCAGTGGCGAATATGATTTTTTATGCCTCAAGATGCTCAAGAAGTAAGAGGAGATTATCATGGCTAGTGTGCGCTTAGAGAATGTGAAAAAAGTATTTGATGGAGGGCATGTTGCCGTCCATAATCTGAACCTCGATATTAACGATAAGGAACTCATTGTCCTGGTAGGCCCATCAGGCTGTGGAAAGTCCACAACGCTGAGAATGGTAGCGGGGCTTGAAGCAGCGACCGAAGGAAATATCTTGATTGATGGGCGCGTGGTCAATGATGTTCCCCCGAAGGATCGTGACATTGCCATGGTGTTTCAAAACTATGCCTTGTACCCACACATGTCAGTCTATGAAAACATGGCGTTCGGTTTGCGACTGAGGAAATTTCCGAGGCCTGAAATTGACCGAAGAGTGCGAGAAGCTGCCGATATCTTGGGAATTGAAGAACTTCTGACCCGAAAACCGAAAGCGCTTTCCGGCGGTCAGCGACAACGCGTTGCATTAGGGCGGGCGATCGTTCGCCAACCCAAAGTCTTTCTCTTTGATGAGCCGTTGAGCAATCTTGATGCAAAGCTCCGTGTTCAGACCCGGACAGAAATCTCAAAGCTCCATCAGCGGTTAGCGGCGACGATGATCTACGTAACGCACGATCAGATGGAGGCGATGACGCTCGGCGACCGTATTGTGGTTATGAGGGATGGCCATATTCAGCAAATAGATACTCCACTTGGGCTCTATCATCATCCTGACAATAAATTTGTGGCAGGCTTCATCGGGAGTCCTGCAATGAATTTTTTTGAAGGAACGATCGGCAGGCAACGCGGGCTAATCTTCCACGCAGACACGGAGCGATTACGTTTCCCCATAGAGAAAAAGAACCATAAGCGACTCACAAATTACGTGGGCAAACGCGTAACCATGGGACTGAGACCCGAGCATCTTAGCCCCAAAGCCCTGAACCGAACAGCGACGGTGAACGCAAGCGTGCACGTTGAGGTGGTCGAACCGATGGGGAATGAGCTACTTCTCTACTTCACGGCGAGCAAAGGCGGAAATCAGTATGTTGCGCGATTTAGCGCTGGAGAAATTCCAACCGTCGGGAAGACTATGGAATTGACCTTTGACATCTCTCAGGCACATTTCTTTGACCACGCTACCAAACAGGCAATTTGATTCTCATTCGCTTTGGCGCGTACTACCTGTCCGACCAAAGTTGTGACGTTTTACTTACCGCCCCTATGCTCTTTCCACTTTTTCATATCCTCGAGTGTTGCAGGTTTCAAACTGATTGCAGTCCCGCCGCCAGGCGCCAGCTTCAGGTCAAGTTTTGTCCGGTTGTTAACCAATACAGTGTGAATTTGGTATGCCATCGGGTTTGTTTGCCAGTGGGCGTCCGACGCGTCGGCGTAGATGGTAGCGACATACGATCGGCGCTTTGGAAGAAAATCAAGCGCGAGCTGTGATGAGCGCGCCCGCTCGTCGGTAATTGCTCCGATGTACCATTCGTCTTTGTTTTTTGCTTTCCGCGCGATCGTCAGATAGTCTCCCGGTTCAGCAGCAACGATTTTCGTGTCGTCCCAATCAACCGCCACATCTTTGATGAATTGAAATGCATCGGGGAAGCGTTCATAGTTCTCCGGCAAATCGGCAGCCATCTGGATGGGACTGTACATCGTCACATACAGTGCGAGCTGCTTCGTCAGCGTCGTGTGCACCCGCGTTGTTCTGTCCGGGCTGTAATAGTCCATCCTGATCTGGAAAATACCCGGCGTGTAGTCCATCGGCCCCCCCATCATTCGTGTAAAAGGGAGGATCGTTTCGTGCTCGGGCGGATTGCCGTGGCTCCACGCGTTGAACTCGTTGCCGCGCGCCGCTTCGGAGGCAAGCCAGTTCGGATACGTGCGGTGTAGGCCTGTGGGTCGCACGGGCTCGTGCGCAACGACCATAATCTCATATTGTGCGGTTTTTTCCGCCACGCGAACGTAGTGGTTGACCATCCACTGTCCATCGTGATGTTCTCCGCGCGGAATGATTCTGCCGACGTAACCGGTTTTTACTGCGTCATAACCATGCGCTTTCATAAAGCGATACGCTTCATCCATCCGGCGCTCGTAGTTGGTCACCGAGGCAGAGGTCTCGTGATGCATGATCAACTTGATTCCTTTCAGTGCTGCATACTGTTGCAGTTCCGCCGCGTTGAAGTCGGGATACGGCGTCACGAAATCGAACACGTCCTCTTTCCACCTCCCAAACCAATCTTCCCAACCGATATTCCATCCCTCAACGAGCACACCCTCGATTCCGTGTTCCGCAGCGAAATCGATGTAGCGCTTAACCCGTGCGGTGGTGGCACCGTGACGGCCGTTCGGCTTCAGAGCATTCCAGTCGGTCTCGGTGAGCTTCACGTTATGGACATCGGAATAGTTCCAAGACGATTTTCCGACGTGGAGCTCCCACCAGACGCCAACATATTTCTGCGGTTTGATCCAGCGGACATCTTTGAGCTTCATCGGTTCGTTCAGGTTTAGGATCAGCTTAGAGGCAAGAATGGCCGGGGCGTTATCGCTAACGATGAGGGTACGCCAGGGAGTCTTTGCCGGTGTCTGCAAATATGCTTTGTTGCCGACGGCGTCGGGGACCAGGTGCGTCGTGAGGGAAAATGTTTGCTGATTGACGATCAAATTCATGGCTGGGTAATCCACAAGCGCGGCTTCGTGGATGTTGAGATAGAAGCCGTCAGCTGTTTTCATCATCAGCGGTGTCTGGACGGCGTTGCGGCCGATCGGCGTCTTGGCGAAAATCTCATCCGCGGCTCTCCCGGTTGTCGCGTCGATTTTGCTGAGGAGTGAAGTCGTGTACGCGTATTCGTTAGTGTCATAATCCCCGGGGATCCAGAATGTCTTGTGGTCGCCCGTTAGGTTGAACTCCGTCAATTCATCTGAAACAATGAAATAGCTGAGGTTCTCCTGTTTAGGAAATTCGTACCGAAATCCCAGCCCATCATCGAAGAGACGAAACCGGAGGACAATCCTGCGGTCCTTGACTGATGACTGTTGAAGCGTCACAGCGAGCTCGCGGTAGTGGTTTCGGATTTGCCTCACTTCACCCCAAACCGATTCCCAATTCTCATCGTTCGAGGAAGTATCGTTCGATGCGACAGAAAACCCTTTGTCAAACGAGGGATGGTCTTGAAGCATGATTCCCAGCTTGCTGGTCTTCACGATTCCCCTCATTCCAGACTTTAATTGGTAAGTCGGTTCACCTTCGGAGCTGAGTGCGAACGTGAGTGAAAGGTTGCCGTCGGGTGATTGAATGGTTTGAGCGAGTGAAGAGCTCAGGAAGGTCAGGAGGAAGCAGAGAATCGTCGTTAGTTTCATAGGAATTCTCGATCAATTAGTGTTGATCTGGGCAATCCTTATCCACCCTGTCCCTGAAGGAATGCCGTTTTCTTAGGTCCAATCACAAGTCCAATTGTATTGCAGCCGGGGCGCTTCAGGTTGGAATCGGATCGGACTTGCAAGAGAAGGAGGCATCGGAAGAAAGCGCCACGGTGTGCTGAGGGAGCGGCAGATCCCGTCTCGCATCGCTCGACGAGATGCTGAAAACGACAAATAAGTTAGCCTCGTCCTTGCGGGCTTACTAACTTCTGTTATTTTCTGTGCCGGTCCCGCCAAACAACGGCGGGACGCGGAAAATTCCAGCCACTCATCCCGCTCAGCGGGAGTCGTGGGGAATTTTGGCGTAGCCCTAACGGGATTCGAACCCGTATTACCGCCTTGAGAGGGCGGCGTCCTAACCCTTAGACGATAGGGCCTTAGGATTGAAAATTGACGATTGAGGAATTGAATATTGGGAGTGGTGCGTCGGGCGAAAACGACACTATCTCACACCAATTTACACAATACAATCTTCAATTTTCAATGCTTGTTGCCCCGCCAGGGCTCGAACCTGGACTCTTCTGATCCAGAGTCAGACGTGTTGCCAGTTACACCACGGGGCAAAATAACATTCAGAAAAACCTCGCCAGACGTGTTGCCAGTCCCAATTCGACACAAGTTAGAGATCCGCCGCAGGCGGAGAAGCTAACTTGTCCGTCGACTTGCGGATCCCGCCGTGTTGTGGCGGGATTACACCACCGGGCAGGAAATACCTATTCACAGTGCAACGAAAGTAAGGAAAAAATGCTGGAACTCCAAAAAGTATTACCTCCATCTCTCAACTCTCTTCGGTTTTCCACTGCCTGCACGCACTGAACCGCGTCTTCCTTGATTTTCCTGCGTTTTTTTGGTAAGTTTTCGCGCCATTGGTTTGAGAAGAGTATTGAACATTCAGATTCCCCCAATTCGCTCTCGCCGTTTCATCGCTCAGGAAGAAATGATCGGGGGAGGTTGTACGCTCTCTGAAAGTCCAGAATATCCGCCCTTTCGTATGAAAGATCGATATCGGTCAGAAGGAAGTCCCCGTTGAGCGGTCTATTCCCACAACCATCAACATTCAGCATACTCAGAACACCCATCGTGACCGAAATCCACCGTGCACGCATCGTTGGTTTGGCCGAAGTCGGTGCCCAGCCACGGGATTGGTTCCCCAGGTATATTTCGTCCAGCCCGATTCGACTGAAAGGGAGTCTGCAATAGCTTATGGTTACAAAGTACGGACTCGATGTCTTTCTCAGTGTTGCCGGAATTTGCCTCATCCTGGCACTGCTTGCCTTTCTATTCGTTGAACCCCGAATCCCAAAGTACGCGATTATTGCCCTCTCCATGATCTTCTTCGGCTTTACGCTAAATTTCTTCCGGGATCCCGATCGCACGACCCCCAAAGGAGAGAAGAACGTGATCTCTCCGGCCGACGGAAAAGTCATTGTCGTGAAGAAAGTCACGGAGAACGAATTCTTCAAATCGGAAGCCATGCAGATCAGCATCTTCATGTCTCCCCTTGATGTGCATGTGAACAGGAATCCGATCACGGGAAAAGTTACTCATTATCGGTACCTGGAAGGGGAATATTTTGCTGCCTTCGAGGACAAAGCTTCCGAAAAGAACGAACAGTCGATTATCGGTGTCGAGAACGAGCAGGGGAAGGTCCTCTTTAAACAAATCGCCGGGTTTGTTGCGCGGAGAATCGTTTGTCCGCTTACCGTGGGGGACTCGGTCGTAGCGGGGGAGCGGTTTGGGATGATCAAGTTTGGTTCACGTGTTGATGTGTTCGTCCCCGTATCTGCAATAGTAACTGTTCGTGTCGGAGATCGGCCTGTGGCGGGAGAAACTATCCTCGCTCAATTCAATTAAGCGGATTCCTGAATGAAAATTACCAGAGCGGTCGTGCC
>Ga0208244_100979_pt1 | contig 19493 bp, 14 predicted proteins | sample SubbioCR12Aug_5A_FD_184828 | JGI IMG/M metagenome (GOLD analysis project Ga0208244, IMG submission 184828) | Serpentinite rock and fluid subsurface biosphere microbial communities from McLaughlin Reserve, California, USA - CR12Aug_5A (SPAdes) | ecosystem: Environmental > Terrestrial > Deep... | reverse complement strand
CGATTGATAAAGAGTTGTCTGAAATTAAAACAGAGTTCTCGACGATCAACGCTTGAGATAATCGAATATGGCTCACTAAATCCAAAGAAACAGGTCATGCTCAATGCGGCTTAACTTAACACCTATGCCCTTTAACCCCACCCATCCGCTATGCTGACAAATATCGAAAAAAGTGATAGAATTTTGCTGAGAACTCTCTAAACTTATTGCTATACAGAGAAATAAAGTTGAAAGTTTAAATATCATGGCTCCCTTTTTAGAAATAAATCGTGACCTGCGCGTTCTGCCGTGTCTTTCGGGATTGAAAGAGGAGGATCTTTCTTTCATGGAACAGATGGCGCGACTGAAGAGGATTTCGAAGAACAATATTCTCTTTGAGGAGTCGGAGCCCGTTGAATTCTTTTTCATCGTAAAGCAGGGAACGATAAAGTTGTATAAGACTTCTAAGGAGGGCAGGGAACTCATTGTGAAGGTAATGGGGCCTGGCGACTACTTCTGCTGCGCGCCCCTCTATACCGGCGGGAAGTATTTCGTGGGAGCAATTGCCGTGGAGGATTCTCTCCTCATCGCCATTCCGGCGGAAGATTTTAAAAAAACGCTGAGAAATGAAGTGACCGAAATAGGATGGAAGATCATCTCAGGTCTCTGCAATAAAATACGGTATCTCTCAACGCTGGCGGAAGACCTCACCTTTAAAGATGTTGAAGAGAGGGTCATTACAACGCTCTTGCGATTAGCGGAAGAGCGGGCCCCGGATGCTAAGGTCGCATCGCTTCAATTGACCCATCAGGATATTGCTTCGATGACAGGCACGGTAAGGGAAGTCGTTTCAAGGGCAATGGCGAGGCTGAAAAAAGAAGGGGTTATTGTTGACAGTAATGTCAAAGGGTTCAAGCTCGACAAAGAGAGGCTTTTAAAGCTCATCCATAAAAGGATGTCTGCGGCATAACTATGGGCGCTAACCCCCCGTGACCTAAGCTACTGCATCTCGTCGGGCGCTGAGATAGTTTCTTAAGATAAGAAGGGTAAGCAGCGCCTGAATTATAGGATTTTCTTTTCCTGGGGCTCAGATGAAAAGAAAGAAAATAGACGGATCTTTCTATTTTTTAAAGTCATTCCTTGAAGTCATGTTTAAGGGCGGCAGGCTTTTCTACCTGTGGATGTCTCTGCTGACACTTATCATGGCGACCGGATTCCTGGTTTACGGCAATCAGGCAATTAAGGGCCTGGTGTTAACGAATATGAGGGATCAGGTGTCCTGGGGTTTTTATATCTCTAACTTTACCTTTCTTGTGGGAATAGCCGCAGCAGCCGTTCTTCTTATCATTCCTGCATACCTTTATAGCTTTAAGGCCATTAAAAAGATAGTCGTTTTCGGCGAACTCCTTGCAGTTTCGGCAATTCTCATGGCCCTGATGTTTATTGTTGCAGATTTCGGCAGGGCTGAACGATTCTGGCATGTGTTTCCCTTAGTCGGAACACCGAATTTCCCCGGGTCGATTCTTGCATGGGATATGATAGTTCTTAACGGATACTTAGCGCTCAATATCGTTATCGTCCTTTATATCGGCTGGAACTCGTATTATGGGAAAAAACCCGATAAACGTATCATTATTCCCCTCATCTTGCTCTCTATACCATTGGCTGTCGGAGTGCATACGGTAACAGCCTTTGTTTATAACGGCCTTTCAGCGCGGCCTTTCTGGAACACATCCATTCTTGCGCCCAGGTTCCTTGCTTCAGCATTTTGTTCAGGACCTGCATTGATGATCATTATTTTCCAGATACTCCGCAAGGTGACTGATTTCAAGATCGAGAACAAGGCTATTTTCAAGATAGCAGAGATCATTGCTTACGCGATGGCTATAAACCTGCTTTTTATGCTCGTTGAAGTATACAAGGAGTATTATTCAGATACTATCCATCTTTCACAGATGAAATATCTCTATCAAGGGTTGCACGGCTATGCCGGACTTGTGCCATGGATCTGGGCGGCAATGATTTTTAATACCATTGGTTTTCTCCTCTTCCTCATACCAAAGACACGGAATAATTTTGTGACGCTTAACATTGCCTGTGCGCTGATCTTTTCAGGAATCTGGATCGAGAAGGGTATGGGCCTGGTGTTACCGGGCTTTATTCCCGACATGCTGGGAGAGATCTTCGAATATATGCCGTCAATTACTGAAATCGTGATAGGGGCGGGCATATTCGCCTGCGGCGCCATGCTTTATACATTGTTTGTCAGGGCAGCGATAGCGCTAGATACCGGCGTATTAAGACATCCCGGCGCGCCTCCGCTTGTCCATGAAGAAGACGCGGGACCGTGCGCGCAAGATATTATGTCAAGAAAGGTGCTGTCTGTCGCTCCGGAGACTACTGTTGCGGATATAAGCAAACTTCTTGTCTCACATCGCATCAGCGGTGTTCCGGTGGTTGATAAAGAGAACAAGGTCATAGGCGTGGTTTCGGAGTCGGATATTATTTTTAAGGAAATACATCATGAACCTCATCTTCTGGAAAGGCTCGGCAACATTATACTGCCGGAGCCCGGAGAAAGGATAAAAAGAACAGGAGGCACTGCAGCAGAGATTATGACTTCTCCGGCGGTTGTGGCATTTGAAGGGACTCCCTTAAAGAGTCTTATACAGACCATTACTGAAAAAAAATAAAGAGGATAATTATTGTTGATAGAGAAGGGCGTCCGGCAGGGATAGTATCAAGGATAGATATTGTGAAAGCCCTGGAGAAAATCCATGTGACTTAAGTTACTTGACATCAAATATTTTTTTGCTAAACTAACGGTAAGTGGATCGGTTGAGTTTTAAGAAAATCCTTTTATGTATCGACAACAGCGACCTCTCTTTCAGGGTTGCAGAGGTTGCGCTTGATTTCGCACGGACATTTGATTCCGAGGTTGTCGGGATACACGGATACAATGCAGCGATGCATGAGGGCGCCTTCAGGATAATGGAGCCGACGCTTCCGCAGCAGTACCAGAAAGAGGAGGTACTGCAAAAACAGAGGGCAGTGCACACAAAGCTCATCAACGTCGGCATGGAAAAGATATCTCTTTCCTATCTGAAGCCCCTTGAAGACACTTTCAATGCTGCCGGAGTCCCTTTCAGAATGCGGGTCAAGGAAGGTAAAAATTTCAAGGCGGTGAATGAACTCCTGAGCGAAGAGGGAGGCGACCTTGTTGTGGTCGGTTCCTCTGGTTTCAACTCGAATGGAAACGGATTTATCGGGAGTGTCTGCTTGAGGATTTTGAGGGCGCATGATAGAAATTTCCTTGTGATGAAAAAACCGCTTGCATTACAGGACCGCCCTGTTTTTGTCGTAGGCCTTGACGGAAGCTCGTCTGCCATCATGGCGCTGAGGGCAGCGAAGCTGCTTGCCGAGAGATTCGGCGCCGAACTCCATCTCATTTATGTCTTTGATTCAAGGCTCCACAAGGACATATTCGAGCGGCTTAAAGAATCGGTGATAAACAAGGAAGGGTTTTCCTTTAACAGAAAGGAACAGGAGAAGATACACGATGAATTCATCGATAAAGGACTTGCGCGGGTCGGCGCCATGATAATTCATAAGGCTGAGAAGGAGGTATTCGGGGAAACATCCGAAGAACCCCTCTCCACTCATGGCTGGGGGTTAGTAGGAGAGCGCAGCGGCATGCCCCGCATCAAAAGGGTTTTGGAAGGACATATCTACAAGAGAATATGCGATTATGCTTCTGAGGTGAATGCGGAGCTGATATTTGCGGGAAGGACAGGACGCCACTTTGTTGAAGGCATGGATATAGGGTCTGTTACAGAGAATGTGGTGAGGTTTTCACCATGCAATGTCTTCGTGGCTCAACAGGAGGAGTACCGGGGATGGGAGCTTTAGAGGACAAACCGTATATCGTTTCCTGGAATCTCACCAGGAGGTGCAATCTCCTCTGTCCCCACTGCTATTTGGAAGCAAATCCCCCCATCCCCCCTTTAGAAAAGGGGGGCAAGGGGGGATTAAGTGCAGAGCTCACCGAAAGCGAGGCCAAGTTTGTCATTGATGAACTCTCTTATCTTAACAGCAGACTTATGCTTGTCCTGAGCGGGGGTGAGCCTATGCTCAGAAAGGACATATTCGATATAGTCGAGTATGCCTCTCAGTCAGGCTTTATAACTGTCCTCGGTTCAAATGGAACGCTCCTCACCAGGGAGAATATAAAGTTCTTAAGAGCTGCAGGACTGAAAGGCGCAGGAATAAGCATAGATTCAACTGTTCCGGAGTCCCATGATTCCTTCAGGGGCTTGAGCGGGGCATGGGAGTTGTCCGTCAGCGCCTTGAGGGCGGCACGGGAGGCGGGCCTTGAGACCCAGTTGGATGTTACTCTGACGGACCAGAACTGGAGGGAGATAGATAATTTTGTAGAACTCGGGGTCGATCTTGGCGCGAGGGCGGTCAATTTCTTCTTCCTTGTCTGCACAGGAAGGGCAATGAGCACGAATATATCTACAGAGAACTATGATTCGGCAATACAGTATATTGCGAAACTATCTTCCGGAGAAAGAAGACTTATGGTCAGGGCGCGGTGTGCGCCGCATGTATACAGGATACTTCATCAGGATGGGTTCCCGATTCCCGAGGGGACCAGGGGATGTCTTGCAGGGAGGTCTTATATGAGAATAGACCCTGAAGGCAATGTGACTCCATGCCCCTATATGCCGCTTGCCATCGGGAATATTAAAGAGAATTCTCTCACTCCCCTATGGGAAGATGCTCCTCTGTTGAAACTATTGCGCCAGGGAAGCTATAAGGGAAGATGCGGCGCATGTGAATATGGTGAAATTTGCGGAGGATGCAGGGCACGGGCGCTGGTGAAAAAGGGCGATCCCATGGAAGAGGATCCTTTATGCGCCTATAAGCCGTCCGGCAGAGATGCCATTGTCCTCAGTGACACCTTCAAAACAGACCTCCTGTGGGAAGAGAATGCAAAGGACAGGATCAAGAAGATTCCTATTTTTATGAGGGGCATGATCACCCGGGTGATAGAGGCAAAGGCGAGGGAAAGGGGAATCAGCGTCATCACCTCCGAGTTGATAGATGAGATAAAGACAAAGGGTTATCCGGATATGCACGGAAATCATAAGCGTTAGAAGGAGGGCTCAGTAATGGGAGGCTGGATAAAAAAACAGAGCATCCTCTTGGGCGGGATAGGCCTGGCGATTATAGGAATTTACCTTGGAGCCCAGGCAGGGATCGACTACAAGGATTTTCCTGTAATCGGCTCACGGAATGTGGTCTGGATATTGGCGCAGACCATGCTCCTCTTTGCCGCATTCATCCTTGCGGTGCCGGTATTTGTTATGATCATCGAGATAGCAGGGTATGTCAGGAAGGACGAGAAACTGGACAGGCTTGCGAAGGATTTTGCACGGCTCCTGCCTGTGTCATATTCCATAACCGCCATCCTCGGCGGCCTCTTTACCCTAGCCAGTTATTTGCTCTTTCCCAGGTTCATGAATTACATGACCGGCGCCTTTAAGCCGACATATATTGTATTTGCAGTGCTCATATTTCTTGAGTCTACAGCCGTATATATCTACTGGACAACCTGGGACAGGCTCAAGGGGGACAAGAAGATGCAGCATATTATCCTGGGCGTGATCCTGAATGTCATCGGTACGCTCGTGATGATGACTGCAAATATATGGGGTTCCTTCCATCTGAGTCCTGCGGGGGTTGACGCCGCAGGGAAGGTTATAAATCTTAAAGAGGCCATCTTCAACCTCACCTTCTGGCCCATAAATATCCACCGGTTTATTGCCAATGTCTCTTTCGGAGGCTTCATCTGCGCCGCATACGCCGCATATAAATATCTCTCATCAACGACGGCTGAGGAAAAGGCCCACTATGACTGGATGGGATACACGGGAACCTTTATCGGTGTTGCCACTATGATATTCCTTCCCTTTGCCGGCTATTATTTCGGGATGGAGATTTACCGGTTCAATGCACAGATGGGAATAACCTTCATGGGCGGCGCGCTCTCAAAGATATGGCTTCTCCAGGCCCTTGTCATCGCTGTCATCTATATGAGCACCTGTTATTATCTGTGGCTCGGTCTCGAAAGGATCCCCGGATCAGAAAAATACAAGAAGTATATACCCTACCTGAGCTGGGGATTGATCCTAGCCTTTGCTGTGTGGGCAACTCCGAGGGCATGGGTTGCATCCCTCGAGGACATGGCAGGAGGCACCCATCCTATCTATGGCACGATGGGCATTATGGCGCCAAAGATCGCGGCAGTGAATATCGCGATCCTCGGGGTGATACTCACCTTCCTCTTAAACAGACGCGCCGGAAAGATTATACCGGAAGGAAGGAAGGGGTATGTTTACATTCAGTGGCTCCTCATTCTCCTGATCGTTGTGGTGAATATTGTCGTCCTCTATTACAGTTACATTATCCCCTCTGCAACAAGGATACGACTCTCGATATATACCTTCCTTTTCATGGTCCCTGCCATAGGGTTGATCTATCTCTTTGACGGATTGCTCCTCAGGGGCGCCCGGAGGGTAGGCGAGATACAATGGGGGAAGATGGCGCCGAGGTCCCAGTACGCACTCATAGCCGTTGCAGTTTCCAATGTTTGGGCAATGGCCCTCCTCGGCTATGGGAGGGCGGCGGCGAGACTGAACTGGCATGTTTACGGAGCGCTTGAAGACACGTCGAAATATGCCGGGCTCCCTGCCATGGGCAATGCTACCCTGGTAATATCCGGCATCACCCTCCTGTTCCTTGTGCTCATCGGCATTGTCTTCAAGGTTACCGGCGCAAGCGCTCGGGGAGGTGCGCAATGACAGGCGGAACAAAACTCATCATCGTGGCTGTTGTTGTTACCGGGTTTTATGCCTGGTTCGGCTTTTCAATTCCGCAATCTCGCTGGGATGCCCCTCAGAAAAAAGTGCTCACGCTTGATATGAAACCGAAACAATTGGCGGCAGAAGGGAAAGAGATATTCAGGAAGGCGGGATGCGGCGTGTGTCATAGCGTCACCGGAGAAAAATTGAGAGGGCCTGATCTTTCGAGGATAGGCGCGGAAAGGGATGCAGAGATGATGGCAGCGATCCTTTACAGTGGAACCAGTGATATGCCCGCTGCAAACAGGCCGCCTGCCAATCTCAATAATGCTGAGATTACAGCGGTCATCGCCTATATGCAGAGCCTCGGCGGCAGGCCAAAGGTGAAGATCGGCGACATCAAAGAACCGTAACGTGTTACGCGTGACGTGTTACGAATGCAGGAGGATAAAGGATGAGTGAGAATAGAAAAGGCATACCATCCGGCGTGACAGCCCTGATCATACTTGTAGGTTCGTATGTCCTCATGAGGTATGTTGCACAACCGCCGCTTCCCTCGACCCTGACAAACTTTTTCATGATGTTTGTTTTGGCCGGGGTGCTTATCTATATCACTCTGGACGACAAGAGGATCGAGGAGTTTCTCGACTTCATATCTCTGAGGTCAAAACTTCCAGTGATATGGGATATCTTCAGGAAGACGGTTATAGTGCTCATTCCGCTTTTTATTGCGTATAACGTGTATTCGAAGGAGAGGGTCACGTATTCGCCCCCGGGGGAACTTTTCCAGCCTCATGTCACGCCCCCCCAGTGGGTTGTGGACTTTAAGGTCCCTGATTGGGCGGCCAATCCCGGCAAATGGGATGTCAAACATATAGAAGAAGGCAAGAAGCTTTACGAGGATAACTGCCTTCCATGTCACGGAAAGGATGCAGACGGCAAAGGTCCGCTGGCCGCTTCCATAAGGTATCCGGCAGCCCCGACGAACTTCAGGGAACCCGGCACTATCGCACAGCTACCCCTTTCATATGTCTACTGGAGGGTAAGGGATGGAGGTATATTTGATAAACAGTTCAACAGCGCCATGCCGGGATGGGGAGACGAGCTGGAAGAGGACGAAATGTGGAAGGTTATTATGTACGCATATCACAAAGCAGGAGTGAAGCCAAGAACATGGGATTAGAACAGTGATGAGTGACAAGTTACAAGTAGCCGCAGGCTTTAGCCTGCGAATGAATATGCAAAATGTCACCCTGTCCCGAACTTGTTTCGGGATTGTTTCAGAGGCCCTGAACTTGATTCAGGGTGCTGAAACGAGTTCAGCATGACACTTTCAGGGAGGTTTTAATGAATAATGCCGATACCGCATTCCATAGGTCAAAGCTTTACAGGCTTCTCAGCTACAGCTTTTTCTATCCGACTGAAGAGCTTTCAGATTTTCTGAGAAGCGAGGATTTCATAGATGAAGTGAGGAATGTCCTCGAAGGATATCCTGTGAAGGCTGATTGGGAGACTCCTCTATCAGGTCTGAGAGGGTTGGCAGCCTTCACCCTGGAAGGGATGATAGACGAACACGTGAGACTCTTGACCCTTAAGAGCGAGTGTCCTCCCTATGAAACCGACTACTATAGATCTAAAATATCAGTGTTTACAACAGAGGAGATGGCGGATATCGGAGGTTTTTACAGGGCCGTAGGGATGGACTTTGTAAAGGACAGGCCCGACCATATAGCCACGCAGCTCGAATTCATGCACCTTGTGACGGTGAAGGAGGCGGAGGCAGTCTTTAAAGGTGAGAACGAAAAGGCTGAATTATGCATCTCTTTGGAGCGGAAATTCCTCAATGACCACCTCGGCAGATGGGTTGATGCCTTTTTTGCAGCGCTGGAATCCCAGGGAAGTATACTCTATCTTTCCCTCTGTATGTTGTTAAGACACTGGATAGACCTTGACTGCAGATACCTCGGAGTGTCGCCGCAAAAGGTCGCTGATTTTAAGATTGAACCTAGTGAAGATGATGAACAAATGTGTTTAGGGAGGGGTGTATGAACGGATTCAGCAGAAGGGATTTCATAAAGTGGTCTCTTGCAGGCGTGGCGGGACTGGCGGTCAGCTCTCCAAAGCTTGCGTTCCTGCAGCCTGTAAGCATTGATAACCCATTGGGTGAATATCCCAACAGGAACTGGGAGAAGCTGTACAGAGATAAGTTCAAATATGACGATACCTATGTCTTCACCTGCGCACCCAACGATACCCATAACTGTCTCCTTAAGGCCTATGTTAAAAACGGTGTTGTGGTGAGGATTATGCCCACGTATGGATACGGAAAGGCAGTGGATCTTTACGGAAACAAACCTTCTCACAGGTGGGAACCCCGGTGCTGCCAGAAGGGGCTTGCCCTTGCAAGGAAGTTTTATGGCGACAGAAGGGTCAAGGGCGCTATGGTCAGGAAGGGTTTTCATGACTGGGTCAAAGCCGGATTCCCCAGGGACCCTGAGACTGGAAAGGCTCCGGTGAAGTTCTTCCAGAGGGGGAAGGACAAGTGGCTCAAGCTTTCGCACGATGAGGTCTCTGAGCTTGTGGCAAAGACATATCTCAATATCACCCAGACATACTCCGGCGAGAAGGGGGCTCAATACCTCAAGGCACAGGACTATGACCCGTCCATGATCGAAGCCATGAAAGGCGCGGGCACCCTCACGCTCAAGCACAGGGGAGGGATGCATTTCCTCGGTATAACCAGGGTTGCCGGTCTGGGGAGATTTTCGAATATGCTGGCTCTGCTTGACGATCATGTAAGGAAGACCGGTCCTGACAAGGCAGTGGGCGGACGCTACTGGGACAACTATAGCTGGCATACGGACCTGCCGCCCGGGCATCCCATGGTTACAGGACAGCAGACCATAGACTATGAACTCCATGCCTCAGAGGCGTCGAAACTCATAACCATCTGGGGTATGAACTGGATATCAACAAAGATGCCGGACGGCCACTGGCTCACAGAGGCGCGCCAGACTGGTACAAAGGTCATCAATATAACTATAGAATATCAGTCAACGGCAAACAAATCCGATGAGGTGATAATCATCAGGCCGGGCACTGACCAGGCATTAGCCCTCGGCGTGGCTTACATCATCATAAAAGAGAACCTTTATGATGCAGATTATGTTAAGGCCTTTACCGACTTCCCTGTTCTTCTCAGGAGCGATAACCTCCAGTACCTCAAGGCATCTGATATTATCCCTGATTATAAAAATGCTGCTTTAAGCAATTACGTAAAAGTCATGAAACAGGGCGAAACCCCGCCGCCTATGGCTGTCCATAAGGAACAATATATCCCTGAAGCAATGAGGAACGAATGGGGTGACTATGTGGTCTGGGACCGGAAGGCCAACGGTCCCGTTGTCATTAATCGGGACCAGGTCGGAAAGCACTTCACTGATTTAAAGAAAGACGTTGCCCTTGAGGGAAAGTTCAAGGTAAAGACCATTGACGGGAAAGAGGTTGAAGTAAGGACCGTTTTCGATGTTATTAAAGAATATCTTGAGGAGTTCACACCCGAGAACGTCTCAGAGATGACCGGCGCTCCAAAAGAGGCTATCCTCAGTCTTGCGAAGCAGATAGCAAAGAACAAGGACAAAACGAGCTTCTGCGTGGGTATGGGACCGAACCAGTTCTTCAATGCTGGATTAAAGGACAGGGGAATATTCCTTGTGGCTGCATTGACGAGGAATTTCGGACACATCGGCGGGAGTCCCGGCAGTTATGCAGGAAATTACCGCATAGCCATATTCAACGGCGCGCCGCAGTTCATCATGGAAGACCCCTTCAACCCTGAAATGAATCCTGAAAAACCTATAAAGCCCAAATCCTATTTCAAATTCGAATCAGCCCACTACTGGAATTACGGTGACCGGCCCCTGCGAATAGGGAACAAGAACTTTACCGGCAAGACCCATACGCCAACACCCACCAAGTCCCTCTGGTTTGCCAACAGCAACTCCCTTCTGGGAAATGCGAAATGGTTCTATGATGTAATGCACAATACCCTGCCGCGGATGGAGATGATCGTTGTCAACGAATGGTGGTGGACCCTCTCCTGCGAGTATGCCGACGTGGTGTTCGGAGTGGACTCGTGGGCGGAATTCAAATATCCTGATATGACCGCTTCAGTCACAAATCCCTTCACGCTCATATACCCGAGGAGCCCGCTCAAGAGGATTCACGATACAGTGGGAGATATCGAGACCTATGCCGGAGTTGCGAAAAAACTGGCCAAACTGACGGACAACAAGAAATTCGAAGACTTCTGGAAGTTCATCTATGAGAAAAAGGCAGAGGTCTACCTCCAGAGGATAATAAATGCAAGCACGACCCTGAAGGGATACAAGATAGAAGAAATGGAAAAGAAGGCGATGGAGGGGATCCCTGCCCTGACGCTCTTCAGGACCTATCCCAAGGTGCCGGGGTGGGAACAGCATCAGGAGAGCAAACCCTGGTACACCAAGACAGGGAGGCTTGAATTTTATCGCGAGGAGCCTGAATTCATCGAGCATGGCGAGAACCTGCCTGTGTATCGAGAACCGATTGATGCAACATTTTATGAGCCCAATGTGATTGTTTCCAAACCTATGGACTTTATGAAGCCGACTCCTCCTGAAACGTATGGACTCAAGAGGGAGGATCTGTCTGTCGAGGTGAGGCAGGTAAGGAATATCGCAAAAACCTGGAACGATCTCAAAAAGACAAAACATCCGAGAATGAAAGACGGCCTGCGGTTCCAGTTCATCACGCCGAAGTACAGGCACGGCGCGCACACAACCCCCATTGATATTGACGTCATATCCGTCTATTTTGGGCCTTTCGGGGATATCAAGAGACATGACAAGAGGATGCCCTGGGTCGGCGAAGCATATGTAAACATCAATCCCAAGGACGCAAAGGAGCTGGGCATCAACGACGGAGATTACGTCTGGATCGATGCAGACCCTGAAGACAGGCCATACAGGGGCTGGAAGAAGAACGATGAGGACTATAAGGTGAGCCGCATGATGTGCCGTGCGAGGTATTATGCAGGCATACCGAGGGGAATACTTCTCATGTGGTTCAACATGTACCAGGCGAGCCATGGAACGGTCAAGGCACATGAAAGCAACCCTGACGGACTTGCCAAGAATGCGGAGACAACCTACCAGGCAATGTTCCGTTACGGCGGACACCAGAGCTGCACCAGGGCCTGGCTTGGACCTACATTGATGACAGATACAATGGTTAGAAAGGAGACCTTCGGCCAATTGATGGGCAAGGGCTTTGCGCCGGATATACACTGCCCTGTGGGCGCTCCGAGAGAGGCATTTGTGAAGGTAACAAGGGCAGAGGCCGGTGGTATCGGAGGCAAAGGGCTTTGGAGACCTGCGTCCCTCGGTTACAGGCCGACCTATGAGAACGAGGCGATGAAGAAATACCTGACCGGCGGGTTTATTATTTAATTGTCCCCCTCACCCTGTCCCTCTCCCGCAAGGGGAGAGGGAATAAGAAAGGGACTCTCTATGTTTCCCCTCCCTTGACGGGAGGGGATGAAGGGGAGGGTGAGATATTAAAAATATAACGAATTATCGGGAGGAAATTATGGCAAAGAACAGAGTTAAGAACTGGCAGATCCAGAGGGACATGCCCTATCCGTATGAAGATGTAAGGCCGGCCAAACAGTTTGCAGCGATTTTCGACATCAATAAATGTATTGCCTGCCAGACCTGCACTATGGCATGCAAGCATACCTGGACCACCGGCAAAGGCCAGGAATACATGTTCTGGAATAACGTGGAGACTAAACCCTACGGGTTTTACCCTCTTGCATGGGACGTGAAGATGCTGGAACTCCTCGGACCCCAGAAGTGGGAGGGCAAGGTCTATAAAGGGAAGACTATATTCGAGGCAGCGCCGAAGGGCCAGGTCGCACAGGGCTACATTCCCGAGGAGAGAGACTGGGCCCATCCCAATATCGGTGAAGATGAACCCTACGGCGCCATAGATAAGGGTGATTATATAACCTCGCCCCATAAGGTTTGGCATTTCTATCTTCCCCGCATTTGCAACCACTGCACTTACCCTGCCTGTCTCGGCGCATGTCCCCGGAAGGCAATTTACAAAAGAGAGGAAGACGGCATAGTCCTCGTTGACCAGAACAGATGCCGTGGTTACAGGGAATGTGTGAGGGCATGCCCGTATAAAAAGGTTCTTTTTAACAACACGACCAGGATAGCTGAAAAATGCATAGCATGTTATCCACTCATTGAGCAGGGTCAACAGACCCAATGTGTAACGACCTGCATCGGAAGGATAAGGCTTAACGGCTGGATTCATACTCCTGACAAAGCAGATCCTTCCAATCCATTGGATTATCTTGTTCACATCAAGAAAGTGGCATTGCCTCTCTATCCACAATTTGGACTTGAACCGAACATTTATTACATCCCTCCAATTCACATCTCAGCGCCGTATACGAAACAGATGTTCGGTCCGGGAGTTGAACAGGCTGTCAGCGCATACAGGAATGCCCATAATGATGAGGCATTGCTTGGGGTTTTGACACTCTTTGGTTCCACAGAGTTCTGGGTTTCTAAGTTCAAGATTTCGAAGGATACTGCCACGGGGTACGATGATAAGGGGAAGGAACTGGTTAAGGTTCCCATGAGAGAACCCATATTCATCAGGCCCTTCTTTGACGAAAAACTCCAGGTATATCGCCACAATATTACTTAGGAGGCGAAGATGAAAACGAGAATTCAGAATTCAGAATCCAGAAGTCAGAATTCAGGATACACAGCACATATCCCTCCACAAATCCCTCCCCCTCGACGGGGGAGGGCAAGGGAGGGGGTGAAAGTCTTTGCTTTTTGCTATCTATTCTGTATTCTGATTCTCTTAATGGTTGGTGTAGCGTATTCGCAGGGACTTGTTGTTATGGCAAAGAAAGTGTCCGGTGAACTGCCGCTTGATCCTGCTCATGGTCTCTGGAAAGGTCCGGCAACTCTGGAAATACCCCTTGCGCCGCAGGTGATGGCAAAACCGAGGACATACGAATCGCCCATAAAAAACCTGAGGGTCAGAGCGTTACACAATTCCACAGAGATAGCATTCCTGGTGGAATGGGATGACCAGACCGAGGACAGCTCCCTTGACCTTAACAAGTTCTCTGATGCCGTAGCTCTGGAATTCCCTTCGGCGTCGGCTGCTGCCAAGCCCCATTTCGCCATGGGGGACAGGGAAAATACGGTGAATATATGGACCTGGAAGGCAACCTGGCAGACGGCGTCAGATTCAGAAAAAATGTACGCCTCTGTCGATGACTTTGTTGGCGGTGTCCTGGCAGACAATCCCATATCGAAACCGAGAAAATCCCCTATTGAGAACATTATTGCCCAGGGCTTTGGAAGCGCTACAGATATGGAGAAGTCAGAGATACAGAATATCGCCGGAAACAGCAAATGGGAATCCAAAAAATGGTCTGTCGTGTTCAGGCGGGCATTGACTTCCCCGGATAAATTCGATGTCAGTTTTAAGGAAGGAGGGGTGACCCCCATAGCATTTGCAGTATGGAACGGTTCTGACGGCGACAGGGGCGGACGGAAAGTTGTATCGACATGGTATTACGTCGGCCTGGAGACGGAAGAGAAGAAGACCATCTATATTTATCCTGTTATTGCATTTATCGTATCGGCAGGCCTGGTGGCCGGCCTAATCTTTCTAATAAGAAAAAGGAGGGGCGCCTAAATGGAATCGCTACAGGAAAAGATGGGGATACCACATGGAGAAGTAAATTCCTCCCCTGCTGGAAGAGTAACTTTAAATGAGATTCCGACCCATTTCCTTGAGTGGCTTGCATCTTCGAGGATCAGATTTCTGAACGATCTGAAGGACGGCAAACCGCTGCGCTACTTTTCCGCCCATCTGCCGGTTATGTCCACGTGGAACAGCGACAGCCCTTTCCCCGTGAATATGACTGTTAAAGGAATTGGTCTTATCCCCAAAGCGGAGTATCTGGATGATTATTCGGATATCTTTGAAGGAGTTATTGCAGAATCAAGGACAAAACCATGGCAGGAAAGTTTCAATGGTCGGATCGATGCAATGAACCGGCTCTATGGAGATATGCAAAACTTTGATCCCACTATGCTTGGAGGGCTTGAGATATTTGAGGGAAAAGCATTTGAGAATCTACGGGGGAATCCCTACGCAAGCTTGCTCTATGTAGGAATGGCATATAATCCCCCCTCTCCCCCTTTAGAAAAGGGGGGCAAGGGGGGCTTTGAGACTGTGCAGTATACAAGTTTCCAGGTGAATGGAAAGGTTGAAATCCTCGGCAAGGATAGTCCTTATTACAGGTTTCTTCTTGCAGCAAGGAAACTATTTGAGTTTGATAGATTCCATCTCTATCAGCCTGATTATCCCTTTGGTTATCTTATCAGGGTGCTGGAAGTGAAGGACAAGTCCCCCTGGTCAAGGAGCCGCAAAACTTAAATTAAACAGGAGATAGATTACACCTAAGTCTCATCTTTAAAAGGCAACCTATATCTCTTTGCTCTTGAGGCCTTGATAAAACTCACATTTCTCGCAATTCTCGTATTTTTGAGCAAAGGTTCCCTGCACCTTTCCTTCACAGAATGTGCCTGCCACTGCCCAGCAGATCCTGCCAAAATTCGGGTATGCAGGGCATTTAATTGTTGCGTCTTTATCCCTGCCGCATTTCATGTATTCCCAGCATTTTATTTTTAACGATTCTTCTTCGCTCTGGTACGGAAAATAGAGACTGAATGCAGAGCCTTTTCCCCTAATGCTTTCTGCCCTTATAAAGCCTCCATGTTCTTCTATAATCTTTCTTGCTATAGAAAGCCCAAGCCCTGTGCCGCGACCAATCTCTTTTGTTGTAAAGAAAGGTTCAAAGATAAGAGGCAGTTTTTCTTCCGGTATACCCTGTCCTGTATCAGAAACCTTTAAAAATAAAAATGTGACATTATGTATTTCCTCTGTCCCTGCTGTTACTGTTAATATGCCGCCATCCGGCATTGCATCTAGCGCATTGGTTATGAGGTTGCTGAAGGCCTGTCTTACCTGGTCTATGTCTATAAGAATAGGGGGAAGTTGTTCCCCTATTTTCACCTCTACATTTATGCGTTGTTCTTTGCACAAATCCTCATATATTATTAATACATCATGAACGATTTCTTCTGTGGTATGTCTTTCGAGATGATATTGTGCTTCCCTTGAAAACGCAAGGACATTCCTCAATATCTTTTCAAGACTAGTTACATTACATGCTATACAATCAGCATATTCTTTCTCTTTCTCCTGTGTGCCGATTTTAGACAGTCTGCGGGCAAATCCGCCTATTGCAGTGAGGGGATTCCTGATTTCATGCGCCACATCCGAGGTGAGTCTTCCCAGCGCCGCAAGCTTTTCTGCCTGAATCAGTTTGTCCTGTGATTTTCTTAACTCATCGGTCTTTTTCGCCACCTCCTTTTCGAGGGTCTGCGCCCAGTTTTCCATTCTCTCCTTTGCTGTTTTGACATCTTCAGTCATGATATTGAAAATACCGGCAAGGGTTCCCATCTCATCCTGCGAATCTATGCTGACTCTTTGATTCAGGTCGCCTCCTGCAACTTTATCCATGGCATTTGAGAGAATTGAAACAGGTCGCAGAACGAATCGCCGCAGAACAATATATGTGACGATAAAACCAGTGATTATGAAGATAACAGCGTAGACAATTGTATCTATAGTTTGCCTCTGCATAAGTTTTTCAACATAGGAGAGGGAAAAATCGGTTTCAAGGACACCTAAAACCCGCTGCCCTTGAGGATGGACATGACACGCTGCTGTATAGCATGAAGGCTCATTGTAAATGGGCTCTACGAATGTCAAAACCCTGTATCCCTCTTTGCCTTTATATATAGTCCATTTGTTCTCTGTTGTTAAGGTTATGGCCGGTCTCTCAGGGTCGGAATGGCAGCCAAAGCAGGCAGTTGCGCTTCTGTCTACCACCTGCCCGATTTCTTCTCTCCGGGATGAGTAGAAGATTTTCCCTTTGCTGTCAAATATCCTTATCCCCATAATGTCCTCAGCCGAACCTATATCCTCTACTGTCTTCTGTATGGCCTCTCTGTGATAGGTGAGCATACTGTAACGGGTGCCTTTCTTTACGAGGTCGGAGTAAGCGGCGGTATATTTAACAGCCTTATCCATAAGATTTTTCTTGCTGGTCTCGATTAAAACATACCATGATATGCCGCCCCCGATTATAATAAGAAGGCCAATGGCAATAATGAGCTTGCCGGCGAGGGATTTGGTAATACGCTTAAGGGATTTAATCATTTACTCTCATGAACCTGAGTTCTTCACTATTCTATCATTTTGTGACCTTCTTTCCAAAATATTTATGGTCTGAAACTAAACAGGCGGGTTTTAACCCGCCTGTTTAGCGCTTGAGGAAATGTTATTTCTTTTCCTCTTTAGGCGCCTCCCAGAGCCAGACCTGACCCTCCGCAGGGAGGGAGAGGATCGTTGACCACTCAATCCATGAGCCGTCATAGAATTTCACATTCTTGTAACCGAGGAGATATTTCAGTGTAAAATAGGCATGGGATACACGGTCACCGCTATGGCAGTAAATATAGATAGTCTTATCCGGTGTGATCCCCTTTTCCTCATACATCTTCCTTATTTCGTCCACAGACTTAAAGGTAAAGTCCTCTTTCTTATTAGCATCTGTCCCGGTTACATTTATGGCCTTGGGGATATAGCCGCCCCTTATGGATCGGATACTTTTTGCAGTATATTCAGCCGCGGGCCTGACATCAAGCAGTAGTACATTCGGTTTGTCTTCCATGACTACATCCCTGTATATATCCGAGTACCTCACCCTTAAATCATCTCTCGCCTTTTCTGCGGCATACTTTGTCGGTTTCACTGTTACAGGATCTTTTGTTGCAGGAAAGCCGAGGGCCTTCCACCGGGTGAGCCCGCCATTCAGCACGGCCAATTTTTTAGGGTCATGTCCATAATACTCGGCCAGCAGGAGTAGCCTTATCCCGAACAAACCCGCCCTGTTGTCATAGGCCACTATCATTGTATCCTTGTTTATCCCGAGTTTTGACATCAATTTTTCGAACTGTTCCTTTGTGGGATAAAGGGATGGAGGCGCATCAGTTATGTCTCCGAGGTCAATGTATCTCTTGACCCTCACCGCGCCCACGATATGGTCTTTGTCATAGTCTCCATGCTTGTCCTGGACATCTACGATCCTGATATTCTTATCGTCAAGGCGTTCTTTTAACCACTCAGCCTCAACCAGCGCCATTGTCCAGCCCGTGGATGCCCATAGGAAAACCATAAACATACTAACAGCAAAAGTCTTAAGCTTCATTTGTCCCTCCTTCGGATTAACTATATAACTTTGTCTCTTCCGCACTTTAACTTGTAATTCCCTGTAGCTTGCTACAGGGTTTCCGGTTATCCCCTCTCCCCTTGTGGGAGAGGGTTAGGGTGAGGGGTATAAGATGTCATTCTATTCACCCTCCCCTTAGTCCCCTCCCGTCAAGGGAGGGGAGATTTTAGGATACCCTGTCCCGAATGCTTTCGGGACCGCAGGGTTGTTCATTTATATTAAGATCGTCTTCGGGATCGAAAACCCATTAAATTCGGAAGCATAGGAAATGGTATAGGCGCCGCTGGAGAGGATCAGGATGCGGTTGCCGACCTCAGGCTCAGGTAGAATCACATCACGGTCAATCACGTCAAAACTGTCGCAACTGGGTCCTGCAATGGTCCATTTCCCGGGTTCATTCCTGCTCCCCACGACATAGACATACTTGATGCCGCCGATGCTTTCCATCAATCCGTTAAAGACCCCCACGTCGATGTAGAGCCAGTTTTCATCTCCTCTTTTTGCCTTGCCGATCACGGTGGAGACAAAGACGCCCGCATCCCCCACCACCGATCTGCCGGGCTCTATGAAAATCACAACGTCCTTCGAAAATTTCTTAGATATGGCCAGGTCAATCTTCTTCTCTATGGTTTCAACGTCCACAACATTCTTTGTGTAGTGGATGGGATAGCCTCCGCCGATGTTCAGCATGGAAAACTTTATCCCATTCTGTTCTGCGATTTCCCATAATTCCTTTGCCTTCTCGATAGCGGCGTTCCAGTTGTAGACATTATTGCACTGGGACCCGACGTGAAAGGTGATGCCTACAGGGTTCAGGCCCTTTTTCTTTGCATACAGGAGCAGCTCCACTGCTTCATCCGGCTCCACCCCGAACTTCTTGCTCAGGGGCCATTCGCTGCCTTCATTAGGGACCGATAATCTCACATAAACATTGCATCCCGGCGCATATCTCGCCAGCTTTTCGACCTCGGCAATGGAATCATAGGCAAAATAGCTGATTCCATACGGCACTGCCTTTTCGAGAAATTTCAGGGTCTTAATGGGGTTGCTCGTGATGATCCTCTCCGGTCCGACCCCCAGGGCGGCAAGAATCTGCAGCTCTCCTTCCGATGCAATCTCAAAGCCCACCCCCAGGCTGTTCAGGAATCGCAGGACCTCCATGTCAGGATTTGCCTTGACGGCATAGAACACCTTCGAATTCCTGA
>Ga0208244_100978_pt1 | contig 19553 bp, 33 predicted proteins | sample SubbioCR12Aug_5A_FD_184828 | JGI IMG/M metagenome (GOLD analysis project Ga0208244, IMG submission 184828) | Serpentinite rock and fluid subsurface biosphere microbial communities from McLaughlin Reserve, California, USA - CR12Aug_5A (SPAdes) | ecosystem: Environmental > Terrestrial > Deep... | reverse complement strand
CCTGCCCGCCAAAACGGCGCAGGATTGGCTGGAGGCCGTCAGCGTTGCCCTGGCCGACCTGCGCCGCGCGCACGACCCGTTGCTTTTGGTCGGCAATTCGATGGGTTCGGCCCTCTCCCTGGCTGCCGCTACCCGCGTCAGGGTTGACCGTTTAATCGTCTACGCCCCCTTCTGGAAGTTAAGCAACCCGCTCTGGGCGGCGCTGCCCCTCTTGCGGCGGATTCTGCCGCGCGTCAAACCGATGCGCATCATGAAACCGGATTTCAACAACCCCCAATTCCGCCAGGGACTGACCGAATTCCTGCCCGGCATCGACGTGGACGACCCGGCCATCCGCGAGCAAATTCTTGATTTTGCGCTGCCGCTCGGCCTGTTCGACGAAATCCGCAAAGCCGGTCAACTCGGCTACCGCGCCATCCCCCATCAAAGCGCCCCCACCCTGATACTGCAAGGCCGCGACGATAACCTGGTCAACCCCCAACTGACCCGCTCAATTTTGCCGCGCTACCCTGTCCCCGTCACCTACGCCGAATTCCCCGGCGGCCACGACCTGTACGACCCGTCCCGGCCCGCCTGGGAGGCGGTACGGGAGCAGGTGAAACTGTTTGCGGGGAAAATGCTCCAATAAAAAAAGTAGGGCGAGATAAAATTATCTCGCCCTACAGTCTTAAGGTATCAAAGGTGCCGTCTCATTCTTAATCCTGGCACTTTGGCTTGGCCCTTACAATCTCAATCCCTTGGCTTCATCCCAAAGCGCGTCCATCTCCTCCAGCGTCATCTCTGGCAGGGCGCGGCCCAGTTCGCGGGCACGCTGCTCGACATGCCCAAAGCGGCGCTTGAATTTGCGGTTGGCGGCCTGCAGGGCGGCTTCGGCGTCAATTTTCTTCCAGCGCGCCAGGTTGACCAGCACGAAGAACAGGTCGCCCAGTTCGCCCGTTAACTCGTCTGCGGTCTGGGAGCTGCGAATCTCCTCGACTTCCTCAGCAATTTTTTCGAGTACGCCTTCCACCTGCGGCCAATCAAACCCGACCCGCGCGGCGCGTTCCTGATATTCCTGGGCCAGGTGCAGGGCCGGCAGGGTGCGCGGCACGCCGTCCAAAAGCCCTTTTTCGGGCTCGCCGTTTTGTTCACGTTCCTGTTTTTTGATGGCTTCCCAGTTGGTCAGCACCTGGCCTTCCCCCTCCACAGTCACCTCGCCAAATACGTGCGGGTGGCGGCGGATGAGTTTGTCGTGAATGCCTTTGAGCACATCAGTCAGGCGGTATTCCCCGGCTTCGTAGCCAATCTGGGCGTGTAAAACCACCTGCAAGAGCAAATCGCCAAACTCCTCGGCCAGTTTCTGCGGGTCAGCAGAGTCAATCGCGTCGATAACCTCGTAGGCCTCCTCGATGAGATGCTGGCGCAGGGATTGATGAGTCTGTTTGCGGTCCCAGGGGCAGCCCTCGGGCGCACGCAGGTGGGCAATGATTTCGTGGAAGGTCTCAAAGGCGTATCCGCGCTCGCGGGGCGGCAGGAAGAGCGCCCCAGCGTCTGAGTCGTTCCATTCGCCAAGCGGCAGGTCACGGGGAGTCCCGTCCACGCCAATATGACGGACGGGATGCCCGGGCGGGTAATTGTTCAATAAAACGGCGCGGGCCTGGGCCACGTCCTCCACATCCACCAGCAGGGCGGGCAGGTCAGGCGAAAAGGGCGGCACATGCGCCCCGGTCAGTTGGGAGGCGCGCAGGATGGTCAGGCCGGGCAGGTTTTGCAGACCGAAAGCGTCAAAAAGCGGGGCGAGTTTTTCGAAAGGCAGCATGGGCGGTTTCCATTGAGAAGCATCAAGTCGCTTTTCGCGTAGCACATCCGAAGGATGCAGACGGCTTCGTAAGGCAGCCGGGGGCTTAAGTCCCCGGCGGGGGCAGGAAGGCAAAACGATGCAATTAAACGCAGAGAACACAGAAAGCCCAGAGTTTTGGAACTCGGCGCTCTCCGCGTTCTCTGCGGTGTAATATCGCCGCGCAACAAATGCTGCGCAACAGAAAATTAACGCTTGGTGTAAGTAGGAGCCTTGCGGGCGCGCTTGAGACCGGGTTTCTTGCGTTCCTTGACGCGCGCGTCGCGGGTCAGCAGGCCAGCCTTGCGCATGGCCGAATTCCACTCGGCATTTATCTTGACCAACGCGCGGGCCATGCCCATCTTGACCGCATCGGTCTGGCCGGTAACGCCGCCGCCGGTAACAACCACGGTAACATCGTAGCTTTCGCGAGCCTCGCCGACAGCCGCAAAAGCAAGCAGGATGTCGGTCATGTCGCCTTCGCGGGTGAAGTAATCAGCCGCTTCTTTGTTGTTAACCACAAACTTGCCAGCCCCGCTCATGACACGCACGCGGGCCGTGCTTTCCTTGCGGCGACCAATACCTTCATAATACTGGGTCATAATATCCTAACTCCTTTTACTTCTTGCCGAGCTGGGCTTCGTGCGGGTGCTCGGCGCCGCTGTAAATCTTCAGGCGCTTGATAATCTGGCGGCCCATTCTGTTGTGGGGAATCATGCCCCAAACCGCCGCGCGAATAACGCGGTCGGGACGCTGCTGCAATTGGTCGCGCAGCGAAATGGACTTCAAGCCGCCGGGATAACCGGAATGGTGGTGGTACATTTTGGTATCCATGCGGTTGCCGGTCACGGTAATATCAGCCGCATTCACAACCACCACATAATCACCCATCGGCACACCGGGCGTAAAAGTCGGTTTGTGTTTGCCGAGCAAAAGCGCGGCGATTTGGGTTGTCACGCGCCCTAGCGTTTGTCCAGCAGCGTCAATCACAACCCATTCAGAGTTGATTTCAGCGGCTTTGGGATAATACGATTTGTACACGGTCGTCTCTCCACTTACTTGATTCAAAAAAACTGTCATTCCCGTCCGGCCAACGGGCCGGGTGGATGGTTCACTCTCGTTCTGGATAGCTGACGGACACAAGGCAAAGGCCGTGCGCCGGGGCCAGGCCTGCCGGAAGGCGCTCTCCCGAAAGCCTGCCCGCCATACTCTCGGCCAGGGTCTGGGCTGTCAGCCGTCCCTGCGCCAGGGCTACCTGGATGAAGGTCATGCGCCGCACCATGCGGTAGAGAAAGGCTTCGGCTTGCACCGTAAAGCGCAGTTCGTCGTGATGGACGCTCCACTCTGCCCTGCTGACGGTTCTCACGGTTGTGCTTTCGGGCCGGGGCGGGGTGCCAAAAGCGGCAAAATCGTGGGTGCCAAACAGCAGGCTGGCGGCTTCGCGCAAGGCTTCGACTTGCAACGCAGGCCAGATTCTCCAGGCCAGGCGTTCCCTGAGCGGGTCGCGCGCCGGTTGGAAGAAGATCCGGTAAACGTAGCAGCGCGAGAGCGCATCGAAACGCGGGTGAAAGGCCTCGGGGGCGAGCGTCACGCGGCTGGCGGCCATATCGCGCGGGAGTTGACTGTTGAGCGCATCCAGCAATTCTGCCGGGGAGTGCTTCCAGTTGTCAAAATCCGCTGCGGCAACCTGGCCGCTGGCATGGACGCCGGTATCGGTGCGGCCGGCCAGCAGGACAGATTTCCCCGTCCAGCCAATCCGACGCAGGGCGTTTTCAAGTTCACCCTGTACCGTGCGCGGCTTCGCCTGGCGCTGGCTTCCGTAGAAGTCTGTGCCATCGTAAGCGAGAATGATTTGGTAACGTGCCATTGTTCGAGAACAGAGGCGAGGTCGCCCCTGTCACTCTGGTCTACTCTTCAACGAGTTCGAGCATCACCATCTGGGCCGCATCGCCGAGGCGCGGGCCGAGTTTGAGCATTCGGGTATAACCACCGGGGCGCTCGGCAAAACGGGGGGCAATTTCGTCGAACAATTTCTGGACGACTTCATTGCCGCCGCCCAGGCGTGCAGCAACCAGGCGGCGCGCATGAACTTTGCCCGAATCTTCAGAATCGGCAGAACGGCGCGCAATCGTGATCATGCGCTCCGCTTCGCCTCGAATGGCTTCGGCCTTGGCGCGCGTGGTGGTAATGCGCTCGTGTGTGAAGAGTTGTTTGATAAGGGTGCGCCGCAGGGCGATACGCGCGCCCTTGCTGCGTCCAAGTCTGTAACCTGCTACCTGATGTCGCATTTCAACTTACTCCGCGTTATTTGTTTGGTCTCGCATGAAGCCTTTTTCGCGCATCTTGTCGCGCAATTCGTCCAGGCTCTTTTCACCGAAGTTTCGGATGGACATAACCGCCTGCTCACCTTTTTCGAGCAAGTCGAGCACGTCGCCAACCGTGGTGATGCCGGTGCGCTTAAGCGAGTTGAAAACACGCACCGACAGGTCGAGGGCTTCGACAGGAGTCTCGGCCATTTCAGTGCTCAGGCGTGTGCCCGCGTCTTCCGGCTCAGAGACAATCGAGAGCGTTTCTTCGCTGATACCCGCAATAAAGCGCAGGTGCTCGATGACGATTTTGGCGGCGGTCGAGAGCGCCCGTTCAGGGGCAACCGTACCGTCAGACCAAATTTCGAGCGTCAGTTTGTCGTAATTGGTGCTCTGGCCCACACGGGCGTTCGCGACTTCCCAATTGACACGCTTGATTGGGCTGAAGATGGCATCAACCGGCAGTTCGCCGATGGGCAGGTGCCCGGCGCGCTCGTTGGCGGGTGAATACCCGCGCCCGTGTTCAACGGTAAACTCAATGTCAAGGCGAGTTTTGGGGTCATCCACCGTAAACAGGTACAGGTCGGGGTTGATGATATCCACTTCAGACGGGGCGATGATATCAGCCGCCGTTACCATGCCCTCGCCGCGCACTTCAAGGTGCATGCGGGTCGATTCAACGCCGTTGAGTTTCAGACGCAGCTGCTTGATTTGCAGCATCACCTGGATGACATCCTCACGCACGCCGGTGATGTCGCTGAATTCATGCAGGACATCCGAGATGCGCACCGAGGTAACCGCCGCGCCATCCAGTGAAGAAAGCAACACACGGCGCAGGGTGTTGCCTACGGTATTCCCGTAGCCGCGTTCCAGCGGGCTGATGATAAATTTTCCGTAATTTCGAGCTTCTGCTTCACGCTCGATCTTCGGCATGACCATATTCATTAAGCCGGTCACAGTTCACCTCTCCCTTGTTTATTTACGATGGCAAAAGCCACCGACAATATTGAGACTGCCGAAGCGCATTAGCGAGAGTAGTACTCAACAATGAGCTGCTCGTTCAGGCTGCCATCAATTTCAGCACGTTCGGGCAAGCGCTCAACTGTCCCAACCAGGTTGCGCAAATCGCGGTTCAACCAGGCGGGAAAAGTGCGCGTCTCGGCCTCAACACCCAGGGCTTTGAAGTAGGGCACCTGGCTTGAGCCTTCGCGAACCTGCACCGCGTCCCCGGGTCCCAAAAGCATTGACGGGATGTCTGTACGACGGCCATTGACGGTAAAGTGACCGTGAGTTACCAACAGGCGCGCCTGGGCACGGCTGGTAGCAAAACCCAGCCGGTAAACAACATTGTCCATGCGCGATTCGAGAATCTGCAACAGGTTGAGACCGGTCAGACCGTGCCGTCCGCGTGCAGTTTCGTAATAGCGGCGGAACTGACGTTCCAGCACACCGTAGACGCGGCGGGCGCGCTGCTTGGCGCGCAACTGGCGGCCATAGTCCGATTCGCGGCCCATGCCGCCCCGGCTCCTGCCACCAGATTTGCCGTGCTGACCAGGGGCGTAGCTGCGACGCTCGAAAGCGCACTTGGGGGTAAAGCAGCGCTCGCCCTTGAGGAATAATTTTTCACCTTCACGCCGGCATAGTTTGCATACCGGCCCAATATACTTAGCCATTTGTCTTACCTCTCCAACAACAAATTAGACGCGGCGTTTCTTCGGGGGGCGGCACCCATTGTGAGGAATGGGGGTCGTATCCACGATAGAACGAACCTTGATGCCCATGGACTGGACAGCGCGAATAGCGTTCTCGCGGCCAGGGCCAGGGCCCTTGACGATAATATCGGCTTCTTGCAGGCCCATTTGCTGGGCAGCCTTGATGGCCTGTTCCGCAGCCAGGCGGGCTGCAAAGGGTGTACTCTTACGAGATCCTTTGAAACCAGCCGAACCGGCGGAACCCCAGGTTACCGTGTTGCCAGCCGAATCGGTCACCGTGATAATGGTGTTGTTGAACGAGGCAAAAATGTGAACCTGCCCCGAAGATAAGGTGCGCTTGGCTTTTTTGGCGCCACCGGAGCGGCGCGCCTGACGGACGCTTTGTGCCATAAGTCTTTATACCCTCGTCACTATTACTTCTTGGTACCGCGACGGCGACCACGACCGGCCACAGTTTTCTTGGGGCCTTTGCGAGTACGCGCATTCGTGCGGGTGCGCTGCCCATTGGTGGGCAGGTTACGGCGATGTCGCATTCCGCGATAACAACCGATTTCGATTAAACGTTTAATATTCAGCTGCTCCTGGCGGCGCAAATCACCCTCGAGCAAGTAGTTCTGGGTGATAAATTCACGCACGGCGGCAACCTCGGCCTCGCTCAAGTCCTTGATGCGGGTGTCGGGGTTGATTTTGGTCGCAGCCAGAATCTGGTGTGAACGAGTCAGGCCAATCCCATATAAATAGGTCAGGCCAATCTCGACGCGCTTATTGCGCGGCAGGTCAATACCTTCAATACGTGCCATCTTGTTTACCCTTGTCGCTGTTTGTGCTTAGGATTTTCGCAGATTATATATAATCTGCCGCTGCGCTTAACCACTTTGCACTTTGCGCAGCGTTTGCGAATGGAAGGTGCTACTTTCATGAGTGCGTTTCTCCTTACTCAATGACACTTTCGTGCCAAGTGCAATCAAATTCTTGATTATACTCGCTACCGCTCATTCCGTCCAGCAACCAATTTGCTTTACTTTCAAGAACTCGCGTTTTGCAGGTGTCCGCCGCTTGCAGCCATCGTAACTAAAAACGGGTCAGAGGACAGTCAGGAGAAGAGGCTCTCCTTCGGTGACCGCGACACTATGTTCAAAGTGCGCTGTCAAAGACCCATCGGCAGAAACAACCGTCCACCTATCGGCGGCAACCTTGGTGCGGTGGGTTCCCACCAACACCATCGGCTCCAAGGCGATAACCATGCCCGCGCGTAGGGGAATACCCGTCGCAGGTTTTCCATAGTTCGGCACCTGTGGGCCTTCGTGCATGGTGTGCCCGACGCCATGGCCTGTATACTCACGTGTTACATGAAAGCCATGACTTTCAACAAACTGCTGTATTGCAGCAGAGATGTCACCGGTGCGTTTTCCGATGCGCATCTGGGCAATACCCAGATGCAGCGCCTTCTCGGTAACATCCAACAACTTCTGCGCCTTGGCAGAAATCTCTCCCACCCCGGCAGTAAACGCCGAGTCGGCCACATAACCTTCAAAAAAAGTGCCACAATCTATCGAGATGATGTCGCCTTGTTTGAGTTTACGGGCCGGGCTGGGAATTCCATGAACCAGTTCATTGTTGATGCTGGTCGTAATGGAATTCGGGAACGGTGGATTCCCATAGCCCTTGAAGGGAGAAACAGCCCCGTATTTCTTGAGCACTTCCTCGGCAGCCGCGTCGAGGTCGGCGGTAGAAATACCTGGTTTTAAAAGTTCGCGGACCGTTGCGTGTACCGTTGCATTGATGCGCCCGGCTTCACGCATGATGGCGATTTCCGCCGGATTTTTGATGTTGATTTCACGATCCCAAGACATTTTCTTACCAATCAAAAAACTTTACTTAACCGGCTTGCTCAACGCCGAGAGCAATTGCTTACTGACTTCTTCAATCGGCGCAAATCCGTTAATTTCCACCAGCACACCACGCTCCTTGTAGTACGCAATCAGGGGGGTGGTCTGGTTGAGGTAAACCTCGATGCGATGGGTCACGGTCTCAGCCTTGTCGTCGTCGCGCTGGTAGAGTTCCGAGCCGTCGATGTCGCACACACCGGATTTTTGCGGCGGATTGAATTTATCGTGATAGACATGCCCTCCCATCGCGCGGCACGTCCAGCGTCCGGCAAGGCGCCTGATAAGGACATTTGGCGGGGCCGAGATGAAGGGAACCAAGTCCACCTTGCCGTTAAAGCCTTTGAGCATGTTGCAGAGCGCATCGGCCTGGGCAGGAGTGCGCGGGAAACCATCCAAAATGGCGCCGTTTTCGCAATCCGGTCGGGTAAACCTGTCCCTAATCATCTCGATGGTCAGGTCGTCAGGAACAAGTTCACCCTTTGTGATATACGTCTGGGCAAGTTTGCCCAATTCGGTATTGTTTTTAATGTTCTCGCGGAAGATGTCTCCCGATGAGATGTGTGGCAGGCCAAATTTTTCAGCCAGAACCTTCGCCTGCGTGCCTTTTCCCGCACCGGGAGGGCCAAGCAGAACGATATATGTTGGCATGAGCACCTCGCGTTTATCGAACCAGGATTGAGTCTTGATAACCGTGCAACTTCAACTCTGCATCAATCACAGAGAAGGTGTCGCGCACAACGCCGACCACAATCAGCAAGCCTGAAGATGAAGCCAGGAACAGGCTCGATGATGAGTTCAGACCACCGCCCAGTCCAACCGCCTGCAAGAAGATACTGACGATAAAGGGCAACACTGCCACAAGTCCGAGGAACAAAGCGCCGGGCAAGGTGATGCGCCGCTGGACTTTGCTCAGGTAATCCTGAGTCTTTTTGCCGCGCTCGACACCCGGAATTTGTGCGCCGTTCTTCTTGAGGTTTTCACCATAGTTTTGCTGGGTAAACAACACATCGGTGTAGAAGAACGAAAACAGAACCACCATGAAGAAGTAGATAATCCAGTAGGCTGAATTTCCCGGCGAGAAAGTGGTCTGCGTGCCAATCGCAATCTGACGGATGGTTTCATTCTCATTGGTCAAAAACCAAGAGGAGAGAATGGCCGGGAACTGCAAAATAGCGCTGGCAAAAATGAGCGGAATCATACCGGCCATGTTGACCATCAGCGGCAGGGAAGCCTTGACTGGCATCGACATGCGGTTGCCAACCCTGCGGCCCGGGTACATTACCGGCACATAGCGGCGCCCTTGCTGCACATAAACGATTGCGAAAATCGTTGCAATGATGACGACAATCATCAGAGCCAGCATGATGTAGCGGTTTTGCTCATCAGCCGCGATTTGCAACAGGTTGCCCGGCATTTGCGAAACGATACCCGCGAAGATGACCAGGGACAAACCCTGACCGCGAATACCAAACTCTGAAATTAACTCGCCTAGCCAGATGGCAAACATCGTTCCCGCAACCATGCTGATAAGCGCAGTCAGCGAGGGGATGATGGCATCAGGGGTGAAGCCAAAATTAATGACAGCCTTATTGATAAACGGGCTGGACAGGGTCATATTGTTGAAAATATTAATCTGCCCAAACGCAGACAGGGCGGCCATTGGCACAGCCAGGTAATAGGTTGTGCGCTGCATCCACTTGCGACCTTCGGTGGGGTTTTCCTGCATCCGCTTTTGCAACGAGGGGATAATCGGGATGAGCAACTGCAGGATAATCTGGGCAGTAATGTAAGGATAGACGCCCATCGAAAGGATGGAGAAGTTGGAAATCGTGCCACCCGAAAGCAGGTCGAGGAACTGGACGAAAGTACCACCCTGAGCCGCCATCATCGCTTTCAGGTCAGCGAGAACCGCAAAATCAATACCCGGAACAGGGACGTTGGCAGCCAGGCGATAAATCGCCAGCAAACCAAGCGTCGCCAACAACATCCGGCGGATGTCTTCCGATTTCCACAGGTAGCGCCAGGCAAACCATGTGTTTTTCATAAACAGGTCTCCTTAGGCGATGAGTTCAACCGAACCGCCTGCGGCTTCAATCTTGCTCTTGGCGCCTTCGCTAACGCGATGTACGCGCACCTTCAAGGGGATGCTCACTTCACCGCGCCCGAGGACAACCACCGGGTTGCGCGAATCGCGCAGCAAGCGGGCAACCTCGAGGGCTTCAGGGGTCACTTCATCGTTTGCCTTGAAGGCATCCGTGAGTTGGTCAAGGTTAACTTCATTGTACTCAACTGTGTTGAGCGGGCTGAATCCCTCACCACGCATGAAAGGCAGGCGGCGATAGAAGGGCAGGTTACCGCCCTGGCGGTACAGATGTCCGCCCTGGCCGGAACGAGCGCCTTCGCCTTTGGTACCGCGACCGGCAGTTTTACCCTGACCGGCAGAAATACCGCGCCCCACACGCTTACGGTTCTTCTTGGAACCCGGATTGGGGATTAAATCGTGGAGTTTCATTGCTTCTCCTACTCGTCAATCCGAATGAGATGGATAATTTTTTTGAACATGCCGCGCACAACCGGGGTGTCCTCGTGCTCAACCGTCAGGTTCATACGTCGCAAGCCCAGGGCTTTAACGGTTCGCTTTTGGGGTTCAGGAAACCCAATCGGGCTTTTGACCAGCGTCACGCGCACGGTCTTTTTCTCGTTTTTCTTAGCCATTTTTCCTCCTCCGCTCCCAGAAGGGCATCAACTCTTCGACCGGTTTTCCGCGGCGAGCCGCTTCAACAGCCGGAGACTTGAGTGCATCGAGGGCGTCAAAGGTCGCCATGACACTATTGAGCACGTTGGAACCGCCCATAGACTTGGTCAAGATGTCGCGCACCCCGGCCGCCTCGAGTACGGCGCGGACGCCGCCAGCGGCGATAACGCCAGTACCTTGCGAGGCAGGCTTGAGCAAAATGCGCGAGCCGCCAACACGTCCAAGCACCTCGTGCGGGATAGTGGTGCCCATAATCGCAACCTGGCGCAAATCCTTGCGGGCGCGCTCAGAAGCTTTACGCATGGCATCAGGCACGGCATTGGCCTTGCCAATACCCATGCCGACCTTGCCTTTGTTGTCACCAAGCACAACGGTTACGCGGAACTGGAAACGGCGGCCACCTTTTACCACTTTGGCAACACGCGCAATTTCAATAACGCGCTCGTCGAATTCTGGTGCTTCTTGTTCAAATGCTTTTTTTTCGTAGTCCGACATTGTCGTTCTCCATCCAGCCTAGAAGTCCAGGCCGCCTTCGCGCGCGCCATCAGCAAGGGCTTTTACGCGACCCATGTAACGGAAACCGCCGCGGTCGAAAACGACCGTCGCAATTCCTTTTGTTTTAGCACGCTCGGCAACCACTTTGCCAACTTCGCGGGCTTGTTCGGCCTTTTTAAGGCCCTTCAATTTGCCGCGCAGTTCGGTGTCAATCGAGGAAGCCGATACCAGGGTATGACCTTCGATATCGTCAATGACCTGGGCGTAAATATCATTCAAACTGCGGAAGACGCACAGGCGAGGGCGTTCAGGGGTGCCGAAAACACTCTTACGCACCCTGATATGCCGTCGAACGCGAGCCGCAGAACGAGATTTGTTCGCCATATCTTACTTCCCTTTCCCAGATTTACCGGCTTTGCGGCGAATTTTCTCACCCAGGTAGTGCAAACCCTTGCCCAGGTACGGCTCAACCGGGCGCACCTTGCGGATGTTTGCGGCAACCTGGCCGACAACTTCCTTATCGTGGCCCATCACCTTAATCTGGCGCACTTTGGCATCCACTTCGAAGGAAATGCCGTGGACAGGCTCGACCGTTATCGGGTGCGAGTAGCCCATGTGCAAGACAAGGTTAGAGCCGTTCATCTCAGCGCGGTAGCCGACACCATCCCACTCGAGGATAGTAGCGAATCCGGTGCTCACGCCATAAACCATGTTATGTAAAACTGCCCGGGTTGTCCCATGCAGGGCACGCTCGGCAGGCATGTCAGAGCGACGGCTAATGGTAATTTCGGCGCCTTCCATGGCGATGTCCATCAACGGGGAAAATTCACGTTGAAGTTCGCCTTTGGGGCCTTTTACCTTAACCTGGTACCCTTTAATGTCTACCTGCACGCCAGCGGGGACAGTGATGGGCATGCGTCCTATACGAGACACGATACCACCTCCTTACCAAACTTTACAAAGGATTTCACCGCCCACGCCCAACTGGCGGGCACGTTGGCCGGTCATAACACCCTTGGGGGTCGAGAGAATGGCAACGCCCATTCCAGACAGCACCCAGGGGATCTCTTGTTTCTTGGTATAAACACGTCGTCCGGGGCGGCTGACGCGTACAAGACCAGTCAACACGGCTTTGCGCTCACGGCGCTCACCGGTATATTTAATCTTGATGCGCAACACTTTTTGCCCAGGCTTCTCAGAGTCTACAACTTCGAAACCATCAACAAAGCCTTCTTCCTTCAAAATCTTGGCAATTTCTGCTTTGACTTTCGAGGACGGCATCGCTACATTTGGCTGACCAATCATTACAGCGTTACGAATACGGGTCAACATATCAGCAATCGGATCAGAAACACTCATTCCAGCACCTCCACCCGGCTTACCAGGAAGATTTCACCACACCGGGGATTTTGCCTTCCAGGGCTAACTCACGGAAGCAAATCCGGCACAGGCCAAAGCGGCGAATGTAGCCGCGCGGACGTCCGCAGCGATTGCAGCGGTTTCGCACACGGGTCGGGTACTTTCGACGCATTTCACGATAGGTCATGCATTTCTTTGCCATAAGTTAGGCTTCCTTCCTGAAAGGCATTCCAAGCAACTTGAGCAACGCGCGGGCATGCTCGTCATTTTGGGCAGTCGTCACAATCGTAACTTCCATCCCGCGCAGTTTGTCAATTTTGTCATAGTCGATTTCGGGGAAAATCAACTGGTCACGCAGGCCCAGGGTGTAGTTCCCACGGCCATCAAACGAGTCCGGCGAAACACCACGAAAGTCGCGCACGCGGGGCAGGGCAACATTGAGCAGGCGGTCGAGGAACGACCACATGCGCTCACCGCGCAAGGTAACCTTGGCGCCAATGATACGGCCTTCGCGCAGCTTGAAATTCGCAATGCTTTTGCTGGCTTTGGTTTGAATGGGCTTCTGACCCGAAATGGTGGTCAAATCGCCCACAGCCGCTTCCAATGCCTTGGGGTTGTCCATCGCTTCGCCCAGGCCGATATTGATAACGACCTTCTGGATGCGCGGAATTTCCATGACATTCTCGTAAGAAAATGTCTTTTTCAAAGCCGGTGCGACTTCGTTCTGGTAACGTTCTTTAAATCGGTTCATTTCATCGCTCTCCTGTCCAGTGCCCGCTAATCAATCAGGGCCTGGCAGTTTTTGCATAGCCGGTGCGAGCCTTCTTCATCGCGGACAACGCCCACGCGCGAGGCTTTCTGGCACTTCGGACAAACAAGCATGACATTGGAAATCGAAACGGGCGCTTCCAATTTGATGCGGCCAGGATTGATGGTGCGACCCTGGCGGGTTTGCGTCTGGCGCTGGTGCTTGGTACGCAGGTTGACCCCTTGCACAACAACACGCCGTTCTTCAAGCAGGACGTTGATGACTTCCCCGCGCTGCCCTTTATCTTCCAGACGCCCGTTGATAACCTCAACGGTATCACCTTTTTTAATCTTTACCTTCATGGCGTCAACTCCAATACGACCTAGAGCACTTCAGGCGCCAGGGAAACAATCTTCATAAAGCCTCTTTCGCGCAGTTCGCGCGCAACAGGCCCGAAGATACGGCTGCCTTTAGGATTCTGTCCATCATTATCCAGGATAACGGCGGCATTATCATCAAAACGAATGTAAGAACCATCTTCGCGGCGCCATTCTTTGGCGCAGCGCACAATCACTGCCTTGACAATTTCACTCTTCTTGACCGCGCCTTGCGGGGCGGCAGATTTTACAGTTGCGACAACCACATCTCCAATTGAGCCATAACGGCGCTTGGAGCCGCCCAAGACATGGATAACCAGCAGTTCACGGGCGCCGCTGTTATCAGCGACTTTCATGCGAGATTCTTGCTGAATCATGCCTATACCTCCACGCCACTATCGGCGGTCTTGGTTTCGCGTTTGACGATTGACTCAACCACCCAGTGTTTCTCTTTGGAAAGCGGGCGGCTTTCGACAATCTGCACCTGGTCACCCACATGGCAACCGATTTCATCGTGCGCCTTGACACGCTTGCTCAGGCGAACGACTTTGCGATACAACGGGTGGCGGAAAGTACGTTTGATTTCCACAACCACCGTCTTTTGCATTTTGTTGCTGGTGACGACACCAGTCATACGACGACGTTCATTCATAACTAACCTTCCTGTTCCGCCAACTGTTTCTTCTGGTTCAAAATCGTCTCCATGCGGGCGATTTGGCGGCGAAGAACACGAAGGCGACTGGTATCTGTCAGTTGACCGGCAACCTGCTGGAAGCGCAAGCGCATCAATTCGTCACGCAGGTCGTCTGTCTTGGTAGCAATTTCTTCTACAGAAAGAGCACGGATTTCTTTTGCTTTCATTCCTTACTCTCCTGCGCCCGCATCATGGCGAGTGATGATTTTGGTCCTAATCGGGAACTTGTACTGGGCCATTTTGAGCGCACGCAAAGACTCTTCCTCAGACATTCCACCGATTTCGAACATAACCCTGCCGGGCTTGACCACGGCGACATAATACTCCACATTACCTTTACCCTTACCCATACGGGTTTCAGGAGGTCGATGGGTATACGGCTTGGCCGGGAAAATACGAATCCAGACCTTGCCACGGCGCTTCATTTCGCGGACGATGACACGACGGGCGGCTTCAATCTGGCGGGCTGTAATCCAGCCTGGCTCCAGAGCTTGCAGGCCCCATTCGCCAAAAGAAACCTCAGCGCCACGAAGGGCCTTGCCCTTCATACGACCGCGCATTTGCTTGCGCCATTTAACACGTTTCGGCATTAACATGGCTAAACCTCTTTCAGTAATGACAGCGATTGAACAAGCGGCGAAAAGTATCGCCTGTCGCCTGTTTTATTCGCTAACGTAAACACCTTCAGTCGACTCGGCTTTCTCTTCGACTTCCTGTTTCATCTCGCCTTTGAAGACCCAAACCTTGATGCCAATACGACCATAGGTGGTCAACGCTTCGGCACGGGAGAAGTCAATATCAGCGCGCAGAGTTTGGAGCGGCACACGGCCTTCACGCAGCCAGACGGTGCGGGCCATTTCAGCCCCGGCCAGGCGGCCAGAAACCTGAATCTTGATGCCTTCTGCGCCCTGGCGCATCGCCTGCTGAATGGCGCGCTTCATGGCGCGGCGGTAAGCGATGCGGCGCACCAACTGGTCAGCGATGTTACGCGCAATCAGGTAGGCATCGGTATCCGGGCTGGCAAGTTCCTTAATATCCAGGTCAACTTTCTTGCCAGCCAGTTCGGTCAAACCTTCACGAACTTTTTTGACGCCTTCGCCTTTGCGACCAATCAGGATGCCAGGCTTGGCGGTATGTACCGTTACCTTGATTTTGCCAGGGAAGCGTTCCACTTCTACACGCGAGACACCGGCCTTGGGCGCAATGTTCTGGACGAGTTCGCGGATAGCCATATCCTGTTTGAGTTGGTCACGATATTGAGCGCCTTCAGCAAACCAGCGGCCTTGCCAGCCTCGGGTTACAACCAGGCGAAATCCGATCGGATGTACTTTACGACCCATAATTATTCCGTACCTTTCCTAGGCCTCGCGTTCGCGCAAGACAACGGTGACATGCGACGAGCGGCGCAGCAACGGCTTGAAGCGGCCGCGCGCACCAAAGCGACGCCATTTGCGTGTCGGGGCTTCATCAGCAAAAATTGTGGCAACGAACAGGTCATCGCGGCTAATGCCGAAATTTTCCTCAGCGTTGGCAACGGCCGACTTCAACAACTTGAGCACCGGCTGCGCAGCGCCGTTCGGCACAAAGCGCAACATTTCAAGGGCAGTGTTGGCGTCTTTGCCGCGCACTAAATCAACCACAAGGCGGACTTTCTGGGCCGAAAAGGAGAGAAAGCGCAATTGAGCGCGAATATCAGCCATGGCTTACTTCCCTTTCGTAGACTTTTCCGAGACGTGACCGCGGTAGGTGCGCGTCGGGGCGAATTCGCCCAGGCGGTGACCAACCATATTCTCAGTGACATAAATCGGAACGTGGCGGCGGCCATCATGCACGGCAATGGTGTGTCCCACCATCTGCGGGAAAATGACGCTTGCCCGGCTCCAGGTGCGCAGCACCTTCTTCTCACCGCGCTGGTTCATCATCTCGATTTTTTTCAACAGTTTCGGGGCGATGAAAGGCCCCTTTTTGAGCGATCTCGACATAGTATCTACTCTCTTTTGCGTTACGCTTTAGCGGCTTTTCTTGCTGCGGCGCTTGACAATAAACTTGTCAGTCTGCTTGTTGCGGCGGGTCTTGTAACCGCGCGTGGGCTTGCCCCAGGGCGATTTCGGACCCGGCATACCAACGGGCTGGCGGCCTTCACCACCACCGTGGGGATGGTCGCGGGGAGACATGGCTGTACCACGCACCGTCGGGCGGATACCCAGGTGAATTTTGCGGCCAGCCTTACCGAGCTTGATGTTGCTGTGCTCAAGATTACCAACCTGGCCTACCGTCGCGTAGCAGGTCTGCAAAATCAGGCGAACTTCACCGGAGGGCATACGCACCTGGGCATACTCGCCTTCTTTGGCCAACAACTGGGCGGCAGTGCCAGCAGAACGAACCAACTGGCCGCCCTTGCCCTGCTTGACCTCAATGTTATGGACCATCGTACCGACAGGAATGCTGGAAATCGGCAGACTGTTGCCGGGGCGAATATCGGCCGAGGGGCCGGAGACCACCGTGTCGCCAACTTTCAGGCCAACAGGAGCCAGGATGTAGCGCTTTTCGCCATCGACATAGTACAACAACGCAAGTCGGGCCGTGCGGTTGGGGTCATACTCAATCGCGGCCACTCGGGCAGGCACATTGAGCTTGTTGCGCTTGAAATCGATAATACGCAGGAAGCGCTTGTGGCCACCACCCTGGTGACGGACGGTGATACGCCCGTACAGGTTGCGGCCGCCGGTCTTGCGCAGAGGCATAATCAGCGAACGTTCCGGCTCTGTCTTTGTGATCTCATCAAAAGAGTAGCCAGTCATGCCGCGCTGACCGGGGGTTGTGGGTTTATATTTCTTTACAGCCATTACTGCACTCCTTCAAAAATCGAGAGTGTCTGCCCCTCTGCAAGCGTCACAATGGCTTTCTTGTAACCGGGGCGACGAACCAGCAACCGGCGGTTGCGGCGGCGGCCACGCTTGGCAGGGGTATTGATAATATTGACATTCTTAACCTTGACGTCAAACAACTTTTCCACAGCATCCTTAACAAGGGTGCGGGTGGCGCTGCTCATAACCTCGAAGGCATACTGATTAAGCTTGTTCTGGTAATTGGTTTTTTCAGTCACCAATGGACGGCGTAAGACATCATAAATCGTCGTCATGGTCAACTCCTAACCTAAGTGAGCCGTCAGGACATCGATGGTCTGCACCGGCATGATAATCTTTTCGTAGCCGAGCAAATCACGGATGTTCAGATAACCGGCCATGAGAACTTTTGCGTTCGCAATGTTGTTGGTTGCGCGAACAACCACATCATACGAAGCGTTCTTCTCAGGGATAAGCACCAGGGTCTTGGCATCGCCAGCCAGGCTGTTTAGGGCCTTGACCATCAGTTTGGTCTTCGGCTCCGGCAGGGACAACTCATCCACGAGCACAATTCCGGCCTGGGCGGCCTTCACCGACAGGGCCGAGCGCAAAGCGGCGCGGCGCATCTTGAGAGGCATCTTCTGGGTGTACTTGCGCGGGTGCGGGGTATGGATACGTCCACCGCCAACCCATTGGGCGGCGCGGGTCGAACCCTGGCGAGCGCGGCCAGTGCCCTTCTGTTTCCAGGGCTTACGGCCACCGCCCGCAACTTCACCGCGGACCTTGGTGTCATGCGTACCGAGGCGAGCATTCGCCATCTGGCGAATAAATGCCTGGTGCATCAAATCTACATTTATCGGGGCTTCGAAGATGGCAGCGGGCAATTCGACCTGCTTGACCTTCTCGCCTTCCATATTGAAAACATCAACCTTCATAGCACATGCTCCCATTCATCGCGCTTACTGCTTGCGCGCTTCCTTGACAATTACCAGGCCGCCTTTAGGGCCAGGAACAGCGCCGTGAACGCCGATAAGGTTGCGTTCAGCATCCACCAGGACAACCTTAAGACTCTGAGCCGTTACACGCTCATCGCCCATGTGGCCCGCCCCACGCGCGCCTTTGTAGACACGACCCGGGGTAGTACCAGCCCCGCGGGAACCGGGAGCGCGATGACGGTCAGACTGACCGTGCGTCTTCGGGCCGCCGCGGAAGTGGTAACGCTTCACGCTGCCAGCAAAGCCCTTGCCCTTGCTCGTGCCTACGACATCAACACGTTCGCCAGGGGTAAACATATCTACCTTGACCACGTCGCCAACAGAAACGTCCAGATTGCTGGTACGGAACTCTCGCAGAAAACGCAGGGGGGGCAATTCAGTGGTCTTAAGGTGACCCAACTCACCGCCAGTCAAACGCTTGGGGTGAACTTCTGAAAAACCCAACTGCACCGCAGAGTAACCTTCCTTCTCTGGACGCCTAATCTGGGTAACATAGCAAGGCCCAGCTTCGATAAGAGTGACAGGATAAGCCGCACCTGTATCATCGAAGATCTGGGTCATACCAATCTTCTTACCTAGAAGCCCTTTCAACATACTCGGTTTTCTCCTTTATAAAGTTGTGGGACGAAGCACAGAAGTGCCAAAGTGCCCATCCTACGTCGAGACTGTCAGCCAGGGCTGTGGCTGCATCATCTCCGGGTAGCGCAGTCCGCGAATTTGCCGCGACACAAGTTTTTGTAGGTCTACGAACAGACCCGCGCTTGCGTTACCGTTTTAAGTCGGTTAGCCCTCTTGAGAGAAGACTAACCGACCTGTTTACTCTTCTACTAAATCTTGATTTCGATATCGACACCCGCAGGCAAATTGAGCCGCATCAGCATGTCAATCGTCTTCGAATCTGGGTCCAAAACGTCAATCAGACGATTGTGTGTGCGGATTTCAAAATGCTCGTGCGAATCCTTGTCGATAAATGCAGAGCGACGTATTGTAAACCGTTCTTTCTTGGTTGGCAAGGGTACGGGACCAACAACTTGGGCGCCAGAGCGCTCGGCGGTCTCGACAATGCGCTTGGCCGACTGGTCAAGTACGCGGTGGTCATACGCCTTGAGGCGAATGCGGATTTTCTGCTTCGACATCTCTCACCTATTCGATAATTTTGGTGATGACACCCGCGCCGACGGTCAGGCCGCCTTCACGAATGGCGAACTTGGAGCCCTGCTCCAGCGCGACCGGGATAATCAGTTCGACGGTCAGGTTGACGTTGTCACCAGGCATGACCATCTCGACACCTTCGGGCAGCGAAATGTTGCCGGTCACATCCATCGTGCGGATGTAGAACTGCGGGCGATAGCCGTTGAAGAACGCCTTGTGACGGCCGCCTTCTTCCTTCTTCAGCACATACACTTCCGCCAGGAACTTCTTGTGCGGGGTGATGCTCTTCGGCTTGGCCAGCACCTGGCCGCGCTCCACATCGGCGCGCTCGATACCGCGCAGCAGCAGGCCTACGTTGTCGCCAGCGCGACCTTCGTCAAGCAACTTGTGGAACATTTCCACACCGGTT
>Ga0208244_100977_pt1 | contig 19618 bp, 15 predicted proteins | sample SubbioCR12Aug_5A_FD_184828 | JGI IMG/M metagenome (GOLD analysis project Ga0208244, IMG submission 184828) | Serpentinite rock and fluid subsurface biosphere microbial communities from McLaughlin Reserve, California, USA - CR12Aug_5A (SPAdes) | ecosystem: Environmental > Terrestrial > Deep... | reverse complement strand
GAGCCGAACGACCCATGTTGTTCGGCTCCTCCGTTCGCCACTTTCCATATTCCTGAACTCCGCATATCCTCGAATATGCTGAGCTCAGCATATTCGAGGGGATGGGCAAAAATAGCCTAAACCCTATTCGTTATGCAAAGCTTTGCATAATACATAAAGGCCAGAAACGGACGTTTGTAGTTTCGTAGCGAGGGCTGCGTGTTATGTCCGGTTATCCACAAGATGGACTTACTGGCGTTTCAAAAACTTTTCCATCCTTTCGGTCTCTTCCCAACCAATCCTATCGGAGTCACACAGGAACTTGACCAAACGTTTGAAACTAACCCGATTGGCTTTATTATCGCAAGCACTAAAGTAGGCTTCCAAGTCGGCAACCTTAACACTGAGCAGGGAACGTGGCGGTATAGCCGATGACAATCTATCCTTAACAAATATTCTTATGTTGGCATGGTGCTCGTGCTGCATTTTTTCACTCAATCCTTCTTTAGCCAACCCTTTGTAAAAAGCGACCAGTATTTTTTGATTGCCATTGATAATAGCTTGGGTTAGGTCTGTGGCCTCTAACGAGGTAACGACCCCTCGTGATTCTTGAGCGTGACGCAACTGATTGTTGAGACTCTTGCGGATGCCGCTACCCAATCTTACTGGATAGGAATTAAGTAGGCTGTCAAAAATGATTTTATCGCCAAAAGGTAGCAACACTGCATCCACCAATATTGGCGGTGCGTAAGGCAGTATTTCGGGGATTGGCGAGACTAGGCCGATGACACCGTAAACAATTGGATTATCAGAGTCATTAAGGAAAAGACTGTATTTTTGCAAATGGCGCATGATAAAAAATCTAGCGGCAACACGACTTTTCCAACTTGCTGCCAATTCTAAATCTGCAGCTGATAAATGATCAGGGTTGCTGTCAATAAAGTCTTGCAACAGTCGGTCTGATGCCCACAAGGCATTTCGGATAACCGCTGCGTCTTGTTGATTAATATTGTCGTTTTCAAGCTGGCTTGGAAAGTCATTAAACAACTTCATCTGTTTGTTGACATAAGTCAATAATGGCCACCAAATACGATAAAACTGATCGCATTCGTCTGGTTGTAAATTCATGTCCGTTCCGTTTTTTAAGTTTTGCTGCATAATCTGCTTCAGGCGGATAGTTTTGTAGCTGTACAATGATTGGTCGATAATTTTTCGTGGGCTTTTCCAGCCTTCCTTGTTCGCTTATGATGATATTGAGTTTACACAAACATATAAAACTCTCATAGGAGTTTCGTTTCAGAGAGTGAGGTTTTGACCGGCCCTTTTGAACGATAATTTTGCTTTAAAATGTTTTTGGCTGACTGCTCGATCGATTGCTGAAAAAGCGTTTCTCGATAGCTGACGTCGATTTTGATGCGGTGTGACGGGCGTGTCTGGGCCATCGTCGGTCGGGGTAACTATCCAATTTCAATAGTTAAGGCATTCTTTGACTCAGTTGACTGTCCGTTATTCGGCGAACAATTTGACATTGTCACTGAGTCACTACGGTCAAAACCAGACTGCTGCCTATGATTTTGAGTGACAGCTTTTGAATGGGTAACTGCCTTTCAAGTTAGCCATGCATGCTTGATTGAAAGGCCTAACCCCGATTCCGTCAGCAATTCCCAATTTAAAACCTTACGCTTTCCTAGGTATTTGATTTTCATCATATAGCATGAACCGCATCAGATGCCTGTGTGGGGCGGGTTATTTAACCCGCCCAAATGTTTGAGGTTGCCGTCTAACATCGTCGAAACGTTCAGGCCGGGATTATGATCCCGTCCTGCTATAAATCCGGACAGTCTAACTGACCCGGTCTTCTCGAAGCCTGCGAGTTGCCAAAAGACCCAAGGCCGATAGCATGAACCACGCAGAGGCCGGTAACGGTACCACAGACGTGCTTATCAACATTGGTCACACTTTTAAGACCTTATTGACTGCTCCAAAACCTGACACATTTAAAGCATTATCAAAAGCATCCTGCTGGAACTGAAGGATTTGCGCCTGGGAAATACCGATGCGTTCAAAACCCGACGGAACGGTTATGGGAAGCTTCCCATAACCGTTCCGGTGTTTGCAAAACCCCCGGATCAAAATCTATAGCGGGCAATGGACAGGTACTCGCAATAACGGTGTAGTTGATGCTGCCTATTGTCCCCTTTTCTATGCGCTCTGACGGTTGCTGAAAGGCCCATAACCCTAGGTTGTCATCGTTTAGGTTTTGGCTGCTATTGAAGAATGCACGAACTGTAATGGGGCCCGACATGGGGCCTGCAGTCGAGTTTATCGTGATTCTGTAGCTCGGTGTATTCCCGTTGGGCTGTCCGACATCATCGGTATGAAGCGAGTCGAATCTCAAGGTTTCTGGATGCAGCGAACTGGGAGTAACGGGAAGCAGTGTATTCGACACGGCAGAGTCATAATCTACTGTTACGACGCCACCCGAGTTGCGAAAGCGAAACGCGTCAACATCGTGCCGTAAATTGTCAATAAACATGGTGGAAATTTGCAATAGCCGCATCGAATCAGCCTCGGCTGTCTGCATCGGATCAGGAATAACACCTTCCGTAAACTCAAACGTTCCCGCTACATTGAGCATGGTTGCTTGGTCGCTCGGCTCATTCAGAGTCAGTGTCCAGGCGAGATTCATAATTCGATTGGTTTTTGTGCTGTCATGCGAAAGCTTCGAGTTCGAGGCCGTAATCTTGATCAAGAGACTGTTCGTGCCATCCTGGTTAATTTGAGACGTATTAATAGCTACGCGTTGGATCTGGGGATGAAAAAAGAGCGTTTTATTTGAGAACGAAGTTGAAGTGCCGGAGATGGCTGGGCCGAGGACAAGGCTCTGACCGAACGGTAATGGAGGTAGGGGATCGGCTCCCGCCTTCAACCGCAGATAACCGGAAGAATAAAGGGCTAGGACCTGCGGAAATCGGTCAGTATTGGGCACATGCCTCGCAAAGGTTAAAAGCTTGGTTGTCCCCATTGGTTTGCCATCAATCAAGACCTCGAAGGGGGCTTCTGGGATACGCTTCCGCAGTCTTTTTATGACCCACACGCAGCTACAGTTCATCATCGTCATAAGTCTTTAACACTTCTTCCTGGGTAATCCCCAAATATCCGCATAGAGTTGGCCAAACTTGTTAGCCAGAACGGCGTTCATCATGGCAATTTCAGCTTTATTGGCGGCGTCGACAGCGTTCATTCTCTGTGCTCTTTTTTTATTAACTTGAATATATGTTACATAAAGTAGCAGTGGAGCTTAACAAAGTAAAATAAATCAGATACATACTAAGTAACACAATACAATTATGTTACTTAGAAGATGTTTATCAGTGAGCAAACAAAACCACCTCCGGTTTTGATTCGGATTTTCGCTAAGGAGAAACAGACAAGGAACAGCATCTTGACTGCTTCTTTTGAGCTTCGCGATCTATTGGTAGCACGACTATTGTCCAGTGAATTTGGCCTCAATCGCTTGTTGTGTGAATTCTGGCTATCGTTTTTTCAGCGTAAAGGGCCGCTGCGCTATAAAGCATTCCTTGACTCTGAAAAAAGCCTACTGCCTAGGAGCCTGTTCGAGAACTCGACATCAGAACTTGTATTCTCGGACAGGCTCCTAGAGAATCCCACAGCGATTCGAGGGCATCTTCACCAGCCAGGCCTGTTTGTTTAAGCCTTCATTCAAGGTGCGGCTAACGCCGACTGATTTAAAATGAGAACCGAACTTTGGTTCTCAAACTCTCTATGACAACTCAAGCAAGGGCATCGAGGGGAGGGAAGCTCACAAGTGTAGGTTTTTAAAAAGAGAGTGACAAGACATGGAGTTGCGGTATTTCGAATACGCCTGCGCACGGACCCACTCAGTAGTCGTCCGTATTTTTATTAGAAATACGTCATGTTAAAGTTTCAACACCAACCCTGCAATTTTGGTGTTATTAGCCGTCTTACAAAAAAAATAAAGTCTGGAAGACCCGGAGACGACTACCGACACCCTATCGTCAAGCCGCGGGTTGGTCGCACAAAATCGCGAGGCTAACCTACGCTCTAATGGAAATGCGCTCGACTGTCGCTCAGCACTGAACGGTTGTCAAATCCGTTGATATTTCAAATCTCGAGGTGATCTATGTCCAACTTGCCCGCAAAATCCAAAATCCGCCTGATATTGTTAGCGGAAAACGAAAGAGTAAAAAAGTACTAAAAATTTATGTGGTTATGATGAATTCAGTCTGGTCGGATAAAGTTAAAGTTCAGATAGTGCATGTCACTGGAGCGGGGCTATGTGCCCCTTCATCATATTTAGTGCTTGACCGGAAATCAATTAAATATATACATATCAATATGTTATAATTATTTTGCAGCAAGAAGATATGCTGTTCCGACACCGATTTTGCCATATTTTCGGCAAAAATCGGCCAGAAAACGTCCAAAAGCCAAAATCTTCGTTCGCCGAAATCGTATGCGTACTGTAATTCAGCCACAACTCAAACTCGGGGAAACCGATATTGCCGCTATCGTCCTTGATCCCAAATCGCGCGATGACATCCCCCAATTACTGCGTGGGCTGCAATACATTTATACCGACATCGACTTGCGGCAGCGGGTATTTGACCTTCTGGAAGAGATGATGCCTGACCGTGCGGATGGCAAAGGCAAGACGAGCAACAAAACCGGACGGCCCGGCATGGCTCAATGGAAGATACTGGTATTGGGCGTACTCCGCTTGAGCCTCAATGCCGATTACGACCGAATTCAAGAGTTAGCCAACCAACACAAGTCGATCCGGCAAATGCTCGGGCATAGCGACTGGCTGGACGAACACCGCTATGAATTGCAAACGATTCGGGACAACGTCGCCTTGTTTACCCCCGATCTCCTGGACCGCATCAATCAGGAAGTGGTTAACGCGGGGCACCAACGCTTACAAAAAAATACCGATCCCGTCAAAGGCACCAGCGAAGCGCTGAAAACCCGCGCTGATTCCTCTGTCGTCAAAACCCACGTGCACTTTCCTACCGACATCAACTTGCTGTGGGATGCGGTTCGCAAAGCCCTTCAAACCTGTGCGGTACTCTGCGAAGCCCTGGATTTAACCGAATGGCGGCAAAGCGCCTATCACTTGCGCGGTTTCAAGAAAAGCTATCGCCTGATACAAAAGCTCAAGCACTCCACCTCGCAAGATGAAGACAAGCGGCAAGCCAAGCAAGACGAAATCAAAGCCGCCCATGAAACTTACCTTGACCAAGCCGAAATCTACGTGCAACGCGCCCAGGCAACCCGGCAATGTCTGAACCAAGTGCATGCCCTCCCGGCGGCGATGCTGGCAGATCTCGACGGCTATTTGACGTATGCCGAGCGGCTAATGGACCAGATTCGCCGGCGCGTACTGCAAGGCGAAACCATTCCGCATAGCGAAAAAGTATTTTCCATTTTTCAGCCACATACCGAATGGATCAGCAAAGGCAAAGCCGGCGTGCCGGTCGAGTTGGGCTTGCGGGTAGCGATCGTCGAAGATCAACACCGCTTTATCCTGCATCATCAGGTCATGGAAAAAACCACCGACGATAAAGTCGCCGTGACTTTGGTCGAACAAACCCAAACCCGCTTTCCCGCAGTAAAGGCTATGAGCTTTGACAAGGGCTTTCACAGCCCGGCGAATCAGGCCGCTCTCAAACAGCAGCTGGACACCGTTGTACTCCCTAAAAAAGGCCGCCTGTCCGAAGCCGACAAAGCCCGCGAATCCGACCCGGAATTTGTCCGCCTGCGCCGTCAACACTCAGCGGTCGAATCGGCGATCAATGCGTTGGGCGTTCATGGTCTGGACAAATGCCCGGATCATGGTCTCGACGGTTTCAAACGCTACGTGGCGTTGGCCATCGTGGCGCGCAATATTCAGCGCTTAGGCGCCATTCTCCGCGCGCAAGAACAACAAGAAGCCGACCGACGACGAGGCCCGTACAAAAAAGCGGCCTAAAGACACGGCGATTGGCGAAAAAACCCAAAAGCGCACAGGCAAGACGCGTCCAAAATTCGCCGGAAATGGCTGATTGGCATCATTTGGACGCGCTCAGCAGGGTATGTCGCTTGACCATGACGAAAAATTGGCTGTAGCCATGCTCGGAGACCCGGCGGGATTTTGAAAAAACGAGTTTTCTTTCAGGCACTATTTAAGCTTTCTCGGGCCGAGACCGGTTTGCTTCATGTTATCTTGCTTTTGCTTCAAAAAATCACATTTGACTAACTGCATAGAAGTTGACAGCGGTCAGTCCGATCAACGTTACCTTCAATGAGCGAAGGGGGTCGGTTTTTGCCCGCTAAGTCAATGGTTTTTTGCTCATTGCACTGACGGTTGTCGTTATCATTGCTAAATTCACGGATAAATCCCATGAAAACTTTAGAGCCTTTTGTTGATGAGCACCCAAACGTTTAGAAACCCGCTGACACTGCCTCAATAAAAAAGAAAGAGGCGGAACTTCATTGGTATGGTAGAGGCCGCCTCCTTTTCGATAAGCTGAATTACGAGTAATTTGGCTTATTTGTTCAGTTCCTTATGACCATGGATTGGCCATTTTCCGGCCGAAGGTTTGGCCGCATCTTCAGCGGCCGGAGCCAATTCCGCTTTAGGTTGAGCGGCCTTGATGTGTTCCACGGCTTCTTCGGCAGAAGGTGTGGCCATGTCTGCGTGATCCAGTTTACCGTGTTCGATCGAATATTCCAGAACCTTGACCGCGGCTTCCAAATGAATTTTTTCCTCACCTTCCGCCGTTTCCAGCGCTTTCAATGTATGCTCTAGGGCCGCTTCGGCATGTTCGACCAGAATCGAAGCATGACCCAGCTTGCCGTGTTCGGCGGCGGCATGAGCCTGTTCTAATGCCACTGCAGTATGATCTTCGGCCAACACCAACTGGCTGACCCCTAATAACAATCCGATGGTTATTGTTTTCAATAGCTTCATAGTGAATACCCTCTTTATGATGTCGTTATAGTAAATTTTTTGAACGTAAACGTTTCAGTTTACCGATGTCACTGAGACAGAGAAGTACGGATAACATCGGCGTAATCTTCATCAAACCGGTATCCCCTTCACCCGTTTTTCAGCGTCTTGTGACTCATGCCGGTAGGCAACGCGACCACCTGTCCGAGATACTGAACATCCTCTGCACGCAGGGCCCGTATGAGTACTATTCATGAAGATGCGGGTGACTTCGGATGCTGCCCCGACAAGCCTTGTCTTCTCCATCCGCTACAGAGGCCCCCGCCTAGACACCAAAGCTAACGATCAACCCAACCGCCGAAGTGAGTAGCGCCGGGATCGTCAGTTCAGCAACGGCCCGGGCCAAAAAGCCGTGTGCGGTGTCACGGAAGTAGACCTCGTCCGTAGGCACCGCAACTCACTTTATTCTCAGCCTGCCCGGCTAGGTACTCCCCCTTCCCGAAGCAATGGGTTGCGTGAAAGTCAACCACAGGATAGACGAGACACCGAAAGTTGTTGCGCTAACGCCGCTATCAGCCCAGGATGATACCGGGGACAGACCCAAATCCAACATCAAAAGAATTAACGCTAGGGCGGCGGCTGTAGCTTCAGCCAAGATAGCGTTCCACGACACTGCGCTTGCTGAAGTTTGTAAAGATATTGCGCATTCATCAGCGGTTGAGTTAGTAGAAAGGGTCATAAAGAGTCTCCATTCAGTTATGGGCGAAAATTATTAAATGAATTGCCAGTCTAGTCTGTACGCTATCCAACACTCGTCTGAACAAGTTGATGCTTCAGAAGTCGATCGACATGCGTACAATACAAGAGTGACTCGGGCACTCCTTCTCATTCAACGAATAACACTAACTACAAACGGCATCCTCTTTATCCGCTGCTGCTCTGTAAAATGGGTTTTCGCACAGGGTAATCCGTGTGATAGTCTAGCGACTGCTCATCAGACAGCTTAATAGAAAGCCGCCTCCGACAACCATCCTGACACTGAGGGCTTGTTACTTTGGGCCTATTATTCCGCGCAGATCTTCTTTTTTGGGCCCGGGTTTACCCGCCAGTTTGCTTTGCGGTTTGGCAGTCTGAGTCCGCGCGACTGATCTGCTTACCAAGGAACCTAAAGCCAAGTAAAAAAATCCTCGTTTGGCATGGGCGGCATTTACTCAGCGAGAATAGCAATGCGAAAACCAAAATAAGTACTCAGACTCAGCTATAACGCCGGACGCAGCATTCTAAAAATCAGAGTTTTGAAAGTAAATGTGGATAGCTGCGGTAACTTTCAGAGCTTAACAACTCCGCATTACCCGTCTAATTTACCTGACATTTTTTTCGGTATCCGGTTGGCTGTGCGCTTCTTGATAATCCACAAATGGCGTACCCTCAAAAAATTCGCCAAGGACACACACGGGTCCTTGGCGTAAGTTTTAGCCATTTAATTGATTAATCAACGCAGCCAATTCATTTTGACCGGCAGAATCCAGTGGTAGCAAAGGCTTACGCGGAACACCTGCGTCAAATCCGCGTAATTGCAGGCCGGCTTTGATCGTCGTAGGTAAACCACCCTTAAGAATAAATTGCAGCAATGGAAGCTGTTTGTAAAATACTTCGCGCGCCTGCTTTAAATCACCCGCCAGGCTCGCCTCATAGAGCTTCAGCGGCCAGGCAGGAATCAGGTTGGGCGCAGCCGTGCACCAACCGGCAGCGCCTGCGGCAAAAGCTTCCAGTGCCAAGGGATTACTACCGTTATAGAAGGGGATTTCTTCATTGGAAAGCTGGGAGATTCGATGCATGCGTTGAATATCGCCAGAACTTTCCTTAACCATGGTCACGTTATCAATCTCCTTGATGATGTGCACGATTAACTCGGGAGACAAATCCAGACCGCTGGTAGCCGGGTTGTTATAGAGCATCACGGGAATGCCGATAGCCTCGCTGATTGCAGCGTAATGCTGAAAAATTTCCCGTTCCGTCAGTTTCCAATAAGAAATAGGTAAAACCATTACCGCGTCTGCACCCACTTTTTCGGCAAACTTTGCTCGGCGCACTGCGTTTTGAGTAGTCAGATCGGATATCCCAACCACTGTCGGTACTCGTTTCGCGACTTGTTTTACCGAGGCTTCCGCCACCGTATTCCATTCCTCATCGTTCAGGTACGCACTCTCGCCAGTGCTGCCCAATGGAGCAATTGCATGAGAGCCATCCTGGATAAGACGATCAATTAATTGCCCTAGCGTTTTAATATCAACGCCATTATCTTCTGCAAAAAAAGGTGTGATGGGATAAGAGATGATACCCTTGAACAGAGTTTTTGACATGACTTTAAGTCCTTGTAATGAGTGAAACAATGATCACCATATAAATATATTTTGGCTAAATGGCTTACGAAATATTTAACTTAGGCAATCGGGATGGGCCCGCAGGGCACGGCGGGCATAATACGCAAATGCGGTCTGATTGCGTTTTGCGGTGGAGATCCAGTCATGTGCCTCAGTGCCCAATTTTTGCGGGATGGGTTTAATATCGCCGGAAGCCATAGCCAGCAGTTGCATTTTGGCGGCGCGCTCAAACAGCACGGCGAGTACGCAAGCTTCTTCGACGGTTGTGCCCACGACCAATTGACCATGATGCGACAACAACAGGGCACGTTTGTCACCGATGGCGGCCGAAATTATCTCGCCTTCCTCATTGCCCACCGGGATGCCCGGCCAGTCTTTGAGAAAGGCACAATCGTCATACAAGGGACAGGTATCCATATGCGATACCACCAACGGTATCTCCAGCATAGATAGCGTAGCAATATGAAGCGGGTGAGTGTGTATGATGCAATTAACATCAGGGCGCGCTCGATATACCCAGCTATGAAAACGATTGGCTGGATTGGCCATACCCGAGCCGCCAATCACATTCAAATCCTCATCCACCAGCACCAGGTTAAACGGCGTAATTTCATCAAAACCCAAACCGAAGGGTTGCGTGTAATAAGTGCCCGGATTCTCGGCTCTGGCGGTGATTTGTCCTGCCAAGCCGGAATCATGACCTCCATCGAAAAGAATGCGACAAGTGAGCGCCAGTTTTTCTCGTGGACTCCATGAATTATCCGCGAGTACCTGTTGCATCTGCTGATGTGCCTTAGCTATAAGCTCGGATTTTTCAATGTGAAATGTATCAGCCATAATTTTCCTCTTTGTATTTTAATAATCCCTGTGGAGGTTTCCTCAGTGATAATCTTGGAATAAATACTAAAGGCCTATTGGTCTAGTTACAACCTCCAGAATTACAAACCTTACTGGTCCAGATGAGGGCTATGTCGCACTCAGGGTGCGTTTGAGACGTTGAATGCCTTCTGCCAATTCAAGCTGGTTCAGGCTGGCAAAGCCTAGTCTGATGGCTTGCGTAGCCTCATTAGCGTCAGTAAAAAGTGAGCCCGGCATAATGCGCACCTTTTGTGCCAAGGCGCGTTCGGCCAGGTTGTTGAAAGTGAAGGGCTGTTTGAGCCGCAGCCAAAACGCTAAACCACCGGACGGTAATTTAAAATCAACCAGTGAACTCAGCTCGTGATGAATCAATTGGTCCAGCGTAGCTCGCCGTTCGCTATAAATTTTGAAGGTTCTTCTAATATGGCGCTTGATTTCCCCGCTATCCATCAACTCGGCTATCGCCAGTTCGGTGACCGAATTACCTTGGCGATCTATCAGCATGATTTCAGCTGCACAACGATCTATAAAAGCGGTCGACGCAACCAGATAGCCAATACGTAAACCGGGTGCCAGAACTTTGGATAACGAGCCGACATAAATGACTCGTTCTGCACGATCCGTACTCGCCAGTGGAAATACCGGATGGTGTAAAAAATGAAACTCGTGGTCATAATCATCTTCAACAATGACAAAGTCATATTGCTCTGCCAGCATCAGCAGCTTGAGCCTGCGCTCTGCCGTCATCATCACGGTCGTAGGGAATTGATGATGTGGCGTGACATAGACTGCACGTATCGCTTGTTGTTTGCACAACTGTTCCAGCTCCTCCACATTAATGCCGCATTCATCCTGCCCCACACTCAACACTTTGGCACCACAAGATTTGAACGCCTCGCGTGCTGGCGGATAAGTCAGATGCTCGACGACAATGCAGTCATTGATCTGCGTCAGGATACGTGCCGCCAAAAAAATGCCCATCTGACTGCCGCGCACCAAACAAATGTGGTCAATTCCCACATGCAAGCCTCGCTCCATATTGAGCATGGCGGCAATTGATTTACGTAGAGCCAGTGTACCTTTGGGGTCATCATAACCCAAACGATTAGCTCTTGCGGATACCACCAGCGCATGACGAAAGGCTCTGGAAAGCACTTCAAACGGAATCAGCCGAGTATCAGGAATACCGTCATTGAAATCTATGACATTTCCAAATGAAGAGGCCGCTTTTATTGCAGTCGATGGTGTAAAAGCCACGGTTTCAGTATGTGAGGTTTCCGCAACATGGCCTGATGGATGATTGGCCGGGAGCAACAAACTGGGCAGATTAGCCGAAACAAAGGTGCCGCGGCGATTTTCAGTAGACAACCAACCTTGCGCCACCAGTTCATCGTAGGCTTGCACGATAGTTTTTCTGTTGACTTTCAAACTATCGGCCAGTTCTCGGCTTCCCGGCATCATGGTGGAAGGCGGTAATCGCCCCAGTTGAATTTCTGCAATGATTTTTTGCGTTATTTGGAGATAAACGGCAAGACCAGAGGTCTTGCTGAAATCCATTTTCAGGCTCCACGAGCGCAGCATGTTGATTCAATCCCTAAGCAGGTGTCAATAATTCGATAAGCAGAGACTTGTGTTGAGTCTGTCAGCCTGGACTTCAATCTCATCCCGGATTCCAACTAGATTGAGCAGAGTTGTAAAACCAAACATGAAAGCTCCTCTGTGCATAGATAGAGATGGCTACGTCGAGTAAATTCAGCCCGGAAAGTTCCGAAATAATGCGCAGCATTGCAGGCGACTGAAAAGCCAGAAAGATGGCCCCGGTCAGGCGAGCGGCTGTCAAGGTTTTGCCATGGGTAGGAATTTTAACGCTAATTAAAAGCATATCCATTTCTCCCAACAAACAGAAATAAAGTAGAGGGAAGTGCGCGCTGTTATGGCTGCATATTCTAACCCAAACCCTGGGAAGAGCTTACGCTAGTTGCGATTCATTGAAATAGGTAATTTTCAACCCATGCGACAACTACGTTGACTTTTACCGGTATTAGTATTTGGTAAGAAAGTCATAATGAGTGGATTCGCAACAGTATCAAGAACGTGCATCAGCGGTCTTGATCGCTTCGGTGATGCCTCAAATGGCTGCTTTGTAGACCTCCAGTTTCCAGAATCTGGATTTGGCTGACTGACCGGTATTGAGATTGGCTTGTTGAAACTGCTGAAAAACAGATATGCGCTAGCCTTTTGAACATTAAACTTGCGGAATAGGTTATCAGATGGTTGCCTAATTTGTTAACATTCAAGCTCACTATCCAAGGTAATTAATCATAAGTAAACCCCCAGCTCTGCTGGGGGACTAACAAAGTTTGACAATTACGGAAATCATCGAGAGTTTCCCCATCCGTGAACCGCCTAAAGTTCAAAAAGATAAGGAAACAAACGATGAATTCACCAGAAAGTTTAAAGCATACAGGTATGCAGGACGAATAAAGAACTTCGCTAGCCAGAAATTCTGGGCAAGTGGGGTATGTTTCAACAGTAGGTAGGGATGAGGAAACGGTAAGAAATTACATCAAGGACCGAGAAGAAGAGGACAAGCGAATAGATCAACTCGATTTATTTTAAGGCGCCACCACCTTTAGGTGGTCCATAAATTAACCCGCTTTGAGCGGTTCACATTTTCAAGCCTCCGGCTCTGCCGGAGGTTTTTGACTGAGGCCCCATACGTGAAAGAGAAATCCAGGAACAAGCTAGACAGTGAATCGATAAAAATCATTGAAGCTAAACATCACGATCCTTTTTCTGTTTTGGGTCGCCACCCACACGACAAGCTAATCAATGTTAAGGTTTATTTGCCGTACGCGGAATCGGTCCGTTTTGCTAACGATGGCCCCGACATACCGCGCATAATTGGATCGGACTTTTTTGAATATACCGCTCAACCAAACGAATTACCCGAGCATTATCAATTAGTCTGGATCGATAAAGACGGCAGTCAACACACGAATTACGATCCTTATGACTTCGGCGTCCAATTGCCAGAATTTGATCGGCATTTGTTTGCAGAGGGCAAACACTGGCACATTTACCAGAAAATGGGCGCGCATCAGCATACTGTTGACACTATCGAGGGCGTTTTATTTACCGTCTGGGCACCCAACGCCGGACGAGTCAGCGTAATCGGCGACTTTAATCGCTGGGATGGGCGTTGCAATCCCATGCGCAGCTTGGGCGGCAGTGGTATTTGGGAACTTTTTATCCCGGGACTTAGCGCAGGTTGTTTATACAAATTTGAAATCTTAAACCGGCAAAGCAATCACGTGCTGGTGAAAACAGACCCGTATGGACAACAGTTTGAGTTGCGCCCCAATACCTCATCTGTTGTGGTGCAAGATAGCGCCTACCCCTGGCAAGATCAGCAGTGGATGTCAAGTCGAAGCAGTCATGACTGGCTGCATGAACCCATGTCTATTTATGAAGTTCATCTGGGCTCTTGGAAACGCGACGCACAAGGCAATTTTCTAAGCTATCGCGACCTCGCTGTTGAGTTGGTTGAGTATGTAAAAATGCTCGGTTTTACCCATATAGAACTCATGCCCATTACCGAACATCCCCTGGATGTCTCCTGGGGCTACCAAACCACGGGTTACTTTGCGCCCACCCGTCGTCACGGTTCACCGGATGATTTTCGTTATTTTATGGATACCTGTCACCAGCATAATATCGGCGTTATTCTGGACTGGGTACCCGCCCATTTCCCCAAAGATTCCTTTGCGCTGGCGGGTTTTGACGGCAGCGCTCTTTACGAACATGAAGACCCCAGGAAAGGCGAGCACAGAGACTGGGGTACGTTAATCTATAATTATGGCCGTAATGAGGTAAGAAATTTTCTACTGGCCAGTGCCGTCTTTTGGATGGAAGAATTTCATCTTGACGGTTTACGAGTGGATGCCGTCGCTTCGATGCTTTACCTGGATTACTCACGTGAAGAGAATGACTGGCTTCCCAACATCTACGGTGGTAATGAAAATCTTGAGGCGATCGCTTTTTTTAGAGAACTGAACTCGGTTACCCATGAGCAGTTTCCTGGAACGGTAATGATGGCCGAAGAATCAACCGCGTGGCCGGGGGTTACCCGACCTACTTGGGTCGGAGGACTGGGGTTTTCCATGAAATGGAATATGGGCTGGATGAATGACATTCTCGCTTATATGAGCGTGGATCCAGTCTACAGACGCTTTCATCATGACCAACTGACCTTTGGTATGCTTTACGCTTTTACTGAAAACTTCACGTTACCTTTTTCACATGACGAAGTCGTGCATGGCAAAGGGGCACTTGTCAATAAAATGCCTGGTGATGAATGGCAACGGTTTGCCAATCTACGTCTACTTTATACGTTGATGTTTACTTATCCAGGTAAAAAGCTGCTGTTCATGGGGTGTGAGTTTGGTCAGGGTACACAATGGAATTCTGATCAGTCGCTGGACTGGTATGTGGTGGATTACCCGCATCATAAAGGCATCCAGACCCTGATAAAAGCGTTAAACCATGTTTACAAGGTACAGCCAGCCTTGTTCAAACAGGACTTTGTTTACCAGGGCTTTGAATGGATTGACTGCCATGATGTCGAGCAATCCGTCATCAGTTATCGCCGTAAAGGTGATAATCAGGAGCTGATCGTCGTGCTCAATTTTACCCCGGTAGTCAGAGAGAATTACCGCATAGGCGTACCCGAAGCCGGCACCTATCATGAGATTTTTAATTCCGATTCATGTTTGTATGATGGCAGCAATATTACCAATGGCCAGGTAGTTTCTGAACCGATACCCTGGATGCACCAAGCCCACTCGATCAATCTGACCTTGCCGCCCTTGGCTGGAATTATTTTGAAAATAGAACTGACGTAAAACGGATGATGCAAACAAGACTGTTTGTTTGCAGTACTGGGGATTCATTGTGAATAAGGGGCGTTTCCTTTTTGGTCACTATGAAGTGCCTGATAATGGGGTTTGAGGTCCAAAGGTGCGTTACGTACCTTTATGCAGAATAACCCCATCAACCACTTTGAACAAGGGATCAAAGAATGCCTCTGTAGCCTGCTCAAAAGTTATTCCATCATGTTTCTTAGGATTAGCCGCTGCTTTACGACCATTCCACGCAAAGGTGATGCCTTTTTTTCAAAGTGGATATCCATTAAGCAACTTTAAGTAATATATGTACATTGTTAATACATTATTGGAGCGATTAATTCACAACGAAGAAATTTTTTAAAAGTACAAGTAACACTAATTTTCAATTGGTTTTTGGAAAGCTTGATGCAAAACGGCATTGAATATTTGGCACTAATCAGCACCGTTTTTTCAATTAAGAAAAACCAGACGGCATTAAAAACAATCAAATAGCGATTAATAATTTCTAAACTTTGACGCTCTTTTCTTGTAAAACTGGAAAGTTTTCAACGCCTTTTTGCATGCTCTGCTTTGGCTTCAGGCATCATCGCCAATATATCGCCGCCGGGATGGATGTTGCAATCAACCCGGAATTTCGGCGCTACGCTGCGATTAAAGTGCTTCTTGACGCTTTAGAGCAGTGAAAATAAGTTGAATCTGCCGCATTAGGCTCACACCAATAAGTTCGATGACGACACTATACCGAAAGGCGCTTTTAAGCCAAAGCCATCAATAATAAAGATCTTCCCAAAGAAATACTAATCATCAAGATAACAGGATGAGCAGTCAATCTTGACATGCTCCTTAGTCTATATAGAATCATTTTATTACCTGCGCTTGAGCCTTTATACTGAAGTAGCGACCAAGCATTCTGAATAACTGGTATTTTAAAAGCGAAACTCACACCTCCACTTCACCAGCATTACTTAAACAAACAGAGAGAAATAACATTGAGTACTTTAACCAAGCTTGTACTTGGTATGATGGGCCAGTTGCGACCCCTATGTGTAGTAACCAACTATGTGTATATGCAGTATTACCGTTGAGGTCCGCCCAATAGAGCTGTCGCTTGGTGCGAACCTCAACTACACATAATTACAGCGCCTGAAGAAACTGTATCAATGCATCGTCATCAGGATGGTAGCGGCAATTTATAGTTTCCGGTGATTGGAGTCTCTCCAGCGCTTTATTCTTCATCGCCAAGTCGGCCTCAACATACCGATGGGTAGTGGTGGTACTTTCATGTCCCAGCCATAAGGCAATCACGTTAAACGCCACGCCAGACTGCAACAGATGCATGGCTGTCGTATGACGGATGGTGTGAGGCGATATCTTTCGCTTGGAAAGACTGCCCATTGTTTGGGCTGCATGCTCGACTGCGAGATTAAGTCGCTGCGTGACGTTAAATCGTGACATTGCTAGGCCATCTCGATTAGGTAACAGAGGGGAATCAACGCTTAACGTCGGGTTGTGCTTTAGCCAAGCTCTGATTTCCTGAACTGTGCTTTTCCATAAAGGTGTCGAGCGTTGCTTGCGTCCCTTACCACGCAAGTGGACACAGGCCGATTCACTCAAGATGACATCGCCAACCTTGACGCCAATGATTTCGGAAACGCGCGCGCCGGTGTTGTAAAGCAGAGTCAACAATAGATGGTCGCGCTGGGATGTCCAGGTTTCACCGGGTTGGCCCAATATGGCTAACATCTCCTCGCGGCTCAGAAAACCCAGCATGGGTCGTTCGAACCGTTTCATGGGGATACCCAGCGCCTGTTCAATTACGAAAAATGACGATACGTCGCGTCGGGCGGCGAATTTCAAAAATGCGCGTAAGGCTGTCAGCCTCAAGTTCCGGCTACGCACGGTGTTGTGGCGTTGCAGTTCCAAGTGGTCCAGGAAGGCCAGGATCAAATCCGGGGTAATATCGGCCAATTTCACTGCCGTTGGCATTTTCCCCAGGCGATGCTGGGTGAAATCCAGGAATAGCAGCATGGCATCCCGATACGAGGCAATCGTGCGCGGACTCATGGCGCGTTGATTGACCAGATATTCGGTAAAAAACTGCTGGACCAAAGCCGAGAAGGAGACTGGATGGGGTGCTGTGGCTTCAGTCATGACACACCTCCGGTAACTGCGCAAAGGCTTCAAACCGATTGGCTGCCACGGCCATCAGCTCGGGAATACCCGTCATATACCAGTAAGTATTGGTGACCATGGCATGCCCGACATAAGTGGATAAAGCCAGCATCTGTCGGTCGACATCCATGCCTTGTGCCTGCCATAGCAGTATGCGGCGAACAACAAACGTATGGCGCAAGTCGTGAATGCGCGGACCATGATGGGCACCGCGATTGATCCAGCCCAATTGCTCACGTAATTGGATAAACACCCGATGAACCTGCCGAGAATCCAGTTTATGCCCGAGGAGTCGTCCCCGCGTACTGATAAAAAATGGCGTATCGTCCGTGACAGGGATATGGATGTCGCGTTGCGACCGATACTGTTTAAGCGCCTCTACCGTACTGGGATGAAGCGGTACATAGCGCGATTTGGCAAACTTGGTTTGCCGTATGGCAAGCATGCCAGTCTTTAAGTCGACATCAGAATCCAGTAAATGCAAGGCTTCGGAAATTCGCAGCCCCGTCGACGCGAGTAACCCGAACAATGTCTCGTAGGTAGCACCCCGCAAGCCTTGAATAAAGGAATCCAGGTTATGCGCGGCGGCCAGCAAATCGATGATCTCCTGCTCAGTATAAATATGCGGAGCCAAGCGCTGGCCGACTCGGCCAAAGATGCTGTCATCAGGTACCTCGGTGCGCGGTTCAAATTGTTGTAGGTAGCGGCAAAAGGAACGCAGATTCTTCAGTCGCCTGGCCCATGTGGCAGGATCATCGCTATGACCCTGGTCTTGCCGTGCCCAGTCTGCCATCAGCTCGACGGTTAGCGGTTCTTGGCTATTCAGGGCATCAATGTAGCGTGCAAAACTGAGTACGGCATAGCCTGGGTTGCGTAAACCAAAGCCTAGTTGCCGCCGTTCGCTCAAATAATTTTCGGCATGGGTGGTCATCGTGATAGATGTATTCATGACACAACCCCAGGCCAAGGCAAGGCGACCGTTGCCAGGTTCTGGCTGTCGAGTTTGGCATACACCAGCGTGGTATTGAGCGAGCGATGCCGTAAAACATCCGCGACTTCTTTGAGAGAACTGCCACTCTCCAGGAGTCTGCTAGCCATGGTATGCCGCAGAAGGTGCGACCGTGTATAGGGTAGTCCTGCTCTGGCATAAGCCTGGCGAATCGACTTTCGGATCAAATCAGGGCCAACGGGCTGATCGCGTGGCGCTATGTTACGCACGAACACCGCACGATTGCTGGTGGGTGGTCGTTCATACTTCAGGTAATCGGCAATCGCTTGACCGGTGGCGGCTGGTAAGGGCATGACAGCTTCACGCCGCCCCTTGGTGCCACGTAGTGTAATCGTCGAACCCGGCCAATCGATGTCATCCAGGCCAAGATAGGCGATCTCACTACTGCGCAAGCCCAGATCCAATGCGCAATGCACGATGGCCGCCGTTCTGAGTGCCGCTGGCCCGTCGCACTCAAGCGCAGCTAGCAAGCGTTCGACTTCATGTTTAGTCAGCGTTTTCGGTAGCGATGCTTGTTGCCAGTTGGCCGGAAAACTGGTGACGCCGATCAAATGATGGACGACATCGCCCAGGGTGGCGCGATAGCGAAAATAACTGCGTAATGCCGAAACCGTAGCACCGATACTAACCGTTTTATGACATCGCGTACTTTGGCTAGCTATGAACTGGCGTATCTGGTTGGGTTTGATTGCAGCAATCACCACGTCGCGATCGGCAAACTGCGTCAATAACAAACTGCGAACGACAGCAAGATAGTGTTTACGTGTTCTGGTAGCGAGTCCACGCACATGGTTCATGTGGTCATCGAATCGTCGAAGTTCCTCATCGACCGGCGTTTGGCCTATCGATGGATCGGCGATGATGGCATGGGCGCGCAGGATTCTCAGTAAATGTCCCAGTGCCGCATGTAAATCTTTGGCATCAGCGAATGCCGGTTTCTCGCAGCAACAGCTTGGCAAATGCTCATCCAAAAAAAGCTGGATTAGCCTTTCGTCGATGGTTTTGACATCAATATGGCTCTCGGTGAGCCAGTGAGCAAAATGCGTCAGTCCGGCAAGGTAGTTATCGATGGTATTGGATGCATAGCGGCAATCAAACAGATGCAGCATGAATGCATCAACGTGGGGTGCCAGTGTGCTATCCAGTAGCCAACTAGCGGTGTGATGGTCAACGTACATTATTATCTCCTGAGGTGGGTGAGATTCCACTTCAGGAAACAGGCAAAACTATGTCAAGCTAAGAATAAAGCATCTCGGCTCAAACCCAGTCGCGCTCGGCCTCTCAGGCAATAAAGATCAACAAGATACACATAGTTTGCAACTACACATAGGGGTCG
>Ga0208244_100976_pt1 | contig 19619 bp, 22 predicted proteins | sample SubbioCR12Aug_5A_FD_184828 | JGI IMG/M metagenome (GOLD analysis project Ga0208244, IMG submission 184828) | Serpentinite rock and fluid subsurface biosphere microbial communities from McLaughlin Reserve, California, USA - CR12Aug_5A (SPAdes) | ecosystem: Environmental > Terrestrial > Deep... | reverse complement strand
AGTGCGCCCTGCGGGCGAGCGTCAACGGCACGAACAACCCGACGTCCACATTGGTGAAGCGCTACGCGCTTCAGGAGAACGGCCACGAAAAACCATCGCATATTTCATCCTTGACTTTCGCGGGGAAGCCCTTGTGTGAAAATGCAGCGTTTGCGCCGGGCCGCCCTTATCCTGCATCGCGGGATAAGGGCCTTCTGGTGGCACCCCCTCTCCCACAAGGGGCGAGGGGAGAAAACCCCGCAGTCTCGCCGCCGGGACGCCCCAAGGCGAGACGGCACGCGGCGCCAGCCGCAACCCGCATCGCTGTCAAAAGAAGCGCCCCGTGATAAGCGAGCAAAGCGAGCCGTTAAGAACCCCCCGCGAGGGGGGCGAAGGGGGGCGGGTTCATTTCCCCGCCTCAAACCGAAATGGCACGGCGATGCGCGTGCGGCCGGTTTCGATCAGCACGGTCGCCTGCCAGGTCATGCGGCCCGTGACGCAGACCGGCAGGGTGGTTTGTCCGGCAAAACGGCCGGGGCCAGTGCTGGCGAGGACGGGGCGATTATATCCCATGTCCATATTGACCCCGGCAAAGTCGACCACCACCTTGTCGGCTTCGATCCCGTCGAGTTCGACCCGCATTTCCAGCGGGGCGATCACCGGAATCGGCCGTGGCGTCAGCGCAAAACCGAGCCGTCCGCCGCCGGGTAATGCGGCACTGCAGGCGCCGGCAGAGATGTCGCAGCCCGCATCCGGGCTGGCGGTCACATCGGCCTTGGGCAGCAACCAGGGAGACAATTGGTAGCCCGCCACCCCGATCAGAATCAGGGCAAGGAGCATCGCCGCATCGACAAGAAGAGATCTGCTGAGAGACATGGGCGAGAGAGCGAAAATTTACGGAGCGATCGAGATATGTTAAAACCCACCGCACATAACTCGCCGCAACCAACCAGGATGAGAACTTGAAAACAGCCGTGATTCTAGCCCTTGCCGCCGCCCTGCTTCCCGCTTTTGCCCTGGCGGCCGACCCCGGCTCCCCGACCGCGCTGGCCAAAAAAGGCCAAGCCGAGCGCGGCAAGGCGGCCTACGCGGTCTGCAGCGCCTGCCACCTGCCTTCCGGCGCCGGCCGCCCCGACGGCCTTTACCCGCAACTCGCCGGCCAGCATGCCAGCGTACTGATCAAGCAGATGCTCGACATCCGCACCGGCTTGCGCGACAACCCTACCATGTATCCCTTCGTCCAGGAAATTACCGATCCGCTAGTCCTGGCCGATATTGCCGCCCACATCGAACATCTGTGCATTCCCGCCAACAACGGCCGCTACGAAGGCCCGGATGCCGCGAAGCGGATCAAGCAGGGCAAGCAGTTATACGAACGGCAGTGCAGCGCCTGCCACGGCAAGCACGGCGCGGGCCACAGCGAAAAACTCTACCCGGTGATCGCCGGCCAGCACTACAAATACCTGCTGCGCCAGATGACCGATATTCGCGAAGGCCGCCGCCGCAATACCGATCCAAGCATGGTGAAAATCATCAAGCCCTACACCGACGAGCAACTGGTGGCGGTCTCCGCCTATCAGGCCAGTCTGACCATGCCGGGCGCGCTCTGTAAATAAGGCCCGCCATCCCCCAAGACTACTGGCTCGCTGCGCTCGTCTGTAACGGGGCGCCCCCGGTCAGGCTTGGGAGCACGCGCCTGGCGGCGCGTGCCGCCTTGCCTTGGGGCGGCCCGGCGGCAAGGCTCTATCGGCGGCGTCCCGCTGGCTAAAACCTGTCGCTTAAACGTGGAAGCGCGCCACTGATTTATCGAGTTCGGCGGCCAGTGCCTGCAAGTGTTCGGCGGCGGCCGTGGTCTGGCGCACGCTGGCGGTATTTTCTTCCGCCATGGTGGCGATACGCTCGACACCGCGGGCGACTTCCTGCGCTGCGACAGCCTGTTCGTCCAGGGCGCTGCCAATATCATCGACCGCCGCACGGACGCGCTCGCTGCTGGACTGGATGCCGGTGATCGACTCGCCGGCCTGATGGGCAAGCTTGACACCGCCATCGACGCGGGCCACGCCGGCCTCCATTTCCTGTGCGGCGCGGCGGGCGCCGTCCTGCACCTTGCCGATCACGCTGGCGATGGTGCGGGTCGATTCCGAGGTGCGCTCGGCCAGTTTCCTCACCTCGTCGGCAACCACGGCAAAGCCCCTGCCCTGCTCGCCGGCGCGCGCCGCCTCGATGGCGGCGTTCAACGCCAGCAAATTGGTCTGGTCGGCCACTTCGCGGATGACATTGATGATCGAGGTGATCTCGTTCGAATAGTTTTCCAGCTCGCGGATGACATTGATGATCGAGGTGATCTCGTTCGAATAGTTTTCCAGCTCGCGGATGGTGCCGGCCGCTTCATTGACGGCGGAAGCCACCTGGCGCATTTCCCCGGCGGCCGAATGCACCACCTGACCGCCAGAGACCGAAGCCTCGCCGGCGCTGGCGGCGACGCTACGCGCCTCCTTCGCATGGTCGCGCACTTGGTCGATCGACACCGACATTTCTTCCACGGCTGACGCCATGGCCGCCGCCGCCTCGCTCTGCGCCGCGGTGGCGCTGGCCGACTGGCGCGCCGCGCCGGTGAGATCCTGGGCGGCCCGCGCGAGTTCCTCAGCGCTCTTTTGCGAAGCGCCGACCATGCTGCGCAGGCCGTCCTGCATACGCGCAAAAGCTGCCAGCAGGCGGCCGGCTTCGTCGCTGCCGCCCTGCGGCACCTGGGTCGTCAGGTCACCATTGGCAATCGCCTCGGCGACGCCCACCGAGGTGTTGATCGGCCCGGTGATGGCGCGGGCGAGGAACCAGGCAAAGCCGGAGGTACCCGCCAGCGCGCCCAGCAGGATCAGTACCGACCAAAGTACCCCTTGTTCATGGGCGTCATTGGCATTTTTGTAGGTTGCGGCGGCGGCATCGGTCTGATACTCCATCAAACTGATATGGGCAGCGCGCGCGGCCTGCCCTTCGTTGTTGATGGCGGCCAGCACATCCTTTGCCAGATCGGGCGAAAAGCCGTCCTTCATGCGCCCCAGCAGGCCGGCGGCTTTATCCATCCAGACCTTGCTCGCGTCGGTAAATTCGACCGCGAGACTCTTCTCCTCCGCAGTGAGATCCGTGGCCATGTAGTTGTCCCACAGCGCATTGATTTCGGTACGACGCCGGACGAAGTTGTTGAGGTGGACGTCGAGCGGGTGATCATGGGCGTCGGCAGTCGACGAACGCGGGTCATGCTGCATGGCGAGCAGCAGTTCGCTCGTGTTGATGGCGAGCAAACTGCCGATTTCCCCCAGATCGACCAGCGGCACAACGTTGTAGTCGTAAACGCTCTTCACTCCGGCGATGGCCCGCTGCTCGCCGCGCCAGCCGATGCCGGCAACGAACAACAGCGTCAGGCCGCTGATCAACATGAGGATGAAAATGCGTTTGCTGATGGAAAGGTTGTTCACGGTAACTCCACAGTGGCCTTGTTGGTCCGGTTTCAAGCGTCTTCGACCACCCGGTGCGGGCAGTCTTTTTTCGTGCAGTCGGCGTACAGATGCAGCGCATGTTCAACGACGGCAAAGCCGCGCGCTTTGGCGACCTTGGCTTGGCGGCGCTCGATTTCGGGGTCGTTGAATTCCTCGACGCGGCCACATTGCAGACAAACCAGGTGGTCGTGGTGCTGGCCGTCGTTGAGCTCGAACACCGCCTTGCCCGCTTCGAAATGGCGCCGTTCGAGCAGACCGGCATGCTCGAACTGGGTCAGCACGCGATACACGGTGGCCAGGCCGATGTCGATGTGGTCGGCCAACAACTGCCGATAAACGTCCTCGGCGGTGAGATGACGCGTCGCCGACTTGCGGAACAGGTCGAGAATGGCCATGCGCGGCACCGTTGCCTTGAGGCCAATACTCTTGAGTTCTGCGGGGTCGGACATAGGGCCGTATAATAAAACTTTTCAAGTCGCCATCGACATGCTGCCACGAATTCTCCTCCTGAGCCTGCCCCTGCTGACCGCCTGCTCCAATACACCGGCGGTGACGTCTTACCTCACCCCCTATCGTGTCGATGTGCGCCAGGGTAATTACGTCACCCAGGACATGGTGGCGCGCCTGAAGCTCGGCATGAGCCGCGATCAGGTGCGCTTTGCCCTCGGCACCCCGTTGGTGGCCGACATGTTTCACGCTGATCGCTGGGATTATGTCTATCGCTTTCAGCCGGGCCGAGGTGAAGCGCAGTCGCGCCGACTGGTGGTGTTCTTCGAAGACGGCAAGCTGGTCAGGGTCGGCGGCGATGTCGTGGCCGAAACCGCGGCCAGCAAGGAAGCCGCCGCCGCATCCGCGCCATCCGCGCGGGTCATCGACGTGCCCGCCGAACCCAAGAAATGACCAACATCCGTTATGCCATTGCCGGTGCCAACGGCCGCATGGGCAAAACGCTGGTCGAGGCCGTCCTTGCGGCGCCCGATGCGGGATTAGCCGCCACCTTCGATATCGGCGACAACGTGGCGACCGCGCTGGCTGGTGCCGACTGCCTGATCGACTTCACCCGTCCCGAGGGCACCCTGCAGCATCTGGAAAGCTGCCGCCGCCTGGGCATCTCCGCGGTGATCGGCACCACCGGCTTCAACCCCGCGCAAAAGAAACAGATCGAGGCCTTCGCCCGCGACATACCCATCGTGTTTGCGCCCAACATGGCCGTCGGCGTGAATGCCGTTTTCAAGCTGCTCGACGTGGCGGCGCGCATCCTCAACGAAGGCTACGATGTCGAGGTGATCGAAGCCCATCACCGCCACAAGATCGACGCGCCTTCGGGCACCGCGCTGCGCATGGGCGAGGTGGTGGCGGCCGCGCTGGGTCGCGACCTGGCGGAGTGCGCCGTCTATGGACGCGCGGGCCACACCGGCGCGCGACCGACGACGCAGATCGGTTTTGCGACGATTCGCGGCGGCGACATCGTCGGCGACCACACGGTGCTGTTTGCCGGCGCCGGCGAACGCATCGAGATCACCCACAAGGCCGCCAGCCGCATGCCCTACGCGCTCGGCAGCCTGCGGGCGGCGCGCTTTTTGCGCGGCAAGACCAACGGTCTTTTCGACATGCAGGACGTGCTCGGGCTGCGCTAATCGGCTACAATGGCGCGGTTTGGCTGGCGTCCTGATTTCGGGCGTCGGCGGCACGAAAATAACCGCTCAGGAGCCCGATTTTGCCAGCGATTTTGCCAGACCCGTCCGCCTTTGCGCCCGCCCTGCTAGCCCTCGCTGACGGAACGATATTTCGCGGTAAGAGTATTGGAGCAACCGGCGCCAGCGTCGGCGAGGTGGTGTTCAACACCGCCATGACCGGCTACCAGGAAATCCTTACCGATCCTTCCTACACCCGGCAGATCGTCACCCTCACCTATCCACACATCGGCAACACCGGCGTCAATCGTGAAGATTGCGAAGCCGGGCGCATTTACGCCGCCGGCCTGGTGATCCGCGATCTGCCGCTGCTCGCCTCGAATTTCCGCTCCACCCAAAGCCTCGCCGACTATCTGCGCGCCGAGAATGTTGTTGGCATTGCCGACATCGACACCCGCAAGCTGACGCGCATCCTGCGCGAAACAGGCGCGCAGGCCGGCTGCCTGCTCGGCGGCGCGCCGGGCGCCACGCTGGGCGACGCGGACGTCGCCCGCGCCATCAAGGCGGCTGGTGCATTCCCCGGCCTCGCCGGCATGGACCTGGCCCGCGTGGTCAGCACTGACAAGGCCTATGAATCGACGGAAGGCGAATGGCAACTCGGCAAGGGTTATCTGCCGCAACAAACGCCCCGCTTTCATGTCGTTGCCTACGATTTTGGCGTCAAGCGCAACATCCTGCGCATGCTGGCCGCGCGCGGCTGCCGCATTACCGTGGTGCCGGCGCAAACGCCCGCCGCAGAGGTGTTGGCGCTGAAGCCCGATGGTGTCTTCCTGTCGAATGGCCCGGGCGACCCCGAGCCCTGCGATTATGCGATTGCCGCCATTCGTGAATTGCTGGACAAGAAACTGCCAACCTTCGGCATCTGCCTCGGCCACCAGTTGATGGCGCTGGCCGGCGGCGGCAAGACCCTCAAGATGAAGTTCGGCCACCACGGCGCCAACCACCCGGTCAAGGACCTTGAATCCGGCCAGGTGCTGATTACCAGCCAGAACCACGGTTTCGCCACTGATCCGGCGACGCTGCCGGCCAACATCAAGGTCACGCACGTCTCGCTGTTCGACGGCAGCCTGCAGGGCATGGCCTGGACCGACCGTCCGGCGCTGTGCTTCCAGGGCCACCCCGAAGCGAGCCCGGGACCACACGACGTGGCCTACCTGTTCGACCGATTCATCGGCATGTTGGAGAAATAATGGCCCCCTACGCTCGCAAACCCGGCTCGCTGCCCCCCACGGGGGGGCGCTGTCTCCTTGGGGCGGCCCGGCGGAGACAGAACAAGAATGCCTAAAAGAACAGACATCAATAGCATCCTCATCATCGGCGCCGGCCCGATCATCATCGGCCAGGCCTGCGAGTTCGACTATTCCGGCGCCCAGGCCTGCAAGGCGCTGCGCGAAGAGGGTTACAAGGTCATCCTGGTCAATTCCAATCCGGCCACGATCATGACCGACCCGGAAATGGCCGACGTCACCTACATCGAGCCGGTCACCTGGCAGGTGGTGGAAAACATCATCGCCAAGGAACGCCCCGACGTGTTGCTGCCGACCATGGGCGGCCAGACCGCGCTGAACTGCGCGCTGGACCTGGCCCGCCACGGCGTCCTCGAAAAATATGGCGTCGAGATGATCGGCGCCAACAAAGAGGCCATCGACAAGGCCGAGGACCGCGAGAAATTCAAGAAGGCGATGACCCGAATCGGTCTCGGCTCGGCGCGTTCCGGCATCGCCCACAGCATGGAAGAGGCGCAGCAGGTACAGGGCGCCATGGGCTTCCCGACCGTCATCCGGCCGTCCTTCACCATGGGCGGTTCCGGTGGCGGTATCGCCTACAACCAGGAAGAATTCGTCGAGATCTGCAAGCGCGGCCTGGAGGCCTCGCCGACCAAGGAGTTGCTGATCGAGGAGTCCTTGCTCGGCTGGAAAGAGTTCGAGATGGAGGTGGTGCGCGACCGCAAGGACAACTGCATCATCGTCTGCTCGATCGAGAACCTCGACCCGATGGGCGTGCATACCGGCGACTCGATCACCGTCGCCCCCGCGCAGACGCTGACCGACAAGGAATACCAGATCATGCGCAACGCCAGCATCGCGGTGCTGCGCGAGATCGGCGTCGATACCGGCGGCTCCAACGTGCAGTTCGCCATCAACCCCGATGACGGCCGCATGATCGTGATCGAGATGAACCCGCGCGTCTCGCGTTCCTCGGCGCTGGCCTCGAAGGCCACCGGCTTCCCGATCGCCAAGGTGGCGGCGAAGCTGGCGGTCGGTTACACGCTGGACGAACTGAAGAACGACATTACCGGCGGCGCGACACCCGCCTCGTTCGAGCCCGCCATCGACTATGTCGTCACCAAGGTGCCGCGCTTCGCCTTCGAGAAATTCCCCCAGGCCAACGACCGCCTGACCACGCAAATGAAGTCGGTGGGCGAGGTGATGGCCATCGGCCGCAGTTTTCAGGAATCGCTGCAAAAGGCGCTGCGCGGCCTGGAAGTCGGCGTCTATGGGCTGGACGAGATCGCGGCCGACACCGACACCATCGATCACGAACTGGCCAGCCCCGGCCCACAGCGCATCTGGTATGTCGGCCAGGCATTTCGCAGCGGCTATTCGCTGCAAGACGTTTTCAACCTGACCAGCATCGATCCCTGGTTCCTGGTGCAGATCGAGGACATCATCAAGACCGAAGCCTGGCTGGCGACTCAACAGCTGGCCGATCTGGATGCCGACACGCTGCGTGGCTTGAAGCGCAAGGGTTTTTCCGACCGCCGCATTGGCAATTTGATTGGCGCGGGCGGGACGGCGCCCGCAAAAGTCGGCGCTGGCGAGACGGCGGGTACTGGTCAAACGGGGTCTGGTGACATGGAAACAGCGGTGCGCGAACGCCGTCATGCGCTCGGCGTGCGCCCGGTGTTCAAGCGTGTCGATACCTGCGCCGCCGAGTTCGCCACCTCAACCGCCTACATGTATTCGACCTACGAGGAAGAGTGCGAGTCGCGGCCGAGCACAAAGAAAAAGATCATGGTGCTCGGCGGCGGCCCCAACCGCATTGGCCAGGGCATCGAATTCGACTATTGCTGCGTGCATGCGGCACTGGCGATGCGCGAGGATGGTTATGAAACCATCATGGTCAATTGCAACCCCGAGACCGTATCGACCGACTACGACACCTCCGATCGGCTTTACTTCGAACCGCTGACCCTGGAAGACATTCTTGAAGTCGTCCATATCGAGAAGCCGGTCGGCGTGATCGTGCAGTTCGGCGGCCAGACGCCGTTGAAGCGCGCGCGCGCCCTGGAAGCCAACGGCGTGCCGATCATCGGCACCAGCCCGGACATGATCGATGCCGCCGAGGACCGCGAACGTTTCCAGAAACTGCTGAACGACCTGAATCTCAAGCAGCCGCCCAACCGCACCGCCCGCACCGAGGCCGACGCCATCCGCCTCGCTGCGGAAATCGGCTACCCGCTGGTGGTGCGCCCCAGCTATGTGCTGGGTGGTCGCGCCATGGAAATCGTCCATGAGCAGAAGGACCTCGAACGTTACATGCGCGACGCCATCAAGGTCTCCAACGATTCACCGGTATTGCTCGACCGTTTCCTCAACGATGCCACCGAGGTCGATGTCGACGCGCTCTGCGACGGCCAGCAGGTCATCATCGGCGGCATCATGGAGCACATCGAGCAGGCGGGCGTGCATTCGGGCGATTCGGCCTGTTCGCTACCGCCCTTCTCGCTCTGCCCGGAAACCCAGGACGAATTGCGCCGCCAGACCGAGATGATGGCCAAGGGCCTGAACGTCGTCGGCCTGATGAATGTGCAGTTCGCCATTCAGGGGCGTGGCGACGCCGCTGTCGTCTATGTTCTCGAAGTCAATCCGCGCGCCTCGCGCACCGTGCCATTTGTGTCGAAAGCAACAGGCCTGCCGCTGGCGAAGATCGCCGCGCGTTGCATGGCCGGCCGCAGCCTGGCCGATCAGGGCGTGACGCGCGAGGTGATTCCGCCTTACTACTCGGTGAAGGAAGCCGTATTCCCCTTCATCAAGTTCCCCGGCGTCGACACCATTCTCGGCCCGGAAATGAAGTCCACCGGCGAAGTGATGGGGGTCGGCCGCAGCTTTGGCGAAGCCTTCGTCAAATCGCAGATCGCCGCGAGCACCCGGCTACCCGCCGCCGGACGCGCGCTGATCACCGTCAAATCGACCGACAAGGTCAAGGCGGTCGAAGTGGCGCGCCTGCTGCATGAACTGGGCTTCACCCTGGTGGCAACGCGCGGCACGGCGACCGCAATTCAGGCAGCCGGCATCCCGGTAACCCCCGTCAACAAGGTCAGCGAAGGCCGCCCGCATATCGTCGACATGATCAAGAATAACGAGATCGTGCTGATCCTCAATACGGTCGATGAAACCCGCGCGGCCATTACCGACTCGCGCTCGATCCGCACCTCGGCGCTGTCGCAAAAAGTGACCTTGTTCACCACCGTCGAGGGCGGCCATGCCGCCTGCGTCGGCATGCGGCATTCCGGCCTGGAAACCTATTCGCTGCAACAGCTACACGCAGAACTATGAGCAAAGTCCCCATCACACTGCACGGCGTCGAACTGCTGCGCGAAGAACTTAAACGCCTGAAATACGTCGAACGGCCGGCGGTGATTGCCGCAATCGCCGAAGCGCGCTCGCATGGCGATCTTTCCGAAAACGGCGAATACGATGCCGCGAAAGAGCGGCAAAGCTTTGTCGAAGGCCGCATCCAGGAAGTCGAAGGCAAACTGGGCAACGCCCAGATCATCGACCCGCGCGCGCTCGATGCCGATGGCCGCGTGGTGTTTGGTTCCACCGTCGACCTGGAAGACATCGACGGCGAGCAGACCGTGACCTACCAGATCGTCGGCGACGACGAGGCCGACCTCAAGCTGGGCAAGATTTCGCTGAACTCGCCCGTCGCGCGCGCCCTGATCGGCAAATTCTCCGGCGATGTCGCCGAAGTGCAAACCCCCGGAGGCCGCCGCGAATACGAAATCCTCGACGTACGCTATGAATAATCGCCACCGAAGTGAAGCCGCCGCTCCTGGCCGACGCCATTGTCGACGTCTCTGAAACCGGCTCGTCGCTGCGCGCCAACAACCTGAAGATCATGCACGTCGTGCTGAAATTGCTGCCCGAACACGCCACGCCCACCGTCTCCACCCTCTCCGACCCCGACTGGCTGGAACTCAGCATCGTCGTCGAGGAAAAGTTCGTGCGCGAACTGATCCCCAGTCTCTACCAGGCCGGCGCACGCGGCATCATCGAACTACCCATCAACAAAATCGTCGAGTAAAACCCGCCATCCCCCAGCCCCACCCTCGCGGGAGGGGTGGCGCTGGTCCAACCCACCCCGACCCGCTGACCAATACTCAGCCCCTTGGCCCGGGAACCCATGGCGACGATGCGCCCGACGGCCTCATGACCCGGCACCAGCGGATAGGCGGAGAACTTCCACGCGTTGTCGATCATCGACAGGTCGGAATGGCACAGCCCGCAATACTCGACCGCAATATCGACCTCCTCATCGCCGAGCGGGCCTGGCGTGTAGTCGTAGCGCTCCAGTTTCTGACCGACAGCCTGTGCCGCCCATGCGCGAACCTTGCTCATTGTCGTATCCTTCCGCTTGTCTTGGACGTTTGATTATCCCTCAATCATTGACATGACCATCGCCAATCTCCTCATGTTCCTCGCGCTGACCGGCATTTACGAGCCTTCCGCCATCCAGCAGTTGCCGGATGGCCGTTTCCTTGTCGTCGAGGACGAGAAAGCCCAGCCGTTCAGCCTGGTGACGATCCGCGCGGATGGCTCGGTGACAAGCAGCCCGCTCGTCACGGCAACGCCGGACGCCCCCCCGGATTTCAAAAAACTGGACGATCTGGAAGGCCTTGCCATCGACGCGGCAGGGTTCATTTACGCCATCACCTCCCATTCACGCAACAATGCCGGCGCGGAGAAGAAGTCGCGCGAGAAACTGCTCAGGTTTCGCATCGAGGGAAACCGCGCGGTGGCGCCCGTGGTGGTCACGCAACTGAAGGCCGCCCTGAGCGCGGCACATCCGGTTTTGGCCACGGCCGCACAGATCCCCGACGTCAAGGCGGCAGGCGGCTTGAACATCGAGGCACTGGAGATGACACCCGACCGTCAGCGCCTGCTGATCGGCTTTCGCAGTCCCTTGCTGGATCGCCACGCCATCATCGCGAGCATCGAGAATCCGCTCGCCGTCTTCGAGGCGGGTGAGGCACTCCGCATCGCGCCACGACTGGACACGCTGGATCTTGGTGGCCACGGCATTCGTGGCCTGTCCTACGTTCCTGCGCTCATGGGTTATCTGGTGGTCAGCGGCCCCGTTGCCAGGGAGCAAGTACAGTTCCAGCTCTGGTTCTGGAGCGGTCGACCCACGGAACGGCCGCGTCGCGTCAACGTGCCCGGCCTGCCGGGTTTAGAGCATGCCGAAGGCGTCAGCCCGGCCATCATTGACGGTCGGCAGCGCATCGTCATCGTCAGCGATGACGGCAGCCGCAAAGACCAGCGCTTTGCCCGCTATCTGCTGCTCGATCTCGAACAATTGCAGATTGCTCCCTGACGGGCAGAAATCATTGCATTTGCCAACCCGCCATTTATCTTCATAGCATCCATGCCAACCTTCGAAATCATCAGCCTGCTGATTCTGTTTGCCCTCGCTTGGCTGTGGTTCGGTAGCATCAAGGCGCGCGACACTGCGGTGCGTACTGCCCGAGCAGCGTGCATTGCCGATGATCTGCAATTTCTTGATGAAACGGTGTCCATTGCGAGCCTGAAACCTGCACGCAATGAGGATGGTCAGATGGTCCTGCGGCGGGTCTATTCCTTCGAATATAGCGACACGGGAGACAACCGGCGGCCCGGGAGCATCGCCATGCTCGGCCAGGAGGTGCTTTTCGTGGATGTCGGTTTGCGTCCGGCAGCCCCCCCGCCGCTAGTCCATTGAGGGAACCCCGGGGGTCTCCTGAAAGGCGGTCATGGCTTGAGGTCCAGTACCGGCGTATCGGCAAAGGCGTCGATGGCGTCGATTTCGATGATGTTGTCGCGCACCGACAGTACATTGACATTGCTGACGGCGATCAGGTTGGGGCGGAACGGCGAGCGCGTGGCAAATACCCCGCGCAAAGGACGTTCCGGGTCACCGCGCGGATGCACCTGCAGGATGGCGCGCGCCTCGGGACTGTCGTTCCGGTCGAACCAGTAAAGCACCCAGAGCGACGACAGCTTATCGACGCCCAGCAGCGCCGGCTGGTAGCGTTGGTCGATCACGATAAATGTCTTGCCACCGGTTTTCCTGATCCAGCCGACCGGGCTCATCGTATAGGTCGGTGCCGCATGCGTCTCCGCCTCGGCCAATGCCTGATGACTCCAGCCGGCCGCGCCGGCCAAAGCCGCCAGCATCAGCAGGGATGCAAGGCCTAGCTGCAACCGTGCTTTGCCATCAGGGTCAAGTTTCATGACGAGTCATTCAGCGGCACGCTATGCATGGCAGGCAATCAATGACGCGGGCCGATCAGTTCGATCGAGTAGCCGTCGGGATCGGCAACAAAGGCGATGATCGTGCTCCCGGCATTCATCGGGCCGGCCGCGCGGATCACCTGGCCACCCAGACGCTTGATTTCTTCGCAAGCGGCATAGACATCATCGGCCTCGATGGCGAGGTGGCCGAAACCCTTGCCATGATCGTAGTGATCGACGCCCCAATTGTAAGTCAGCTCGATGACGGAGTTCTGGCTTTCCTCGCCATAACCAACGAAGGCCAGGGTGAACTTCCCTTCCGGATAGTCCTTCCGGCGCAGCAGTTTCATGCCGAGGACTTCGGTGTAAAAGGCAATCGAACGATCCAGATTGCCGGTACGGATCATGGTGTGCAGCAGGCGCATGATTCAGTGTTCCTTCGTGTTTGGTAAGTCGTTGTTGTCGCCGCGGGATGAGCGGCTGTCCATCGCCGGAAGCCGGTCAATAGCCCGCCGGCTTGTTGTCGGCTTCGTTCAGGCGCTGCTCTGCCTGTTTGTTCGCCGCGTCGATCTGATCGACGACCTTCTCCTTGGCTTCCTGCCCCTGCCTGGCTTCCTGAGCCTTCAGCGTCGCCACGGTTGCAGCGGTACCGGCCGTCTCGACGCCGCAGCCCAGCAGGAAAATAGTCAGCGCGAATGTAAAAATTCTGGTCATTTTCTTCTCCTTTGGTCATTTAATGTAGCACCGATCAAACCCGTCACGCCGGCGCCGGCCGGTGTCCCGCGTTTGCTCGGCGCTCGGTGTCAAGCTAGTTGCTCAGCCGGTGCATGTCCAACATTCCGCTCCAGTAATGACGAACGGGAAGGCGGCGGCGACTTCCCGCAGCACGGAATGACGCCCGGAAAAAAGCTTTTCCACTAGAATCCGCGCCTTTCCTTTCCCCTTGGGCGAATATCATGTTGGAGCGTTATTTCCAGCTTTCCGCGCATGGCACCACGGTGCGCACCGAGGTTCTCGCGGGCGCGACCACCTTCCTGACGATGGCTTACATCATCTTCGTCAACCCGGACATCCTCGCCGCCGCCGGGATGCCCAGGGATGCCGTGTTCGTCGCCACCTGTCTGGCCGCCGCCATCGGCTCCCTGATCATGGGGCTTTACGCCAATTATCCGATCGCGATTGCGCCGGGCATGGGCCTCAACGCCTACTTCGCCTTCGCGGTCGTCGGCGGCATGGGCTTTACCTGGCAGCAGGCGCTGGGCGCCGTGTTCATCTCCGGCGTGCTGTTCATCCTGGTCAGCCTGTTCCGGCTGCGCGAGTGGATCGTCAATGCGATTCCGCGCTCGCTGAAGTTCGCCATTTCCGCCGGCATCGGCCTGTTTCTGGCCATCATCGGCTTGAAGAACGCCGGCCTGATTGCCGGCCATCAGGCCACGCTGGTGACGCTGGGCGACCTGCATCAGCCGGGCACGCTCCTGGCGGTGGCGGGCTTCATCCTGATCGTCGCGCTGGAGCAGCGCAAGGCGCCGGGCGCGATCATCATCGGCATCCTCGCCGTCACCGGCGTTTCGGCGGCCATGGGCCTGTCCCCCTTCACCGGCATCGTCGCCATGCCGCCGTCGCTGGCGCCCACCTTCATGCAGCTCGACATCGCCGGCGCGCTGAACATGGGCCTCTTGTCGGTGATCATGACCTTCTTTCTGGTTGAACTGTTCGATGCCTCGGGCACATTGGTCGGCGTCGCCCACCGCGCCGGTCTGCTCGACAAGGATGGCCGCCTGCCGCGCCTGAAACAGGCCCTGCTCGCCGATTCGACGGCGATCGTCGCCGGGGCCGGTCTCGGCACTTCATCGGCCACCGCCTACATCGAGTCCGCGGCCGGCGCCGCCGTCGGCGGCCGCACCGGTCTCACCGCCGTGGTCGTCGCGCTGCTGTTTCTGGCCGCCCTGGTGTTTTCGCCGCTGGCGGCCGCCGTGCCGCCCTATGCCACCGCGCCGGCGCTGTGCTACGTCGCCGTGTTGATGATTCGCGGCCTGGCGGAAATCGACTGGGACGACCTGACCGAAGCAGCGCCCGCCGTGATCACCGCCATCACCATGCCGTTCACCTTTTCGATCGCCCACGGCATCGCCTTCGGCTTCATCACCTACGCGGCACTGAAGCTGTTGACCGGCCGCCAGCGCGAACTGTCGCCAGCCGTCGCGGCGATTGCCGGGGTATTTATCCTGAAGTTCACCTTCCTCGGCTAATGCCCATGTCTGCCGCCGACCTCGAAGAAATCCAGCGCGCCTACGCCGAGGCGGACTGCCTGGCGACTCAGGAAGTCGTCAGCGCCGCACTCGACCGCATGGCCAGGGACATCACTGCCCGATTACAGGACACCAACCCGCTCATCTACACGGTGATGAACGGCGGCCTGATCGTGGCCGGCCAGCTCATCGCACGACTGAACTTTCCACTGGAAACCGCCTACCTGCATGCCACCCGCTATGGCCACGCGATGAACGGCAACCTGCTCGACTGGCGCGTGCGGCCGACGCAGGACTTGCAAGACCGGACCGTGCTGGTCATCGACGACATTCTCGACGAGGGCCACACGCTCGCGGCAATCTGCGCGAACCTGCGGCAGGAAGGCGCGCGCGCAGTGCTGACCGCCGTGCTCGTGCACAAGCGGCACGAACGCAAGGCAACGCCCGGCATGCGCGCCGACTTCACCGGCATGGACATCGAAGACCGCTTCTTGTTTGGCTGCGGCATGGACTACAAGGGTTACTGGCGCAACGCGCCGGGCATCTACGCGCTCAAAGGGCATTGATCCCGATTAGGCAGCATAATTCGGCTGAAGGAACCCGCCCCATGAGCAAACCCAGCCTCGTCGAAACCATCGAAAACAGGACCTACGACGAAATCCAGGTCGGCGATGTCGCCACGCTGGCGCGCACCCTGCGCCACGATGACATCCAGATGTTCGCGATCATCTCCGGCGACATGAACCCGACCCACGTCGACCCGGAATACGCCCGCTCGTCGGAATTTCGCGAGGTGGTGGCGCACGGCATGTGGGGCGGCATGCTGTTTTCCAACGTGCTGGGCACGCAGTTCCCCGGCCCTGGCACCGTCTATGTCGACCAGAGCCTGCACTTCGCGCGCTCGGTGCGGGTCGGCGACACGCTCACCGTCACGGTCACCTGCCAGCGCAAGTTCGACCACAACCATCACATCCTCTTCGATTGCAACTGCACCAATCAGGCCGGCCAGCGCGTCATCCACGGCACCGCCGAGGTGATCGCGCCGACTGTCAAGATCAAGCGGCCCAAGGCGACGCTGCCGGAAATCAAGCTGTCGGCCACCCGCACTTCGCGCTACGAGCGCCTGCTGGAGATCACCCAGGGACTGACGCCGATTTCGATGGCGGTGATTCACCCTTGCGACACCGAGTCGCTGAAGGGCGCCCTGCTCGCGCGCGACCGCGGCCTCATCGACCCGACCCTGGTCGGGCCGGAAGACAAGATTCGCGCGCTGGCCGAGGAGATGCACCTCGACCTGGCCGGCTGCCAGTTCCTCAACGTGCCGCACAGCCATGCCGCCGCCGAATCGGGCGTCGCCCTGGCGCGCGAAGGCAGGGTCGAAGCGCTGATGAAAGGTTCGCTGCACACCGACGAACTGATGAGCGAAGTGATCGACCAGGCCACCGGCCTGCGCACCGAGCGGCGCATCAGCCATGTCTTCGTGATGGATGTGCCGACTTACCCGCGGCTGCTGCTGATTACCGATGCCGCCGTCAACGTGGCGCCCGATCTGCTCACCAAGGTCGACATCGTGCAAAACGCCATCGACCTGGCGCTGATGATGGGCATCGTCGAACCCAGGGTGGCGCTTCTCGCCGCCGTTGAAACCGTCAACCCGAAAATGCCGGCAACGACGGACGCCGCCGCCCTGTGCAAGATGGCCGATCGCGGCCAGATCACGGGCGGGCTGCTCGACGGCCCGCTCGCCTTCGACAATGCCATCTCGCTGGTCGCCGCGCGCACCAAGGGCATCAAGTCGGTGGTCGCCGGCCAGGCCGACATCCTGCTCGTGCCGGACATCGAATCGGGCAACATGCTGGCCAAGCAGCTCGAATATCTGGCCGATGCGCTTTCCGCCGGCATCGTGTTGGGCGCGCGCGTGCCGATCGTGCTGACCAGCCGCGCCGACTCCGCCCGCACCCGCATGGCATCCACCGCCATCGCCGTGGTGATGGTCCACGCGCGCCGCGCCGCCCACCTCAAGTGAGCACGCCATGGCCGACGCACTCCTGACCCTCAATGCCGGTTCTTCCTCGATCAAGTTCGCGCTGTTCAGGCGCGACACCCCGATCCCCGCACAACCCGAACTCGTCGGCCAGATCGACGGTATCGGCCACGGTGGCGGATCCGGACCGCACCTCAAGGCGAAGGATGCGCAAGGCCGCGTCCTCGCCGACATCGACGTACCGATCACGGGCGACAGCCAGCACCGCGCTGCCCTCGCCTATCTCGTACGCTGGCTGGATAGCCATGATGGCGGCAGCCGGATCAGCGCCGTCGGCCATCGCGTCGTGCATGGTGGCGAGTGCTATTCACAGCCGCTCCGGATCGACGACGCGCACCTCGCGCGGCTCAAGGAATTCATCCCGCTCGCGCCACTGCACCAGCCGCACAATCTCGCCGGCATCGAGGCCATGATGGCGGCCCTGCCCGGCGTGCCGCAGGTCGCCTGTTTCGACACGGCGTTTCACCGCAGCCAGCCGGCCATCGCGCAGCTGTTCGCCCTGCCGCGCCGCATCACTGCGCAGGGCGTGCGCCGCTATGGCTTTCACGGCCTCTCCTACGAATACATCGCCGACGTGCTGCCGCAACACCTGCCGCCGAACCAGGCCAATGGCCGTGTCATCGTCGCGCATCTGGGCAACGGCGCCTCGATGTGCGCCATGGTCGGCCGCAAGAGTCAGGCGACCACGATGGGCTTCACCGCCGTCGAAGGCCTGATGATGGGCACGCGCACCGGCGCCATCGACCCCGGCGTGCTGCTCTACCTCATGGAATACGCCGGCATGGACGCCAAGGCGCTGACCCATCTGCTCTACAAGGAGTCGGGGCTCTTGGGCGTTTCGGGCATCAGCCAGGACATGCGCGAACTGCTGGCCGCCGACCAACCGGAAGCCAGGGAGGCCGTCGAGTTGTTTTGCTACCGCATCGTCCGCGAAATCGGCTCGCTGGCCGCCGCCATCGGCGGACTCGATGCGCTGGTGTTCACCGGCGGCATCGGCGAACACGCCGCCCCGGTACGGGAAATGGTCTGCCAGCAACTGGGCTGGCTGGGCGTCGCGTTCGACGCCGCCGCCAACGCGGCGGATGCCACGCGGATCTCCACCGCGCCAAGCGCCGCCACCGTGCTGGTGCTGCCGACCAACGAGGAATGGATGCTGGCGCGCCACACGGCCGAGTTGATTGCGCCGGGCTGACCGGGTGGCCGCCCCTCCCGCCAAACACAGCCATTTCGAAGACCTCCAGGGCATCCTCACCGGAGCGCTGGTGGTCGCCATCGGGCTGACCTTCATCAAACAGGCCGGGTTGCTCACCGGCGGCGCCGTCGGCCTGACCTTCCTGATCCACTACAGCACCGGCGCGAATTTCGGCCTGACGCTGTTTCTCGTCAACCTGCCCTTCTACTGGCTGGCGGTGAAGCGCATGGGGATGGAGTTCACGCTGAAAACCCTGGCTACCGTGTGCCTCGTCGCGCTGCTGGCCGAAACCCTGCCGCTCGTCCTGAACATTGCCCACATCGACCCGTTCTTTGCCGGCATCACCGGCGGGCTCTTGATGGGCGTCGGCATGCTGATCCTGTTCCGCCACCGCGCCAGTCTTGGCGGTTTCAATGTCCTGGTGCTGTATCTGCAGGAACGCTTCCACTGGAGCGCCGGCAAACTGCAAATGGGGCTGGATGTCGCCATCCTGCTCGCCGGCACGCTGCTCGTCCCGCCCCTGGTGCTGGCCGCCTCGGTGCTCGGCGCGGTACTGCTCAACTTCGCGCTCGCCGTGAATCACAAGCCCGGGCGCTACATGGCGTTTTGAGGCCCGCAACACGCCGTCCCGCCAGCGCCGACTTTTGAAAAACTCGCGACAATAAATCGACGCACCCATAGCGGTTGCTTATCGCGAAGCATAGAATGATAATCATGTTTTTCGTAACTACTCAGGTTGGCTAGGTACGACACTCCTCCCCCTTCAAGGGGGAGGCTGGGAGGGGGATTGGGGGCAAGATTCCGCGTAAAACTCCATCCCCACCCCAACCCTCCCCTTCCAGGGGAGGGAGATTGACGCCGACCTGAGTAGTTACTGTTTTTCATGCAATTTTGGAGCCAGCCATGAAAGTCTATTCAGCGGTAATTGAGCGGTGCCCACAGACTGGCCTGTTCGTTGGTTTTGTTCCTGGTTTTCCCGGCGCTCATTCCCAGGGGGAAACGCTGGATGAAGTCAACCATAACCTGCACGATGTTATTGCAATGATGCTGGAAGATGGCGAACCCATGCTGGAGTCCGAGTTTGTCGGGGTTCAAAACGTCGCCGTCGCTTGAAGCATGGGCAATATTCCCGTTCTCAAGCCCAATGAAGTAATCGCCATTCTCATCAAACTCGGTTTCATCGAAGTCCGCCAACGCGGATCACACAAACAATTTCGCGATACCGCAGGCCGCTGCACAACGGTTCCTTTTCATCAAGGTCGAGACATCTCCCCAATCTTGCTCCGTCAAATCGCCAAAGACATCGGCCTCGCGCTTGATGAGTTGCTCAAGTACAGATAGTCCAACGAATAAGGTTAGATCGTGCGAAGCCACGATCTGAACCGATTGTTGGACGAGCCCGGCCCGAGAGCGCCGGGATTGGCGCCCTGTAGCAAATATCTTTTTGGAATTCCCCCGGCAGCAAGCCGGA
>Ga0208244_100975_pt1 | contig 19631 bp, 18 predicted proteins | sample SubbioCR12Aug_5A_FD_184828 | JGI IMG/M metagenome (GOLD analysis project Ga0208244, IMG submission 184828) | Serpentinite rock and fluid subsurface biosphere microbial communities from McLaughlin Reserve, California, USA - CR12Aug_5A (SPAdes) | ecosystem: Environmental > Terrestrial > Deep... | reverse complement strand
GATTCAATGGTAGCCCGGATTCGGTCACAAATTTCGTCGCTAAACTCCTGGCCGCATATCCGCACGGCCTATCTATAACACAGTTCTCCCCTTGTGTCCAGCCCCCCAACTTATGGGACACGATCAGTTTTCCAAAGGGGGATGATTACACCTCCCTTTGGCAAAGGGAGGCGGCCTGCCTGCGCGAAGCCGCTTCGGCGAAGGCAGGGGAGGGATTTTAAGAAGTTATTTTCTAAGTGAGAATGTCAATATTATATAACTTCTGTCAGAAGTGTCAATCATTGAAGAAAGGGAGGCAGGATCAAGAAGAGCGAGAATCCTCAAACTTCTTTATCAGGATGGCGCTGTTGACCCCTCCGAAGCCTGCGGAGATCGAGAGGCATGTTCTCACTTCTTTCTTTCTGGCCTCATTGGGGACATAGTCGAGGTCGCATTCCGGATCCGGAAATTCATAATTGAGGGTGGGATGGATGATTCCCTTTTCGATGGTTAGAACCACGGCAATCGCTTCCACACCTCCTGCGGCTCCCATCATATGGCCTGTAACCGATTTGGTGGAACTGATGGGAATATCATATGCCTTCTTCCCGAAGACCTCTTTGATCATCCTCGTCTCCACCTTATCGTTCAGGGGAGTAGAGGTCCCATGGGGATTGATATAATCGACCTCATCCGGATGAACTCCGGCAGTTTCAAGTCCATTTCTGACCGCCCTGCCAAGGGCTTTTCCATCCGGATCGGGCTCGGTGAGGTGAAAGGCATCAGCCGTCATCCCGAATCCCGCTACCTCCCCATAGACTCGTGCCCCTCTTCTCCTGGCATGTTCCAGTTCCTCAAAAACGAGCACCCCTGCTCCCTCGGCCATGACAAAACCGTCTCTCTCTTTGTCAAAGGGCCGGCACGCCCGTTGAGGATTATCATTCCTCGTCGACATCGCTCTCAGCACATCGAACCCTCCGAAGACATAGGGGGTCAGACAGGCATCCGACCCTCCGGTCACCACGACATCTTCCATCCCTCCCTGAATCTGAAGAAAACTATTGCTCATGGCATGCGTGGCAGAGGCGCAGGCGGTTGAAAGAGCAAACGAAGTTCCTCTGATCGTGAAATATTGCGCGACATGGGAGGTGATGGCGCTCAGGTAGATATTGGGAAGTGCAAAAGGAGAAATTCCTCTGGTCCCTCTCGCTAAAAAACGCTCGTGATAACGTTCCAAGATCTCCATGGATTCCACGCTCACTCCAAGGATCACTCCAATGCGGAAGGGATCAATCCCCCTCAGTTGGTATTCACTTTTTTGCTCATGGGGGTTTTTCGTCCCCGCATCATTTCTTTCAAACTGAATGCCCGCATCCTCAAGAGCAATCCTTGTCGCAGCAACGGCATACTGGGAGGTCTTACCAAAATATTTCGAATGCTTCGATCTCTCCACATATTGACCCAGATCGAATCCTTCAATGGGCGCAGCGATCTGGCACCGGTACTGATTCATGTCACGACCTGGAAACTCGATCCGCTTGAAAGAGGATTTCCCTTGAACCAGACTCTCCCAGTAGGCCTCTTTCCCGATCCCCACCGGTGTAACAGGCCCGATTCCAGTGATCACTACCCGCTTCCTATAATTCCCCAAATCGATCCCCCCTCTTCGAATGTTCTGCTATTCTATTATCGATTGTCCTCTCTTTTGTCAAGCCATTGTTCTCCTCCTGAGAACCTGGGAGGTTGAAACAAGGTTTTGCCATTTGAAGATTTATTCATTATCTAAAATTATCTAAAATGGGTTGACATACTCCCGATTTAGAAATATAAATTTGGATAATAGCCCTTGAAGATGTTTTTAGGTCTCGAGGGATAACAGATGAATGCTTCTCTGAGCTGGATCATCCTTATTCTGTTTCTTCTCTCCTTTCCAGTGGCTTGTCTTCCAAGCAAGAAGCTGACCGTTGGTGCCGCCGCAACATTATTGGAAGAGGTGGCAAAATCCTCCTATAAACAATCCGATCTGAGAGTGATCCGTGAGGGGATGCCTGCCTATCTGATGTTGATGGATGGCATGGTCGAGGCCCTGCCGGACAATCCGGGATTATTAGTCGCGGCGGCCCAGGGATATTCTTCCTTCGCTTCGGTTTTTATAGAGGAACAGGACAAGGAGTATGCGGGCCTGCTTTTTGCGAAGGCAAAGCAATATGGACTCCGATCACTGGAGGCCAGAGGGTTCCGAAATGCCGCTGACAGACCGCTTGACGATTTCAAGAAGGGTTTGAAGGACCTTGGGAAAAAAGACCTTCCTTATCTTTTCTGGGGCGCAACCTGCTGGGCAAACTGGATAAGTTTAAATCTCGATTCCATGGAGGCCATGGCGGAACTCCCCAGGGTGGAATGGATGATGCAGCGGGTTCTGGAGATCGATGAGCAATTCTATTATGGGGGCGCCCATCTTTTCATGGGAATCTGGTTCGCCTCCAGACCTAAAATAGCTGGCGGCGACCTTAAAAGGGCCCAGAACCATTTTTTGAAGGCGATCCATTTCAGCCACGAAAAGTTTCTGTTGGCCCATGTCTATTATGCAAATTATTACGGGCGACAGGCCCGGGACAAAGACCTCTTCATCTCAAACCTTGAAACCGTTCTGAAAACCCCGGTCGATATCTCCCCTGACTTAACGCTTCTCAACGCCGTGGCAAAGAAAAAGGCAAAAGAATTGTTCGACCGGATAGAAGAATATTTTGAATAGGAGAAGGTATGGGCAAGAACAGACAAACCGTGATAAAAATTCTGGGACTAGGTCTGCTCTTTTTTCTATTCCCCATTCCACCAGCCCATGGAGCAGAGAAAAACATGGTCATTAAGATAGCCACTCTCGCCCCGCAGGGAAGCCCCTGGATCAAGACCATCAACACCCTGAACGCCGAAGTGATGAAAAAGACGGAAAACAGAGTCCAGTTTAAAATTTATTCTGACGGGGTGTTAGGCGATGAGATGGACATGCTCCGGAAGATGAAGATTGGCCAGATTCAGGGCGTGGCCCTCACCTCGGGCGGACTCTCCACGCTCTTCAAGGAGATCGATGTCTTACAGATCCCTTTTCTCTTCCAGAAGTATGAAGAGGTGGATGCCATTTTAAAAAAAATGGACTCCTTTTTCAGAAAAGGCTTTGAAGACAACGGATATATCTTTTTAGGATGGTCTGAAGCGGGATTCGTCCATCTCATGTCCACCCTCCCGGTTGCCAGTGTGGCCGATCTCAAAAAGGCAAAGGTCTGGACCTGGGAAGAATCGCCGATGGCCAAAGCCATCTTCGACGAGGCCGGGGTAAAAGCCATTCCCCTTACGGTCCCTGATGTGATGGTAGGTCTTCAGACCGGACTCGTCAATGTCGTCTATACCCCCCCCTCGGGTGCCATTCTCCTCCAGTGGTTCACTAAAATCAAATATATGTCCGATGTTCCTCTGTCCTATCTCGCAGGCGCAGTCATTGTTAAAAAAGAAATTTTCAAACAGATCCCGTCATCTTTTCAGAATATCCTTCTCGAAAGTTTTCCGATTCATCTGGATCAGTTGAAGGCCGTGACCCGGAATGAAAATCGCGAGGCGATCAAGGTCATGGCAAAACACGGAGTCAAGATCATCACCCCTTCCAGCAGCCAGGTGGAAGAATTCAAAAGCCTGTCGAATAAAGCCATGGTCCGCTTCGCCGGCCAAACTTTTTCCCAAAAAGTGTATGATGAGGTCGCTTCCTTCCTTGAAAATTATCGGTCAGGGGGGAAATGATGGATCGGTTGGAGCGGCTGGATGATACGATAAACCGGGTCGAACAAATCCTCCTCGTTACCTCGCTGAGTCTCATGATCCTCATCGCCTTCCTCCAGATCATCCTCCGGAATCTATTTGTAACAGGGCTATCCTGGGGAGATACGCTCTTAAGAAACCTCGTCCTCTGGATAGGGTTTATCGGGGCGGCCATCGCCACAAAGGAAGGAAAACATATCAACATCGATGTGGCTTCGCGCTGGTTGCCCTTTGCCGGAAAAAATCTTGCCGGGAGATGTACCCACCTCTTCTCTTTCCTGATTTGCGGGCTTCTGGCTTACGCCGCATTGAAATTTATTAAACACGAAGCTCAGATGGGAAATGTGACCTTATTGAATATTCCAACCTGGATTCCAGCGACGATCCTCCCTGTCACCTTTGGCCTGATGACCTTCCGGTTTGGCCTCCATTTTCTGAAGACTCTTTCCGGGGTCGGAAAGTTTGGAATAATGGATGAACGGGAAAAAGAGAGATGACCTTCCTGCTGATCGCTATCGTCTTTCTTCTGATGCTTCTCGGAGCGCCCCTCTTCACGGTCATCTCCGCTCTGACGCTCTATCTGCTCTTCTCTAACCAGATCGATTCTTCAGCCATGATCATTGAAATGCATCGAATTGCCACCACCCCCATCCTTCTCGCCATCCCCCTCTTCACCTTTGCCGGCTATCTTCTTTCGGAGAGCGGGGCTCCCAGAAGGCTAATCCGGTTAACCGATGCCATCCTGGGTTGGCTGCCCGGAGGGCTTTCGATCATCACCCTCGTCACCTGCGCCATTTTCACTGCCCTGACCGGTGCCACAGGTCTGACGATCATTGCGATGGGAGGTATCCTTTACCCGGCATTATTACGGGGGAAATACCCGGGTAAGTTCTCTCTCGGGCTGGTAACCAATTCAGGGACACTGGGGGTTCTCTTTCCGCCCAGCCTTCCGCTGATCATCTATGCCATTGTGGCGAAGGTGAAGATCGACGAGCTTTTTCTCGCAGGCCTCCTGCCGGGCATTCTCCTGGTGGTCTTACTCTCTATCTTCAGCATTCAGAAGGCTGTCGCCACAGAGGTTCCACGCACCAGGTTCAAATTCTCCGAGATAGGGAAGGCATCAAGGGAAATGATCTGGGAGCTTCCCCTTCCCCTCATTGTTTTTGGCGGGATCTACAGCGGATATTTTGCCGTCAGCGAGGCGGCTGCCATCACAGCCTTCTATGTCCTCCTCGTCGAGATGGTCATCCACAGGGATATCAAATGGAGAGAACTCCCTCAGGTGATGCGGAAAAGCATGGTCCTGGTAGGTGGAATCCTGATCATCCTGGGTTCAGCCCTCGGCCTGACCAACTATTTAATCGACGCGGAAGTTCCTATGAAGTTAATGGAATTGATTAAAGCCCACATCAGCAGCCCTTTTCTCTTCCTCGTGATGTTAAACATTTTTCTCCTGGCAGTGGGTTGTATCATGGATATTTTCTCGGCGTTGACCATCGTCGTCCCCCTCATCACTCCGATCGCCAGTGCCTATGGGATCCATCCCGTTCACCTCGGAATCATTTTTCTCGCCAATCTCCAGATCGGAGCTTCGACCCCTCCGGTAGGGATGAATCTTTTTATCTCCAGCCTCCGTTTTGACAAGCCGATGTTTAGTCTCATTCTGGCCTCTCTCCCTTTTATGGTCATCCTCCTGATCGCCCTTGCCATCATCACCTATGTCCCCTGGTTGAGCCTCGCCCTGCTTAAATAAAAATCAAAAATCCCTAACCGCAAATCTGAAATAAGGTTATCGTGGCCACTCATCTCCTCTTCTCCTTTTTCTTAAACAGTTCCTCAAACAACCCCACCCCTTCTTCTAATCCTCCGGCCTCTACTGCTTTGATCGGAAGTCCTATGGCTTCAGCCAGTCCAATTCCAATTCGCATCAGGAAAGTTTCCTGCAGTTTAAACCGGGGATCATCCAAATTCCCCTTCACATGAAATTGAACCTCCACACGGTTCCCTTTATCCTTCAGGCGAGAGAGAAGCGTTTTCGCAGGAATATAAAAGATCGTCCCTTCTTCTTTCACACGAAGATCAGCCAACTCCAGTTTCCCGGGGACATCAATCACGCTCTTCTTTATCGCAATATGGGCGTCCATATTCAAATGCCCGGACTCAATCTCCGCCGAAACCCTCTTCCGGTAGTAAGGTTCGAAGACCTTCAACTCAACCTCCCGAATTTTTAAAGAGGTTTCCATATCCGAGGTCTTGAGGTCGATCCACCCCTTCGAAACAATCTCCCCTTCTTTCGTCTTCCCCTTCATCATTCCTTTTAATTCAATGGGAGATCGGGAGGAGACAATAGGATATTCGATATTCTTGATTTCCAGATCGACCTCCCTCAATCTGATCTGTCCGGGAGTCTCACCCGCCTTCATATCATCGAAATCAATGGCTCCCTTCTCGATCCGGAGACGGTTAATCTTAATAGAAATGGCCTCCCCTTCCTTTTTCTCTTCCTTGCCAGGGGCCTCTCCGCTCTTCTCTTCTTTTTTAATGGATACCCAGGGACCGATAAAGACCCCTTCTCGGGTTCGATGGAAAAAGAAGGAGGGGCTTAGGATGACTAATTCCCGGATCTGTAATCTCCTTTTTAAAAATGGAAGGAGATCAGGATAAATCTTCGTCTCTTCAATCCGGAGGAACTTCTGCTTTGTTCCTGAATCCTCAAATCGGATTCCATTGATGGAGAGGTGGGTTGCCTTGACCTTGATCTGAGCGATGGTGAATCCGGGTCCAATCGCCTTTTGAACCTGCACCTGAATAAATTTCACGGCATAGAAGGAGAGGACGAGGTAGCCTCCCGCCAAAAGGATGGCAACGATTCCTGCGATGACACACCACTTCTTCATCCTTCCGCTTCCCTTCCTATTTCGGAATGCAGATTGCGGAATAAAATCCGAAATCCAAACTCCGAATTCCGCAATTGAATTACGGCTTCCTGATCAGAGAGAACTCCTGTTTCTTCTTTTCATAGGCTTCTGACAGAAGTCCGAAGATCGATTTAACCACTAATTGAAAAAGAAAAGGATTGGGTTGGATCACATTTGGAACCTTTTTAAGATCGACGGCAACCGCTAAGGAAACCCTTGCCTCTTCCTCTTTTCCCGATCTGAAAAGATAGTATGCCATCTCCTCCATTCTCCTCCGGTAAAGAATCCTTTTCTCTTCCGGGAAGAGGTCGGAAAGCGCCCTTTGATAGATCTCCTGAAACCTCGCCTCCTTCTGCGCCTGGTTGAGGATCAGTTTCGATTCTTCCGCCTCCCATACCTCATCCGCATAGGGCCGGATCTCTTCCTCTTTTATTCTCCAGGCATCAAATAAGTCGGTTTTCAGGAGATCGCCTCCCTTTCCTAAAAGCCTGTCGTTCCCTTCGATCTCGTCCTCCTGGATGCAGGAATAGGCCGGAGATTTCTCATACTCCTTCTTGATGCCTTCGACCTCCTTTTTTAACCGGAGATACTCCTGGAGAGGAGTCCTCCCTTCATCAAGGGTTAGCCGGTTGGCTTCAGCGAAGAGGAATCCCACATAGGATGGTTCCATCTCCATGAGGGGAAAGGGGCCCCCTCTCTGAACCTCCTCGAAAAATTCTTTGAATCTTTTACGGGGCATCTCTCCTCCGGAGAAATCGACCAGCCCCTCCATATCACCGACAATCCCCTGCATTACGGTCAACCCCCGTCTGATATGGGGAACATTGAGCATCAGGAATCTTCGACCGAGGAAATCAAAAGGGCCTCCGAATCCCCGAGGGGGCTCTGCTTGCAAAGGCCGAAACACTGGACCTTCCTTTTCCGGCAAGACCTCTTCGACAGCGATTCCTTTGCTCTTCATTCGGTAGAGCGATCTCTTGATCATCTTCCGGATTTTTTTGTCACACGGGTTCTCGAGTAAATGCTGGAGGACACGGCCAACCAGCGGGTGAGAAATATTTCCCAACTCTTCAACGACCTGCCCGGCCATCTCCGAACCCTCTTCCATGATCGGAAGAAGCGATTGAACGATCTCCCCTTCCGGTCTTTCCTCTTTAAGATCAGATTTTACTTTCTCAATAAGGGACTGAATCTCTTCCAATCTTACCTCCCGCTTAAATATTCTTCTTCTCCCCTTACAGATAAGGATTATGGGGATAATGTCTGTTGAAGGGTTAGGATCATGGTCACTGAAAGATTGACCAAAAGGGTATTCCTGCAGAGAAGCTCAAGCCTCTTTGTCTCACGATAGGCTTCGTGCCAGGCCATAACGAGATTCCACAAGATGAGCAGGATCGGTAGGGCTGAAAGGACAAATAGCCAGGGGTATCTACCGAACATCATCAGAATCTTAATGAAGAAGAGGCCGGTTAAAATGGAGAACCCCATATAGAGGTCGATCATCCTCTCCTTTCCGAACCGTACCACCAGATTTCTTTTGCCGATGGTGCGGTCCGCTTCCTCGTCAGGAAACTCATTGATCAAGATCACATTGAAGATCGATAATCCCACTGGAATGGAAAGCCAAAAGACCTGATGACTGAAGAAACCGGCAAAGAGATAAAATCCTGTTGCAATCGGAAGCCAGCCATAACAGAACCCGATGAGGACTTCTCCCATTCCCCGGTAGGCCCATCGAAAAGGTTTTCCTGAATAGAAAAAACCGGAGAAGATTCCAATTCCGCCAAGGATCAGGGTCCAGGGACCGGTTTGATATTGGAGATAGAGATAAAGGCCGGACAGGATTCCTCCTGCAAAGCACCCGTATCCGAGAATGAGTGAAACCCATGCCGGAAGAACTCCCTCCGCCAGTATTCTCGATCCGCCTGAAAACTGGTTAAACTCTTGATTAATCCGATCACCCCCCAGGTCATTCCATTCGCCTAAATAATAGGTCATCCACATGATGAGAACGACAGTTACTATTGCGAGGAGGTAGAGTCCGAAAGGGCCCCGGTAACCCCATCGCCATGCGAGAACAAATCCCAGAACCAGAGGAAACACCCCGACCGAAAGAAAAGGAACTCTCGAGAGTTTCCACCACGCCGCAAGATATCTCATCATTTTCACCAGTCCGGTTATATTAAAATAATCCGATGGCTTACAAATAGAATAAATCGGTTCAAAATTCAACTTAAAAAAGAAACTTCGCCAGTTTTATTTTGAGTAACACTGCGCCGATCACCCTGAGGCTCTCGAAGGGTGATTGGACTTTTACTATTGCTGGGATGATCCACTCCAAGCCCTCGAGAACAAAAAAAGAAGGGCGACCATCTCAATCTCAGAGATGATCGCCCTTCCGGGTTAGAGGTTAAAGGAGGCTGGGGATTGAAGCCCTTAATTCAACGGGCGGGTTTTAAAAAATCTTGAGCAATCTGCCGAAAAAATAGGAGACGAAGAAAATGTTGGTAAAGATCAATACCCACTCGGCCACTCTTTTAGGATTGATCTCAACCCTTCTCGCTTCCTCTTCAACCTGACAAATACTTAAAGCCTGATTTGCATTCATAGGAAACCTCCCCAGATATTTAACTTTCGAGATAAGTTTTAGCCATCCGCAAAATGCCAAAAGCCCCGAAAACAATTAAGCAGATGGTGATGAAATTTGCTGATGCCAGTTCAAAAACCATTGAGTTCATTTAAATCTCCTTTCCAATTCATCAGTATGTTTGCCATTAAATTAAGCAATTTTCATACCTAAAATAATTTAATTGGGTAAATTTTTTAATTATTCGATTTTAAAGGGGAATTTTAATGTGAGCTATCAATAGGTGATCGAGAGGGAAGCAGAACAAATTGGTACAAATTGTCCGAATATTTTATAATTTTTCTAACCAATTGGAATCTCAGAGTAAAAATAAATGACAGTTTGTCTTTTTTAAGACAATTCTGTCCTCTAATGAATCCCTGCTATTTTTTAAAATAATCTTACAATGATGGGGGGGCGGCTTTTAATTATATGGGGTTGGGTCATATTTTCAGGCCTGATGAAAGTTCTTCCAGTGCCTCTCGATTAAGAATGAGTATCCTATTCTTTCTTACATCGATGATTCCCTTTATTTTCATCTTGGCCAGGGTTCTGGAGAGGGTTTCGCTGATCGTTCCAAGCTTTAAGGCCAGTTGTGTTTTGCTAAGATCGAGTTCAACCTCCTTTGGATTCTTCCCCTCTTTTGATAACTTCATGGAGAGATCGAGCAGATACTTTGCAATCCGTGAGGAGACCTCTTTCAATGAAAGCTCTTCGATCAGAGAGGCAAACCGCCTCAGATAGTGAGAAAGGGAAACGATCATATTGACGCTGAGCCGGGGATTCTTCTCAATCAACTGAATAAAATCCCTCCTGGGAATAAAAAGGAGCTGACTGTCGCTCAATGGCTCGGCAAAGGCGGGGTAGGTCCTTTCGAGAAAAAGGGCGGCCTCGGCAAAGGAATCCGGCGCTGAGACCACGTGGAGGATCTGCTCTTTGCCATCGGGTGAAATCTTATAGAGTTTCACCTTTCCGGAGAGGATGACATAGAATCCCTTTGCCTCTTCGCCCTCGGAGAAGAGAATCTCCCTTTTCCCGACCTTCCGGAGCGTGGCAATCGCCCTCACGACCTTCAGATCTTCGTCCTTTAATCCGGCAAAAAGCGGGCATTTTTTTAAGAAGTCGATCGACATAGGAAACCTATCCTCCTGATATTAAAACATACCGGAATATGGAATAATGGAACAGTGGAATATTGAAGATTAGCCCACCATTCCATTTTTCCAACATTCCATTATTCCAGAATTATATTGAAATTTATAGGTTTTTGGCTCTTTTTGCAAGCAAAAAATGGGGCGTTCCTGCCCGAAACATATAATTCTCCAATAATTACAAATAATTAGATGCGTAATTTAGAAATATTTTTTTGTTTTGACGGTCATCCCGCCTGGTTCAGTATATTGAATCGATAAAGGAATTATGTTAGTCTGAATTGAAATTGAGATTTCTAGAAAAAGGCAGAAATCTCTGATTACACGGATTATGAAACGATTACAACGATTAGAAACGTATTGAAAAAAAATCTGTTCAATCGTTTTTTGAAATCTGTGTAATCAAAAGAGCGGAAAGAGGTTTTTTCACAGCTCTTTTAGTTTGCAGGAGGATAGCTTGAATTCCCTCTATAAAAACCTTCTTTTCTGGTCAATTATTATCATCATCATGATTCTCCTCTTCAACCTCTTCAGCAAACCACGCCAGACAATTGCGGATAAAAATTATTCTGATTTCATCAATGCGGTTGAAAGTAATCGGGTCCTCGATATTGAGACAAAGGGCAGGAGTATTATCTGGAGGGACGCGGAGGGAAAACGGTTCAAAACCTATGCGCCCGAAGACCCCGAGATGATAAAAATCATCAGGGAAAAGAAGATTGCCATCAATGCCAAGAAGGAAGATGAGTCCCCTCTTTGGCAGAACATCCTCATCTCCTGGTTTCCGATGATCATTCTCATCGGTGTCTGGCTCTTTTTCATGCGGCAAATGCAGATCGGCGGAGGGAAAGCCCTCTCTTTCGGAAAGAGCAAGGCGAAGATCCTGACCAAAGAACAGCATAAAGTGACTTTTGATAATGTGGCCGGAATCGAAGAAGCCAAGGATGAACTCGAGGAGATCATCGACTTTCTGAGAGACCCAAAGAAATTCACCAAACTGGGCGGAAGAATACCCAAAGGCGTTCTTCTCATCGGCGCCCCTGGTACTGGAAAAACTCTTCTCGCAAGGGCGATTGCCGGCGAAGCCGATGTTCCTTTCTTCAGCATCAGCGGTTCCGATTTCGTAGAGATGTTCGTGGGAGTGGGCGCTTCGCGTGTTCGCGACCTTTTCCTGCAGGGGAAGAGAAATGCGCCCTGCATCATCTTCATCGATGAGATCGATGCCGTAGGAAGACACCGCGGAGCAGGGCTGGGCGGAGGTCATGATGAGAGGGAACAGACCCTGAACCAGTTGCTTGTGGAAATGGATGGTTTTGAATCAAACGAAGGGGTCATCCTGATTGCCGCTACCAACCGGCCCGATGTTCTGGACCCGGCGCTCCTCAGACCCGGCCGGTTCGATCGTCAGGTCGTTGTCCCGGTTCCTGACGTCAAGGGAAGAGAAGAAATCCTAAAGGTCCACACCAAACGGGCTCCTTTAGCCGATGATGTCGCGCTATCCCTCCTTGCCAGAGGAACCCCAGGATTTACAGGGGCTGATCTTGAAAACCTTGTCAATGAGGCCGCCCTTCTGGCGGCCCGCCTCGGAAAGGAATGGGTTGATATGTCCGACCTTGAACAGGCGAAGGATAAGGTTCTGATGGGCGTGGAACGAAAATCGATGATCATTCCCCTTGAAGAGCGAAGAATCACAGCCTTTCATGAGGCAGGCCATACCCTGGTGGCCAGGATGATTCCAGGAACAGACCCCATTCACAAGGTCACCATCATTCCGAGAGGCCGGGCCCTGGGAATTACCCAGCAGATCCCCATCGATGAGAAACATACTTACCCCAAGGATTACCTCCTCAACAACATTACTGTCATGATGGGAGGGAGGGTTGCGGAGGAACTGGTCTTAAACAGCCAGACGACCGGCGCCGGCAATGACATCGAGCGGTCCACCGAACTCGCCAGAAAGATGGTCTGTGAATGGGGGATGAGCGAAAAGTTAGGGCCCATGGCCTTCGGCCAGAAAGAGGAACAGATCTTCCTCGGAAGGGAGATCACTCAACACAGGGATTACAGCGAAGAGACAGCCCGATTGATCGACGCAGAAATCAGGGCGATCGTCACCCGGAGTTATGAAAAGGCGAAAGAGATCATCCAGTCCAATATGGATGTTCTTCATCGCTTGGCCAACACCCTCCTCGAAAAAGAGGTTCTCGACGGAAGCCAGATCGAACGGATTATAAAGGATGAGGCAGTCTGATTCCGGATTGATCACCCTTCGAGAGCCTCAGGGTGATCGGTTTAGTGTAATCCACTAAAAAGCCGAATGAACCAGAAATGAACCTGATTCGATGCCTCCATATCACCGACCTTAAGGATGCGATCCGGCAAATAGAAGCCGTGGGGGTGGATCCAACCGGCATTGAATTGATGAGAGGAAAAACCCTCCATTTCAACCTCAAGGTGGAAGGAATCGATCCCCGGACCGCAAACATCCTTAAGCAGGAGATGCTCTCTCTGGGAGGGGACGTTGCGTTGGACGGTAGAGGGCTCGATTGCAGCGCCCAATCAACAGATGGGCTTCTGATGGGAAGCCGAAAACAATTTGAGAAACTGATTCAAAAGCTGGATTCCTATCCCCATCTCCGTCAAATCGGCCAGACTTTAAGAGACACATTTCAGAACATTTCTAAAAGCCATTTCACCCTGCACTGTCGTCGGCGGACATTCCACCTTGGAGAAAGAACGCTTTTAATGGGAGTCCTCAACATCACGCCGGATTCCTTTTCGGATGGCGGGCTCTTTTTCGATAAAACCAAAGCCATTGCTCATGGGTTGAAGATGGTTGAAGAGGGAGCGGATATCATCGATATCGGAGGAGAGTCGACCAGGCCCGGTTCAAAACCGCTTGGGCTGGAGGAAGAGCTCCGCCGGGTCCTTCCTGTGATCGAGGCCCTTTCGAAGGAGACGGAAGTCCCCATCTCAATCGATACCTATAAATCGGAAGTGGCCCGCAGGGCCATCGAGGCAGGAGCTGAAATAATAAATGACATCAGTGGATTGCATTTTGACCCCGAGCTTGCGCGTGTGGCAGCCAAAGAGAATACCCCCGTTGTCCTGATGCATATTCGTGGAACGCCTGAGACGATGCAGAAGGATGTCCACTACGGCTCCCTTTTTTCTGAAATCATCGCCTATCTTAATGAGGGTATCCGGCGAGTGGAGTCCGCCGGAGTGGCTCCTGAACAGATCGTCGTCGACCCTGGAATCGGATTCGGGAAAACCCTTGAGGATAACCTCCTCCTTATCAAACATCTTTCTGAATTCCGGATTCTTGGAAAACCCATCCTCCTCGGGACCTCCCGAAAAAGTTTTATCGGGAAAATTCTCGATGCACAACCGGACCAACGGCTTGAAGGAACCCTTTCAAGCATTGCCATTGGCGTTCTAAACGGCGCCCATATCATCCGATCTCACGATGTCCTTCAGGCAAAGAGAGCAATCGCGGTTGCCGATGCCATCCGGAGGGCAGAAGGGTAAGGAGTTTAGAGTTGTGAGTTATGAGTTAAGAATGATGAGTTAAGAACATACAAAGGTAGAGCCAGATGATTTGGAAAATAGGAGAGTGGATGGTGGTTTAACCACACTCCACCTTCTACCCTCTACGTTCGGAACAGGAGGAAGCATGACGAGGCTTGGAGTCAATATTGACCATGTCGCTACGGTGAGGCAGGCAAGAGGAGTGGCTTATCCGGACCCTGGCACAGCCGCATCCATCGTCGAACTAGCTGGCGCGGATGGCATTGTCTGCCATCTGAGAGAGGACCGGCGCCATATTCAGGACCGGGACCTCCGCATCCTGAGAGAAATCGTCCAGACCCAACTCAACCTTGAGATGGCCGCCACAGAGGAGATGATCGGAATTGCCCTTGCGACAAAACCTGACATCGTCACCCTGGTCCCTGAGAAAAGAGAAGAGTTAACGACTGAGGGAGGGCTCGATGTCGTAAAAAACTTCCGTTCCCTCAAAAAGGCGATCCAGCAGCTTCGAAGGGGAAACATTCCTGTCAGCCTTTTCGTCGATCCCGACAGGAATCAGATCAAGGCTTCTGAGGAAGTTGAAGCAGAAGCCATTGAAATCCATACCGGTCACTATTGCGAGGCAAAGACCTCTGCCCGGGCTGATGAAGAATTAAAAAGGATTCTCGATGCGGTGGGAGAGGCGTGCCGGAGGAATCTGCGGATCGCCGCCGGTCACGGCCTTAACTATGTCAATGTGCGGCGAATCGCAGAGGTCAAGGAGATTGAGGAACTCAACATAGGGCACAGCATCATCGCCCGCGCCGTTCTGGTGGGGCTGGACCGGGCAGTGAGAGAGATGATTGCGCTTATTCGATGAATATAAGTTCGGAGTTGGGAGTTCGGAGTCAAAAATCAATTCTCCGGGACTTCTAATTTAAGTCTCCGAACTCCCAACTCATTACTCCGAACTTATGATCATTGGCACAGGCATCGACATCGTTAACATTGAACGGATTAATGGATTGATGGAACGCTGGGGAGACCGCTTCCTGGAACGGGTTTATACGGAGCGGGAAATCTCCCGGTGTCAACGAATGTCGCGTCCCCCGGAATGTTTCGCCATCCGGTTCGCCGCGAAGGAGGCGTTTTTAAAGGCAATCGGCTCAGGGCTTCGAAATGGAATTCAGTGGACGGATATCGAGGTGGAGAACGATCCCATGGGAAAACCCCTGCTCTCCCTCCATCGAAGAGCCAGAGAGGTTCTTCAAACCCATCGGATCGAGAAGACCTTTCTCACCCTTTCCCACGACCGACCATTCGCCGTGGCGCATGTCCTATTAGAGAGGAAAGACGATGAAAGTAGCGACCGCTGAACAGATGCAGGAACTGGATCGTAAGGCAATCGAAACCTACCGGATTCCGGGAATCCTCCTGATGGAGAACGCAGGCAGGGGAGCCGCAGAGACCATTCTGGCCTCTTTCCCTGACCTCCGGAAAAAGAGGGTGGTGATCATCGCCGGAAAAGGAAACAACGGAGGAGACGGTTTTGTGATCGCCAGGCACCTGATGAATCGGAGGATACCGGTCAAGGTCATCCTTCTGACCGATCCGAAGTCGCTCAGAGGGGATGCGGAAACGAACCATTACATTCTCCACCGCATGAAGGGAGAGATCATCCCGGTTCCTTCCACAAAGGATTATCAGAAAGTGAAGAGGGATGTGGAGAAAGCAGATCTCCTGATCGATGCCATTTTCGGGACAGGCCTCGACGCCGAGGTGCGAGGTTATTACAGGGAGGTCATTGACCATCTCAATACCCTTCAGAAGCCCATTGTCTCCATTGACATTCCCTCCGGCCTGAATGCCAACACGGGCAAACCGCTCGGGACAGCGGTGCGGGCCACCCTTACCGTCACCTTCGGCTTGCCCAAAATCGGACTCCTTCTTTCGCCGGGAACGGATTATGCCGGAACACTGAAAGTGATCGACATTGGCATTCCAAAAAATCTGGTGGAAGAGGAGAAGATTCAGGCTCATCTGCTTGAGGAGGAGGACATCCGGCAGTTCCTCTCCGTCCCCAGACGTCCGGACACCCATAAGGGAGATTATGGCCATCTGCTCGTGATTGCCGGTTCGGTGGGAAAGACCGGAGCGGCCGCCATGGTCTGTGAGGCTGCGCTCAGGATGGGAGCAGGACTGGTCACCCTTGCCATCCCGAAGAGCTTGAATGCCATCATGGAAATGAAATTAACCGAGGTGATGACCGAGCCCCTTCCTGAAACTCCTAAACAGACGCTCAGCCTGAGGGCCTTCAACTCCATCCTCAGGCTTTGTGAAAATAAGAAGGCTGTTGTGATCGGGCCTGGCCTCGGAACGTTTAAAGAGACCCAATCGCTCATTCTTAAGCTGATCAAAACGATCGACCTTCCCATCATCCTCGATGCGGATGGGCTGAACGCGCTGGCCGCACAACCCAAGATTCTTCCAACCTCCAACCGGTCGATTGTCCTAACGCCCCATCCCGGAGAGATGGCCAGACTGGTCCATTCCACGGTTAAGGAAGTCCAGGAGAATCGCGTCGGAATTTGTAAAAATTTCTCTCAATCCAGCCATGCCCATCTCATCCTCAAAGGATATCGCACCCTCATCGTCACTCCCAAGGGGGAAGTTTACATCAACCCTACGGGCAATTCAGGGCTGGCAACCGGAGGAACGGGCGATGTGCTGAGCGGGATGATGGGCGGTCTGGTCTGTCAGGGATTCGACCTTCTCTCATCTCTTCAGGCTTCTGTCTATCTCCACGGGTTGGCAGGGGATGAGGTGGCCCGGGAATTAGGTGAAAAATCTCTCATGGCCACAGACCTTATCCGGAAGATCCCTGCTCTTCTCCAGAGGTAAGTTTGATTCTCTTGCGGGAGTCTGTTAGGATTTTGGGGACAGGGCGGGGTTAAAAAACCCCGCCTATCGAGGCTGGCGTGTTACAAATTTTGAATTTTCACAGGCTGAAATCACTCAATTTGGAGCGCTTATGGAGATGAGGAACGAGATCAGAAAACTCGCCCGCATCGAGGAGGGGCCTTACCCTTTTTTCTCTCTCTATCTCAATACCCGGTGGGACTCTGAACAGCAGAGAGAGCGCATTCGCCTCTTTGTAAAGAATCAACTGAAGAAAGGGATTGACCGGATCAGAGAAAAAGAGGATTGGCAAAAGGCCTATCCTGAGGATCAAGAACAGATTGAAAGGTTTGTTGAAGGATTGGTCCGCCGTTCCCACGACGAAGGGATCGATGGAATCGCCATCTTCTCCTGTAGCGCCGCCAACACATTCCTGACCTACCCTTCGATCATGCCATTCGAAAACGAATTTTTTCTCTCCGGCCTGCCGATCCTCCGGCCCCTTGTGCGGCTTTCTTCCCAGTATCAGGACACGCTCGCCGTTATGGTGGAGACTGATTCGGCCAAACTCTTTGAGATCTCTCTTGAGGGATTATTGGCAGAATCCTCCATTGAGAGTTATGTCCCGGGCCGTCATGATCAGGGAGGCTGGGCTCAAATGAGATACCAGCGCCACATCCGGGATCATATGAATAAACACCACAAGGAAGTCTCCGAGCAACTGACGGATCTCTTTGATACGGGAAAGTGGAAAAGAGTGGTTCTCATCGGCCAGGATCGGACCCTTGCCAATTTTAAGAGCTTCCTTCCCGAACGGGTCAAACAGCAGATCACAGATGCCTTCTCCATGGACTTTTCCGAGGAGCGCTCCAGGGTGTTAAGGCGAATTTTTGAGCGCCTCTTCGAGAGAGAGAAGGAAGAGGCTTCCCGGCAAATCGAGGAGTTGAAAGAGAAAGCCTCTCAGAGAGGACGGGCCGCCTTTGGCCTGGATGGAACATTGGAGGCCTTAAACAAAGGGCAGATTCAAACCCTTTATCTCCTCGCCTCGTTCAGCCTTCCCGGAGGGAGTTGCGCTCGATGCGGCTCACTCGTGCTCATCCATCCAATGGGTCATCCTTCAGCCTCCTGTCCTTTTTGCAAAGGAGACACCCGGGAGATTGACCTGGGAGAGGCAATGACGCGATCGGTTCTTCGTCAGGACGGAGAGGTCAAATGGGTCGAAGAAAATCTCGCTCTGAAGGAGAAAGAGGGCGTGGGAGCCTCCCTGAGATTTCGTTAAACCCGCTCGCTGTTGATCAAAGGAGAAAAGGATGTTAGTCGAGATGAAGGTGAAGTTTTTGACATTCGATTCCACATCAAATGGATTTGTCGTCCTTTTGATGGACCTGGCCAATAAGACAGGGCTTCCCATCTGGATCGGACCGTTCGAGGCAAATGCGATCGCCATGAAATTGAAAAAAATCGACTCTCATCGCCCTATGACCCACGATCTGATCCATCGTGTGCTGAGCACCCTTGAATCTCAAGTGATGAAGATCGTGGTCAATGACTTGAAGGAGAGCACCTACTATGCCTTGATTCACCTCAATCGGAGAGGGGAGGAGATCGTGATCGACTCCCGGCCCAGCGATGCCATTGCCATTGCCCTTTCCGTGGATGCGCCGATCTTTGTTTCGGATGATGTGATCGAAAAGGCGAGGACCATCGATTTTGAAAAAGAAGGCGATCAGTTGAAAGACTGGCTTGAAAAGCTCAACCCGGATGACTTTAAATTTAGAGCCTGAACCGGTGTAGCCGAAACCAAATAGGATTGGGGGTTGAAAAAATTCGAAACCCGAATATCGGGCCCCGAAAGGGAATCAGGAAACCAGAATATCAGGATGCAGAACATCAGAACATCAGGTTACCAGAGAGAATCAAAGAAAAAAGAATGGCTAAACCTGATGTCCTTATATCCTGACACCCACAACCTGATATCCTGATCTTCTGATGACCATGAGACCGTGCTTCGGATTTAGACCCCAGTTAAATGAATAAGGTGGTTTTCAATTCCAAGAGTCCCACAGAAACCATTCGGATCGGGAAGACCATTGGAAGCAGTCTTCAGGCTGGGGATGTCGTTGCGTTAATGGGCGAATTGGGAGCGGGAAAAACTCAGTTCATCAAAGGATTGGCGCAGGGCTCCGGAGTGGCAAGATCCGCCTATGTGTCCAGCCCCTCTTTCACGCTGATCAATGAATACAAGGGAAAGACGCCCTTTTATCATATCGATCTCTACCGGCTCAAGGAGGAGAAAGAGGCTGAGGAGTTAGGACTGGAAGAGTATTTCCTGGGAGAGGGAATCACGGCCGTTGAATGGGCGGACAGAATTCCTTCCCTGCTCCCGGCCGAGTTTCTCCGTGTTCAGATCCATTACACGGGCAGACAGGCCCGATCCATAGAGCTGGCCGCAAAAGGAGAAAGGTACGAACAACTGCTGAAAAAATTCGGAATGCGGAATTCGGAATGCGGAATGGTTTTAAAAGATACTTGATACTGGTTTCTGGATATTGGTTGTCAAACATCCAGAATCAAGAATCCAGGATCAGAAATTAATTTAAAATCATAAATTCGTATCACTTTAGCTCTTTGAAAAAAGAATAAGCTGGCAATTTAAGATCTCGTCCGTTGACCGAGCTTTCAATGCCTCTTTTGCGGTAGAGAGGATGATTTCTACCGGGTTGTGACCTTGGAGTTGGG
>Ga0208244_100974_pt1 | contig 19638 bp, 10 predicted proteins | sample SubbioCR12Aug_5A_FD_184828 | JGI IMG/M metagenome (GOLD analysis project Ga0208244, IMG submission 184828) | Serpentinite rock and fluid subsurface biosphere microbial communities from McLaughlin Reserve, California, USA - CR12Aug_5A (SPAdes) | ecosystem: Environmental > Terrestrial > Deep... | reverse complement strand
CGGTCTTATGTGACGGTAGTTCGTTACTCATTATGTACTTAACGGATTATGACTGTTCAACAGTTGGACAGTAGTGTCTCAAATTATAAATCAGATTCTTCTCCCGTCCCGCCCCGACCACGTCTGGGTCGGGACGGGATCAGAATGACAGTTCCTGAGAAAGGGTTTTGACACAGTCTCAGAACGTGGGAATGAGAAGTGTGGGGCGTGGGAACGAGCGCGCAAGATACACTTTTGCGTTCGCTACTTTTGTGACCTTTTAGGATAGAACCGGAATGCCAGTCCTCCTCCGATCCCCATGTCCACGACGGGGGATAAGTAGAGAACCGGTCCAAGTTCAAATGATATTTCGAATGGCTTCGTGGGAAAGAAGTAGCTCACCCCAAATACTCCTCGGACACCCAGGCCGAGAGTACCCGCCCGATCATACTTCGGACCTCCCAGCGCAGAAGGTCCCACAAAGGCCCCGGGACCGACATAGAACGGAAAATCGGGGTGATCAAAGGCATTTGAATAGTAGAGGTAATCTCCGCCAATTGTGATACCGCCGAAACCTCCTCCAAGGAAAGCCTGCACAGCGTTTTCTCCGTCATTCAATAAGCACTTTCCCGTCACACCTGTAGGAGCACCAACGAGCAGACCGATGCCGATTTCTCCATGCTGGGCATAGGCGGGGATCAAACTTACAGTGAGAAACAGTAGCGCAGCAACATAGATGTTCTTCAGCATTCGATTATCCCTTGTTGTTTGGTCAATTGCGATTGAGGATCTCTTTGAGAAATTTTCCGGTGTAAGAATTCGGATTCGCCGCCACATCCTCCGGTCGACCGGCTGCCACAATGTGTCCCCCCTTGTCTCCCCCTTCGGGTCCAAGATCAATCACAAAGTCGGCACATTTCACAACATGCATATTGTGTTCGATGACAACCAGAGAATGTCCTGCCTCAAGGAGTGCATTGAAACAACTCAGAAGTTTCGCCACGTCATCGAAATGGAGACCTGTTGTCGGTTCGTCAAATATAAAAAGAATGCTTCCTTCCGAGTGGGACGCGACGAGGTGGTTGGCCAGCTTCATGCGCTGGGCCTCACCGCCTGAAAGAGTCGTAGCGGGTTGTCCGAGCCTGAGGTAGCCCAAACCGACGTCGTCGAGCACGCCCAGTCGCTTCGCAGTCCGGTCTCCTCCCGGAGCCGAAGCGAAAAACGCAATCGCCTCAGTAACCGTCATCTCGAGCACGTCGCTGATATTCTTACCACGATACCTGACCTCGAGAACCTCTTTTTTGTACCTTTTCCCCTTACATGTGTCACACGTCAGGTAGATATCGGCGAGGAATTGCATTTCGATTCGTTGAACCCCGTCTCCCTCGCAGGTATCGCATCTGCCTCGTGCCACATTGAATGAAAAGTGACCCGGCTTGTACCCCCGAACCCGTGCGGTATGCGTGCCGGCAAAAAGATCACGAATGAGATCAAATGCTTTGATGTACGTCACGGGATTCGAACGGGGCGTTCGGCCAATCGGACTTTGATCGACCAATTCAATTTTCTCGATCAACTCGATTCCCTTGATTTCGATGTGCTTGCCAACGCCCCCCTCAAAACCCCCTTTCGCCTTCTTTATCCCCGCATACAAGACATCATGCACCAACGTACTCTTTCCCGATCCGCTCACTCCCGTAATACAAACAAACATCTCCAGGGGGATCCGGACGTCTATGCGCTTCAAATTGTGTTCGGCGGCGTGACGGATGAAAACGGAACGCTCTGAATCCTTCCGGCGCCGTGTTGGAACCGGAATGCTCTTGGTCCCACGCAGGTATTCCGCCGTCAGACTTTTCCCCCTCGAAAGGAGTTCATCCGGAGTCCCGCAAAACACAAGCTCCCCACCATGCTCTCCCGCGCGCGGTCCGAGATCGACAATCAGATCGGCAGACTGTATCATCGATTCGTCATGCTCCACGATAAGAACTGAATTTCCCACGTCGCGCAGAGACTTCAGAATGGCAATGAGTTTTTCGTTGTCGCGAGGATGCAGGCCGATCGTCGGTTCATCCAACACGTACAGGGAACCGACAAGCGAAGAACCCAACGCTGTTGCGAGATTAATACGTTGATACTCTCCTCCCGACAGTGTCATCGTCATCCGATCGAGGGTGAGATAGCCGATCCCCACCTCATCGAGAAACTCGAGTCTCTTTCGAATTTCCTCGATGATTCTTTTCGCGACAGCGGCATCGTATCTGGAAAGTTTCAATGATTCGAAGAAATCCCGCGCTTCCGCTATTGTCATCGCGACGATATCATGAATCGTCTTATCCGTCACACGAACATACAGAGCCTCCTTACGGAGACGTGATCCATGGCAATCCATACATGTGGTATACCCTCTGTAGCGGCTGAGGAATATGCGGTAGTGAATCTTGTACGACTTTCGCTCGATAAACGCGAAGAACTTCTTCAGGCCGTCAAAACCATCGTACCCATTCATCACGACATCGATTTGCACAGCGGACAAATCCCGAAACGGCACATTGACCGGTACGTTCGCCGATGTTGCGACTCTGAGGAGATCGTTCAGATTTTCCCGCCATCTCGGAAATGCCCAGGGTTGAATCGCCCCCGCTCGGATCGATTTGGAGGGATCCGGGACCACGAGGTCCATATCAATGCCGACCGATCGGCCAAATCCCTGGCACGTCGGGCATGCCCCCACCGGATTATTGAAGGAAAAGAGCCGCGGCTCAGGATCCTCGTATCGGATCCCATCGTTTCGACATTCCGGATGCTGACTGAACTTCAACAGTTCACCGTCATCAACGAGGAAGACTTCGGCATACCCATCCCCCTCGAGAAAGGCTGTCTCCACCGAATCTGCGAGACGAGATGCGACCTCACCATCTTCTCCTCGAACGATCAGTCGATCGACAAGCACCTTGATGGCTTTCTTATCCTTCCCCTTGAATTCAGTCTCATTCAGATCAATGATCTCACCCTCGACAACAATGCGGAAGAACCCCCGTTTCTTGAGCGCGATCAATTCATCCTTGACGGTTCGTCCGGAATGGGCATGGAGAGGAAACAAGACGTAGAGTTGTCCCTCATGACGAATGACCCGATCAACAACCGTGGTCACGGAATCGCGCTGGACACGTTCCCCGCAGAGACTGCAGTACGTCTGGCCGATTCTTCCGAACAGAAGCCGGAGATAGTCATAGATCTCCGTTGTCGTGGCAACTGTGGACCGCGGATTGCGGGAAGTCGTTTTCTGCTCGATGGCGATCGCAGGGCTTATCCCTTCGATGAAATCTACATCCGGCTTGTCCATGCGCTCGAGAAACTGGCGTGCGTAGGATGATAGGCTCTCAACATAGCGGCGCTGCCCCTCTGCATAGATCGTATCATACGCGAGGCTCGACTTTCCCGAACCGCTCACTCCGGTGAAGACGACCAGTTGATTTCTTCGGAATTCGAGATCGACGTTCTTCAGGTTATGGACTCTTGCGCCCCGAATGATAATTGATCGCTTGCGAGAGGGAGACTCGGTGTTCGAAATCGGTGTTGTTTGCTTCCCGCCGCGTCCACTTCGGACCACACTATTTCGGGCTCGTCTCTTCATCTTAATCTCTCTTTACAGACGTCGCATGATAACGCGGGAACTCGGAAATGTCAAACTAAACGGGAAACCGCGCGCGACGCAATCTTCACAAGCGAGCGCCATCCGGCATAACGGCTCAGCAGATTGGTCGATTGGCAGGTACTAAAAGTTCACAGTGAGAGTCGCCGTCGGAACGTACTCCGCCCACCCAAACTGTCGGTCTATCGGCCGAAGCTGAACATCAACGTTCAGGTTCTTGTTGAACTTGTGTGCACTCCAGGCCGCATGTAATGCGCTAAAGACATGGTTCGCGACGAGTATGCCCGCCGCAGTACTCGCCACCATAAAGAGGTCATTGGCTCTCCCCCTCATATCACGATAGAACCGAAATTGAGGAGAGACATTGGTCAGATAGTCGTGAGTGCCGACATTTGAATCAGCCCAGCCGGATGTGTACTGCTCGTACTTTCCGATCACCTCGTAGTACTGCTGGTCGGGCCAGCGCGGAAGTCGGTGGCTGAACCCAGTCCCCGTCTTCTTTCCGATGGCCTCCTCATTACTATTGAGTTTCGCCCAGTCGACCCGATTCCACGGAGAGAGATTTGGATTCTGGCTGATCACCGTCCCTTGAAGTATGACGGCGTCAGGATTAAGCACGATTCCGTGCCGCTCGATCCACTCCGCGTATCTCACCACAGACCAATTGCTGTTCGCATACGTTTCATATTCGTCGGTCTGCCGGGTCCCCTTCCCATCGAAAATCGCGAAGACAATCCACAGCCCGACCTCCGCCGCACCAAATGCCGCCGCACCGACGTACGATTCCGCATAGAATTGTCCCGAGCCGGGCAATACCGCAGAAAAGAGCGCGGCGCGCAATGGAGATTTCTCACTCCTCACAGTCTCGATCTCCATCCTTACGTTCAGCGGCCCTGAGCTTATCGATTGCGCGGGAATCAGATCATACCGCAATACGCCGCTCAATTCGCTTGCCGCTTCGTGCCCGGCTCCGATTGGCTTGACCGTCTGAGCTTTTCCCCCCGTCAGGAAAAGAATGAAGAAGAATACAAGGACTGATATTGACCGCCATTTCATTATCTAGATTCTCCTGATAACCCCCGATTCTCGAATTACCGAAATCGAGGCACCACGAGTTCACGAATTTCGAAGCCAAAAAGTATTCCGAGATAGAAATTCCACTCCCGCCCATACGTCACCGTTACGTTGTTGACCGTTTTGCTGAATCGGTCAAAACCGTACGCACCACTGACAAAAAACCTGGTGGGGTACGAGTAGAACGAGAACGCCTCAAGCCTCAACTCCAACCCCGCATCCTTTTTCCAATTCCGAAGCGCGGGTGTCTCCCCCATCCATGCGTTGCCGAAATCCCCGAACACGGAGCCATAGAGCTTGGTGAAATAGAATTGGAGGAACCGGAAATCGAGCGACCGCGTGATCGGAAACCGGTACGCTGCATGAAGGGCGGCCATCTCGTTTCCCCCCAACGAGTAGAAAGGATATCCCTTCATCCCGACGAATCCCCCCGCGTAGAAATCAAAAAAGTCGTCAACCGCGGGACCGAGAATGCTTCCGGCCTGAAGTTCAAATGAAAGCGTGTGATGGCGCAGCGGAAGTGGAAGATGCTCGCTCCACCTGAGCTGAACGCGGGGGTAGTCGTACTGCGTATAGAGAGGGACGCGAAAGCCGTTTTCAATCTTGAAATCATCTTCCGGGTTGAATTGATTCATCTCATATGTTGCGCTGAGGGATATCGATCGACCGACCGGAGCGATGGCCTGGTCGACAGATGGTTCAATGCCGTTGAGGCGCCATGTTGCGTCGAACGCGTGGCCAATCAGATAAATAGCGCGCGACGATCGGATAACGCCAAACGTGGGATGAATCCATGTCCCGAAATCCTGGATATATCGCTGATACGAATATCGCAGGGTCAGAAGATTTTTTTCGCTCTTCAGAGGCTGCTTCAGGGAGAAATCGATTCCGAGCAGACTGAATGTGACTTCGGCGGAGAATGTGCGCTCACGATCAACAAACAGATTAAAGGAGAAGTCTGTCGTGCGGGAAACATTGAAAATTTCCAGACCGAGAGTGGGATCCAGTCCGAGATTATACAAGAGCGGGACTCTTCCGCCGTATTCGATCCCAAGATACAGATCTCGTTCCGCTTTTCGGTTGATGACGGCAGTACCAAAGAGTTGAAGCTTGTCCAGCATTTCGAACGAACCGAAGTACAACCCGCCCTTGATGATGTCAATTCCTTTGTTGCGCGGATTATAGTTATCCACCCGGACAACCGGAACAAGCGTGAGACTGCTGAAGGTGTTTCGATACGGTCGCGTCGTCCAGGAGATCTTGCCTGCGTCGGTTGAGAACGAGCGATCCTTGGTTGCGCCTTGATCATCAACAGCTATGTGGTCAAGTTCTGTCCCGACGTTCAGATCCAGAGGATAAAGCGAACAGGTAGCGACTGGATCGAAAATGTGTTTGTCTGAATCCTCGAGGAGGGCAATCTGGTATCCACGCGAGGTATATTTGGAATATGCGATCTCCCCTTGCTCGTTGACACTGGGAACAAATGCTCCACCCAAAACATTTGTGATCTGCCTGAGCTCAAGCGTGGTAAGATCAAGCGAGAAGATGTTAAATATGCCGTCTCGGTCATGCGAAAAGTAGAGCAGGTTTCCTGAGGGTGAAAAGAACGGGTCTCTCGCATCACCTTCGAGATCCAGAAGATTTGCCTCCCCTTTCTCGAGGTCCATCACTGCTACACGTTGCCCATGCGACTCGGAAAATGCGAAGGCGATGAATCGGCTATCCGGCGACCAAGCCGGCATGTATACCTGTTCTCCGTTCTGAAATCGGGTGACCATCTTCATGTTCTTTCCCTCCACATCGGAGATGGCCAGGTTGCGTGTCCCGTCGCTCCCCACAGTGAAGGCCAATTGGGTTCCGTCCGCTGAGAGTCGTGGATTGAGGGAACGCGCTCCATGCGTCAACCGTTTTTCCTTTTTGGCGTCGAGATCGAGACGGTAGAGATCTGCGAATCTCGAGTGAAACGCATTATCGCTCGTGATCCTGGAATAGTAGAGAGACTTTCCGTCGCGTGAAAATGAAAGGGTCGATCGAATCCCGTCTCGCACTTTTTCTAACTGGCCCGTCTTCAAATCCATAATGTACACGGAGCTCTGGGAAAAGTAGTCTTTTCCCTTGTTTGAGACATACGCGATCCTGTTTCCATCAGAAGTGAATGCGGGATAGAAATTCCCAAACCCCTCGGGTTCAATCGTTCGTCCCTCTCTCAGATTCTTTCTTACTTCGGAGACCCGATTCGAGTAACTGGTCGTCCGTTCCGCTTTCCATTCCTCGAAGAGCTCCGACCCCGATTTTCCCAATACCGATTGCACTGCGCCATCGATGGTAACACGCGTGGGCTTCCCGAGCTCGCGTGAAATTGCCTCGAGGGGCGGCACGCCATACTTCTCTGCGATGTACTCGACGATCGAAAATCCGGCGTTATAAGACGATTCATTTCCAAGACTCGTTTTGCCGAAGACCGCCATTTCTTCCCAGCTTAACGGATTGTCGTCGAGCATGTACATTCGCAGAATCATATCACGGTGCGAATCCCAGTAATCCACGCGAAGATCAGGATGGTTGACCTGTGCCACCCCCTCGGCAAACCAGCTTGGGACTACAAATGCGGAGAATGGATACGATACGAGGGCATTCGGGAAGCCGTAAAGAACATCCGGCCGGCGTTCAGATTCATAGCCGAACCACTGCAGGTAGATTGCCGGGATCTTTCGTCCAAGCTTCATCGCTGTTTGAATCTGAACGATGTGTGTGAACTCGTGGGCGATAACATTCTGAAGCCAGGGATGGATGCCCCGCAGTTCAAAATCCATTGACGAGGCCCAGATTTCGATCTTGTTGTCGTAGAAGTACGCCGCACCGTTGGAATAGTCGTCATGATCCCGAATGACGATACTCACCTTCTGATCAGGCGCGTGCCGATACAACTCGGTGATTGGTTTGTATACCGCTTCTGCGATGCGCGCCGATTCACGCGCGGTGCGTTCGCTTCCGTTATGAAAATGAATCAGAAAATGATCCGTCTCTATCGTCTGCCATTCCAGCTCGGGATGAGGGAAGCTGACATGTTGGGAATATCCTTGAGCCCATACGACGAGCATTCCAACAAGGAGAAAGAAGATTCTATTCATGTTTCATCAATTGAGGATAACATCGAAACGGGTTGCCCGATTTTTGATCGGGTGAACGGAGAGCGTTCGAGTCCTTCCGCCAGCCACGAACCCCAGAAAAACGCGTGATCCGATCCTGTGATTCCCATAGAAGAACGAGCTGCCCGTCCCATACAAAGGGATCGGTTCGTACCCTATTGGAAGCCGGGCATCAGGAATCACAAAAGACCCTTCAGAATTGGTTCGCGCGGTGACGCTATTAAGCACGAGCACGGGATATGAATGCCTCACTCTTCCGCCGACGAGATAGCGCACGTGGTAAACCCCGCTCGGAGCGATTTCGCCCCCCGGGATCCTTTTATCCCACGAAAACTCGATCCTCCCTCTCTGGAAAACATTTGCCGCAAGAGTCCGGACGGTTGCACCGCGTTCCTCCTGAACAACCACAGTGACGAACTCGCTCGAAGCAGTAATTTCGTAATACCTTGGGGCGGGGTCATTCTGATCGATGAGGATCAGGTCGTAATCCACTTTCACATCGACGTGAGCAAGAGGAGTCCCAAAGCGGTTTGTTACGGATCCTTCGATCAAATACCCATCGACCTCTCGGCCAGACGTATCGACGGGAATTTCCCGTTCACAGCCTGACAGAATGCAAACAGCTGCAATTGCGGAGTAGAAGATGAGTTGAGAGATTTTCAATGCAGAGCATGGCCTCGCATGCGGCGAATCATCACTTGACGACTGCAATTTTGACGACGGCAGATTCTGTTCGTGTCTTGCCCTTTGCTTCTACCCTCGCCAGATAAATTCCACTCTGAACGTCGAATACTTCCCACGTCACTTCCCCGTCAATCCCCGCTCGCGCAATCGTTTGTAGCTTGGTCAACTCCGTTCCGGCAAGATCAAAAATCCGGACCGAAATCTCGGCATCTTCTGACACATAGAATCGGATTTGAGTGCTGTTGCCATAGACCGGATTGGGCCAATTGTAAACGCGAGCCCCTGGCAGAAATTCATCAGAAAGAGGTCGGGGAGAAGTCGTCAAAGTCGTATCGACATTCCAGCGTCTCTCATGCTGAAGGTATTGGGGCCAGATGACCTTTCCCGGGGTATAGACAGACTTCGTTTCGAAAGCGCGCATTCTCCCTGAGGAGGATACCGAGACTATACCGACTTTGCCTCCCGGAGTCTCGAAAAACGCTATACCCGAGAGGGAGGGTTCAAACGCCTGAACGGGAAATCCCGCAAGGGGTTTTCCCCGGTTCGAGACCGCGAGGAGATGTCCCGCCGCTGTCGTGCTGATGATGTCAACAGCGCCGTCTCCATCAATGTCTCCTACGAGAGCGTTTTCGACGAAGGATCCGACGACCGGGAGTTGAGTTGGAAATCCATCCGTAGAAAATCCCCGGGCATTCAATACATAGAGGGTTGAATCGGCCTGCACAACGAAATTTTTCTTTCCATCGCCCGCGATATCAGCCGCGGCAACAGACAAAATGGCACCACGTTCGATCTCGGTCTCGAAGATGCGCGTCGAAAGCGCCTGATCATAGGCGACGATCTTTTTCCCTCCGCGCTCGGCGGCTACGATTCGATTGCCCGTCGGCGTCACTACCCCGGCGATCAACCAGGGACGAGCGGAATCCGGAAATGTGGTGGAGTTCGATTCACCGTGCAACTGGCCTTCGACGGCCTGGAAGATTGCGTACGGCTTGCCAGGGTTTCCTGTTGGGAGTTGTGCCATCGAAGTGACTGTGCCTGGAGCGCGGATAATGCGTTCCAGCAAGACTCCATCGAGTCCGATGAGATGAACGCCGCCTCCCGCCGTACCGACGGCAATGGCGTAAGCGGACCCCTGACGGTAGAACGACGGGGACGTCGTCACGTCATGATTCGTTTGAAAGCTGGCGGTAAGGACTGTATCGAATACGCCGTCGGAATTGAGATCGCGCGCCCGCCAGACATACACATTGCGGAGAGAAGCGCCTGCAAAAATTGTTTCTGACAATCCTTGGTCAAACACGGCGACACCAAACGTCCCGCCAACGGAAGAGAGAAGTCCCGATTGAACCCTGGTCTTTGATGAACCGTCTCGTTTGAATGCGTAGACATGCTCACCAATAGCGGCGTAGACTCCTGACTTCGATACTGTCGGGTGTGACAATTTCGTGGAGGGGGGCAGCTCGCGGGAAAAACGATCCAACTGAGTGAGGGAAACGTTTCCAATCTCCAGCGAGAAGTTCATACGTGGTCCCAGTGCGCTGAAATCCTTCAGCGCAATCAGCGTCGGCGAACCGCTGTTGGAACGACTGCTGGGATACGATGAATCGTTGAACAAGTTCCGATACTTAGGTGCGGAGTTTCCCTGGAACCAGCAGTCGAGGGGCCACCCATATTCTGTACCGCTGCCTGGCTGCAGCGCGGCGTACTCCTCGCCTATGTCATTCGATCCATCGGCTTCAATCAATCGGACGCCGCGTCGCTTCGGATCGGCGTTCACTTCGTTTGACGTGATTTTTTCAGCAATGATCTTTTCATCGATGTGCCAGACTAACATTCCACCCCCTTCAAATCCTTTCTGTTGCATTGCTCCCGGGAGCGCCCAATCAAAATCCTCGACATCGAAAATGGTCCCTCCAATTCCGCGCACATCATTCAGTTGGAATCCTGTTGTATCGCGCGCAAAGAGACGATCGACTATCTTTCCCCCTTGATACACTCTGAGCTGTTGTCCGTTTCCATGCGGATCGCGCTGGCGGTTCTCAACAAGGTAGTACTCCTGGGTCGAAATGGGGATCTTGTAGACCGTGTCCCGTCCCGTAGAAACGAGACTCACCGCAGGAAGGTTAATCCCCGATGTATTGGCCTGCACAACTATTGGCGTTGTCCATCCCAGATGGATTTTTTCCCACGCGGATGGTTCCGGTGGAAAGAGACCACGAAATGCGAAAATCCCCGCACCATCCATCAATCCAAATTGACCAATGGCCGAGCGCCCATTCTTTGTATTGAAAAGATCCGGGAGACCCAAATAACTGCCGAACGTCGCCGCAAGTAGACCATTCGTACTCAACTGAAGTGTATCCGGTCCGAGAGAAGTTGTCAGAACGCGGCTTTCGGTTGCAGGAATGATAAGCGAATTCGAAATGTGGTACGATCCGTCGTTCACTGCTATTCCGGGAAAACCGGGAGCGTTCAGGAGTTTTCTCAACGAGGAAAGGCTGAGATACAGCGAGGGAATATCGTTGGGTGTCGGATCAAATCCCAGCTGACTCACCAAATCAATATCTCTGCCGGCGCCAGCGTGAAAGATGATAAACGCTTTGTAGCTGGAAAACGGAAACATCGATGCGGCTTTCGATGCTGCAGTCCATGCATCGACGGCCAATCGCGCGAGGGGCTGATTGCTCCCTTCCCGACTCGGCGAGTAAACTGCCATCGAATCAGCGAGCGTGATTACGGTCGGGAAGACATCGCCAATGAGGATGAGTTGATTGTTTGAGACCTTGCGGTAATAGTTTTCCAGGAAGCGTAGCTTATACGAAAAATACGCGCCATCATGCGGGGGAGGATCAATGTGCGCCGGATTACCGGCGTTCAATTGGAACCGTCCGTCACCTGTCGTTCGCGGGTCGTTGTCCTGCTTGAATTGGACCATCAGAGCAAGAATACGCACCGTATCGATCTGAACATGCGACTGCTCAGAAGCATTCAGTCCTGGCGCTGAGACATCGCCCCGATCTGACTGGAGGGGATGAGTCATTTGTGCCACCATAACTGAACAGGCGAGGAACAGTAAGAACAGCACTGAGTGCATACGCATAGGTTTCACTTCCGCTTGGCCGAATTTGCCGAAGGGAGAACTGCTTGCTCCACACGCGGGCTTAGCGATGAACTGATGAATCGAATAGTGCAGGGCAAGATAGTGAAGTGCTCGACCGCTCTGTTCTGGATCGCCTCACATGGTTCGCGCGTTTCTTCGTTTCTCCACGGAGGCGGTATGATCACATGGGATACCCGCGTTTGCGCGATCCCTCCATCAATTACTGACTTCCCTGCCCCCAGGCGATCGACAAGCTGAATCGAAGCGTCTCGGAGAGAGGATGTCTCTCTTCAAAAGTACTGATATAGCTGAAATCAAAACCGTACATGTCGTACCGGATGCCTGCTCCAAACGTCAGGAACTTCCGGTTTCCGAATTCAGGATCTTCATAGAAGTACCCGAGCCGCAGCCCGACAAGTCTCGGATCGTCGTACCAATATTCCAATCCCACACCAGTGACAAACTCCCGCAGTTCCTTTTTGAACGGCTTGTCGTACCAGGAGGTGATGATGGCCCTGTAAAACGGATCGGTGGATGTGCTGTCCCTATGGATAAGGAGCTTGTTGACATCGATATTGAAGGTGAGGCTATTATACGTGTCCTTCACAATCTGATAGGCGCCACCGATTCGGAAATTCATCGGGAGCGGATCCGACTGTGCCTTATCGACATAGGTGAGATTCGGTCCAATATTCGAGATATTCAGCCCAAAGCTCAGACGTTCTTCCATGGGAAGGCTGGCGAAGACGAGGTATTCAGGTTTGTACATGAATCCGACGTCGAAACTGAAACCGGAGGCAATCCCACGACCTTGTTCCTGAGCGGTCCCAAAGGGAGAGAGTCGGCTGTAAATGAATCTCGCGTTGACTCCGATCCCCCACGAGTTGCTCAGTCTCGTGCCATATCCACCGGTCACCGCGAACTCATACGACTTGAACGTTCCAACGATTTCCGGACCTGTGGCGAGCGTCCGATTGAATTCACCGAGATTGAGGAAGGCGATCCCCAGCGTCACGGTGCCATTTACCTCTTCGAAATATTGCTTGTACACTCCGTGTGCAATCCAGAGCTCAGGAAGCTGAAACTGGGGCAGCCAGTTTGCGTGAGAGAGGCTGAATTCCGATCCCGTCTGGAACGCGAGTCCTGCTGGATTCCAGTATTGCGCCCACGCATCGTCTGCGACGGCGACTCCGGATTCCCCCAGTCCACTGGCGCGTGAATTCGGCGCGATGAGCAGGAAGGGAACCGCAGAGGTTGTCGGTTGAGACTGCACGGACTCAACCAGAGCGAGCAACACAAGAATCGCAACAGCCGAGAATTTCCTAAACATAGACACCATCCTCCCAAGTATAAACGTTGCACGCGCGACCCGCGGGTCTGATTATTAAGGTACTCCGAATTCAATCCAGATTCAACTTGACGTCATCGCAACACCGCAAGCTTCCCGATGACTTCATTTGCTTTACCGTTTTCAAATGATCGGGCAATCACTTTGTAGAAGTACGTTCCATTTGCCACCTCATTGCCATCTCGATCGCGACCGTCCCATGGAATCTGAACAAATTGATCGTTGATGGAGAACCGTTGCATCACTTCGATCAGTCTGCCCGCTATCGTGTAGATTTTGATCTCAACATCAATCGGCTCAGTGGAGGATCGCTGGAAGGTGAAGACTGTCGTTTGTCGGAACGGATTTGGAAAATTGTAGACGTGGTAGAGATCAAGCGCGGATTCTGCGCGCACCTCAAAAAACGTTTCCAGCTCCGACGAATTATTGTGGGTGTCCCACGCCTTGACCAGGAGAGAGTGACGTCCCTCCGGAAGCTGGGTGAGCGGATATGTGACCGCACCACTCTGGTATGTATCAAGATCGCTACGATAGTAGTCTGACAGATCAATTGATTTTTTGATTGTGGGCAACGTCGCCTCGAGGCGGTGACCCACGCCTGCAGTCGAGGTATTTATACCATTGGCATCCTGAAGCTTCACAAACAGAGCGACATCCGGAGCAACGACATCCCCTGGTCTGAATGACTCACTTCCGAGATAGACATCGATGCGGGGGCCCGTGGAATCCCTTGCCGCCGATGTGTCCGTTCCTGCAATCCGGATGTTGTCTGTATAGCCAACGACATCCGAAGATGGAGACCAGCTATAGAGGGCGATGCGGGCGCGATTGTCATCGTACGATACGTCCTTCGGGATGGGGACGACTGCCTTAAAGAGCCCATTTGCAACGCTGACTTCACCGCGATAAAGAAGACTCCCGTTGACTTCAAAAGAGAAGTTCCCCCATTCCGCCACTGTCACGATACGCTTGGAATCGAACATCTCGACAATTGCGCGACCGGTGAAATCTGTCCAGCGCGTTCCATTTTGACGAGTGACGCTTCCGGAGATTCCGGTCCTGCCCAGTGTCTGCACTGTCACCATGTCCCTCAAGGGCTTCCCATTGACGCTATCGACTCCGGCCAGGATCGGAGGCGCAACAAGTCGCATTGTCGGGTCGGCGAGAAGATGATACTTCACATCATTCACGCTATAGTGCAGCTGCTTTGTGCGATACATTGCATCTCCAAGACGGGGGGCTCGGCCACTCTCATCTCGCGTAAACAGCTCCACATAGAACGAATTGTTGAATTGTGAATTCTCAAACGAATAGACCGGTCGAGAAGCGGTGACCACACCGATCGCTCCTCCCTTCTCCATCGTAATGATCTCTTCACCCGCGCTCTGCTCCGCCGGATTGTCATACCGAGCGAAGTCGCAGGTGGCCGCCACCAGAAACGTGAGCCGGTCTCTGTTCGAGAGCTGCGGCAAACTCGCCTCACGCGTGAAAATCGCCTCATGAGCCCAAAGTTGTGGATTTCCGTGACCCGTATAGTTAATGAGCAGGGTTCCCCGGTTGATCGACTCGATGATCGCGTGATTGGCATCGGGCTTCCTTCGCCCTGAGGCACTGATCGTGGTAGGATATTCGATGATATAGATCTTCCGCTTTTCTATGGACGCGGGGGTGAACGCTTGGGCGAGAATCTCGGCCTGATACGTGTGGATACTTCCCTCGTCCCGCGTAGAAGTTAATCCGTCATCTCCCACGTATGTCACCCGATTCCGCCACGGGTCGGAGACCGATTGTGTCTCGTAGCGGATAATCTTGTCAACAACCGCCGCGGCATCTTTCGTGGAATTCGCCGGCAAACGGCCCAGCGCCAGCGAAACTCGCGGATTTGCGGGATTCAACATCACAAAGTGGTCGTCGCTCGCATACGAAAGGATCTGATGAATGGATTCGCTGGTTTGATACGGCGGAATCCAGTTCTTCGCCGTCGTGCTGACATTTTTGTAATCGTAATGTCCGTCACCCAGAAGAAGGACGTGCTTTGGTTTGATTTTCCAGCCCGCGTTTGCCCGGTAAAGGAAATCACGAATCGCGATCGGATCAACAATCCCGCTCGAAAACTCGTTGAAGATCTGATCGACCTCGGCAATCACGACGGTGAGAGAGTCCCGTTTTTCCCGGTGACTTTTCAATCGTTGAGCATCGGCGGAAAAATCTTTCGGAGTCACAATGACGAACTCGCCTCCGGTCGTGATTCCGAATAGATTCGAATTCTCCACCTTCTGAGCATTGGAAGGGGACTTGAATCCATTTGGCCCCACCGCAATAAACTCCCTCACGGAACCGGCCGATTGGGGAAGCTGAAATGTGAACCGTCCTGTTTCGCCGGGATCCATCGACAACCCGGTGATGCGCCTGACATTCGAGTGGTCGCTTACATCAAATACCTGAACATCACGCGAGCTGAAATTTGACAGCGTATATTCAACGATCCCAGTCGTGTCCGGCGAGCTGAAGACGAGAATATCGTTGACGGCGTTGAATCTCCGACGGTACAGGATCTCAATCCAGTCGAGCCAAGCTTTTGAGCCTGAACTCCGTAACTCGTATGTAATGCGAAGGAGGCTTCGATTGTCCTGGAGAGAACCTCTGCGGGTGAATGTTGAGACCGGCGTTTGGTATGCGTACTCGTATTCAATCGACGCAACGTCGACAGAAAAGGTGTTGATCCGACCGAGGAGCGAGTTCCCTTCTTCGATTTTGAACGATTCGTCGATCGGAGAGCGGGAAAGAAGAACTATCCTGTACGTCACGGTTTTTGAGGTATCGATTCCCGGCAGCGTCGTCGCGACCACGGCGCTGCTCGCTTCAGGATCGAATACATGGCCGTACCATTGGCGACCTGATCGAAAGAGATTGAATCTCTCTTCCTCGACGAACTCGCGACCCTGAAAATCGGCTGGTCGAATCGCCCCCGTTTGGGAACTTGAAATACTCGAATCCATCCCACGTCCCGCTGATGCTCCAAAGGTGATGAAATACCGATTCGTTTCCGTGTAGTTGTTGATGAAGTGCGAAAATGTTTTCGTATTTGGAATGTACTGCCATCCGCGAGTCGATTTGCCATAAAATAGAACAGCGTCATCAGTATCAAACTGACCGTTGCCGTTCCGGTCGACGACGTGGCGTGTGACTTCCTGTAACCCTTCCGGTCGACCGGACAAGAGATTCTCGGGCAACATCTTTCCACCATTTCCAAATATTCGAATAGCGTTAATATTCGAGTATAGCGAAGACGGAATGGCGGCATTTTGAAGAAACGTGCGGTCGATCCGATAGATCCCCTCATCTTTGACATCCATCCGGTACCAATCCCCCTGACGAAGCGGCGAATCTTGTTGAGTGATTTCAGACTTCACGGCGCTCCCCGCACCTGCCGCCGCAATCCGGAGAACGATTCTTGTATACAGTCTCAGGATCTTTCTGTCTGCATCATACTGAACCGGATAGATCTTCACGCTCCCAACGAACTGAATACCGCGTGGAGCCACGTCGACGAGCTCTGCAATCTCCCGTCGGGGATTCGGGCGCACGCGCTTCGCCGCACTATAGTCTTGAACAGCACCAAATGCCTCATCCCTAATCAAGCTGGGATACTCGAGCAGATCGATATTCTGTTTTTCATCGAAAAGTGACTCCAAAATATCAACCTGTACGTTGTCCGAAGAGAGGTCGACGCTCATTCCGATGTGAGGCAGAATGGGCATCCCACTGGTCCACTCACTGTGCATCTCTCCCGCAAAACGAACGCGGATCTCCTCTCGTCCCGCAACGGGAAGCAGAGTGTATTTGGGCTCGAAGGTGATGATCGTTTCGTTGGACTGTCCGCGGAGAACCGATAAGCCGTTCGAGGGTTGGGCAAGAGCGACCGCGACAGCCATCAATGAGAGAGAAACGAAGCTAATGTGGTGACGCATTGATCTCCATAAACAGAAAAACCGAGTGGGTTCTTCAATAGCCTTCCCATTCGGTCTGTGAAGTCCCGCGTAAATTCTTCACCGAATTTGAAAAAGGCTTGTTCTTCATGTCAGGAATTCTGCCGCACCTGCAAACTTTGAAGAAAGAAACGAACCTTTAACAAAAGCCGATGAACAATCTCCGCGTTTCTTGGTTATTAACTCATCGCAAAAATAGAGATTGAATTGATGAGAGTCAAGTGCCGGACTGTGCGTGAACCAAGGAAGACGTACAGACTTTTTGGCGTCATGCGACGGGCGTTATGTACTTCTGATGATCCTTATGTGCTCTCCATCACCCGTTAGTGTGCCGGAGCTTTGCCGAGTCCCGCATTTGAAGTTGCCTCAACAATCAGGATGATGTAAGTGTAGAGACAGAGTTTTGAGTTGCTAATAGAAGAAAAAATCAGTATTTTTAGTTCGTTTTTGTCACATTTTCCTTCGAGGACTGATGTCAAAGCCGTTGAATATTCTGTTCGTATCAAGCGAAGTCGATCCCTTTGCCAAGACGGGCGGTCTAGCAGACGTGTGCAGCGCACTGCCGAAGGCCATCAAGTCGCTCGGACACGAAATCCGGATCATGATGCCCCGCTACAAGTTCATCAGCGAGTGGAAGTTCAAGCTGCATGATATCATTCGACTGAAGGACATACCGATTCCTGTCGGCGACTCTACGGAAATTGGAAACGTGAAGTCCTCCTTCATCACGAATCAGAAGGACAAGATTCAGGTTTATTTTCTCGACAATGAAAAGTATTTTGGACGTGATGGGTTGTACCAGAGTCCGAATGCGAAGAAAGACTTCAAGGATAACGATGAACGATTCATTTTCTTCGCGCGCGGCGTCCTTGAAACGTTGAAACGACTCGGATGGCAACCCGACATTCTTCACTGTAACGACTGGCAAACCGGACTTATTCCCGCCTATCTCAAAACGATGTATGCGGATGACCCTTTCTTCAAATCCATAAAGACGATATTCACCATTCACAACATGGCGTATCAGGGGACATTTCCTCCCGAATCGTTCGCGAAATCCGGATTACCGCAGGAGGTGTATCGCGCGGAGGGGGTTGAGGCCTACGGGCAAGTCAATTATCTGAAGACCGGTCTGTATTATGCCGATGTGATCACGACGGTCAGCAAGAAATACGCGGAAGAGATCTGTGTTTCGGATGATTTGGGTGCGGGACTCAATGGCCTCCTGTCATATCGGAAGCCCGATCTCTTCGGAATCCCTAACGGCATCGACGATGAGGTCTGGAATCCCGCGACAGACGATTATGTCTTCCGGAAGTATGATCAGAAGTCGATCGAGGCAAAAGTTGAGAATAAGAAAGCTCTCATCGAGAGATTCAAACTCCCCTTTGATCCGGCGGTCCCTGTATTCGGCTCCATCTCCCGCCTCGTCGAACAGAAGGGATTCGACCTGCTCCTGGACATCATGGACGACTTCATGAAGCAGGATCTTATCTTCATCCTCCTCGGATCTGGAGACAAGAAGACAGAAAAGGTCTATGAGACCTTCCGGAAAAAGTATCCGGACAAGATTGGCCTCTTCTTTGGCTTCGATGTGGAACTGGCTCACATGGTGGAGGCCGGAAGCGACATGTTTTTGATGCCTTCTCGGTACGAACCGTGCGGACTCAATCAGATGTACAGCATGCGTTACGGGACAATTCCTATCGTGAGGGCCACGGGAGGACTTGACGATACAGTCGAGGACTATGCTGGAAACGGTAAAGGAACAGGTTTCAAGTTTGAAGCGTACGACAGTAAGGAGTTTCTCAAGGCGATCCAACGCGCGTTGAAACTCTACCAGCAGCCGGATGAATGGAAGAAGATCATGCGAAATGGCATGGACCGCGATTTTTCGTGGGGACATTCCGCCAAGGAGTACATCTCGCTCTATCGCGAATTGCTGAAGCGCTAATCACGTGACTCCGCTACATATCGGCCTTTTCCTCGATCGCGACGGAACCATCAATCAGGAAGTCGATTTCCTTACCAAACCGGAAGAGGTTATCCTCATCCCGAGAGCTGCTGACGCCATTCGCGAAGCTAATGAACTCGGAATCAAAGTGTGCGTCATCACGAACCAATCCGGCATCGCCCGCGGATTACTTACGCCGGAGAAATTGGAGAATGTCAACTCCAGGCTGAATGAGTTGCTGGCCCGCGAAGGGGCCCGGATCGATGGAATGTACTACTGCCCGCATCACCCGGATTATGGTCCCCCGTTGTACAGAAAAGTCTGCACCTGTCGCAAGCCCAATACAGGATTATTTATCCAGGCGGCACGGGAACATTCTATACAGCTTGATGCGTCCTATGTGATCGGGGATCGCTGTATCGATTTGCAGGCGGGGCGGAACGCCGGGTGTGGCACCGTTCTTGTGCTGACAGGGTATGGGAATAGGGAAAAAGATGAATGTCTCCGCGCAGTGAATGTCAGCTTCGTCGCGGACGATTTGTATCACGGCTGGACGCACATCAAGAACAATCTTAATGCTGGAAGTCTAGCAGGCTGTTGAAAAAGGCTTTCAATTGGTGGGACAGGCATTTGCCAAGGGCATCCCTTTGGGACCTGCCTGTCCAAAATGATTCAAAAAGGTCAGACAAGCCCCGCGAAGCGG
>Ga0208244_100973_pt1 | contig 19660 bp, 21 predicted proteins | sample SubbioCR12Aug_5A_FD_184828 | JGI IMG/M metagenome (GOLD analysis project Ga0208244, IMG submission 184828) | Serpentinite rock and fluid subsurface biosphere microbial communities from McLaughlin Reserve, California, USA - CR12Aug_5A (SPAdes) | ecosystem: Environmental > Terrestrial > Deep... | reverse complement strand
TCGCCATCGCCCGCCACCTGCTGGAAAAAAATCGCGGCTATGCCCTCTTCTCGACGCACTATTTCGAGCTGACGCGCCTGGCCGAGGACTACGCCGAGTGCGCCAACGTGCACCTCGATGCGGTCGAACACGGCCACAAGATCGTCTTTTTGCATGCGGTGGAGGAAGGCCCGGCCAGCCAGAGCTATGGCATCCAGGTGGCGGCGCTGGCCGGCATTCCCGGCAGCGTCATCCGCGAGGCCAAGCGCCGTCTGCGCCAACTGGAGAACCGCGAGGTTGACGCCGGCCCGCAGGCCGATCTTTTCGCCGCCGCGCCGGAACCGGTCGAAGCGGAACCCCACCCGGCGCTGGATGCCTTGCGCGCACTCGAGCCGGACGACCTCAGTCCGCGCGAAGCGCTGGAAAAGCTCTACGAACTGGTTCGGCTCGCGAAGTAAGTCGCGAAGAGGAAAAGTCAGTCTCCGCAACACGGCGGAGAATTGTCTCAGTGGTGGTGATGTCCCTCGGGGCCATGCACGTGGCCGTGCGTGAGTTCCTCGGCGGTGGCCGCGCGGACGTCGGCGACCGTGCAGTTGAAGATCAATGCGGTGCCGGCCAGCGGATGGTTGCCGTCCACCACCACCTTGTCCCCCTCGATGTCGGTGATGGTGTAGACGATGTCGTCTTCGCCATCTTCGGCGGCCCGTTCGAACTGCATGCCGACCTGGATGCTTTCCGGAAACAGTGAAAGGGCCTCGACACGCACGAGTTCGGCATCGTATTCACCAAAGGCATCGTCGGGTTCCAGCTTGACCTCCAGTTGCTCGCCGACCGACTTGCCGTGCAGCGCCTCTTCGAGACGGGAAAAGATGCCGTCGTAGCCGCCATGGAGGTAGACCAGCGGACGTTGACCGTCGTCGATCATGCTGCCGTCGGAATCGGTGACCCGATAGTTCAGCGTGACGACAGTGTCCTTGGCGATCTGCATGGCGTTTCCTTTCAATTTCAATCCAGTTGCTTGACCAGCGCCAGCACTTCGAGTGCATGGCCCTTCGGGTTGACGCCATACAATGCGTGACGCAGTACGCCTTTCCTGTCGATGACGAAGGTCGAGCGTACGATTCCGTGCTTCTTCACGCCGTCCTTTTCCTTCAACTGCCATACACCATAGCGCTTGCTGACCTCGCATTCGGTATCGGCCAGCAAACGCACGGACAAGCCATGCTTGTCGCGGAATTCCGCATGGCTGATGCAATCGTCGCGCGAAACGCCCAGAATGACGCAATCATGACGTGCAAACGCGTCATCATGGTCGGTGAAATCAATGGCCTCGAGGGTGCAGCCGGGCGTATCGTCCTTCGGGTAGAAATACAGGACAACATTTTTCTTTCCGCGCAACTCCGAGAGATCGAAGGATTCCATGTCCGCATCTGGCAGAGCGAAAACAGGCGCAGGTTTTCCGGCTTGCAGCATGCGATCTCCTACTCTCGATTGAACGGGAGCAAGTTTAACATCGGTTGCCGGCGCGAAAGCAAGCCCGGCGCCTCAACCGGCACTTGATGTAAAGTATCGCCAACTGATCAGGATTATGAACTGCCATGGGGACCTCGATGCTGTTTAGATTTCTCGTCTTGTTCTGCCTGTCTGCGGCCTCCGCTTTTGCGCAAACGCAGGAGCGCTGGGATCTCCCGCTCGATCCGCGCGACTGGAAGCTTGTTGCGGAAAACCGCGAAGGACGCCTTACCGAGCGCATCTATGTCGCGCCAGGTGAAAGCGAGTACTTCTGGAACGAAAAAATCGTCATCGGCTACCAGCGCCTTGCCTTCTCGCCCGATGACTACCTCTCCGGTTTCCTTGAGTTCCTGAATGAACACTGCCGGCCGTACAAGGTGAAGCCACTCGAGCAGGAACAGCACGCGGTCCTGCTGCAATGGGAAGGCGACTGCCGCATCACCGGACATCAATTTGAATACCGCCGCATCCTGGTTGCCAAGGATGGCGTGCATGTCATCGCCTATGCTGCCAAGACCAACCGCCTCTCCGAACCGAAACGGCAGGCCTGGCTGGGCATCCTGCGCGAGGCAAAGCTGAAGTAATGCCGCATGTCGTAACGGGAGACATCACCCTTCTTGCCGTCGACGCCATCGTCAATGCCGCCGACGGGTCCCTGCTCGGCGCTGGCGGACGATCCCGGACTCGAACAGGTGCTGCTGGTGGCTTTCGATGAATCCATGGCGGCAGTGCTGCGGCAGGCGGTTTCCGCCGTGTAGCCGTCGGCTATACTTGCTTTTTTCCACCCGAGAGCGCGAACGACATGAAACTCGAAACCATTGCCGTCCACGGCGGCTACAGCCCGGAACCCACCACCAAGGCCGCGGCAGTACCCATCTATCAGACGACCTCCTACGCCTTCGACAACACGCAACACGGCGCGGACCTGTTCGACCTCAAGGTCGCCGGCAACATCTACACCCGCATCATGAACCCGACGCAGGACGTGCTGGAAAAGCGGGTGGCAGAGATGGAAGGCGGCATCGCCGGACTGGCCCTGGCCTCGGGCCAGGCGGCAATCACCTATGCGATCCAGACCATCTCGGAGGCCGGCGACAACTTCGTCTCGGCCAGTACGCTCTACGGTGGCACCTACAACCTGTTCGCCCACACCCTGCCGCAGTTCGGCATCGAAGTGCGCTTTGCCGACTACCGCGATCCGCAGGCCTTCGAGAAGCAGATCGACGGACGCACCAAGGCGATCTACTGCGAATCCATCGGCAATCCGCTCGGCAACATCACCGACTTCGAGCGCCTCGCCGACATCGCCCACCGCCACGGCATCCCGCTCATCGTGGATAACACCGTGCCGACGCCCTATCTGTGCCGCCCCATCGAACACGGCGCCGACATCGTCGTGCATTCGCTCACCAAGTACCTCGGCGGCCACGGCAACTCCATTGGCGGCATCATCGTGGATTCGGGGAAATTCCCCTGGGCCGAGCACAAGCAGAAGTTCAAGCGGCTGAACGAGCCCGATGTGTCCTACCACGGCGTGGTCTATACAGAAGCACTTGGTCCGGCGGCATTCATCGGCCGCGCCCGCGTCGTGCCGCTGCGCAACATGGGTGCGGCAATCAGCCCCTTCAATGCCTTCCTCATCCTGCAGGGCATCGAAACGGTGACCCTGCGCATGGACCGCATCTGCGAAAACACGCAGAAAGTCGCGCAGTTCCTCAAGGATCATGCCAAGGTATCCTGGGTGAATTACGCCGGCCTGCCGGACCACAAGGACCATGGCCTGGTGAAGAAGTACATGGATGGTCGCGCCTCGGGCATCCTCACCTTCGGCGTCAAGGGCGGCAGCGAAGGCGGCGCGCGCTTCCAGGATGCCTTGCAACTGGTCGTCAGGCTGGTCAACATCGGCGACTGCAAGTCGCTCGCCTGCCATCCCGCCTCGACCACGCACCGGCAGCTCTCGCCAGAAGAAATGGCCAAGGCCGGCGTCTCGGAGGACATGGTGCGCCTGTCCATCGGCATCGAGCACATCGACGACATCCTCGCCGACCTCGACCAGGCGCTGCGGGCCGCATAAGCCGCCCCTCTGAACCATGAGCGACATCCTGATTCGCCGCAGCCACAGCATGAGCCAGAAGGCGGCGCGCCAAGCCGCCGAGAAGATCGCCCGCCGGCTCGACGATGAATTCGATCTGTCCTACGAGTGGGAGGACAGCGTCCTCAACTTCACGCGCAGCGGCGTCAGCGGCGAGCTGGTCGTGGCCAAGAAGGAAGTGCACATCCGCGTCCGGCTGGGCTTCCTTCTATTCGCGATCAAGCCGCGCGTCGAGGCGGAAATTCACCGGTTTTTCGATGAGAACTTCGGGCCGGATTCCGGCCCGAAGGTGTAATCAATCCTTCAACGAATCGATCAGGTCGATATAGCGCTGCATGGCGTCTTCCTTGCCAGTGCCCTTGACCTCCGCCCACGCATCGAATTTTGCGCGGCCGACCATGTCCGTGAAGCCGGGTCGCTTGCCCTCGACATCGCCGGCCGTGGCCTGCTTGTACAGGGCATAGATCTGCAGCAGCGTGCTGTTGTCCGGCCGCTCGCTCAGGTTTTTCGAGGCTGCCACCGCCGCCTCGAAGCTTGCCTTGGTGTCCGCCATGCGCTCCCCTCCGTTTGATCGCGGCGCCCAATCGCCCGCTGTCCCGGTATTATAGGCGAACCCGAACGCACCCCTGACTCCCATGAGCAAGCGCGAGCGCATCTCCCCGGTCGATACGGCCTGGCTGCGGATGGACCGGCCGAACAACCTGATGATGATCGTCGGCGTCATGATGTTCGACGGCGCGATGGATTACGAACGCCTGCGCCGCACGCTTGAAGCGCGGCTGCTGCCCTACCGCCGCTTCCGGCAGAAGGTGGAGCACGACGCCACCGGCGCCTACTGGGTCGAAGACGAGGACTTCGACCTTGACCGCCACCTGCACCATGCCGCCCTGCCGGCCGGCGACCACAAGGTCGAACTGCAGAAGATGGCGGCCGACCTGATGTCCACCCCGCTCGACCCGAACCGTCCGCTGTGGAGCTATCACCTCATCGACAATTACGACGGCGGCTCGGCGCTGGTGGTGCGCATCCACCACTGCATCGCCGACGGCATCGCCCTCATCGGCGTCATGCTCTCGCTCACGGATACTTCGCCGGATGCCCCGGAGCGGCCCGGCCCGCCCCTGGAAATGGCCAGGGAAGACAACGGCCCCGACAGCTTCTTCTGGAACCGCGTCTATGAGCCGGTCACCCAGGGCATGATCTCGGCCTTCAACCTGGGCACCCAGGCCTGGCTGAAATATTTCGAGTTGCTCACCCATCCCGGCCAGGCGCTCGACTACAGCCGCAAGGGCGTCGGCATGGCGGCCGAACTGGCCAACCTGCTCATCATGCCGTCCGACTCGCAAACCCGTTTCAAGGGCAAGCCCGGCGGTACCAAGGCAGTGGCCTGGTCGGAGCCGATGCCGCTCACCGAGATCAAGGCGGTGGGCAAAGCCCTCGGCTGCTCGGTGAATGACCTCCTGCTGTCTGCCGTGGCCGGCGCGCTGCGGGGGTATCTTATTGACTCCGGCGATCCGGTGGACGGCGTCGAAGTGCGCGCCATGGTGCCGGTCAACATGCGCTCGAAGGCGGACGAAGGAAAGCTCGGCAACCGCTTCGGCCTGGTAACTTTGCTCCTGCCGGTCTGCGTCGAGAATCCCTTCGAGCGAACTTACGAGGTCCGGCGGCGCATGGAAGAACTGAAGGGGTCCTACCAGCCCGTCGTCGCCCTCGGCGTGCTCGCTGCCACCGGCATGGCGCCGAAGTTCGTGCAGGACATGGCCCTCGACATCCTCGCCAACAAGGCCTCTGCGGTGATGACCAACGTGCCCGGGCCGCCTCAGCCGCTCTACATGGCTGGGGCGCACCTGGCACAGCAGATGTTCTGGGTGCCGCAGAGCGGCAACATCGGCATGGGCGTCTCCATCCTCAGCTACGACAGCAAGGTGCAGTTCGGCCTCGTCACCGACCGCCATTTCGTCACCGACCCGGAGCGCATCGTCTCGCGCTTCCGCACGGAATTCGAAAAGCTGGTTTACGCGCTGCTGCTGGACCCGTGGGAGGAGTTGCGTTCGCCCGAGGAAATCGAAGTAAGCCTTGAAGAGGAACTGGCCCTCGCCGCCTGTGCGCCCAGGGCCGCGAAAAAAGCTCCCAATTCAAACCGGCCGCGCAAGCCGCGCGCACCCCGCAAGAAGGCTGCCCCGCCGCCGGCAGCCGCTGACCAGGAAGCAGGCGCTGCGGAAGCAGCGCCGTCCTCCACGGGCTGACTTTTACTTTTCAGTTTCGGCAGCTGCGCTAACGCTGAACAAGTTGATTCCGCTCATGGTTCGACAGGCTCACCACGAACGGAATAAACAACTTGCCGTTCGCCCTGAGCCTGTCGAAGGGAGCCTGTCGAAGGGAGCCTGTCGAAGGACTTGTTCAGCGTCTCCTACTCTTCCAGTTCCGCCTTGGCCGCCTCGACGTCGAGGCGCTCCATGGCGTCCATCGGCTTGCAGGCCGCCGCATCGTTGTAGAGCTTTTCCGCCTGCTTCATCTTCGCCTCGCCGAACAGCATCACCAGGCCGTTGGCGTACTCGATGCGCGCGATGGCCGAATCCGGGTTGAGCTTGAGCGCCTTCTCGTAATGCTCGATGGCGGCATCCTTCTTCGCGCCATACGTCAGGCCGCCGACCATTGCGCCGACCTTGTTGATCACTTCGGCATGAAAGGCGCCGAGGGCAATGTGGGCATCGGCGTGATCGGGGTTCAGCTTGAGCGCCTGGGTCAGGCTGTCGCGCACCTTGGTGCCGTGGCCCAGCGCCAGCGCCTTCGCCACGGAAATGCCCTGGCTGTAGCGGCCCAGCGCCAGGGCATGGAAATAGTAGGCATTGGCGTACTTCGGCATTTTCGCCATCTGTTCCTCGCCGCGCGCCACCGCCTCCTCGAACAGCGCCAGCTTCTTCTTCTCGTTGCTCTCGAGATACGTGGCGTAGATCGTCGCCGCCTTGTTGGCCACGGTGTAACCGGGCAGGCCCAGGCTCAGGCCCAGTTCGCAGGCCTGCTGGAACTCGCCCTGGTGGTAGAGCCGCCAGGCTTCCTGCACCTGTTCGTCCGCGGGAAACTGTTCGCGGTCGCCGCGATGCAGCCGGTCCCAGTTTTTCTTCAGCGCGGCGCCGGCGTAAGCGTAGGCTTTATCCGCATGGGGAAACTTCGTCCATCCACCCTTGGCCATTCTGGTCTCCTGATTGAGTTATTGCGTTACGTACTCTTTGGACAACTGTTGCAGATGCTGACGCGACGCCCCCTGCAGGAAGGGCGCCATCATCGACATGACCTGGTATACCCCCCGCCCGAGCCCGCTTTCCGGGTCGCGCCGACGCGGATCGCTGGCAAATTCGAAAGGCAGCCAGTAGGTGGCGATGACGGCCATATTGGTCGCCAGCGCCTGGATCTCGACGGGATTGGCCTTCATCTCGCCGGTCGCCACAAGTCCCTGGCATAACGCGGCCGCAGTCTTCACCTTGTGCGCGAGGATCCGCTTGAAGTGCACCTCAAGCAGGCGGTTGCGCGACAGCAGGTCGTCCAGATCGCGGTAGAGAAAACGGTACTTCCAGATTTCCTCGAACAGCAGGTGCAGGAACAGCCACATGTCCTCGACGTTGGGCGCGCGGCGCGCAGGCAGCGCCAGCGTCTCGCTGATCTCCCGCTCGAATCCGGCGAACAGTTCGTTGACGATCTCGTCCTTGCTGTGGAAATGGTAGTAGAGGTTGCCCGGGCTGATGTTCAGGTCGTCGGCGATCACCGTGGTGGTGACGTTCGGCTCGCCGAAGTCGTTGAACAGCCGCAGGCTCGCTTCGAGGATGCGTTCGCGCGTTCGTCTTTTCGGTTTCTTTTCCATGTTCCGCCAAGAATAACACCCCGCCGGCCGGAGAAAGAACGAGGGGCTTCAGGCTGCCCTGCGGGCTGCGTCCGAACGGTGCTGAAGCCAGCGCTCCAGCTCGTCGAGGGAATCCCCCAGCCGATGGCTTGCCGCCAGAAGGGTATCTTCCTTCTCGGCATGGCCGTCGATGTCGTGATGTACCAGGGAATGCTTCTCCTTGAGCGCCTCGAGACGGATGCGGATGCCGTGCCGCGCCAGGATCGGGCCCAGTTCATGGCGGCGCCGATAGAGCTCGATGCGCGTTTTCTGATAGGCATGGTCGCACAGGCGGCGCCGGCTCGAATAGCTGAACATGTTGGTGAAGAACATCTCGGCATCGTCGCTGTTCGGCTCGAACAGCACGACGTCGGCGTTCCTGTAATCGACGCCGTACTTGGCCATGCCCACCTGCATGCGGGAATGGATGATGGAACGGAAGGTCTGCGCCAATACCACCGGCAGGCCGCCATCCACCAGCTTGTGGCGTTTGCCGGCGCCGCGCTTGACCGCCAGTTCCGAATCGAAGGGCACCAGCGGGTTGACGCACAGCACCAGCTTGGCGCCCTCCTTCAGGGCAACCGAGGCGTGCAGGGTCTTGCGCAGCGCGCCATCGACATAATGCCGGCCATCGACTTCAACGGGCGGGAACAGCCCCGGCAGCGCCGCGCTGGCCTGCACCGCGGTGGAAATCGGCACATGGTCCTGGCCCGGCGCGCCGAACACCACCGATTCGCCTGAATCGAGGTCGGTCGCCACCAGGAACAGGCGGCGCCCGAGCTGGCGGAAATCGTTGCTGCGGCCCGGTGCGGTAAAGACGCGGCTGAGGAACTGATCGATGCCGGCGCTGTTGAAGATGCCGGTCGGGATGGCCTGGGACAGGCGCTGGAAGGACTCGAAGAAACTCTGGCTCCACGGGCTGGCCAGATAGTTCCAGATCGACGCCAGCAACAGCGGCGGCACCGACAGCGCGCGCAGGGCGTACTCGCGGAATGCCGGCTTGAGCAGCAGTTCCGGCTCGAAGGGCTCATCGGCAGTATCGTTCTCGATGAACATGTGGCGCATGCGCTCGGGCGTCAGCCCGTTCGCCAGTCCGGCGGCGATGAAGCCGCCCGAACTCACGCCGACATAGACGTCGAGTTCATTGAAATCGACGCCCTCCAGCGACTCCGACAGCGCCAGCAGCGCGCCGAGTTCGTATATCCCTCCAAGAGGGCCGCCCCCCGCGAGGGCCAGGCCTATGCGAGGCCTGCGATTCCCGTCATTCCCGCCGTCATCCTCCGACTTGATCCGGGGAAAGCGGGAATGCATTTGTTTGCGCGCAGGGCCGGATCCCCGCTTTGGCGGGGATGACGCTTCTTGAGCCATTCTCGTCCCTCCTCTGAGGGACGCTTACTTCTTCGCGGCGCTGCGGCGCGGAGCCGGCTTCTTCGCACCTTCCAGGTTCTGCACGACCTCGGTCAGTTCCGCCACGCGCTTGCTCAGGCGCTCGATGTCCTTCTTGGTGGGCACGCCGAGGCTCGAAAGCGAACGCGCGACGCGGTCCTCGAACACCTGCTCCAGCTTGTCCCAGGTGCCGGACGCCTTGGCAGCCGCCTCGGCCATCTTGTCGCCGGTGACCTTGCGCACGAACGACTGGCGGGACTCGCCTTCCTTCACCAGTGCGTCGAACATCTTCACGCCCTCGACCCCCAGCTTTGTGCCGCTTGCCTGCGCCTTGGCGAACGCGCCCAGGCCGGCCAGCCAGATCTGTTGCGCAGACTCGCGAACCGTCTGCGCAAATTCGTTCTCACTCGATGCTTTTCCTGCCAGTGACTTGAGTTTCTTGACCATGATGCTGCCTCCTGTACAAAGTTGAAATTTGTTGCCCATTTTTGTTGCCCATTTTTGTTGCCTTTTGGCTGCATGTGACCACAACGCGACGCCTGCATGCAGCGGATATTGCACTGCCAATCTAGCCGGAAAAATTAGTGAAGGCACACTAAAAGACTGGGTATTCCCCTCTAATGGCACAGGCGCCGTTCTTCCGCGGCTGACTTCCCGTGTATGATATTTGCCTCTATCAGGAGGGTGTCCGCATGGAATATTTCGTCACCGGCGCGACCGGTTTCATCGGCAAGCGTCTCGTCAGGAAACTGCTGGCCCGTCCCGGCAGCACGGTGCATTTTCTCACTCGCTCCGGCGAGCCGGAAAAGCTCGAAGCGCTCCATGCCTTCTGGGGCGTGGACAAGAGCCGCGCGATTCCCGTCGTCGGCAACCTCAAGGAAAAGCACCTCGGCGTCTCCAGGGCCGAACAGAAGAAACTGAAAGGCAAAATCGACCACTTCTTCCACCTCGCCGCCCTCTACGACCTCGGCGCATCGGCCGAGGATGACGAGGCCGTCAACATCGCCGGCACGCGCAACACCCTTGCCCTGGTCGAGGCCATCGGGGCGGGCTGCTTCCACCACATGAGCTCCATCGCCGCCGCCGGCATGTTCGAAGGCATTTTCCGCGAGGACATGTTCGAGGAAGCGGAGAACCTCGAGCATCCCTACTTCCGCACCAAGCACGAGGCCGAGGGCATCGTGCGCAAGGAATGCAAGGTGCCCTGGCGCATCTACCGGCCGAGTTCCGTCGTCGGCGACTCGCGCACCGGCGAGATGGACAAGATCGACGGCCCCTACTACTTCTTCAAGATCATCCAGAAGATCCGCAAGATCCTGCCGCCGTGGATGCCCACCATCGGCCTCGAGGGCGGCCGCATCAACATCGTGCCGGTGGACTTCGTCGTCGACGCCATGGATCACATCGCCCACCTGGAAGGCGAGGACGGCAAGTGCTTCCACCTCACCGACCCGCACCCGCACCGCGTCGGCGACGTGCTGCAGATCCTCGCCCGCGCCGCCCACGCCCCGGACATGGGCATGCGCATCAACGCCGCCCTGCTCGGCTTCATCCCGCGCGGCGTGAAGAAAAGCCTGATGGCCCTCACGCCGGTGCGGCGCATCCGCCACGCGCTCATGAAAGACCTCGGCCTGCCCGACAACGTCCTCGACTTCATCAACTACCCGACGCGCTTCGACTGCCGCGAGACCGAGAAGGCGCTGAAAGGCACCGGCATCGCCGTGCCGCCGCTGGAAAACTATGCCTGGCGGCTGTGGGACTACTGGGAACGCCACCTCGATCCCGACCTCTTCATCGACCGCACCCTCAAGGGCCAGGTCAAGGGCAAGGTCGTGCTCGTCACCGGCGGCTCCTCGGGCATCGGCAAGGCGGTGGCGCACAAGGTGGCAACGGCCGGCGCCATCACCATCATCGTCGCCCGCGACAAGGAAAAGCTGGCCGAGACCAGGCACGAGTTCGAGGCCGACGGCCTGGAGGTCGCCGCCTATTCGGCCGACATCTCCAATTACGAGGAATGCGACGACTTCGTCAAACAGGTGATCGAGGAATACGGCGGCGTGGACATCGTCATCAACAACGCCGGCCGCTCCATCCGCCGCGCCATCGAGAATTCCTTCGACCGCTTCCACGACTTCGAGCGCTGCATGCAGCTCAACTACTTCGCCGCGGTGCGTGTGGCGATGGGCTTCCTGCCCGGAATGCTCGACAAGAAACGCGGCCACATCATCAACATCTCCTCCATTGGCGTCCTCACCAACGCGCCGCGCTTCTCCGCCTACGTCGCCTCGAAGTCGGCCCTGGAGGCCTTCTCGCGCTGCGCCGCCTCGGAGTTTGCCGACCGCGGCATCGACTTCACCTCGATCAACATGCCGCTGGTGCGCACGCCCATGATCGCGCCGACCAAGATGTACCAGAACGTGCCGACCCTTTCGCCGGAAGAGGCCGCAGACCTGGTGGTGGAAGCCATCATCCACAAGCCGATACGCATCGCCACCCGGCTCGGCATCTTCGGCCAGGTGGTGCACGCCGTCTCGCCGAAAGTGGCGCAGATCATCATGAACACCAGCTTCCGCATGTTCCCGGATTCGTCCGCAGCCGCAGGCAAGAAGGATGGCGCGCCGGCACAGCCGTCCGCCGACCAGATCGCCTTCACGCAGTTGATGCGCGGAATACATTTCTAACAACGATAAAGCGCCTTCAACGCGAAGGACGCAAAGACCGCAAAGGAAGCAGGATTCATGTCTGTCTTTGCGCCCTTTGCGCCCTTTGCGCCCTTTGCGATCTTTGCGTTGAAAGAGGTTAACCCCACAACAGGAGACCCCCATGAGGCCCAAACCCGGCGATCCCGCTCCCGACTTTTCCTGCCTCGCCAGTGACGGCAGCACCATCAAGCTGAAGGATTTTCGCGGCAGGAAACTGGTCCTCTACTTCTACCCGATGGACGACACGCCGGGCTGCACGGCCCAGGCCTGCAGCCTGCGCGACGTCAATCACGACATCGCCGCCAGGGGCGCCGCCATCCTCGGCGTGTCATCGCAGAACAAGGAATCGCATCAGAAGTTCACCTCGAAGTACAAGCTGAACTTCCCCCTGCTCGCCGACACCGACCGGGTGATGGCCAAGGCCTACGGGGTGGCGGGTTCCGGCCTCTTCGGTGTGGCGCGCGCGCTGGCGGGGATGAACGAACGGGTGACTTTCATCATCGACAAGAAGGGCAGGATCGCCCATGTCCTCGACGACCCGAACTGCCCCAACCACGGGGAGGAAGTGCTGAAGCTTCTGTAGGTCGGTCTTCAGGCCGACTTGGGAGGGGATTCAGCCGCTGCTGTCGGGCTGAAGCCCGACCTACCTAGCCAGCTCCGCCAGCAGCAGCCGCTCGATCTCCGGCGAGAAAGCCATTTCCAGATGGCCGATGCCGGCCAGCGGCACGATCTTCGCGCCATCCAGCAGCGAGCTGTCCTGCGGCATGACGTAGTTGTCCTGGCAGCTGTAGATCGATACCGTCTGCGGCAGCGGCACCGCGCCCGGCGCGTTGATCGCGGCGAGCCATGCACTTCCCGGAACCATCTGCCGGCCGTTCTCGCCCAGGCCGAGCTTCGCCAATTCGCTGCCGTGGTGCGGCGAACCCAGCGTAACGAGCCTGGCCACGCGCCCGCTGCCCGCGCGGCGCAGGTAGGCGCGCGACACCAGGCCGCCCATGCTGTGGCCGACCAGCATCACCTGTGCGCTGCCGGTGGCGGCGCAAATGTCCTCGATGCGCCGCGACACCTGTTCGACATAGCCGTCGATGTCGTTGAACACCGGATCGAGGCTGATCGTCGCCACCTGCCAGCCGGCGCGCTCCAGGCTGCGCCGCAGCCACAGCCAGAAACCCCGATTGCACTGGTAGCCGTGGATCAGCAGGACCGGCAGCCGCCCGTCGGTGGCACGCCCCAGACGGTCGACGCCCATGAAGATGCGTTCGAAGGGCATGACCACGGAAAACAGCAGGAAGAAGGCCGCCAGCTCGCGCAGGGCCATGACGATCGCCCGTCCGGCGCCGATGCGGTATGGCTCGGGCGTCGGCGTTGCATAGGCGCGCGAAAACGCAAAGGTGACGCCGATGACCAGGGTCCGGCCGGCTACGACAAGAATCATCGCGAGGCCCACGGCCTGCCCGGCGCTCCAGCCAAATTTTCCCGTGAGCAGGATGCCGAGGAGCACGTAGAAGCCGAACTCGCCGGACAGAATCAATCTATGAAGGGTTGCAGCCGCCATGTTCATCCTTTCATGCAAGCGCCGGAGCGGGCTGTCTGGTGAGTTCTTCGGCCAGCCGGCTGGCGTTGCGCGCCGCCAGGCCGTAGATCGACTGCTGCGGGTTGGCGCCGATGCTGGTGGGGAACAGCGAGCCGTCGCACACCGTCACGTTGTCGAGCTGGCGGTAGCGCCCCCAGGTGTCGGTGACGCCGCGTCTCTCGTCCGCCGCCATGCCGCAGCCGCCCATCACGTGCGCGCTGACGACGCGCGCCAGCTGGTTCTTCAGCAGCAAGGTCTCGATGCCGGCGCGCGCCTCTTCCATCGTGGCATAGCCGCTGCACTGCTCGTGCACGACATACACGCGCTTCGCGCCCGCGGCGAACTGCATTTCCGCCATGACCAGCCAGGAACGCCTGACGCCTTCCCAGACGAAGTCGGTGATCGGATAGTCCAGCACCGGCGTGCCGTCGTCGCGCAGCTGCACCGAGCCGCCGGGGCTGTCCGGGTGGAAGCCGTCGCGCAGCAGGGAGAGCAGGGCGTGGGTGTTGGCGAATTCGTGCATCAGATCCCGGTGCATCTCGCCGAAGCCCTGCAGCGTCGTGCCGAACAGCACCGGGTGCATCGGCGGCACCTCCAGCTTGAAGCCGATCGGCCCGTCCACCGGCACGTTGTCGAGGAACTGGTCCGAGTAGATCGTCTGCGGCGCGCCGGCATAGCCATTGATCGCATGCGGCATGAGCGCCGCGGCGACGGTGGTCGGATGCAGGAAGGTGCGCCGCCCGAGCAGCTTGTGCGGGTCCGGCGCCCTGCTGCGCAGCAGCAGTCCCGGCGTGCCGATGGCGCCGCCCGCCAGCACGAAATGCTTGGCGCGCACCTTCACCCGGTAGGCGGCGGGATGGATGCCGGCCGGCGTCATCGCCACGCAATCGAGCGCCACGGCGCGGCCCTTCTCCAGAATCAGTTTTTCCGCGCGCAGGTGGTGCACCAGGATCGCCCCGGCCGCCAGCGCCGCCGGGATGGTCGTCACCAGCATCGACTGCTTGGCGTTGGTCGGGCAGCCCATGCCGCAGTAGCCGAGGTTCCAGCAGCCTTTCACGTTGCGGCGTATCGGCGCCACGGAGATGCCCAGCTCCCAGCCGGCCTTGCGCAGCATGGTGTTGTTGATGTTCGGGCTCTGGTCCCAATAGCGGATGCCGAGGCGGCGGTCGACCGCATCGAACCACGGCGACAGGCCGGCCTCGGTCAGGTCGGCCAGGCCGAACTCGCGCTGCCAGTGCGCCAGCGTCGTCGGTGGCGTGCGGAAGCAGCTCGTCCAGTTCACCGTCGTCGAGCCGCCGACGGAACGGCCCTGCAGGATATTGATGGCCTTGTCCCTGGTCTTGCGCGCCGCCGACTCCTGGTAGAGCTGCGGATAGGCATCGGCCTCGCGCATCCTGAAGTCGCTGCTGGTCTTGAGCGGCCCTTCCTCGATGAGCACGACTTTCAAGCCGGCCTTCGTCAAAATCTCCGCCGCAATGCCGCCACCCGCGCCGCTGCCGACGATGGCCACGTCCGCCTCGAGATCACGATCGGCCACCAGCTTCGAGGCGTCGATCGACTGCCAGCCGGCGTTGATGCCTTCAATGAATGGGTCGCGATCGCTCATGACAGAAGGCTCATAACATCTCCGGCGGGCCGGGATAGCCGATGGCCTCCCAGGTGTCGGGGTTGCCGTACCAGGCGCCCAGCACCAGATCGTGCAGGGCGGCATAGGCGCTGCGCAGCAATTCCAGGCGGCTGCCGCGCCAGCCCTGCAGGAACTCGGAGACCTCGGTGGGCGAAGCCTCCTCCCAGCGCGGCCACACGCCGGCCAGCAGCATGCGCAGCGGGGCAATGCCAAGCAGGGTAAAGAGTTCTTCCAGTTCCTTCTGCGAAGCGGCGGACAGTCCGGCGATGGCGATGCCGACGCTCTCGACCGTCTGCGCGATGGCCTTTTTGCGCGCCTCGTCCGACTCGGGCAGCGCGCCCGCGAGAATCGCCGGCACGATGGCGGCGATGATCGGCCGGTTCTCCAAAGTCAGTCCCGGCGACACGGCGGCAACGGGCGCCTCTTTCAGGCCGCGCGAATAGAACAGGCCGGCGACCGTCAGCGCCGCGCCGCCGATCAATCCCGCCTTGATGAATTGTCGTCGCGTCGGCATGTCAGCGTGTCAGGATCTTCACCATGCGCTCGAACAGCTTGCCGTAGGGCGGCTTGAACAGCCCCATGCCGTTGACGCGCGACTGGAAGAACACCGCCTTCTTCTTGGAGAACGCCTCGAAGCCCTCGAAGCCGTGGTAATGCCCCTTGCCGCTCTCGCCGACGCCGCCGAAGGGCAGGCTGTCCTGGGCGATGTGCAGGAGGGTGTCGTTGATGGTGACGCCGCCGGAGAGCGTCTGCTCCAGCACATGGTCGATGCGGCTGCGGTCGCGGTCGAAGTAGTACAGCGCCAGCGGGTTCGGCCGCGCGTTCACGTAGGCGATCGCCTCGTCGAGGTCGCGGTAGGGCGCCACCGGCAGGATCGGCCCGAAGATTTCCTCCTGCATCACCTGCATCGCGGGCGTCACGTTGAGCAGCGCCACCGGCGGCATGCGTCGCGTCGTCGCATCCGGCTGGGCGGCTGACGACAGCGGCACCACCTCCGCGCCCTGGGCGCGCGCGTCCTCGACCAGGCTGACGAGGCGCTTGAAATGGCGCTCGCTGATGATCGACGAATAGTCCGGCGTGCGCAGGATGTCGGGGTAGCAGTCGGCCATCACCTTCTGCGCGGCGGCGATGAACTCGCGCGCGCGCCCCGCCGGCACCAGCACGTAATCCGGCGCGATGCAGGTCTGGCCGGCGTTCATGGTCTTGCCGACCACGACGCGCTCGGCGAATTTCTCCAGCGGAAAGTCCGGCCCGAGGATGGCCGGCGACTTGCCGCCCAGTTCCAGCGTCACCGGCGTCAGGTTCTCGGCGGCGGCGCGCATCACGCTGTAGCCGACCTTGGTCGAGCCGGTGAACAACAGGTGGCCGAATGGCAGCCGGGCAAAGGCCTGCGCCACTTCGGCATCGCCCTGCACCACCGCCACCTCGTCGTCGGAAAAATATTTCGAGACCAGGAGGGCAAACAGCTCGGAGGTGGCCGGCGTGTACTCGGACATCTTCACCATCACGCGGTTGCCTGCGGCGAGCGCCGCCACCAGCGGCCCCACCGCCAGCAGCAGCGGATAGTTCCACGGCACGATGATGCCGACCACGCCGAGCGGCTGGTGCAGCACGCGCGCGCGGCCCGGCAGGAACCACATCGAGACGGCGCGGCGCTCCGGCCGCATCCACGATTTCAAATGGCGGCGGGCATGGCGGATGGCTTCGAAGCTGGGGAAGAGTTCGAGGAGCTGGGTTTCGTGCAGGGAGCGGTTGCCGAAGTCGCTGCGGATCGCCTCGGCGATGGCCGGCGCGTTCTCGCGCACCAGACGCTCGAGGGACGCCAGCCAGGCATCGCGCCTGCGCCATTCGGGATTGGAATCGCGCGCCGCCGCCTCGCGCAGGCGCTGATGGATCGGCGCCAGGGCCGTGCCTGCGGCTTGCATTTCGTTCGTGCCCATCGGCCTTCCTTCGCACTGCGGGGGAATCCCGCAATCCAGTGTAGCCGAGCGTCTTCGGGGGCGGTTAGGCAATTGATTCTAAACAGCCCCGTGCATTGCGGCGCAAGGGATAATGCCCGCATGAGCAGCGAGGAAAAGCATCACTGGGTCGAGCAGTTGCGGCAGCACCTGGGCCGGGCCAAGGCGCTGCGCGATGCCGCCGGCACCGATCCGCGCATGGCCGAAGACCGCCTGCGCCTGCGCACCTGGCAGGCCGAGCGGCTCGCCGCCACCTACCGCGACCTGCTCGAATCGGAACGCTACCGCGACGCGGCGCGCTTCTTCCTCACCGACCTCTACGGCCCCAAGGATTTCAGCGAGCGCGACCACGAGGTCGAGCGCATCCTGCCGACGCTGGCCGCCACCCTGCCCGCTGCCGGCATCCGCACCGTCGCCCTGGCCATCGAGGTCGACGCCCTCTCCGAGGAACTCGACGCCGCCATGGTGGACGAACTGCGCCGCGCCCGCGCCATGCCGAAAATCACCGGGAAGGCCTATGCCGAGGCCTACCGCCGTTGCGGCCGGCGCGATCGGCGCGAACTGCAATTACGCCTCATCGGCGATATCGGCGAAGCCCTCGCCGCCCTCGTCCGCAAGCCGCTCATCCACGCCGCCCTGCGCCTCATGCGCGCGCCGGCGAAGCTGGCCGGCCTGGCCGAACTGCACGCCTTCCTCGAAGACGGCTACAACGCCTTTCACCACATGGGCGACCCGGCGGAATTCCTCGCCGCCATCGCGACACGCGAGGAAACCATCCTGCAGCAGCTCTTCGACGGCGCGCCGCGGCCGTTCTACATCCAAGGCAACGATTGACTCACGAGAAATGGCGCCAGGCGCCGTGCAGTACAGACAGTCGGAGCATCCGCATACACCGCCTAATCCCGATCCCAGTAGGGATCGGGTCCGAACCGCTCAAGCAGAAAATCGATGAAGGCACGCACTTTGGCCGGCAGGTGCCGGGTCGGCAGGTAGAGGGCGTACACATGCTGCTCCACTGGAATGTACTCGGACAGCGTCGCGCGCAGCCTGCCTGCCTGCAGATCTCCGCCAATGATGAAGGTGGGCAGCAGCGCCATGCCTAGCCCGCCCAGCACTGCTTGCGACAGGGCTTCATCGTCATTGATACGCAGCCGTCCCGATACCGGCACGGCGATATCGCCTTCCGGCCCGATGAAGCGCCACAGGCCCTGCTCGCCGGAGTGGGTATAGTCGAGGCAGTTATGACCCGCCAAATCCTGTGGGATGCGCGGCACGCCGTGCCTGTCCAGATAGTCCGGTGTGGCGCACAGCTTGCGGCGCACCGGCGCCAGGCGCCGCGCGACGAGGTTCGGCGGCAACTCGCGCGCCACGCGCACAACGACGTCGTAGCCTTCCTCCGCCAGATCGATTGCGCGGTCGGAGATGGTCATGTCGATGTCCAACTCGGGATAGCGGCCGAGGAAATCCGCCAGGGCCGGCGCGACGTGCAGCGTACCGAACGCCACCGATGCCGCTACCTTCAATATGCCGCGTGGCTGTGCGTGCAGGTGATCGACGACCTGTTCAGCTCGGACTGCCTCGTCGAGGATGCGGCTGCAATGCTCGGCGAAGGCCGCCCCCACCTCCGTGACGCTCAAGTGACGCGTGCTGCGATTGAGCAGGCGTGCGCCCAGCGCTTTTTCCAGCTTGGTTACCGCCTTGCTCACCGCTGACCGTGACATGCCCAGGCGGCGCGCGGCCGCGGAGAAACTCCCGCCTTCGACCACGTGGGCATACACGGCCATCAAGTTCAAGTCTTTCATGAGTGGATTGTAGTCAATTTGGAAACAGTCTAGTTCGATTCCGGCCACTTATGCGCGGCCGGAATCGCTACTATCATGCCCTTGTCGTCTCCGCCCTGCGGCGGGGCTTTCTTTTGCGAATCTGGGTACTAACCATGAAAAACGATGAATTGATGATCGCCGACCTGGATTATTCAAGGCTTGCCCTACTGGCTGACAACAAGGCCCTGGCAGAGGAATTGAGCCGGGCCACTGTAGTCCCTATGGAACGAATGCCGGGCAACATCGTCAGGATGCATTCCCGCGTGAGCTATCTCGACGAACGCTCCGGGGAGCGCCGCGATGTGGAATTGGTCTTCCCCGAGGAAGCGGACTTGTCCAGCGGCAAGGTGTCGGTGCTGGCGCCGGTCGGCTCCGCCCTGCTCGGACTGGAGGAAGGACAGACCATCGAATGGCCTTTTCCGGATGGCCACATTCGGCGTCTGCGCGTCGAACGCACGCTGGCCCCAGCAGACTGAGGCATCCAGCCGAGAAGATGGAGGACAAGGAATTGCACGATACGATTCGAATTACCCGGCAGGATGCTGAACGCCTCCGACTCATGGCCGAGGCGGTGGCAGCGCAGTCGCGGAGCATCCAGAAGCAGTTGCGCGTCCTCGACGGCATGATGACTTCAGCTTACGTGATGGATGCAGCCGATACGCTGGAAAACGTGGTGACCCTCGATTCACGCATCGTCATCGAGGATGTCTATTCGGGAGAGGTGAAGGAGATCGAACTGGTCTTCCCGGAGGAAGCCGATCCCCAGGCGGGAAGGCTGTCCGTGTTGTCGGCGATCGGTTGCGCGGTGCTCGGGCGCGCCGTGGGCGACAGGGTGGTGGTCGAAACAGACAAGGGTTCCTTGCAACTGACCATTGCCGCATTGGTCTACCAGCCCGAACCCGCTCTGCTGTAAGGAGGGTCAGCTGAAATGGCACACACCGAATTTCCCGTAGAGCAACTGGTGCAACTCGCCTCGAACCCGTTCCAGATAGGCTTTGCCCGCCAGGTCATGCGCATACTGGAGCCTTCCGACCTCGTCGCCTTCGAGGCCACCCATGACGGCTTGCAGATACGGGCGCAAAACGAGGACGCCCTGGCCAAGCCGGAGAACCTGCTGCGCGATCTCTATGG
>Ga0208244_100972_pt1 | contig 19664 bp, 21 predicted proteins | sample SubbioCR12Aug_5A_FD_184828 | JGI IMG/M metagenome (GOLD analysis project Ga0208244, IMG submission 184828) | Serpentinite rock and fluid subsurface biosphere microbial communities from McLaughlin Reserve, California, USA - CR12Aug_5A (SPAdes) | ecosystem: Environmental > Terrestrial > Deep... | reverse complement strand
CGTAGACCCACACGCCTTTGGCCTGCCCGCAGAAAACACCCGCCAGCGCCCCCGTCTGCCGCAGCACCTCCGCAGGCACCGCCACCTCGACGAACTCCACCCCGTTGAACCGCACCAGTTGCGAGCGCGTCACCAGCCACAGATACCCGTCCGACGCCTGCGCCAGCCCCGCCACCGGGCTCCCCGGCAACCGGTCCTCCACCGTCCACAGCTTCAGGGCGTACGCCTCCTTCGCGGCGCCCGAAGCCCAAAGGCCCGTGACGGCCAGCACCGTCCACGCCACCGAAACGATCCAACGTTTTGACCACCTCAGCCGCATCGCACCCCCTACCCTAACACCGACATCCAGCCCCGAATGTTATCACGTCGTCCCTCCGACTTCGCGACTTTCTTTTCCCCATCCCCCATTACTCATCGCTCACTACTCATCACCCACCACTAACTATTCGTTATTAATTCTTCGCTATTAACTCCTCATCTATTCCTTCCCGCTCCTCATCCCCCACGCATCCGGGAAACCGCGCGAACACCTCCTCCACCACCCGCCGGTACTCCTCCACCGTGCGGCAGACCCGCACGCCCCGCCACACCCGCTCGCCGTCGCGCAGCAGCAGGTGCAGGTAACTCCACAGCTCTTTCATGCGCCCCAGCACCGACGCCGGCCCGTACAGCTCCTCCACGCACGCCGCCGCGTAGTCGTCCAGAAAGCCCTTCAGCCGCGCCACGTCCCGCTCCGGCGCGTCGTCCCGCCCGATCCGCTCGATCAGGAACGGGTCCGTCGCCAGCCCCCGCCCGACCATCCAGCGCGTCACCTGCGGGAACCGCGCCTTGAGCCGCAGAAAATCCCGCCGCGTCCGCAGGTCGCCGTTGTACACCACCGGATGCCGACACAGCGCCGCGGCCTCCGCGAACGCCTCCAGCCGCACCCGCCCCTCGTACATCTGTTTCGCGGTCCGCGCGTGAATCGCCACCTCGCGCAGCGGGAACCCGTTCAGCAGCTCCATCCGCCGCGCCAGCAGATCCGGCGCATCCATCCCCAGCCGCACCTTCACCGAAAAACCGCCCGGCATCTCCTCGCACCCCGCCTCCAGCATCCGCGCCAGCGCGTCCGCGTCGCGCATCAGCCCCGCGCCCCGCCCCTTCCGCACCACGAACGGATACGGGCAACCCGCGTTCAGGTCCGCGCAGGCGTAGCCCATCGCCTTGAACGCCCGCAGCAGCGTCCGCAACTGCCCCGCGTCCTTGCCGATCACCTGCGGCACCAGCGGCACCGCCTGCCCCAGCTCCGGGTCGATGTCCTTCAGCAGGACCGGCCGCACCTTCTCGCCCGCGAACGTCGGGATGAACGGCGACACCGCCCGGTCCGGCGGCGCGAACCACTGCGCCTGCAGATTGCGGAACGTCCGCACCGTCACCCCGCGCAACGGCGCGAGACAGAAATCATCACCTGTTTGAATGTCCCGCATCACTTCCACCCCTCGCCTCCTAGAGTGGGATGAGCATACCAGAATGCGCCCCCCGGTGTCGAAAACCGAATCCGCACCCCCGGCCCATCCTCCGCCACCCCCGCCTCGCCAGACCTGCCTCAGAAAAAAGGGCGTCTATCTCAGCGTCCCTAAGATATATATCTTGGCGTCTCTGACATATATATCCTCGGGTCGCCAACATATATACCCCCGCGTCACGAAGGGCATAGCCCCGCGCCGCACCGCACCGCCCATGTGCCCGCCCGCCAGTAGCCAATCGCTTTCATTTAGGCGTTCAGCAGCTCCGGAGATAAAGGCTTCATCTAGCGCACCCCCTTTCCCCGCCGGAAGAAACAGCGACAAAGTCCAGCCCATTTTCCATATTGCGCGGACGACAAAAACGCGCTATGGTATTATTTGAAGTCGAGGGGTTTACGGAGACAACGGAAAAACCGTGTAAGGAACAGAAGAAACCGCTCAATAACTTGTTGGACTGCGGAGATAGCAGATGACAGAAAGAACGAGCGCATTGACCGGAGCATCAGGAACGTACTACGTTGCCTCACAACTCACATTCCAAAACTTCCATGCGGCCATCACGTTTGGTAATGCGCCCATGGTTGATGTCCTTGTGAGCCGCGCCGATGGCGCGGCGTCAGTTGCGTTGCAGGTCAAGACAACGGCATGGGCGATGCGAACGCGCGGACGCGGATCGAACAAAGCTCCCCATCATTATGAGTGGGATGCCGGTTTCAAAGCCGCCCACACGTCGCGCCCCAACTTGTTTTACGCCTTCGTGGACATGAAGAACTTCACGACGGTACCCGACGTGTTTGTTGTTCCCTCGGACTTTCTCGTCAAGTGGTTCAAGCCCCACGGCCAACCGAAACGCTACCGTTTCCATCCATTGGTGCAGGAAATGGAACCGTTTAAGAACAAAAACGGATGGGAGATACTACGGAAGCAACTTAAGTAAACACGAAATTGAGTCCAGCAATCGGTGGCATCGTACCGTCGAAAGCCGGCGGCCGATGCCCCAAACGTCGTGAGGTCAATGTTGATTGGCGACAGTCCGGTCAACGCCGCCGTTCCCCACACCAGCCAGCCAATGACCGCGCATGATCGACGCGCGGCAGTGCCAAGACAGGCCTCCTGACCTGCTCCGCCCCGCCTTCCGCCAGCTTCTCACTGCTCACTGCTCTCTTCTCACTGCTCACTCCCTCCCCTAGCCCCGCCGCCCTTGCCGGCAAAAAGGCACGGTTGCAAGGCCCAAACAACACTGTTGCACGATCCAAACAACACTGTTGTACGATCAAAACAACACTGTTGTATGGTCGCAACAACAAGGTGCTCCGCCTTCCGCCCCCAGCCTCCCGTCTTCCGCCCCGTCACCCCGTACAACGGCGCGAGACAGAGACCGTCACCTGTGCGTTTCTCCACCCTCTCTCCGACCCTTCGCCAGCCCCCACCTTTCCGCGCCCCGCACGCATGGCAATTCTGTTGAGGTCGAGGATTCATAATCGTAATCTTGCTCATAATCACAAGATACACCGCTCCGGACCGATGCTGGCGGGCTTAATACACAGCACGTCCGCTGATCGTACTCGTGAGGAACAAGCCGGATATGAGGCCGACAACAAACGGTGAGCGGATTAGGATTAAGATCACGATAAAGAAGGGGGGGATCCACCAACAGAACGGCCGTGTGCCCGCGCCCGGCGCGCACAGTATCCGCTCTGGCGCGAAAAGGAGAAAACAGGTATCTTTAGAACGTGCTCGAACGAGAAAAGGTTATGCGGACAGGCAAGACGACACCGTATCCCTCCGGGCATCAGCCGGAGGTGGCGTTCATATCTGAGGAACGCATCGCGCTCATCGACGCGATCCTCTCGGATATCGGCGTGCCTGAGTCGCTCGCGCCAGCCGCCTCGGCGGATAGCGTCAGAGAGACTCCGGACCAACCCCGACGCCCGACGACACCCGTCTGCCACATCGTCGCCGGGGCGAACGGCTCGGGCAAATCGACGTTCTCGCTCTGCTTCCTCCCCCGATACGCGGCGTGCCTGGAGTTTGCCAACCCCGACCTGATCGCCGCCGGATTATCGCCCCTCGCCCCGACACATGCCGCACTGAAGGCTGGCAAACTTGTTCTCGAACGCATCGGCGTGTTGTCGGCAGGCCTCAAGGACTTCGGCTTTGAAACAACGCTCTCGGGGCGCGGTTATCTGCCCCTTTTGAAAGCGTTGCGCGAAGGCGGCTACCGCCTGCACCTGTATTACCTCTGGACGCCCGGATGCGACCTGCTGCTCTCCCGTATCCGGCAGCGTGTCGCGGTGGGCGGCCACGACGTCCCCGAGCAGGATGTGAGACGCCGCAGGGAGCGCTCGCTTCAAAACCTGAAAGGTTATGCGGACGTGATGAACAAAGTCCGCGTTTTAGACAATTCGGAGACCGCGCCTGTTCTGGTCTACGAGAAGAACGGCGACGAGTTCATTTACGACACAGCGCGTTTCGCCCGGATCAAAGAGGAGCTTGGCCTATGACGCACGAGATGTCCGAAGAAACCAAGCGCGTCGTGGAGGCGATGGAAGAGGCGACATGGCACGCCATCGAGGGCTATCGCCAAACCGGCCTCCCCGTCCCGGTCTGGCGCGACGGCAAAGTGGTGTACCTCTCGGTGGACGAGGCGCTCGCCAGCCGCCCAGACTACCATAAGCGCATGGCGATGAAACGCCCCGCCACCTGACCTCGCCCATCCCCGAAGACGCCACGTTTGACGGGCCTCGGAACACAACGGTTTGACGCGGCAACGGCCTTCTGCTACTCTCCGCCATCGTTTTTTGTAGGCAGACGTGATGCAACGCACGAAACACAGAGGACTTGTGGGCATGTGGCGCCCCCGCCGCATCGGAGCCGCGCTCTTCGCGCTGATCTTTTCAGCGCTGTCCCTGTTGCCTTGGCTCCACGTGCTGACCTCCCACGGCAGCAAAGCGCATGCCGCATGCTGCCACCACGCCTGCCACACCCACGGGGAAGAGCCCACCGCCGTCGGTGCGCAACCCGAAAAGCATCCGGGCTCCTGCTGGCTTTGCGACGGCCTCGCCACACTCCTCCATCATGCCGACGTTTCTGAGGGTGTGAAGACGGCCTGCATTTCCGCCGCGACACTTTTCTGCGCCCGCATCCCAACGTCACAGGCTGGCTCACATATTTACCCCGCCAACCGTGCGCAGGCGCCACCCGCCTCAGTTTAATATAGCCCTCGGACGTAGCCACATCCCGACTGAAAGCGGATGACACGGCCTCGTTTAAGCGCGTTTTTCGATAACGCGCACTCTCCTCGATCATCATTTCATCGCCGCACGCGAAAAGCGTTCTGGCGTCATCGACATCCATAGTCATGAAAACACACACACCCTTTTTGACCGCCCTCGTGGCAGGGGCCTTTCTTTCGTTTACCGCCACACCATCCTCGGCACAGACCGACGACCCGCGCCTCATTAAACTCGAAGAGGAACTCAAAAGCCTCAGGGAACAGCTTGTTGAGGTACAGGCACAGCACGCCCGCGACCTTGCCGAACTCAAGGCCGCGCTTCTGGCACAGGGAAACACGCCTGCGACGGATCAGCCGTCGGCCGCGCCCGTCCGGCAAACACCTCGGGAGGAAACCACCCTCTACGAATCGATGAAGCGGACGGCTGCCGCCACGTTGCCTAAAGGCGTCAACGGGCTCGATCTGGACGTGTCGGCGGTGCTGGATCTTTATTTCTATCACGACAACACCAAGGAAGGCATGGGGCACCTGCGGCAGCACCTCGCCGGATTCGGCCACAGCCACCACGACCATGACCACGGGCACGGGGCGGAAAACGGCTTCAACCTGCGTCATGTGGAACTGGGTTTTTCCGCGGAGGTTGACCCGTATTTCCGGGCATGGACCACCGTCGCTGTGGATGAGGACGGCGCCGAACTCGAGGAGGCGGTCATTCAGACCACCTCGCTCCCGTATGGCTTCACGCTCAGCGGCGGAAAACTCAAAAGCGGCATCGGACGGATAAACCGTCAGCACTCGCACAACTGGGAATTCCTCGACCAGCCGCTGGTCTACGACGTGATGTTCGGGGAACACGGACTAACGGAAAAGGGCGTGCAGCTCACGTGGCTCGCCCCCACGCCTTTCTACTTGCTGCTCGGCACAGAAGTCTTTAACGGCGACAACGAACGCTCCTTCGCGGTCGGCGACGACGACAAGCTGCCCCGGCACGATGCGCCGCGCCTTTGGACCGGCTTCATCAAGGCCGGGCCGAACTTGGGCGACCAGCACGCACTCCAGTTCGGGCTCTCCGCCCTCGCCGGACGGCATCAGACCGTGCACGAAGCCGACGAGTGCGCGGACGGTCGAACCGCCATACTCGGCACCGACTTCGTCTACAAGTATGACGCGAAAAAGTCGCATGGCCACGGCGACTTCACCTTACAGGGCGAGTATTTCTACCGCGACATGGATCTCGACGGCAAGGGCGATTGGGCCGGCGATCCATGGACGGCCAAACAGGACGGCTACTACGTGCAGGGGCTCTACGGGTTCCTGCCCCGCTGGCGCGGCGGTTTGCGATGGGATCAGATCGGCCTGCGCAACGACCTGAACACCCCCGAGGATGGCTCCGTCTCCTACGGGAACACCCGCCGCCTCGCCGCAATGCTCGACTGGCGATTCTCCGAGTTCTCGCTGTTTCGCGCACAGGCCGGCAGAGGCTCGTATCTGACGGAGGACGGACGGGAGAACGCATGGGAGTTCGCGCTCCAGTGGCAAGTGACGTTCGGCAAACACGCCGCACATGATTTCTGAACCCCTCTGCACGCCCAAAAGGAGTCGACATGAGAAACGCTTGCATCGCCCTTCTGGCCTGCGCCTGCATGACACAGGCGCAGGCCTCGAAAATCCGCATCGTGGCAACGACGACGGATCTGGCCGATATCGCCCGCGCTGTCGCGGGCGATGCGGCCGATGTCGCCAGCATCACGACCGGAAGGGAAGACCCGCACACGCTGACCGCGCGCCCCAGTTTCATCGTGAGGGCGCGTGACGCCGATGTGTGGATCAGGGTCGGCATGGCCCTGGAAGTGGGATGGGAACCGGTCATCCTCCGCGACGCGCGAAACAACCGGATACGCGAAGGTTCGCCCGGGCACATCGATGCCGCAGCGCATGTGATCCGGCTTGAGGTGCCCCTCTCGCCGGTAACCCGCGACCAAGGCGACATCCACGCGGAGGGGAACCCGCATTACTGGCTGGATCCACTCAACGGACGGCTGGTCGCCGCCACCATCAGCGAACGCCTGTCCGCGCTCTTTCCCGACAAACGGACATCCTTTGAGACGAATTTGCGGGCCTTTGAGCGCGAACTCGACACACGGATGTTCGGCGACACGCTCGTGACCGCCTTCAACGGCGACACGCTCTGGAAGATGCTTGCGGAAGACCGCTTGGAGGCGTTCTTGTCCGCGCAGGATGCCGACGGAAAGGCGGGCGGCTGGTACGCCGCAATGCGGCCGCATCGCGGGAAAACCCTTGCCACCTACCACCGTAGCTGGATCTATCTGGCAACGCGTTTCGGGCTGAGGGCTGATCTTCAACTGGAGCCGAAACCCGGCGTCCCGCCTACCGCGAAACACCTCGCCTTCATCGTGGATGAGATGACCACACGTAAGGCGCGTGTGCTCCTGCAAGAGCCCTTCTATCCCACGAAAGCGGCGGCATTCGTCGCCTCGCGTACCGACGCGAAAGTCGTGGCGGCGGCGAACATGACGGGCGGCTCGCCCGAGGCGTCAAGCTATCTGGCGATGCTGGATCACGTCATCCGCAACCTGAGTGAGGGGTTATGACCGCCTCCCCGGTCATCCACTGTCGCGGGGTCACGGTCGCATACGGGCGGGATGTGGTTCTCGACCGGTTTGATCTGACCGTGCCCCGCGGCACACTGCTGCCGATCATCGGCCCGAACGGTTCGGGCAAGACAACGCTCCTGAAAACCTGCCTCGGCCTGATTCCCCATCAAGGCGGGCAGGTCATCTGCGACTTCGGCGACTACCCGCCCGCCTACGTGCCGCAGCAGAAACAACTCGACCCGATCTTCCCCGTCTCGGTCCGCGACATTGTCGGCATGGGCCTATACGCGGAAAACGGCTTCTGGCGCCAACCAAACCACACGCAGCAGGCCCGTGTCGCGCAGGTCATGGCGCGATTCGGCCTGACGCCCCACAACGAAAAACATTTCGGCGAGTTGTCCGGCGGGCTGCGGCAGAAGACACTCCTTGCCCGGGCGGTGGTTTCGCGCGCTGATGTCCTGATCATGGACGAGCCGACGGCCGGTCTCGATATGGCGTCCGAGGTGGAGATGCTGAGTCTCATTCGCTCCCTACACACGCAGGAGCATAAAACCATCCTGTGGGTTCACCATCGGCTCGACCAATGCGCCGGCATGGCGCAAGACCTCTGTCTGGTGGAGCAGGGAAAGGTGGCGCTCGTCAAAGCCGCCGAGGTGGTGCCATGAACCCTTTCGGTGACATCGCGACATTCATGCGCCTTTTCCCCGAGGCGGCGCTCTGCGGAACCGTGATGGCCGCAGTATGCAGCGTATTCGGCGTGTTTGTCGTCCTCAAGCGAATCGTTTTCATCAGCATCGCGCTCTCCGAGGCGGCGACATGCGGTCTCGCGCTCGCACTGGTCGGTCATTTCTCGCCGCTGCTGGGTGCCGCGCTTGTCACGGCGGCCACAATTACGTTGCTGGCGTTCCCGGATGACCGGCGCCGGTTGCCAAGAGACGTGACGCTCGGCACCGTGTTCCTTTTGGCCTCAAGCCTAAGTGTGCTTCTGGTGGCACAGCACGGTTGCGGGCTGGAGGAGATCAAAGCCATGCTCTACGGCGACCTGATTGTCAGCAGCCCGCGTGACCGATGGACGCTGCTCCTCACCGGCATTCCCCCGATGCTCGCGCTGCTGCTCTTCATTCGCCCGATACAATACACCTTCTTCGACCGCGAGGCGGCAGCGGTCATCGGCATCCGCTGCCGGTTCTGGGAAATGGCCTTTTTCTTTCTTTTGGGGACGGTTGTTTCGGGTGCCTCGCGAAGCGGCGGGGCACTGCTGGTCTTTTGCGAGTTGGTCGTGGTTCCCGCCACAGCGCTGCTTCTGGCGCGCCGCCTCTGGGGTGTGATTGCCCTCTCCGTCGCGCTGGGTGTCGCCACCACGTGGGCCGGACTTCTGACCGCCTACCGGCTGGATCTCCCGGCGAACCCCACGATTATCGGACTCGCCGGCCTTTTGTTTGCGCTGGTTGCCGGTTGCGGCTCGCTGGCCCGTATCCTCCGAAGAGTGCACATCTGAAGACGCGGGACTCCCGTTTCGGCTTGCCGCCAAGGGCACGCGGGATTAATGTTACGCACAGGAAAGGAACTCTCCATGAAACTCGACGCCGAATTCTGCGAATCCCGTTGCCCCGTCTGCGTCAATGCCCGCAAAGGCAACCGCTTGGCGAAAGCGCTCCAGCGCATCGAGCTGTTCCTGACGGGCGGAGGCTGCCCTGCCGGACGCGACCGCCAAAAGAAATACGGCGTCAAACCGGAAGAGAAGCGCCCCTGCCCCGACAGTTCCCGAAGCGGCTCCTGACACCTCACGGCGTCGGCGAGACCAGCAGGAAACCCTGTATCCCCGTCATGATCATCTGCGCCGCCAGCGCCGAAAGGATCAGCCCCGTCAATTTGCTGAGGATCGCCAGCCCGCGCACGCCCAGCCGCCTCTGTATCGGCGAACCCATCCGCAGAACCACCCCGATGCAGACGACCGCCGCCAGCAGCGCGAGGCAGCCGATGCCTTTCGCGGCCGCCCCCTCCAACTCGGCCCCCATGACGAGCAGGGTGCCCGTCGTGGCAGGCCCCACGATGATCGGCATCGCCAACGGCACCACCGCCACATCGTTGTCCAGCGCGGCGCCCGACGCGCCCGCCCGGCTCTGCACCAGAGCGATCCCGGAAAGGAACAGCAGGACGCCCGCGCCGATCCTGAAGGAGTCGAGCGTGATCCCGAACAGCGCGAACATCTGCCGGCCCGCGAAAAAAAGGACGAGGCAGAGCACCGCCACAGACGCCGATGTGGCCGTCGCCAGCCTCCGGCGCCGGGACTCGTCGTAACCCTCCGTCATGCTGAGAAACATGGTCAGGCCGAAAAACGGCGTGAACACGAAGAACAGCTTGATCCACAGACTCAGAAACAGCGACATCCCGCCTCCCCTTTTGCGCGCAGCCCCTTCATCAATGGCTGCGGATAAACCCGATGCAGTGCTTCACGTCATACAGCAAATGTTCCGTGAGGTTCTCGTATTCGACCGCCACATGTCCCGAAAACCCCTGACGCTTCAAAACCGCCAGCACCTCCGCCATGTTGCCGATGCCTTGTCCGTACGGCACGTCGATGCTCTCTTTCGTCGCCTCTTTCACGTCCTTGAGGTGAACCGAGTGCACGCGCTTCCCGAACAGCGCCACCACCTCCGCCGGACTGACGCCCGAACGGCTGAAGTGCCCCGTGTCCACCGAGAACCCCATGCGCGGATCGCGTCCGTCCATCAACGCCATCAGGTAGGCGGGGTCCCAGTTGCGGTAATCCGGCTTGTCCGGGTTTTTGGGGTGGTTGTGGAAATGGAGCCGGATGTCGTACTCTTTGACCATTTTCTCGACAAGATCCAGATACTCCGTCGGCGGCTCACCCGTAAGACCGCTCAGGCCCAGCTTCCGCGCGAAGCCGAACAGTTTCCGCAGGTTCTCCTCGACCTTGTCCTTGTCCCCGAACGCCGCGTTGTTGAAGTAGGCGTTGACCGCCTTCACGCCTGCCGCATCGAGTTTCGCCTTGAGCGCCGCAAGGTGCTCGTCGGAAAGGTCCTGATTCAACACGACACCCGGATGCTCGGGACTCAGCTTCTGCCAAAGGAAGAACTCGATGACGTCCCCGCCGCAAGACTTTGTCAGCTCGATCGCCTCGAAGGCAGTGTACTTTCTGAACGTGTAGGTGGCAACCCCCACGCCGAATCCGACCTCGGCCAACGCGGATGCCCCGCAGAACGCCGCCATCGCGACCACAACCCGGAATCTCCCTGCTGCACTCATGACTGTCCTCCGACAAAGGTCCTGCGCATCAAGAACACCGGGCCGCGCCACCAGACACGGCCCTGTCGCCCCGACCCATGTTGTCCGCATTATGCGGGAAAACCGCCAATGGCGTCAACCTCCCACACGTCACGCAAGCTCTTTCATCGTGACAACCGGGATGTCCTTCTTAGCCGCAGGCTTCAGCGCGGGAAGGTGTTTGGGGTTGAACCACCAGCCCTTTTCGGCGTCGAGATCCCAGACGGCTGGAGCCATCGACATCACTGTGGACGAAAACCCTTGGAACGTCGCGGCGGCATTCCCTGTGTGCGACGAGTTGTCGGCCTCGTTCTCAATCACAAACGGACGCCCATATCCCTTCGCCATCAGGGTCTTGAAGAACGCGAACCAGTCGATGCTGTCCGAGCCGCCGAACCCCGGCAGCTTCGGGTCATAATGGTGCCGGTCCCACTCGCACGCAGGCTGGCAGACCCCCGCCTTCTTCGCGAGCGCGGCATCAACCTGCTGCATCGGGTAGAGCCGCCCCCACTGGATCGCCGCAAGACTGTCGGCACGGTTGCGCGTGCCCTTGATGTGGACGCGGTGGAGCCGCGAAAAATCGGTGTGGTTGATGACCGCCACCGGATCGATGTTCTGCCACGCGTCGTGCGAAGGGTCATATGTCTCCCCGTGCGCCTTGCTCGGAATCAGCGCATACATCAGCTTGCGGGCGGCAAGCGTGCAGGGCAGGTTGTTGTACGTGGTCGGCGCGGTGGCCGGGCGCCACCCCTCCATGGGGCAATTCTCGTAGTTCAGCGTCACGCCGAGGCTCTCCGCGTACTTGACGATCGGCTTGAACACCTTGGCGTAAAGTTCGAGGTTCTTGGCGAAGCCCCCGTCTTCCTTGCCCAGCTCATGGTTGTACCCCACGAACGTCCCGACGCTGACGTCGTTCGCGTCGCCGCCCAGCAGATGCGCCATGCGGATCAGCTTGAGGATGTGGTTGCGGTTCGTCTCGCAGGTCGCGGGGTCGCCGCCCAGCAGATTGTCGTACGCGCCGACCGAGATGCGGACGCCCTCCGACGCACAGACGGCAAGCACCTTTTTCGCGTCGTCCAGCGTGAAACGCTCGTAGTTCAAATGCGTGGCGACATGATCCTGACGTGTCCCGTCGCGGCGGAACACGCAAAGCTCCAACCCCTGCGCGCCTGCCGCCTTTGCTTTCTTGACGACCTGCGCAAAAGAAAGTTTCGGAAAAGCTGAGGTCATCAGCCAGATCTGGTTGTTCATCGCTACACGTCCTTTCCAAGCCTTAATCACAGCGGGAAACCCGCTCTCATCCCCCTCGCCGACGCAAACACCGTCGCCGCGCGTGTCACCAGCTTGCAAAATCGCCGACGCACTTGTCCAGAACGAAAAAAGGCCGCCCCTTCCGGGACAGCCTTTGTTTGAAGCATCGCCTTGCGCTGCCGACTCGCCTACGCGAGCGCCGCGCGCGCCTTCTCGATCAGGGCCTTGAACCCTTCCGCGTCTTGGATGGCGATCTCCGAAAGCATCTTGCGGTTAACCGCAATGTTCGCCTTCGTCAGCCCTTCCATGAAGCGGCTGTAGGTCATCCCCTCGTTGCGGACGGCCGCGTTGATACGCGCGATCCACAAACGGCGGAACTCGCGTTTACGCAGCTTGCGGTGCTCGGTGGCCAGTCTCTGCGCGCGGTCGACCGCCTCGGTGGCCTGACGGAACAGCTTGCTGCGTGCCCCGCGAAACCCCTTAGCAAGTTCTAACCGTTGACGCCGACGCTCTCTGGATGCGGGTGCATTGGTAGCTCGTGACATGACATAATCTCCTGATTAATTGCCCTGCAACATACGCGCTGCGGTTTTCGTGAACACGTCTTTCGCAACGGTGGTACCACGGAGATTACGTTTGCGCCCTCGCGTCTTGTAGCCGTTCAGGTGGGATTTCCCCCCCTGCGAGCGCAGCACTTTACCCGTGGCCGACATTTTAAGCCGCTTTGTGGCAGCTTTCTTGGTCTTCATCGTAGGCATGTTTTACCTCTTGTTCTGTTGAAGCCTGTAACTCGCAGGGCAGTCAGCCGTGATAGCCCGTACAAGCACATCGTCTCACCCGACGGGGTGAAAACGGGTTGAATATTTACCAAAACCGGCTTTCGCCGTCTAGCCTCATTTTTTGTGCACCCCCTGAAACGATTATGCTAAGCTTTGTCACATCAGGAGAGTACTATGCGCCATATCTGTCATTTACGCCTCTTTTTCTGCGTTTTCGCGCTTTCTGCCCTCGCCGTGGGCTGCACGACCTCGCGCGTGATCGAGAACACCCGAGTCCCCGAAATCGTGATCGACGAGTACGGCGGCATTTCCGTCAACGGCAAGCCGACGCGCCTCGGGCGCGTCACCTCCTCCGTCAAAGCCGCGGGGTTCACACGCGATCAGGAAGTCAACATCCTGATCCCCGAGAACCCCGACCGCAAACTGATGCGGGCCGTTTCAGGCGAGCTGGTGGCAGGCGGCTACACCCGCACCGTCTTCGTCACGAACCGCAAGGCGTCAGCCGTCATCCCTAAAGCCGCGAAATAACCCCGGACGGGCACCTGTCTCCCATGACCACGCCGGACAACAAACCGAAAAAGATCGGGCTGGCTCTCGGAAGCGGAGGTGCGCGGGGATGGGCGCATGTCGGCGTGCTCCACCGCCTGCACGAACTGGGGCTCACGCCCCATTGCGTCGCAGGCACCAGCATCGGCTCGATCATCGGCGCGCTCTACGCGAGCAACTCGCTCAACACCATGGAGGCCCTCGCCACGCACCTCGACTGGCGGCAGGTGGCGCAGCTTTTCCTTGAAGTCAACTTCCCCCGCTCGGGCCTGCTCAGCGGCAAGAACTTCATGCACCTCCTGAAGCAGATCATCCCCTGCCACGCGATCTCTGAACTCACCATCCCCTATGCCGCCGTCGCGACCGATCTCGCCACCGAAAAGGAGGTCGTGCTCCAGTCCGGCAACCTTTTCGACGCCATCCGCGCCAGCATCGCGATCCCGGGCATCTTCACCCCCGCGCGCCTGAACGGGCGGACGCTCGTCGACGGCGGGCTGGTGAATCCGCTCCCCGTCTCCGTCTGCCGCGCCATGGGGGCAGACCTCGTCATCGCCGTGGACGTCAACCTGCGCGCCTCGACGGTCAGGCGCAAAACGCCGAAAGCCCCCGCCCCCGTCCAACCCTCGCGCCACGTCACAAAACTTCTGGCGACCGTCGGGCACCTGATGCCGCAATTGACCACGCCGGTCGAGGAGGCCGTCTCCCGCTGGCTCACCCCGCCCAAACGCAGGGAGGCAGAGGCCCCTTCCATCTTCGATGTCCTGACGCGCTCCTTCCGCCTCGTCGAGAACCAGATCACCCGCCGCGAGCTGGCGATCAACCCGCCTGACCTGCTGATCCAGCCCGCCGTGGGCGACCTCATGACGCTCGAATTCCACCGCGGCACCGAAGCCATCTCGGCAGGCGCATGCGCCGTGGACGAGGTGCTGCCCCAACTCCGTGCCCTGCTCGGTCTCAACCCTTAACCCCCAACGCCCGCCACCCCATGTCACAGCAACGAATCGAACAGCTCCGCGAAGCCATCCGCCGCCACGACCGCCTCTACTACGTCGAGGCCCGCCCCGAAATCGGCGACGCCGACTACGACGCCCTCTACCGCGAACTCGAAGCCCTCGAACGCGAGCACCCCGAATGGGTCACACCCGACTCCCCCACCCAGCGCGTCGGCGGAGCCCCGCTCTCGGCCTTCCGTCAGGTCCGCCACAGCCCGCCGATGATGAGCCTCGACAAAACCCACTCGCGCGGCGACCTCACCGACTTCGACACCTTCCTGCGCCGCCAGCTCCCCGATCAGGTCTGGGACTACGTCGTCGAGCCCAAGATCGACGGCGTCGCCTTCTCCCTCCTCTACGAGAACGGCACGCTCACCCGCGCCGCCACCCGCGGCAACGGCGAGATCGGCGACGACATCACCGCCAACGTCAAAACCATCCGCTCCATCCCGCTCTCGCTCCGCGACGCGCCCGCCCTGCTCGAAGTCCGCGGCGAGGTCTACATGAGCCGCGCCGGGTTCGCCGAACTCAACCGCCGCGAAGAGGAGGCCGGACGCGAGCCTTTCATGAATCCCCGCAACGCCGCCGCAGGCTCCCTCAAGCAGCTCGACCCCCGCGAGGTCGCCTGCCGCCCGCTCGACGCCGTCATCTACTCCGCGGGCTCCGTCAAAGGTCTGGACTTCCCCTCGCACGGCGGCATGCTCAAGCGCTTCGCCGACTGGGGCTTCAAGACCCCGCCTTGGCAACGCCTCTGCGTCGACATCCACGCCGTCCTCGCCGCCATCGACGAACTCGAGGCCCTGCGCCACACCTTCCCGTTCGAGATCGACGGCGCCGTCGTCAAAGTCAACCGCCGCGACCTCTACCCGCTTCTCGGCGCGACGGCGAAATCGCCGCGCTGGGCCCGCGCCTTCAAATACGAGCCCGAACGCGCCGAAACCCGCATCTGGAAAATCACCGTGCAGGTCGGCCGCACCGGCGTCCTCACCCCCGTCGCCGAACTCGAACCCGTCCTCCTCGCCGGCTCGGAGATCGCCCGCGCCACCCTCCACAACGCCGACGAGATCGCCCGCAAGGACATCCGCGTCGGCGACCGCGTCTGGATCGTCAAGGCGGGCGACGTCATCCCCGCCGTCGAAAGCGTCATCACCGACAAGCGCGACGGCTCCGAGACCGCCTTCGCCATGCCCGACGCCTGCCCCGTCTGCGGCGGCCCCGTCGCCCGCCTCGGCGACGAGGTCGCCCACCGCTGCACCAACCCCGCCTGCCCCGCCCAGCGCGTCGGACGGCTCGAACACTTCGCCTCCCGCGACGCCCTCGACATCCGCGCCATCGGCGGCAAGGTCGCCGAGGCGCTCGTCGCGCAAGGCTGGGTCAAAGACCCGCTCGACCTTTTCTCGCTCACGCTGGCCCAGCTTGAGGCCTTCCGCATCGGCGAGGAATCCAGCGGCACGCGCAAATTCGGCAAGAACGCCCAGACCGCCCTCGAAGCCCTCGAAGCCGCCAAACACCTCCCCCTCGACCGCTGGCTCTTCGCCACCGGCATCCCGAACGTCGGCGTCACCGTTGCCGAGCAGATCGCCGACGCCCACGCACGCTTCTCCGACCTGCCCCGTTCGCCGATCCTCGCCGCCGTGCTGCAGCTCAGCGAACGCTACGACCTCGCCGCCGCCGAAAACCCGCGCTCGACGCTCAACCGCCCCAAGGACGACGCCGAGCGCGCCGAACGACAGACCCGCTTCAACCGCATCTGCGGCGAGATCGGCGTGTTGGGCGACACGCTGGTCGCCGCAGGCGCCGCCACCAAAACCCCCGGCACCTCCCTGCCGCCGCAGTACATGAGCGTCATCAAGACCGAATCCGCCCGATCCGTGCTCGCCTTCTTCGCCTCGGACTACGGCAAGGCCTACCTCGAACGGCTGCTCGCCCTCGGCATCGACCCGCAGGCCAAGCCCAAAGCCGCCTCTGCCGCTGGCGGCCCGCTCGCAGGCCTCACCTTCGTCCTCACCGGAACCCTCTCGCAGCCGCGCGGCGAGTTCGAGGCCCGCATCAAAGCCGCCGGAGGCCTCGTCCAAGACGCCGTCTCGAAACACACCCGCTACCTCGTTGCAGGCGAGAACGTCGGCGCGACCAAACTCAACAAGGCCCGCAGCCTCGGCACGGAGATCCTCGACGAAGCCGGCCTCCTCGCCCTCCTCTCCGGCGCAGCCGGCCCCGCAGGCGCTTCCGGCCAGCCCCCTCCTGACATGCCCCCTGCCGCACCCGCGCCGTTCCACCAGCAGGAGCTGTTCTGAGCAGCGCACCCATCCGCACTTTACACGAAAGGGAAACCCGCCATGATAATACCCGAAGACGCCTTCACCCAAAAGACCGACGACCTTGACGAGAAGCTCGCAGGGTTCTACATGATGTTGATCGAAACGGCCCTGAAGCAAAAGCGGGCAACGCCCGTCGCCAAGCGGGATGCGTCGGAGGCCATCTATTTCGACGCCTTGGAGGCAGGCGACGACGATCAAGAGTTTAACCTTCTCCTCGACGCCATAAAGACCGATCCTTGCAACGCCGCCGTACTGTTGCGGCTCAAAGAATTCTTCCCCCTCACCCTCGAAGAGGATATTCTCGCCACACGCGCCGTCGTGGCGATCGCAGAAAAGCGGCTGGGCAAAAAAACCTTCAAGCAATGCGCAGGCCAGTTCTGGGGATTTATCGAAACACGCCCCTACATGCGGGCACGGTGCGAGCTGGCTAGACTCCTTGAGGAAGCGGGGATGGACGACGAAGCCATGGCCGAGCTGGAAGCGATGATCACGCTCAACACCAACGACAATCAGGGGTTCCGCTACCTCCTTCTCCCGCGCTACATGAGCCGCTCCAACCTCGACAAGGCCGACTGGCTTTTCAGCCTCTACCCCGAAGAGGACAAATGGTGCCTCACGTTCGCGTGGTGCCGGGTGCTGGAGCGGCTGATGCGCGAGGATGACTCCGGCGCAAAGAAAAGCCTCGCCGTCGCGCGCGAGCAGAACGGTTTCGCCGAGGCGTACATACTCGGACATCGGCGCCCGCCTAAAACCCTCCCCGATCGCTACGCTTCGGGCAGCCGCGAAGAAGCCGAGTGTTTCGCCAAGGAAATCCAAAACGCATGGAGCGCACACCCGGACGCGATCCGGTGGCTGAAGGCACAGCCCAAGACGCTCTGACGGCGGCAGGGCTCCATCGGCACGCCCCCTTTCGGCCTTGAAGAACCCTCCCTTTCCACGTATCCTTCTACCCGTCGAAAGATTGAAGCTTTATGGATTACCTTAAACTCTTTTTCAACGCCTTTTTTCTCCTCTTCTGGGTGCGGTTCTGGTCTGCCTCCAAAAGCGAGTTCCACTTCAACCCGTTCCTGTCGGGCACCGTCCGCCTGACCGACTCCGTCCTGTCGTTCCTGCGGCCTGTCCTCGCCCTGCCCGAACAGGCTGCCGCCTTCGTCGTCATGCTGTTCATCACGCTTTTCAAGACCGTGCTTTTCCACCGCCTCGGCGTCGTCTGGGGCATACGCCTCGGCACCTACTTCCAATTCGTGCCGGACGACGCCCTCTCCGGCGCTGTCGCCGCCACGCTCCTGTTCAGCTTCTTGCACGCGATCGTTTTCATCCTGCGGCTGTGGAGCGTCTACCTGCTGGTCAAATGGATCACCCCGCCTTTCCGCGTCACGCGGGGGATCGAGGCCATCGGATTCTTCGCCCGCCCCTTCTCGTGGCTGCCGACTTTCGCCCAGCCCTTCGCCCTGTTCGCCCTGCACGGGCTGTTCGCCTTCGCCCTGACCCGCCTCGGCTCGCTGAACCTCATCCCGCAGCCGATGGACGCCGCGCAACCCGTGCCGACCTCGCCGTTCCTGAGCGGCCCGCTCTTCTTCCAGCTCCTGAAAACCGGCTGGCTCGGGGCGCTCTCTTTTGCCGACGGCCTCATGTTCATGACCCGCGGACTCTTCGCCCTCATCATCGGCAACCTGCTCGCGTCGATCCTCCAGGCGCGCGGACTCATGCTCATCTGCAGCGAGGGCGTCGAACTCCTGCTCGGGCGTTTCGCCAAACGCGGCATCGGCGGCATGGGCTTCGATTTCACCCCGCTGATCTTCTTCTTCGTCGTGGACCTGCTGTACAACAGCATCTGCCAAGGCCTCTACAAGCTGATCCAGTCCCCCTTCTTCAACTGACCCGGAACGTCCCGCCACATGAACTGGCTAACCCCCACGAGCGACGGCTGCATCGTCACGGTCAAAGCGACCCCGCGCGCCTCCAAGTCCGAGATCATCGGCGCGGAAACCGACTGGCTGCGCGTGCGCGTGCAGGCGCCCCCCGTCGACGGCAAGGCCAACGCGGCGCTGGTCGAGCTTTTCGCCAAAACGTTCGCGCTCCCGAAACGCTCCGTCGAAATCCTCACCGGCGACACTTCGCGCCTCAAGCGCGTCAAACTCCACGGTGTCGCCGCCACCGACGCGGACACGAGGCTCAAAAACCCATGAACGTCCCGCGCCTCCTCCGGCTATCGGCCCTCGCGCTGCTGTGCGCCCTCCCCGCCTTCTGCGACACCAACGTGTTCGACATGCCCGCCCGCCACATGCGGCACGTCCAGCTCTTGGGCTGGATGGACTCGTCCCACCGCAAACAGGACTACGCCGCCATGGAGGCCGTCTGCCGCGAGGGCGTGGCACTCGAAAGCGCCGCCGAGCTGTGGCACTACAACCTCGCCTGCGCCCTCGCCCTCCAGAACCGCGCCGACGAGGCACTCGACGCGCTCGACCAAGCCATCACCGCCGGGTTTCTCGACAGCGACCACCTCTCGCAAGACCGCGACCTCGACACGCTCCGCGCCACCGACCGGTTCGCCGCCTGCCTCAGCCGCGTCAACGCCCTCCGCGAGGCGCAGGCCGCCCATCCCGCGCCGCCTCCCGTCGCCGCCCCGGACCCTAAAACGCAAACGGTCGTGCAAAGCGCCTCAAACACCCTCTGGAACTTCCGCCTCGGCCTCTTCAACGCATTCCTCGACCTGCCCCAAAAGAACCCGCCTGCCCCCGCTTATCGGGGTGCGGAGGCCGACGCCATCAACGCATGGCTCCGCGACGGCACCGCCTCCGGCACGGCAGGGCTCCTCTACGTCAACCGGGACAATCAGGCCCACCCCTTCGACACCGCGCGCCTCCCCGGCGTCTCGCGGCTCGGCTACGCGCAAGACATGATCGACCGCAACCTGCACATCGGAATCCCCAACACCCTCTTCGCGCAATACGGCAGCGGCACACTGACCCCCGTGCTCGGCCACTCCTCGCTGGGCTTCCTCGACTCCCCCTATTGGCGCAGCCAGCCGCGCGCTCTCTGCGGCGACCCCCGGCAGGTCTTCCTCCAATCCGTGCTCATGTTCGGCAACCAGCTCTTCTTTTATCCCGTCTACGGCGACTACGACCCGCGCAC
>Ga0208244_100971_pt1 | contig 19665 bp, 19 predicted proteins | sample SubbioCR12Aug_5A_FD_184828 | JGI IMG/M metagenome (GOLD analysis project Ga0208244, IMG submission 184828) | Serpentinite rock and fluid subsurface biosphere microbial communities from McLaughlin Reserve, California, USA - CR12Aug_5A (SPAdes) | ecosystem: Environmental > Terrestrial > Deep... | reverse complement strand
GGCAACTCGGGTGGCGGGCTTTTTAACAATCGTGGCGAACTGGTTGGTATTGTTAATGCAAAATCAGGTGGCTTCGGCGTCGAAGGCTTAGGGTTTGCCATCCCGGTTAATACGGCTGCCGCAGTTATCGAGCAGATTATCAATTTTGGCTATGTGCCCGGTCGGCCGATCTTAGGCGTCAGGTTAATTGATATTACCGATCCCGGCACGGCCAGCTATTACCGGGTCCAGAATCCCGGTGTTTATGTCTATGAGTCAATGGCCTTAAACGGGCTGCAAACGGCCGATCGCATTATCAGCATCAACGGCCGGGAGGTTCGCAACACAATTGAAGTAAGGAAGCTGATCGATCTGTTTGCCGTTGGCGATACGGTAACAGTCAGGGTGCAAAGGGGAATTGACGAGCTCGAGCTTCAGATTACCTTAATTGAGGAAAACTACTAAAATACGCGCATTCCAGACCAGGGAATAAATCTATCAACACATGGTCAATCCTGCAAAAACTCTGGCCTGGAAAAGCGCTTAATATATATGGGCGGTGGCGGTCGCAATAAAAAAGCGGCCGGCTACCGCTCACTCGTAATGCTAACCTTTTTCGCGCAGGTAGCTGTCAATATCAGCGGCCACTTTTATCCCATCTGCCATGGCGCGGACAACCAGTGACTGACCGCGGGCGATGTCACCGGCAGAAAAAATGCCTTCCACGCTGGTCAGTTGCCGGTCATCAACAAGGATGTTGCCTCTTTCATCTTTTGCAAGGCCGATCGCCTCAGCCAGCGGATTTGGACCCGGTCCGCTGAACCCGAGCGCTAATAATACGAGGTCGGCATTTATTGCAAAATCAGTATTTTCGATCCGCTTAGGATTTAAGCGGCCTTCTTTTTCCACCCACTCAACTTCGCAGCACTGCACCTGTTCAACCACGCCGGATTGGTTGCCGCTAAACTCTATAGTATCAACAGACCAGCGCCTCATTCCGCCTTCCTGGTGGCTGCTGGATACCCGGTCGACAATCGGCCAGAGCGGCCAGGGGTTGTCCTCACCACGTCTCTCCGGAGCCCGGGGCATAATCTCCAGCTGGTGAACCGCTTTTGCTCCCTGACGGATCGCAGTTCCGATGCAGTCCGAACCAGTATCTCCTCCGCCGATCACAACAACAGTCTTGCCTCTGGCGCTGATCTCTTCCTCTTTATCCAGTGGCTCACCTAGAATCATTTTATAATAATGTGGGACATGATTTCGATCGAGGGTCAGTTCAAATTTGAGCCTAGTCCTTCACAATACCGGAGCAGTATGAAAAGAGTAGAAAAAGCCATGGTATCAATACTGTTGATGCGATCATTGCAGCTTCTGTTCTGGTAAGGGGGGCAGTCCTTTATACTTTAAACGAAAAACACTTCCCGATGGATGATATTAAGGTGATCAAACCGTATTAATATTTGCTAACCGCTCTAAGGTCTAAGGAATTCCTGAATTGCTAAAGCACAGTCGGTAAACTGTACAGAAATATTTACTGTCGGCTGTAATAATTTTAACTCCAAGATCTCTGGCCCGTTGACGCTTTGCCCTACATAAAGTATTATTATAGTACTAATAAAAGTATTGTTATAAGCGCTGAATATAGAGGGAAGGTTAAATCATGAAAAACCAAATTACTGCTAACGAACTGAAAACCAAAGGGGTTTCCGCCATTGATCTGGTAGTCAGGGAATCTGAAGAAGCTGTGCTTACTGTCAGGGGCAAGAGTGCTTATGTGGTGATGCCAATTGAAAAATATAACTATTATCGGGATTGCGAGCTTGAAACAGCGATTAACAAAACCCTTCAGGAAATCAAACAGGGCAATTATGTTACGGAAACGGTAGACGAACATATCAAGAGGATCACCGATGCCTAAGATTATCTATACGGATAGTTACAATAAAAAAGCGTCGGCATTTGTGAAAAAACATCCCGAAATGATCAGTCAATATGAAAAAACACTAAGATTGTTAGAACTAAACCCCGGTCATCCTTCCCTCAAGCTGCACAAGCTTAAAGGTCGGCATGCTCAACTATATGCGATAGCCATCAACGTTAGCTATCGCATCAGCTTACTCTTTATTATTCAGGATGATACTGTTGTTCCCGTTTCTGTCGGTCCGCACGACGAAGTATATTAATAAGAACATCATCGACAGCTCTGAAGCTTTGCCTTTATTTAGGCCTTCCCGGCGATAACCGCCTTGATCTCCTTAAAGCGTTCCTCGGTCAGGTCGTAGCGATTAAACGGTATAAAGCTGAGCAGCAACAACAGGGTCGGCAGCACGCAAAAGACAATGCGGATGCCCATTGCCACACTATCCGGTTGTACATCGCCCCGCGTAAAGCCTGACAAAGAAAGGGCAAATCCGACAATGCCGGGGCCTACAGAGTAAGCCAGCTTCTGCCCCGATGCCCAAACCCCGGAGAAAATCCCTTCCCGTCTCATCCCCGACTTCATCTGGTCATATTCAATCGTATCGGGCAGCATCGAGAAGGGGAAGAGCTGAAAACTGGAAAAACCGATCCCGAGCACAAAAACCTGCGCGTAAAAGAGCAGCACCTGTGCAGGAGAACTAAAATAGAGGGATGCCAGCATTACGGCCAGTATCAGCAGGCCGATCCGGTAAGCCTTAATCTTGCCGATTTTTGCGCCCACCTTGACCCAGATTGGGATAAAAACGATCGCCGTTACAAAAAGAATCGGCAGCACGATCGACATGGCCGCCTCGGGCAGCTTCATTACATGCATGATAAAGTAAATCAATCCGGCCATTAAGATGCCAACAGCCACTGATTGCAGGGCGTAACTGGCCATCAGCATCAGGAAGGGAAAATTCTTCAGGGCAACCGTTAGCTGCTCCTTAAAAGGCGGGGTCAGTTCTGTGCGCGGCAGCGTTTTGGCCTTAGCGGTAAACCAGAAGCAGAGCAGGGTAATGAGGGTAATCGCCCCGCCGAGCACTAAACCCATAAAGCTAAAACCGGCCTCTCCTTCACCACCGATGCTCACCAGGGGCATCGCCAGCGCTCCGGCCAGCAGCACCCCGACGCAGGCAAAAATCATCCGGAACGAGGTAATCGAAATCCGCTCATTGTAATCATCGGACATCTCTGCCACCATGCTCGAATAAGGCACGTTAACGACAGTAAAAGCAGTGCAACCCAGGGCAAACATCAACCCCACGTGCAGGGCGCGGGCCAGCTCTGAAGGATAGCCGGGTGCCACAAACATCAGGAAAAAAGTCAAACCGAAAGGCACTGCGCCAAAAAGCAGGTATGGCCTGCGACGCCCCCAGCGCGAGTTGGTGCGATCGGAGATCACCCCCATGATCGGATCGGAGATCACATCCCACAGCTTGGGGAAAAGCAGCACCATGCCTGCCAGAGCCGGTGCTACCCCGACAATATCGGTTAGAAAATAAAGCAGAAAAAACCCGCTAACCACGATAAAAAAGTTACTGCCAATATCGCCAATCCCGTAACCAAATTTAACTTTAAATGGTACCGGTCCAGCTCCGGCATTTTCCTGGTTAGTCTTTTCCACGGCTATTCTCCTTCTTGACGCGTTATTAGAGATTACTAATCATTCTGCAAGGCACATTGTAATACCTTTAAAGCCTACCTGAATAATTGATAGAATGCACAGCAGCTTAAATATTATAAAAGCGTAATGCACCTGTATTGACTATTTAACGCTAAAGAGCTACAATTGAAGAGCCGGGGAGGTTTTGAAATGGCTGAAAAAATTAGCGTCTATGTAGATGAAAAACTGCACCGCGTCCTGAAGACTGCGGCATCCCAAAAAGGAAAGTCATTATCGCAGTTTATGATTGATGCAGCACTTAATTCCCTTCATACCCCTGATAGAAAGAAGTTGGCTGCGGCCATGGATTCTGTTCGTGAATCGCAGGAAGAATACTATTCGAGGGAAGAGCTCATTGAGTTGCGTAAAGACGGGAGGCGCTACTGATTAATAAGGTGGTAATTGATGCTTCCGTTGCCCTGTCGTGGGTTTTACCCGCTGAAGATACTGATCAAGCCCTGTCCCTTCGCAACCATGCTCTCGACAATCCCCAAATGATACTACTGGTACCGCCAACCTTCTGGTATGAAGTTACTAATGTTCTATGGGTGGCAACCCGCCGCCAAAGATTGGGCAACCAAAATGCCCTAAAAGCACTGGACTTGCTGATCGATTTTGAATTTACGGTGTGGAATGCCAACCCTGAGCATTGCTTGAAACTCTCACTAACCCATAACCTGGCAGTTTATGACACTGCATATCTTGACATTGCCATTGATCAACAGGCAGTTATGTGGACGATGGATCAACGGATGAGAAAAGCTGCTGAAAGCCTTGACATCACTGTTCTACCGTAGAACCCTGCACCAGTTCATTAACTGATGTCAGCTTAATCTTCCCGAGCTGCACCCTGGTCAGGTCATAGGGGTTAAATGGTATAAGGGTGAATAATTGACATTGGCAGCTGTGCATAAAATTCATTAGTATGGAAAAGTATCCCGGATCAACTCGCCAAAGAAAATAATAAGATCTATGGTCATGCTAAACCAGGGGCGCGGGCCAAAGACATAGAGGATGCGCTGAATTGGTTGATCGGGTCAGGGATTGCTTACAAGGTTTGTAAAATTGAAAAACCTGCTTTTCCTCTGTTTGCTTATGCTGATCCCGGCTACTTCAAACTCTATTTATCCGATATTGGTTTACTGCGCAGAATGTCTAAATTGCCGGCCGCGGCAATCTTTAAGCAGACTCCTCAGTATGTTGAATTCAAAGGATCACTAACCGAAAATTTTGTTTTGACAGAGTTGATTAGCACAAGCGACGAAACACCATATTACTGGCGATCAGGTAATAACGCAGAAATAGATTTTGTTATTCAGCAAAATGAAAAGATAATTCCGGTTGAGGTTAAAGCAGCAACAAATGTCAGGGCGCGTAGCCTTGCCGAATACCGGAAAAAATATAAGCCTGAACTGGCCATAAAAATTTCACTGCGCCCCTTTCATAAAGAAGAAAGCTTACTTCACCTACCACTTTATCTTCTCTTTACCCTGCCACAAATATTGTAATGCATCCGGAAGGATCGGTAAGAAAAAAGGCCCCAACCATATCGGCTGAGGCCTGCAAATGTTTTAAACTACTCTTCGCTTAGCTGTTTAGAAGGCAAACTCTGCTGTAACCATCGCCCGCACTACAACATCATCGGGCATAATCGGCGTCGGAGAGCCCATGCCCATGTCAGCTGCCATTTCAGCCCTGGCCATAAAAGGCATGTACTCTGTTCTTTCCTCCCTGATGCGGTAGAGTCCGCTTATCTTTTCGCCGGCGCTTTCAGCAATGGCTTCAGCCTTCATGGCCGCCTGTTCGGTGGCCAGTTTTAAAGCCTGCATTTGCAGCTCCTGCGGGTTTTCCAACTCAAAGTTGATATAGTTAATGTTATTGGCTCCGGCTTTTACTACCAGATCGATCATTTCGCCCACTTCTTCCAGCCTGTTGGTGGTTACCACTATTTCGTTGGTCACCTGGAAGGTAACGACTTGCTCACCTTCCGGACGTTCGTCATACCACTCACGGTAACTGTAGAGACTGTATGAACCGGTTTTAATCTCTTCTTCTGCCAGCCCAAAGTCTTTCAACGCTTCAATGACGGCGCCTGCCAGGCGGGCGTTTTCCTCAACCGCTACCTCCGCTGCGCTGCCGCGGGTTTCAACGGCAATGCCAATCCGGGCCAGGTCGGGCTCAGCCTTAACCTCGGCTTCACCGTAGGTCTGAATGATCTGCGGCATCTCATTGGTCACCACATTGGTCTGGGTGCCGCAGCCGGTGGCAGCAAATAAAACCACTAGAATCAAAGCAACTGTAATAATCCATTTTCTACTACTCATTGCCCCAAGCCTCCTCTTTTTGTCTGTATCAATACTGGCCAGCTATGATTAGATAGTGTCGGTTTGAACCTAATTCATTTATACCACTTTTACTGCTAAATGCAAATAAAAGGAAATAAAGCCATTTAGCCCCTTATTATTCTATTGCAATGCCCTTCTGTTAGAGGTGATTAGTTGATCGGCAAAATAGTTCCAACCGGTGATAAAAATTTCCGATAATAATAAACCATCTGATCCGTGAAGAAGAGGCCGAAGGAGTAATTCTCGGTTGCACAGAGATTCCACTCCTGATCAAACAGGAGGAAGTAAGCATCCCGGTTTTCGAAGCACCTCCATTCACGTCAAAGCTGCTGTGGACTTTGCCCTGGACCTCGATTGACAGATGGAGGGTTAAAGACCGGGAATTAAAGTGAGGCTATTTAAGATAAATCAAGGTAGATTCTTATTATATTTCTTATCATTTCCCGTGTTTCTTCATTATGAATACTGCCATATTTTTCATCCAGGCGTGTTTTAGATATCGTCCTAATCTGGTGGGCCATGGCAATAGAAGATTCTCTTAAACCGCTTTCTTCAGGTTTTAATAGGTACTCAGTTGGATAGATAGACCTTCCAGGTTTAAGGGAAGTAAGGCAAATGACTGTAACAATTGGGGTCGCCCGATTTACAGCTTCCTCTGAAACCACTAAAACTGGTCTCTTCCCTGCCTGTTCCGACCCCTGAGATGGATTAAGATCTGCCCAAAAAATATTCCACTGGTAATTCATTATTCTTTTTTCTCCTGGATTGTTTCAAAGTCTACTTCAGAAAAAGCTGCCATAGTAGATTCCAAATCCTCCATAAACAAAGGATCTTCGGAAGCCTTTTTCATTTGTTGATATAAGTTTTCTTTATCAATTTTAACGACATATGTTTCAATTGCTTCTTTGACAGCAGAGTTAACTGAAGGTACATTGCAGGCGTTAGCATGTTCTTTTAGTCTATCCAGTAAATCCAAGGGCAAGGAAAATGTATAGTTCTTAGTTTTTTTAACCACTCGCTACACCTCAAATCATTTTAAATTTAAGCATATCTCAAATATATGAGCATAATAATAAACATATTATATATTAAACAATATAATTAAACAATATGTTTAATATTATTTCTAAGTGGGGTTAAAGCTGATCGAAGTAATCTTCTTGAAGCAAACTAACGTAGCGGAGCGGTATTCCCGAAAAGTAAACTTCAACACCACCAACAGCCGGAGGGGCCGGCCAGGTGCGGGTAATAGCTTAGTGTTTTGGCGAGCGCATCTTTTATCTGCTGGGCATCTAAGGGATTTTTAAAAAACCAGGTGCCCCGGATGACCATCTTCAGGCAAGCCCTGTCCAGCGGGGTAAACTCCCAAACTTTAAAAGGTAAATTAGATTCCTTTGCCTTAATCAACGCTAAAGCCTCATCCTTTGACATTACCCCGCCCCCTAAACCCTGTTTTGCAGTTCTTTCACCATCAGGAAGTCGGTTTCCTGCCCCTTGATTACTTATTAGAGGGGTTATAATAAGTCCTAATCGATTATCTGATCAACAAACCGAACCATATCCTCTAAACTAAATACACCTGCTTCGTATACAATGACATTTCCCCGGGCATCAATGAAGAAAAACATCGGAATATAAGGTACGTCAAAGCCTTCTGATTGCATCAGGATAAAAGTTTCTTTCCTTGTAAAATCAGCCACAATAAATTTCGCCTGATCCTGGTACTGCTTTTTTAGAGCCATGAACACGGGCTCCATCATTTTACAGGCGCTTCACGTTTCAGAGTAAAATTTTATGACAATTGGCTCACCCTTGCTACGGGCCTGGATAAAATCCTGGTAAGGAAAGTTGGTGATAGTAAACCCTGCATCATCGTCAGCGTTCTGCCCTTCGTCGCCATCTGGCTCACTTGCTTCACCGGATGCCTCTTCTTCCGGCGCATCAACAACCACTTCTTCGGTGCCGGCGTCCTCTTCTTCATCAGGTTCTAAGGTATCATCTCCGACATTAACGGCATCATCCGCAGGCTCAATCACTCCATCAGACGCCGTGAATAATCCCTGGTTGAAAAACAGTAATAAAGCTACACCTGTTGCCACAATTATCAGCAGCCCAATAAGGTAATTTTTCATTATTTTAATCCCCCTAAAGCAATGTTTTACTATTGTATTGTATCTAAGCATAGTTAGTCAATAGGATTTATAGATAAAATAAATGTAATGCTTATCTGTAATGATAGGATGATTGAGCGGCAGACTATCCCTATTCGAAGAGGATTATAGTCTGGCGAAAATGCTCTTTATTTTCAAAGCGACACCTATGTGCCAAAGAAGAGTGGTATGTACTATGTATACACTATTTGTGTCAGAAAAAAGGAAATACTGTTAACCTTGCCGAATCTGAAAGCTTAGAAGTGATTCCTTTGAGGAAATATGAAGCATACCAACTAAATGATCTGAGTCACCTTCCTCATAGAGGTAAATAGGCTTGAAGAACTGTTGATTCATCTATCCTGAAAGGTGCGGTTGGCTATTGTCTAAGGAAGCTGCAGCCCGCATTAAAATCAATAAGCTGCTCGAAGCAGCTGGTTGGCGATTCTTCCCCGAAGAAGGAAAGCCTGCCAACATCGTCCTGGAACCGGGCGTTAAAATAAAGAAAACCGACATTGATGCACTCGGCACCGACTTTGAAAAAACCAGCAAAGGCTTTATTGATTTTCTGCTCCTCGACGAAAAAGGTTTCCCGCTGATCGTCCTTGAAGCCAAAGCCGAAGACAAGAACCCACTCTACGGCAAGGAACAGGCCCGCACATACGCCCGCTCGCAAAACTGTCGCTTCGTTATCCTCTCCAACGGCAACCTGCACTATTTCTGGGATCTTGATCGGGGCAACCCCTATATCATTACCGCATTTCCTAAGCCTGATTCAGTGGGAAGCTATAAAAAACTCTCATTCAATCCCGATCGCCTGGTATCCGAGCCTGTCAACACCGATTATATAGTCCTGACCCAGCGCCCCAACTACCAACAAGAAGCAGCTTGGATCAATGGAGCTGAAAGACCTGCTTACATAACACAAAACAACCTGCGGTTTTTACGTGATTATCAGCTGAAAGCTGTCCATGCGCTTCAACGCGCCATAAAAGATGGCAAAGATCGCTTCCTCTTTGAAATGGCAACCGGAACCGGCAAAACTTTAGTTGCAGCAGCAATCATCAAGCTATTCCTACGCAGCGGCAATGCCCGCCGGGTTTTATTTCTAGTTGACCGTCTCGAGCTGGAGGAGCAGGCCCGAAAATCCTTTGTCGCCAACCTCTCGGCCGATTACCAGACAGTTGTCTACAAGGAGAATCGCGACGACTGGCGGCGGGCAGAAATTGTTGTCAGCACTGTCCAATCTTTGCTTTTCAATAACAAGTACCAGCGCCTCTTTTCGCCAACCGACTTTGACCTGGTGATCTCCGATGAAGCGCACCGCTCCATTGGCGGTAATGCCCGCGCGGTCTTTGAATATTTTATCGGCTACAAGCTGGGCTTAACCGCCACACCTAAAGACTACTTAAAACACCTTCACCGCTCCAACGCTAACGACCCGCGCGAAACTGAGCGCCGCCTGCTGCTCGATACCTACCGCACCTTCGGTTGTGAAAGTAATCAGCCTACTTATCGCTATTCTTTAAATGACGGTGTAAAAGATGGCTACCTGATTAGCCCCATAGTTGTTGATGCCCGCACTGAAATCACCACCGAACTGCTCTCTGAGAAAGGCTTCGTGGTAAATTTTGCCGATGACGTAGGAGAAGATCAGGAGCAGGCTTTCAAACAGCGTGAGTTCGAAAAGCGCTTTTTTGCCGATGTAACCAACCGGCTGCTCTGTAAAACCTTTCTTGAAAACGCCCTGCGTGATCCGGTAAGCGGCGAAATCGGCAAAGCAATTATCTTTTCCGTCAGCCAGAATCATGCCGTCAAACTGGTCCAGATTCTAAATGAAATGGCCGACCGGATGTTTCCCGGGAAATATAGCTCCGATTTTGCCGTCCAGGTTACATCGCAGATACCCGATGCCCAGCAGTTTACCGTCAACTTCACCAATAACAACCTGCTTGGCTCCGGCAATTTCATCTCTGCCTATAAAACAAGCAAGGCAAGGGTTTGTGTTACCGTCGGTATGATGACTACCGGTTACGACTGTTCCGATATTCTAAACATCGGTCTCTTCCGGCCGATTTTCTCGCCAACCGACTTTATCCAAATTAAAGGCCGCGGCACCCGCACCCATAATTTTACCGAACTCCTCTTTGATGAAAGTATCAGGGAAGCAGTTGCCGAGCCGCACAAAAAAACCTTCAAGCTCTTCGATTTCTTTGCCAACTGCGAGTATTTTGAGGATCAATATGATTACGGCGAAGTAATCAAACTGCCGAAACTAAAACCGCAAGGCCCAACGAAAGAAGGTGAGGGCGGTAATGGCGGCAACGGCGGTGAAGGTCTTTATAGCTATGACTATATCGGGCCCGATCAGGTTACTGATCTCAAAGTGGCTGAAGTAGGCCCCCGGGGCATGAAAATTGACCGCATGTTCTTTGAGAATTTCGAGGAGATAGTCCGCGCAAACGACTTCATTGCCCGCAGCGTGGAAGCCGGGCAGTGGGATCGGGTGATCAACTACATCAACCAGGAAGTTTTTGATCGGCCCGAAGAATACTACACTCTTGAAAAACTGCGCAAAGCAGCCGAGGTTGACCGGCACATTACCCTGCGCGAAATCTTAGAAAAAGTATTTGGCCTGATCCCCCGCTTTAAGTCGAAAGATGAAATGCTTGAAGAAGAGTTCGCCAAGTTTGTGGCCGATACCAAACCGGCTGAAGCGGAAGCTATACCGGCCATTAAAAACTACTTTAAAGCCTATATTACCAATGGCCAGGTGCGTGATATCATTGAACGCAAAGAGTTTACCTCCCTGGCTACCAACGCCGTATTCTCAACCGGCGACTATAAAGCTGTGCCGGAGAAATACCGCAGCCTGGTCCCTGAATATATCAAGGATTACGTTCCCCTAAACCAGTTCGTTGCCTAAGGAGGCCCCATGTTAGATAACGGAACCAAACGCCGCATTGATACTGCCCGCGATATACTAGTCGGTAAAATACCCGACCCCAAAAGCCAGGTAGAGCAGATCACCATTGCCCTGATCTACAAATTTATGGATGACATGGATGCTGAAAGCGAAGAGCTGGGCGGCACCCGAAATTTTTTCGCCGATGAGTTTGCCCGCTACGGCTGGGCCAAGCTGATGCGCTCCGGCCTTGGCGGGCACGAGACCCTTAACCTTTATGCCGAGGCCATCGCCCGTATGCCCGAGAACCCGGGCATTCCCCTGCTGTTTCGCAATATCTTTAAAAACGCTTACCTGCCCTACCGCGATCCGGAAACCCTGCGCGCCTTTCTAAAGATCATTGATGAATTTACCTACGACCATTCCGAGCGCTTAGGCGATGCGTTTGAATACCTGCTCTCGGTGCTCGGTTCCCAGGGCGATGCCGGACAGTTCCGCACCCCGCGCCACATCATCGACTTTATAGTTGAGATCGTTGCTCCCCAAAAGAATGAAACCGTGCTCGACCCGGCTTGCGGTACTGCCGGTTTTCTCATTTCATCCTATAAACATATCCTCAAAAACAATCTTGATGAAAACGGCTACACCACCCTTAACCCTGATGATAAGGGGCGTATGGCTGGTAACTTCAGCGGTTACGATATTTCGCCTGATATGGTTCGCCTGAGTCTGGTTAATATGTACCTGCACGGCTTCAGCGACCCGCATATCTTTGAATACGATACCCTGACCAGTCAGGATCGCTGGAACGAACATGCCGATGTAATTCTGGCCAATCCGCCGTTCATGTCGCCAAAAGGCGGCATCCGGCCGCATAACCGTTTCTCGGTGCAGTCAAAACGCAGCGAGGTGCTCTTTGTCGATTATATTGCCGATCACCTCACGCCTGGTGGCCGGGCTGGGGTTATTGTACCCGAAGGGATCATTTTCCAAAGCCAAAATGCTTACAAACAGTTGCGTAAAAAGTTGATTGAAGAATCGCTGGTAGCGGTGATATCCCTTCCGGCAGGTGTTTTTCAGCCCTATTCCGGGGTGAAAACCTCGATCCTGGTTCTCAATAAGGCATTGGCTAAAAAAGCCGAAACAATTGCTTTCTTCAAAGTTGAAAATGATGGTTTTGGCCTGGGAGCCCAGCGAAGACCGATTGATAAGAATGATCTGCCCCAGGTGTTGGAAGAAGTTAAGGGCTATCTTTGTTATATAAAGGCCGGAGATTGCCCCGAAGAATACTCACCTGCAATGGGGCTGGTTGTAAAGCGGGAGAGAGTAGCGGAGAATGGAGAGTATAACCTGAGTGGAGAGCGGTACCGAGTCAATATTTTGAGAGCCGGTTCTTACCCAATTATTACTTTAGGCGAAGCAACTTTATTCTCTATAGAAAGTGGAGGTACCCCAAAATCAAATATTGAGGAATATTGGAATGGTGGAATACCTTGGGTTACATTAGTAGATTTACCTAATTCAAATTTTATAACAACAATAAAATCTACACAGCGCACAATAAGTGAAATTGGCTTAAAAAGATCATCAGCGAAGTTGTTACCAGCAAATTCAGTAATAGTATCTACTAGAGCTACGATTGGGCGTATAGCGATAAATGAAATACCATTAGCGACAAACCAAGGTTTTAAAAATATTGTCATCAAGGATACGAGTAGGGCGACAGCTAAGTATATAGCATATATATTAACGAAGCTTATTCCAACCATGCATAATTGGGCGACTGGGGGAACTTTTAAAGAGTTATCAAAAACAAAATTTTGTGAATTAGAGATCCCCCTCCCACCCTTAGAAATACAAAAAGAAATTGTTGCCGAAATCGAATCCTACCAGAAAGTCATCGACGGCGCCCGCGCCGTCGTCGAAAACTACCGCCCCCATATCCCCATAGATCCAACCTGGTCGATGAAGAAGCTTGAAGATGTTGCTGAAATTATTATGGGGCAGAGCCCTCCAGGGCATTCATATAATAAAAATGGTTTAGGAGTCCCATTGATTAATGGTCCTGTTGAATTTGGGCCAGAACCTTTTTCTAAAACTAAAGTGATCCAATATACAAGTGATCTGACCAAACTATGTATAAAAGGGGATCTAATATTATGTGTTAGAGGGGCTACAACTGGCCGTATGAATATAGCTGGCTTTGATGGTTGTATCGGAAGGGGTGTAGCTGCTATAAGAGCTAATGAATCTCAGGAATGGTTAAACTATGTAATTAATAGCCTGCGTGATCATATATACAAACTTGGAACTGGTTCTACATTTCCTAACATTAGTTACAAAGATATTGCATCGCTGCAAATTCCGATGCCACCATTTGAAATACAACAAGAAATTATTTATGAAATCGAAACCGAGCAAGCTTCGGTTGCTGCTACCCATAAACTGATTATTAGCTTTGAGAATAAAATAGAAGCTACAATAAACCAGGTTTGGGGAAATTAAATGAATTAAAAGGTTGGTGATCCTACATACTATCCTTATATTTTATAGGTATCAGATAAGGTTATCTTTAATTAATGAGATTGGTGCTTATCATATGAAAATATTGTTATTATATTGAGAGGAGAATTGTTTTTGTTGTAGAAATAAAAAATATAGAAAATTATCAGCCAATAAGTGCAAAGGTAGGATATAGAGTATGCCTTAACTATATCATGACACATAAATACTTTATTCTTAAAGTGAAAGGGGGTTAATAATGAGTCCAGAACATTTGAACAATCAGTCAGTATTTTCAGATAATGCAGAGGATGTGTTAGAAAAGCAGCTCCGCTGGTTATATGGTAACGTTATTTATACCCATAAAACGCATGGAAAAAATGCTGATAACCTACAATGTTTTTTGAAACATTTGAAGTTTTGGCAAGTAGTTCTATCAGCTATCACTGTATCAGGTTTTGCTAGCATTCTATTTGAATTAAACCAGATTGGTTTAATAATCGGTGGCGTTGTATCTGTTGTATTGCTGTGTATTAATTTATACATGAACGGCACATCTATTGCTGAGGCAGCACAGCGTCATAGAAATACTGCTGCTGAGATATGGAAAATACGTGAGAAACTATACTCACTAATTATTGATCTTAGGATAGGATCGAAATCAATTGAAACAACTCAGAAGTCCAGGGATTTAATAAGTGATGAACTGTATTCAATATATAAAAATGCGCCTGATACGAATGCTAAATCCTATCGTATGGCAAGGAAAGCAATTAAAAAAGAAGAAGAAGCTTCATTTACTAAACTGGAACTCGATACAATACTGCCAAGCCCCGATAATAATGTACAATCTTGATATTGTATTTGAAAACTTTCTATGCGGTAAAAATTAATACTTCTTGCTCGTAAGGTTTTTTGAGTAATTGGCTTAGCAAATTCAAAATTATTAACTAAGGCTAGGTGGTGTGATATTATTATGGAAATTTTTAATGAACGAGAAAAATTTTCTGATGTTCGCTTGCAAGAATTGCGCGATGACTTAAATAATCTATCAGAGCTCCTAAATTCTTTGCCTGGCCTTACAATATATGGTGTTGGCTCGTATGCTAGGGGTGAGGCAAGTATACATTCTGATTTAGACTTATTTTTTGTATGCAGAGAAGACAAAAAAAATTTTAAAAGACCAAATGAAACAAAATATCTATTATTTGGTAAGCTCATTGAGATGGTAAAAAACAAAGGCTATCCTGAGTTTTCAAATGATTGCCAGTTTCTTGAACTCCTTCATACACCAGATATACTTGAACACCTTGGAGGCCCTGCTGATGACCAGATGAATTATTTTACAGCTCGAATGCTGCTACTCCTTGAGAGCACTTGCATTTATGGTGATGTGGAATATGAAGCGATTAAAAAAGATATGATTCATTCATATTTTCAAGATTTCCCTAGGCATGAAAATGATTTTCTCCCTATCTTTTTATTAAATGATATTTGTCGTTATTGGAAAACATTACTTCTAAATTACGAAAATCGTCGAAGAGAGCTTAGGTTGAAATATGATAAGAATGCTGAATCATCCCCAGAAATTAGAGAGGGTTTTGAAAGGGAAAGGATAAAGAATAAAGTTAGAAATTTTAAATTAAAACATAGCCGTCTAATGACTTGTTTTGCCTCTATAGCTATACTAGCTTGTTGTTCTGGAACAGTTACAGAGGATTATGTTATTGAAGTAACTAACCTTACGCCACGTAAAAGGCTCCAGGAAGTTATTGATAGAATACCAACCTTAAGAGAATCAGGGCAAAAGCTACTTTCAGGGTATTCTTGGTTTTTAGAGAAAACTGCATTGGAAACAAATGTTTTAGAGGCACTTTTTATTAATGAGAAAACTCAGTCAGAAATGGATAGAAAAGCAACAGAATTTGGTGAAGCAATGTTTGATCTGCTTATATGCTTAGATAAAGAAACATCATTTCCTCTTCTAAGGTACTTGGTGATTTAATATGAAAAAGGTTCTGGTGTTAAATCTAAATAATACGATAGTTGGTTCTCACTTAGAGCTTATTAGGAGAATATGCGAGCCAGAATCAACTACTCACCCACATATAACGATACGTTTTTTTGATAAATTATATATATCTGAAGACTATCGCATGGCTAAATTTAATCATATTGATATAATTGAACCGGGTCGCTTTCCAGCTAAGAAAGGATGGCCTAGAAGAGCAGTTTATTTAAGATGTGAACTTGATGATGCTAGCTTGCTTTTGCTTGAGCATAAGCCACATCATCCTTCAGGAGATTTTCATATAACTTTATATGATGGGGATTCTGAGGCATTTGGCTCAGAATTGCTTGTTATTTTAAAGCAATATCAATGGGGGTTTCGGGTTGACCTCTCAGAAGCTTATTTATCTGAAATTATAATCGGCAAGGCAAAACGAACAAAAAAAGAGGGGAATAATGAATACTCATCTGATGTAAGAAGGTTGTTTAATGAAATTACATCTCATAAGCTAACTTATGAATATTTAATAAATCTTAGATTTGAAGATAGGTTGATGCTTGTTCAAAGATTATGCAAAAATCTAATGAATTTAAAGATAATTGCTGAATTAGAAGCTTCTCAAAGGCATATAGGTATTGATAGTTACACAAATAAACACTACAAGAGCAAGTATAATAACGGTGAGGATTTTGAGTATGTAGTGCATCCAACTCCTCCAGAACTCGCTTACGAAATTGCTACCATTGCAATTGGATTCTTGAAAGAGAGGAGTTTAGATATTCACTTCGGTGATCCTGCTGTAGGGAATGGAGTCTTTTTTGGGGCGCTCTTAAAGGCTCTTAATCAGAATAGTATTAATTCTGCTTGTGGGATCGATATTAATCCAGATCAAGTTTTAGCAGCTAAACGTAGATGGCAACAATTTGGCCTGGATGTAATGGTTGGAGATTTTTTACACTTGGATAAAATGGAAAAACGTACATTAATTCTTGCAAACCCCCCATACCTTCGATATCAGAAAATAAAGCCTAATTATAAGAAAAGCCTTCGTGAAAGGGCATTTCTTGCCACAGGAATAGATATAAGCGGGAGCGCGGGGCTTTATGTATACTTTCTTATCCTTAGCCATAAATGGATGCAACCTAATGCAATTGCGGCTTGGCTAATACCATCTAATTTTATGGTTACAAACTACGGAATGGCAATACGTGAATATCTCACAACAAAAGTACAACTACTTCGTATTCATAATTACGATGCTACAGTTCCCCAATTTGAGAGTGTAAAAATTATACCATCTGTTGTGGTGTTTAGAAATAAAAAGCCAGATTCAAAAACAATCGCGACTTTAAGTTTCGGTAAAAGTTTGTTAAAGCCATATTTTAGCGAAGATGTCAAAGTCTCAGACCTTAGTAGTCAAAATATTTGGAATATACCAATAAACAAGAGTGTTGATAAGATAAATAGCTGCCTGATAAGTGATCTGTTTGAAGTTCGTAGAGGTATAGCAACAGGTGCAAATAACTTTTTTATATTAGAGAGAAAAGAAGCAAAAATACTTGGAATTCCAGAAAATGCTCTTCGGCCAATTCTACCTAAATCGAGGGTACTCCAATCTAATATAATTGAATCCGATGAAGACGGATACCCTAATGTAAAGCCACAATTAGTTCTTATCGATTGCAACCTCTCCGAAAACGATATTTCTATATTATATCCTGAATTTTATAAATATTTGCTTAAAGGTAAAAATGAAGGAATCGTCAATCGAGCTCTAGTCAAAAACCGCCATCCATGGTATAAACAGGAAAACCGCAAGCCAGCACCTTATTTATGTACTTATATGGGTCGTGGAAAAGATAATAAACCTCCTGTTCATTTCATTTGGAATAAATCAAAGGCAATAGCTACTAACACCTACCTTATGTTATTTCCAAAACGATCACTTGAACAGGTGCTATCCACACAGCCAGAATATGAACAAGAGCTTTTTAAGGTATTGCAAAATACAGCAGAAAAATTTTTGGATTGGCCTTTACGTGAGTATGCTGATGGCCTAAAGAAAATTGAGCCTAAAGGTCTGCAAAATGTACAAATAGAAGGTTGTCCTACGTGGCTCAAATTGGTAAAAGCGTTTCGGTAGTCATTATAAAACTACACAGCAAATAAGGCTACCAAGTGGGGTCAGGTCTTGCAAGCCAATAAATATCATTATAGCTTTTTCTAATGGTTAGGCCAAAACGCATAGAATATTCTGGAGCGTTGTACCACCTTACTTCTCGTGGCAATGCTCGCAATGACGGATACCTTGATAATGACGATCGCCAAAACTTTTTAAGCATTCTAACCGAGGCTGTTAAAAGATATAACTGGACAGATATTCATTACGACACAGTTAGCTGGGTGTAGGGCAAGGTAGGAAAGGATATGTAGTATTACGAGATCCGAATCTTTTTATTTCATGAAATAAGGATTTCGATTTTTTGACATATTGTGAGGGATTTCTATGGATATAGAGAATTATATTGAGTTTCAATATCGGGAGTTATTATCAAGTAGTCAAGTTAACGCGGAGTTTTCAGATTTATATGCGACGTTTGAACATCAAAGGCTCCGAGAAATTTTTATGATATTGCATTATGACTTGATATCCCTTTTTAGAACAATGAACGAACGCTTGCCCTCAGGTGAGAATGGAGCGCATTTTTGGGCAGATCCAAGTAGATCATTGATTAGTCTTATAGAAATTACGCTCGGACTTTTCAATGCGCTAAAGAATACAAAATACGCAATTGATATAGATGAATATTATTATGAACTAATAAAGAAATGCAGAGATTTTTTGAGTTCGAGTGGGGGAAGCTTATTACCAGCAAATATGCCGAAAATTGAATTGTATTACACCATTCCTATTTTCAAGCAAACTGCAAGCATTAACGTTACCAATAATCAAAATGGAATATCTTTTGAATTGAAGCAAATTGGTAGCGGTTCCTATGCTAATGTTTTTAAATATAAAGATACATTCTATAACCGTTTATTCGCTCTTAAAAGGGCAAAGAAAGAATTAACTGACAAAGAAATGGAACGCTTCAAGCGTGAATTTGAGGAAATGGAAGATTTTTCTTCACCGTATATTCTTGAAGTCTACTGCTATAATGTTGATAAGAACGAATATATTACAGAATATATGGACTATACTTTAGATAGATATTTACTAAAATATAATGCCAGCATGTCCATTGCGCAAAGAAAAGGTGTCGGAAAACAAATTTTGCGTGCCTTTGATTATATCCATTCAAAAGGAAGGCTTCACAGAGATATAAGTCCTAAAAATATCCTTATCAAAGAGTATGATGATGTTGTCGTAGTGAAAATAGCTGATTTTGGTCTAGTAAAAACCCCAGACAGCTTCTTAACAACAGCCAATACTGAATTTAAAGGTTATTTTAATGATCCTTCCCTCATTGTAGATGGATTTAACACATATAGTATTCAGCATGAGACTTTTGCATTGACAAGGATTATATACTATGTAATGACAGGTAAAACGAATACAGATGAAATACCAGAATCTAAATTAACGGCTTTTGTTCAGGTTGGGTTAAATGCTGATAAATCAAAACGATTTCAGAGTGTCGGTGAAATGGTTAAAGCATTTCGATCAATATAAAAAAGCCAAATGCCAATTGGATGGGGCTGTTGAAAACCCTTGATGCACAGTTTGTAGGATTTCAAGCTTGACCAAGAATATATTTACTTGTTTTAAGGTTTTCTAGGTAATGTCTAAGGGACGGGGTTGTTGACATCATTTCTGGCATAGATAATTGCATATTCTATAAGTATCATTATGTTTTTCTAAGACGATTCTTAAACGCACAAGGATGAGGAAATCATTAATAATAAGGCCCTGTCGTGATTTCTGACTATTTATTGCATGAACATTTAAAGTGACCCCTTGCTATTTCATTATGACAAATATTTAATGGTTTCGTAAATTTTGATTTGCACTATAAACAAAGGTCATTATCGTTTATTTTATAAAACCTGAATTACCACAGAAAATTAGCGTAGACAACCGTTTTACTGAAACTGATCTCAAACACTTTAAATTGTCTGTGTTTCAAGCCTTTTCAGGGTACATTTTT